>Ga0172367_10010003_pt1 | contig 10290 bp, 10 predicted proteins | sample Lak10m_FD_114542 | JGI IMG/M metagenome (GOLD analysis project Ga0172367, IMG submission 114542) | Freshwater microbial communities from Kabuno Bay, South-Kivu, Congo - kab_022012_10m | ecosystem: Environmental > Aquatic > Freshwater > Lake | place: Democratic Republic of the Congo: South-Kivu...
AGCAGTTACTTGATGATGCACTAGCACTTAGACTACTCTCTTCAGTAATTGGGATTTATGCCTCAGTCGAAAACAGATGCATGACAACAGCAAATATATTATCAGTTTGTGGCTACACATCTACACCTCCTGAATCTCTCGAGGTTTGGTGGAAACCAGTAATAGATTTATTGATAAAAATATACAACGGAGAATTGATGAGACACCCGTTTACTATCAAACATTAAGTGATTTGTATTATGATTAGTTGATGAGGTCGAGGTTGTCATCAGTATAAACAAGAATATGATGTTCTTCGATAATGGATTGAATTTTGCCAGTGTAAGATTCGGTCAATGCCTTGCTTAATGTTCTCACGCTATCTTCAAAGTAGAATTCATAATATTTCGGATCAGGGGTTATTGAGAAGGCAAACGCTGGGCTGATTACATTTTTCTGAATGCCAGCAACCAGGAATCTGCCAGAAATGGGCGAAAGCTGAATCCTCGCAATTCTGCAGAAAATTGCCAGGAGTAACATTCTGAGATCGACCGGATCGGACTTAGCCTGTTCGACCGCTTTAGCGGTTATATCCAAAAAATCTGGGTTTCACCGATTCATTCGCAAGCTTCAAGCCAAGTTCGATCCAGCAAAGCATACAGCTTATCTTTTAAGTTTTCTGAAAGCAATTGAAGGATTATCCGTACGATTCTGGGCCGCTTTCGGGATCTAATCCCAGCCAGTGCCCGTAGGATAGGGATTAATCATCGTCGTCATTTTTGTATTTCTCATTGTGTTTTTCTTAATAGCGTAAAATTCATTCTGTAAATTCCACCCAGAAGGGTGGCAGGTCTGGTATAACCTTCAGGCGACCAAACCAAAAAGGAGATACCATGACCTACCAGAATGATTTTACCCTACCCGGCGAATTATTAGAGCAAATAGCAGCCGAGGGAATGGAAGCGGTGCCAGGAATGATTCGATTGCTGATCAATAAAGCAATGGAAGCAGAGCGGCGAGCGTATTTGAAAGCAGAACCTTACCAACATACACCCGAACGAACAGGGCAAGCCAATGGTTACAAACCAAAAACAGTGACGACCAGGATGGGTGAGATAACATTTGAAATACCTCAAGTGCGAGAGGGCGGGTTTTATCCGCAGGCATTGGAAAAAGGTCTGCGCAGCGAGCGAGCGCTGAATCTGGCGTTGGCGGAAATGTATGTACAAGGAGTTTCGACTCGAAAAGTGAGTGCGATTGTAGAGAAGCTATGTGGAAGCACAATCTCGTCAACCCAGGTCAGTCACCTGACAGCGCAGTTGGATGAAACATTGAAAGCCTGGCGAGAGCGAGCTTTGGGGATGATCGTGTATTTATATCTGGACGCCCGTTATGAAAAAGTGCGCCAGGATGGACAGATCCGTGATGTGGCTCTCTTGACAGCCGTAGGCGTAGACACAAAAGGCAAGCGCAATATCCTGGGAGTCTCGATTTCGCTCAGCGAGCAAGAGATCCATTGGCGCACGTTTCTGCAAAGCCTGGTCAAACGAGGCCTGCAAGGCATTCAGTTGATCGTCAGTGATGATCATGCCGGTTTGAAAGCCGCTCGGCAGGCTGTGTTTGGTGGAACGCCATGGCAAAGATGCCAATTTCACTTGCAGCAAAATGCCAGTCAGCATGTACCGCGCCAGAGCATGAAGGCCGAAGTGGCCGGTGATTTGCGGATGATTTTCAACGCACCGAATCGCACAACGGCTCAACAATACCTGACCCAGGTAGTGCAGAAATATGCCAAAAGTGCCTCCAAACTGGCTGATTGGATTGAGCATGCCGTGCCTGAAGGACTAACCGTGTTTGATTTTCCTGCCCAGCACCAGAAGAAATTGCGCACGACTAATGGCGTCGAACGTTTGAACCGAGAGATTCGCCGCCGCACAGCCGTAGCTGGCATTTTCCCTAACGAGGCGTCTTGTTTGCGCCTGGCCAGCGCTGTTTTGATGGAGATGGATGACGAATGGCAAGTCGGTCGAGTGTATATTAACTTCCAGGAATTGGGCGAGGCCACTCAGTCGTCGTAGTGCTGTGGGTAAGTGGGCAGCGCTTTTTGCTGTCCACTTATCCACAGCTGCAATTCAGTTCTTTACCATTCCTGAAGGTTGCCAGAGAAGTTACAGAAAAATCCTTGCGTTATCCTTTTCTTCTTTGTATCTTTGTTCGCTGACGGTGTCTTGACACAGGCCAAATATTAAATCTGGGATGTATCATATTTAAAACTCATAAAGATTGGGTACGACTCTTTGGGGTAAGTCCTCAAACCAGGGCTGCTGGATCGGGAGAGGCCATAGTCTGATGGTGTCTTTTTGGGGGCAGGCGAGGATCAGCGTATTTACTGGCTGCAGCCTGGTGTCGATATGGGTGATTAATGGTATGATCGCAAATGACAAGTTCTGCATGATCCGAACTGTCCGGCTCCAATTGAGGCAACAACCCAGTAGTCCGTTATGTAATCATCCCCGCTACCACCATCCAGAAAATTTCAGTTATCTTCTCGATAAGGATATGGAACGAGGAGGTACAAATGAAACGTCACTGGAAGAAGCGCCGGGAGTTCAAGCCTCAACTGGATGGGGAACAACGTTGGGATCTGGCCTATCGATATCTTTTGGAATGGAGCCAGGAGATGAAGCCGAGCCAGACGGAGAATACAAGTAACGATAGTGAATGGTCGCAGGAGGTGGATCATGAAAATAGCCCTGTACGTGAGGGTCTCCACAAGAAATCAAGTTGATCAGCATACGATTGAACAGCAATTGGAGCTGTTGCAAAGCCAGGTAGAAACCAGGGGTTGGAAGATACCAGTCGAAAACATCTTTCGCGATGATGGGTACAGCGGCAGCACCCTTCATCGTCCTGGCCTGGACCGCCTGAGAGATCAGGTATCGATGAGGGCATTCGATTTGGTATTGGTGACAGCCCCTGACAGATTAGCTCGTAAGTATGTTCATCAGGTATTACTAATCGAAGAGTTGGAACAAAATGGGTGTCAGGTGGAATTCTTAGATCGGCCAATGAACCACGATCCGCATGATCAATTGCTCTTACAAATCCGTGGAGCTGTGGCCGAATACGAGCGCACTCTGATTTCCGAACGGATGCGGCGTGGCCGATTGAGCAAATACCGGGCTGGTACTCTTTTACCGTGGACTCGCCCTCCTTACGGTTACCGCGTTCACCCTGAGAGGCCGCGGGATCCGACCGGCGTTCGTCTGGACCCAGCTGAAGCCGCTGTTGTCGCAGAGATTTACGCAACCTATCTCGAAGATGGAGTTGGTTTAATCAAGTTGACCAAAAAATTGTATGCCCAGAACATTCCTTCGCCGACAGGTAAACCTCGGTGGGGATTAGCTACTCTACGGGGCATTCTTACCAATCCAGTCTACACAGGGCAGGTCTATGCCTGTCGAATGCGTTATCAATCTCCAAAAATCCGCCGCTCAGCCACCCATCCAATTGGGCATCCACATGATACAGCTGTGCTTGCCCCGCGAGGTGAGTGGATCCCAGTTGCCGAGATTTCAGCCATCGTTTCTCAAGAACAGTTCGACCTGGTTCAAGGCAAACTGTCCATAAACCAATCCTTTGCAAGCCGTCATAATACGGCTCACCAGTATCTGCTCCGCGCACTGGTCAGTTGTGGTATTTGTCAGTTATCCTGTTATGCGCGTACCACTGCAGGAAAATCCTATGGATATTATGTATGTACGGGCAAAGAGGATGCAGTTCAGAGTCGAACTATTGCCAAATGTCCGTCGCGTTTTATTCCTGCCCAGCAGTTGGATGATTTGGTTTGGCAAGATCTGTGTGATTTACTGACCCATCCAGAAATGGTCGCCCATGCGATGGAGCGCGCCCAGGGAAATAGTTGGTTACCTCAGGAGTTGCAGTCTCGTCAGGAAAATCTGCGTCGCGGTCAAGTTAGTCTGGAACAACAACTCAATCGTCTGACCGAAGCTTATTTGAGCGGAATCATCCCCCTGACTGAGTATGAGCGCAGACGAAAAGAGATCGAAGCGCGGCAACAGGCGCTGGAAAATCAAGAAAGCAAAATCCGAGCGCAGGCGAACCGCCAAAAAGAATTGGCAGGTTTAGTAAAAAACATGGAGGATTTTTGTCGGCGAGTCCACATAGGATTAGCTGATGCTTCTTTTGAACAGAAGAGAAAGTTGGTTGAATTGTTAATAGACCGTGTAGTCGTGACGGAAGCTGAAGTTGAAATCCGATACGTTATCCCAACCAGTCAAAGTAGTGAATTCGTCCGTTTTTGTCAATTGCGTTCAGACTATTTCGCAACCATCTATCAGTTTTGTGGATGTTGCTCCAGGCATCACCTCGGTTGTTCTCAATTTAAGGGTGAAGGCCAGGATACAGATGATGATAATAAAGAGTATAAGACCTAACTTGTGCATTTCACAACCTGGTTGCTCCGCTCAGTTTTTAAAGAGACGTCTGAATTTAGTGCTGTACCACATTGAACCGATTATTTGCAGAGGCTCCCATCCATCTTTTGTGAGTTTTTCTATTAATTGCTTATGGGCATTATAGGCGTCTGTTTCATCTGAACGTGGGGTATCAAATCCAAAAAAATAACTGGATTGACCAGCGCTGTAAACCCCGGTTTTACCAATTGCTTTTGCCCAAAAACATATTGAAAAGGGGTGGAATCCATCTTTTCTGTGTGACCATACAATTTCGCATATCTCATACTTGGGTGGATCCGTAACAACCCCTTCCTTTTGCGGTTTTCCACATTTCCAACAAAAATTTGCTTCGTCCGGAATTTCAGTCCCACACTTTGAACAAAACATTGTATTTCTCCAGTTGTGATTTGAACTTGTTGTTGTGATAAATATACGTCAGACCTATTTGTGCATAGAGATCTTACTGCTTTGAAATTGGATAGGGAGGGGACACCGCGGGCCAATTACAGGCCCCTCCACACACCAGTGTTTATTTCGTCACTGCTACAATGAGGTTGACGAAGACGTTAATGATCGGCATTATGACGTAGGCTACCAGCCACATTTCTAGCGCCACAACAATGACCATACCGAGGAAAACCCCGACTACGAGCATTCGGTCAGCCCTGCCTGGACCGCGCTTATTGTAGATTGTTTTGATAAATTCCAAAAATTTTTGCCAGATATTCATTGGATACCTCCGTGAGTTATTTTGATTCTGATGGCCCATGGAGATATGACGCGTTATTTAGCCGCGAAGCATTTTTCGATGAGTTTTGGTTCGTTTGTCCATTTACTATGTTTGATACAATGTGTAGTAGATTTGTTTTGTCGCTGGAGGCGAATGACCCTACAAGATTTCGAGAGGGAGCTGGGGATATTTCGTGAGTATCACGGCATTTTGCGCGCCGCCCAGGCCAAAAAGAATGGGATTACAGCGGGAAAATTGAATCAAATGTGCAAGGCGGGGTTGCTAAAACACGAGTCGGTTGGGATTTACCGGCTGGCCGATACGCAGCGGGCGCATCCAGATTGGGTTGTTGTGGCCATGCGCGCTCCGCGTGCAATAATCTGCCTGGTCTCAGCCCTGGCGTTTCATGGTCTCATGGCCCAGATCCCGCACAGTGTACACATCGCCTTGCCCCTGGGCATTAAACCGCCCAGTTTGAGTTATCCAGAGATTGAAGTGTTTCATTTGTCAGGATCGTCGTACAGCTCGGGGGCAGATGAGTATGTGTTCGATGGTGTGCCGGTCAGGGTTTACAGCAAAGAAAAAACCATAGCGGACTGTTTCAAATTTAGAAATAAAATAGGGGTGAATCTGGCAATTGAGGCGTTGGGATATTATTGCAGCAGCCGCCGTAGTGTGATGCTGGACCAGCTGATGGAATGCGCCAGGATCAATCGAGTTGAAAAAGTGATTGCACCATACCTTCAGGCCTTTATTGGCGGGAGAGGGTTACTGTAAGGCAGTTTGTCTTCCATCAACAGCCGGAGAAAATCCTCGAAACCATCGGCCTCAGCCGACTGTGGGCCTGGACATCTTCCCAGGAGGCGTTTTGGGGCAGGGTGTGACTCACGAGATATATTTTCTGTGATGCAATCTGAATACAATAGGCGCCGCCAGATACTCCCACTGCGACCACACTCATGCCGTGCGGCTGGACAGCTATCCCAGGGTATGCTTCAATGTTTTTGTAGACCAGTTTGCGAACCGAAAGCAGCCGGATGCCATTGATGGTAAATTCGTGCGCTGGCTGAGTGGGATCGTAAAATTCCAGGACAATCTCTGGAAACCCCAAGCTTTTCAAGGCCAGTCGATCTTGACCGGTTGTTTTGACAGTTATGCATGGGACGAAGTGGTTGTAGAGAAATGTTTTGAATTGAGCAACTATAGCGTTCATAAATACCTCTTGCCCCGATTTTAGCCTTTTTTTTCAGAGAATGTGTAGAGGGAAGCGTGGGTAAACCCTTGCACCCTAAAATGCTGGTTAGGGTGCAAACTGTTCGTAAGGGATCTGATTAAAAACAGAACATCCCAGAAATTGGGATGTTCCATTGGTTTTTGATTGAAATGGACGACTGCTTTTATGGCAGGCCCAGGTATACGCTATCCCCGAACAGCATAGGATCGTGGAACAGCACAACTGTTTTGTCATCTTTGGGGACCAGGTAAAAGAGCTTGCCAGTCAATGTCGCCCCACCAAAGAATTCGGTGCTTTCCAGTGAGCCTGGCACACCTGCTACAAATACAACATCGTGAATCAGGCCGTCAGCGCCAACTGCCTGGAACATGGTCTGGCTGAAAAGGCACTTTGAGCTTGCGTCTCTGGTACAAACAAGACTGACCTCGACTTGAATGTATTCCTGGCCAGCTTCTGGTTTGTCGTTGAACATATTGCCCTGACTCACAATGGAGTTTGCTGGCCGCACAACATTCGTGATAGTCACGATGATGTCGTCGATCTCTACTGGCGTACCAGCAGGTATGGGATTGTCTCTGGTTTTGCCAGGAGGCGGGGTGGTAGGCGTTGCGGTGGGTTCAGGTGTGTTGGTTGGCGCTGGGGTATTCGTTGAAGGCAACCTCCTCACCCTATTTAGGGTGCAAATGGTCTTGCCCTGGATGTTTGCTCCCTAACTTGCGCCGAGTCTGTGCTCAGCTAGAGGTTTTATATGCGCTCATGCGCGCCCTAATTTGGAGGGTTAGGGTGCAGTCCAGTGGGGATCCAAACCTTAAGCTATCCTATAATTTAAGATTGACATTACTGTAATAGGGCAGGTGGACTCCTTGTTATGCTAAAATACGATATTCACTCAGGAGGATACTATGGAACTTATCAAAGTAGATACACAACACTATATAAATCCGAGCAGCATCAAATCAGTAACCTTTGCGTATGAAGTGGCAAAGCATTACGTAGCCGAAGGTACGAATGAGAGCTTTGTAATCTGGGAAGAGATTCCAGAAGATCAGCGCGAAAAATATACCGAAACCCGGCTGGTGTGCAAAATTTTTGTTGATACACCAGAGGAATACTTGGAGTGCAGGGGAGCGGATGCGGAGATGGTAAGAGTCCAGTGTGGGGAGCTCGTTCCATCATCAGTGAAACTGGCCGAACTCGAATCCACTTACACAAATTCACTTGATTCGTAAGGACAAACAATAAGAGAGCCAATGGAGAATCCTGGCTCTCTTTGTTTTATGCACGCACCCGCCCCCGTGTTTATGTGTTTTACTGCGAGTGAGGGGTGATTTTCTTATTTGGAATTACCCTATCCTAATCTGGAGAATTATAAACAATGCCTATTCTAAACTGGCTGCACCGCGAACAAGCGGTTGCTGCTGCCGGAAAATCACCTTACCAGCTTCTCGAGGATCGTCCGGAGCTGTCCTATGCTCCTGCTGGAGAAGATTTAGACAGAGGAATGCTTATACAGGGTGACAACCTGGATGCCCTCAAAGCCCTGCTGCCTTACTATGCCGGCCAGGTCAAATGCATTTACATTGACCCACCTTACAACACCGGCAGCGCTTTTGAGCATTACGACGACAGCCTGGAGCACTCCACCTGGCTGAGTTTGATGTACCCACGCCTGGAAATTCTTCACGACTTGCTTGCTGAGGATGGTAGTATGTGGGTGTCGATTGATGATAGTGAGGCGCACTACATTAAGGTCGTGGGCGATGAAATTTTCGGCCGGCGTAATTTCATTCTTGATATATCCTGGCGCAAGCGTGATGGAGCTCCCAATGATCGTAAAATTGGGGCAGTACATGAACATATCCTGGTGTGGGCGAAATCTAAAACCAGCGGGTCGAAGCAAACTCTGGCAGAGGAGAAGTTTAATCTCATGCCCAGAACAGAAAAGGCAGATGCTCAGTATCAAACTTTTACCGAGCCAAATGGCCCAGATCCACGCGGTCCATTCAGGAAGATTGATACAACTGCCAATGGTAAAGGTGGGAGGTTTGTTGAAAGCCTCTATTATCCGATCACAAACCCATATACTGGCCAGGAGGTATGGCCGAGAACTGGAACATGCTGGCGGCATAATCGTTCAGAAATGGAACGTCTGCAGAAAGATGGACGCCTATACTGGGGTGTGAAGGGCACAGCGACAACTCCAATGCGAAAACTGTTTGTTTTTGAGGCCAAGCAGGGGATGACCACCCCCTCCATATGGGATGATGTCGCTCTAAACCAGCACGCCAGTGCAGAAATTGAGAAGATTTTTGGTGAGAAAGCTGCTTTTGAAACTCCAAAACCGGAGGCGCTTTTGAATCGCATCATTCACCTGGCCTCAAATTCCGGCGACCTGGTGCTTGACTCCTTTCTCGGCTCCGGCACCACCGCGGCTGTGGCTCACAAAATGGGCCGGCGTTGGATCGGCATCGAGATGGGTGATCATGCTGTGACGCACTGTGTACCGCGTATGCGTAAAGTGATTGACGGCGAACAGGGAGGTATTTCCAAAGCTGTCAACTGGCAGGGCGGCGGTGGTTTCCGTTTCTTCCGCCTGGGGCCGCCCATCTACGACGAGAATGGCCACATTCACTCAGGTGTTACTTTTCATGCGTTGGCTGCCCATATCTGGTTCACTGAAACAAAAACGCCCCTGGCAGTTGGGCCTGAACGGGTTCAGTTGGGTATTTTTAATGGGGCGGCTTATTATCTGCTGTTCAACGGGGTACTGGGCGACACGGCCGAGGATGGTGGGAATGTTCTTACCCGCCGTCTTCTGCGAAAACTTCCTGATTTTGACGGTCCAAAAATCATCTATGGCGAGGTTTGCTTGATCGAGGAAGCTGCCTTGCGCCAGTCTAACATCGTATTCAAAAAAATCCCCTACCAGATCAAGGCGGGCTGAGCATGTTCGAACTCAAAATTTATCAGCAGCAAACGATATCTGCCCTCCAATCTTTTCTCGAGGAGGCTCGTTTATCTGGCCCTGCATCTGCCTTTAAGCAGGCTGACACGGGATCGAAGCAGGCTTATCGCGCCATTTCCGGTATTGAAGATGCTCCATATGTTTGTTTACGCCTGCCAACCGGTGGCGGTAAAACATTGCTGGCGGCCCATAGCATCGCTGTTGCCGCACAGGCTTTTTTGGAACGAGAATTCCCCTTTGTGCTCTGGCTGGTGCCAACTAACACGATTCGTCAGCAAACACTGTCCACGCTTCAGAACCCACTGCACCCTAACCGACAGGCGCTCGAATCGGTCTTTGGCAGCCAGGTCAAGGCCCTCGACATCGTTGATTTTGCGGATCTGCGTCCAGCGGATGTTCGCGACCGGTTATGTGTCGTGGTCGGTACGCTGGCAGCGCTGCGCGTCAATAGCACTGAGGGTCGTAAAGTCTATGCACATCATGAGGCATTGGAGCCGCACTTCAGTCAGGTTCCTGCCAGTGCGCCTTATATGGAGCGCATTGAAGAAGGGCCGGATCATGGCCAGATCAAATTCTCTTTCCGCAACCTGCTTGCCCTTATGCGCCCGTTGGTGATTGTTGATGAGGCCCACAACGCCACATCCGATCTGAGTTTCGAGGTTCTCCAGCGCATTCGACCTGCCTGTGTGCTGGAGTTTACAGCCACACCAGCGTCCAATAGCAATATTTTGCACCGAGTTTCGGCGGCACAACTTAAGGCCGAAGAGATGATCAAGCTGCCCATCGTCCTGACTGAGCATAAGACCTGGCAGGAAGACCTGCACGATGCTATTTCCAATCGCCAAAAGCTTCACGAAATGGCGGTTGCCGAGCCCGATTTTGTTCATCCGATCTTGCTGATTCA
>Ga0172367_10010005_pt1 | contig 10289 bp, 4 predicted proteins | sample Lak10m_FD_114542 | JGI IMG/M metagenome (GOLD analysis project Ga0172367, IMG submission 114542) | Freshwater microbial communities from Kabuno Bay, South-Kivu, Congo - kab_022012_10m | ecosystem: Environmental > Aquatic > Freshwater > Lake | place: Democratic Republic of the Congo: South-Kivu...
CGTCATTATGGTCGATCCGCCGGATTCACATGCCCACGGTGGCTATATGCCCGCGATCCTGCGCGAGATGGATATCACTTCCACCGTCGGCCTGATGGCACCCCGTCCTGTCGGGATAGTGCACTGCGCGAGAGTCTCCGAATGGTATCACCTGCGCTGGGGTCATCGGGTGTACCACCGGCTGGGGATACCGGAACGGCACGCACTGGGCTGGACCGTCGCCGAAGTGCGCGATGTCGTATTGCAAACCTAGAATCGCCTGCTGCAAAGCGGTGTTATTGAAAGGACTATCTGATGTCGAATGACCTGATGCCGACCATCAATGTCGCGTATGCCGACGCCAATCCTGCGGGCTTGCCGGTGGCAACGGGCGTGCCCTTCCCGCAGGGAATGCTGCGGCCGGAGACATCGTTGGCGGTGGAAGCCCCGAGTGGCAAAGTGCGCCCAGCGGCGGGGCGCCCGCTGGCCTGGTGGCCGGACGGCTCGGTGCGCTGGATGCTGGTGCAGTTCGGCGCGCGCGAGGTGGGCGACCACGTGGTGCGACTGAACGCGCAGGCGCCATCCACCGGCGTGACACTGACACGCGACGGCGACCGCTGGCTCATCGCCTCGGACCGGGTGCGCCTGGCGGTCTGCGAGACAGGTCCCGGTGTGATCGGCGAACTAATTTGCGACGGGCGCGCCTACCTGGCGCGGCCGGAGGACCTGTGCTTCCGCGTGGACGACGCCTCGACGCAGTATGAGAAGCGCCGGTCGGTGCGGGTGATCGAGGCGTCGCCGTTGCGCGTCCGCCTGCGCGTGGAAGGCGCGCACTTCCGCGCGTCCGGCGCCCGGCATCTCTCCTACCGGCTGGACATCGACCTCTGGGCGGGCTGGCCGACGGTGCGCCTGGATTACCAGTTCTATAATCTCGAACCCGGCGCGGACAGCCGCGAGATCGGCCGCATCGCCCTCGATGCGGCCTGGCAGCTCGGTCCGCGCACCACGCGCCACTTCCTGCAGCAGAATTACGGCCTCTTCTACATCAGCCGGCACGTCTTCAACCCGGACCCTGTCGGCCTGGTCGCCGACCTGACCTGCCAGAGCGCCCACGTGGAAGACCCGGCGATGCTCCTCGACAATGTTGACTACCCCTTCTATTTGAACGCGCCGTTAGTGAACACGCAAGACTGGCTGGGCGTGGGTGACACCGAATACGCAGTCTACGTGAAGATGACGGACATGACGCAGACGCGCCCGAACCGCGTGTGCAGCGAAGCCAACCGGCTCAGCGCCGAGTTCTGGCCGGCCGTCGCCGGACCGCTCGATTTGCCGCAGGGGCGCTCGAAGCGGCAGACAGTCCTCCTCGCCTTCGTGCAGCAGGAAGCGCCGGAAAAAGCGACGGAGAAGCTCTCCGGCGCACCGTTTCAGGCGCCGAAAGGCGTGGCAGCGAAGCTCGACGCGCTGAACTACGAAGACCGCGCCTGCGTCGCGCCCGCCTGGTTCGCCCACTGCCGCGAGTTCGACCAGCATGCCGTACTGCCGATCGGCCACCACATCCGCATCGAGGGTAACCTGGCCGGCATGATGCGCCTGAACATGCCCTATACCAAGTTCGACGTCGGCGATACGCCGTCGTGGTACAACATGTCGTATGCCGTCAGCGATGACCGGCTGGTGCGCCCGCTCCCCGGCGCGCCGGACATCCCGCGCCTGTGGCCGAACAGTCACCCGACGCAGACCTACCTGGACTGCCACGAGCCGGTGTGGACAAACAACGAATACGACGCGATCCATGCCTTCGCCAACGAGATCATGCGCACGGGTCGCCATGGCCTGATCGCCACGCTCCGCGCCGCCGCCCGGCACAACATCGAGGTGGACTTCCTGCACTATTCGGATCACCGGTGGCTGCATCGCGCCTCGCCCGCCCACTCTGCGCGGCATACCACCACCGGCGCCTACCCCAGCCACTTCTGGACCGAAGGCCTGCTGGAATACTACTGCCTGACCGGCGATATCGACGCGCTGGAAGTGGCGGAGGCGCTGGGCGACAAGATCATCGAGAACCTGGAAGACCCGGACATTCGCCCGGTGCTCTGGGGGTTCACCCGCGAGGTGGGGTGGTCGATCCTCTCGCTCACCTGCCTCTACGACATCACCCACGAGGCGCGCTTCAAGCCGCTGCTCGACGAGATGGTGGACTACCTGCTGGCCGTCAATCGGCAGGGCTATACCGGCGCGGTGAACCTGTCCGGCGGCAACGACCGGCAATCGCTCAACCGGCAGATCGTCGGCAACTTCTTCGGCTACCAGAGCATGGTCGATGCCGTGGATAAATACGCGACGACCACCGAACGGCCGGACGTGATCGCCTGGTTGACGCAGCTCTGTTACGACCTGGCCGACGCCAGCCTGCAGGCGTCGCGCGAGGGCGAATTGCCGGACACCCGCTTCGGACTGCTGCTGGCGGTGGGATACGAACGCACGGACGACGAGCGCTTCCTGGCGCAGATCGGCGTGCTGCTCGACCAGATGTATTGGAACGCGCAGGGTCTGCAGAGCAACGGCGCGTCCCACGCGGTGGGTTCGGGCTACCGCGGCCTTACGCGCATGCTCGGCCACGCCTGGCGCCACGGCCTGCTCGACGCCTATGAGTTCCCCAACGTGAAGAAGCTGCACGGGTAGCACGAAAGGTGACATCATGACGCACACCGATAAATGGCACGGCTTCCCGATCTACGACCGTCCACTCGGCATGCAAACTGACGGCACGGATGACGGCCGCCCGACGGTCTGGATTACCGATTTCAGCGTTTGCCAACCCTCGGAACACCTGGCGGGCTGGTCGCTGATCGACTACGCAAATGAAGCGTATTCCGGCCGGTTGCTCCAGGCGCCGCGCGGCGCAGCACCGTCGCCCGTGACGCTGGAACTGCACTTGACCGGCTGGTATGCCGTCTATGTCTGGCTGATGGGCGGCGACGCCCCGGTGCCGAATAATGAGCCTGACTGCGACTCGGTCTACCCGAACTCCGACGGGCCGGCGCTGCAGTTATCCGGCGATGCACGCCCCTCCACCCGCTTCCGCACCATGGCGCAGGACCAGATGTTCTGGCCGGGCCTGGAGGCGTGCTTCTGGAAATACGCCGACCTGACCGGGCAGTCGTTGACCATCGCGTTCCAGGGGTCCACCATTTACCTCGGCGCCATCCAGTGCATCCCGTTGGCGCCGGCCGAGGTGGAAGCGATGCAACAGTCGCGCGCCAATCCCGACCACAAGCGCATGATCGTAAAAGGCGATGCCTACAGCGTTGCCGACCGCGCCTTGTTCCACGAAATGCTGCGCGATACCGACGTGTGCGCCTGGATCGCCGGGTGCGAGGACACCGAGAATCTGATGACGCCGGGTGGGTCGCCAGGGTTGAAGGCATTCCGGGAGGACATGACCGACCTGGGCATCGCGGCCTACGTGTGCGAGCGTCCGGGGGCGTGGAGCGCGTATGGGGAAGACAGCCCCGATCCGCGCGCGGCGGCGTTTCGGGCGCATCCGGAGTGGCATTGCTTGGACCGCGACGGTACGGACACCCATCAGGCCAGTTATGCCCACCCCGGCGTGATCGAGCACATGCTCGGGCGCGCACGCGCCGTGGCGGAGATCGGCGTCGACGGATTCGGCTATTGCTTCAACCGCGATCCCGGCCTGGTGCTCTTCGAGCCGGTGGCAATGCAGGGGTTCCAGGAGCGCTACGGCGTCGACCCGCTGACGCTGCCCGACCGCGACGACCGCCTGCTTGACTGGCGAGCCGAGATCATCACCGCCTATCTGCGGAAGTTGCGCGCATTGATCGATGAGGTGGCGGCGGAAAAGGGCTTTCCGCGCATTAAAATGGTGCAAATCGTGTTGGGCGACGAGGCCGCCAACCGCTTCTACAGCTTCGACATCTCGACCTGGGTGCGCGAAGGCCTGGTGGACATATTATGCCCGTATCCCTGGGGTGATTATCCCGACCGCTGGCTGGCGCAGGGGTATTGCGACGTGGACGTGGCCTACTTCACACAACTGGTGAAGGGCACGGACTGCAAGGTCTACCCCATGTGGCTTACCAACGTGGATCGCTACTACGGCTGGGTGCAGTGGCACGTCCGCTCGAACGAATACTTCACCAAAGCCATGCACGACTATGCGCACGGCGCCGACGGCATCTCTACCTGGGACTTCATGGGCCTGCAGCTCTTCTTCCCGTATATGGCGGACCGCTGGCTGCGCCTGGGACATCAAGAGCAATTGGCCGACTGGGCGGCACACGATGCCCCGCTGCCGCCGAAGCTGCGCTTCACGCGCTTTGACGGGCATACGCCAGACCGGTATCCAGCGGGCACGGGTGGGTATAGTCCCGGCATCAACCTTGGATGGCATTTGTATCAACGCCGGATCGATTCCACGGAATACGACTTTGCGCTGTGCCGCCGTCTGCTCAACGAATACCTGTCCGTGCGCCAATACTTCACAGGTGACTTCTACCCGCTCACGCCTTACAGCCTGGAGCAGAGCGCATGGATAGCCTGGCAGTTTGATCGTCCAGACCTAGGCGAAGGCCTGCTGCAGGCGTTCCGCCGGCCGACGTGTTCAGAGGAGTCGGCGATATATCGGTTGTTCGGGCTCGATCCCGCGGCGATGTATGCCGTAACGAATTTCGATGCGCCGGACACGCTCTGCAAGTCCGGCCACGCCTTGATGACGGAGGGGGTTGTCGTCACGCTCACAACATGTCCCGGCGCGGCGGTGATGGTGTATCGGCAGGTTGCGCCGTAAAGGTCCTGTCAGTCAGTTGTTCTCAGTATTGGTCACATGTGGTCGCTATTATCAGTGATTCCAGAAAGGGTTGTCGTATGTGTAAGTGCATCCTGTTTGTCTCCCTGGTGTTGTGCTCGCTGTCCCTGTGGGCAGCTGAACCTATCCCCCTTGCACCGACACGTATTGTCGTCGAGTGCGAGGACATGCAAGGCGTCGCGCAGGACAAGTTCGGCCCCGGTTCGGGCTGGCAAGTCGGTCGCTGGGGACAGGATCTGTATCAGAACATGACCTTCGGGGGCCCGTGGGCCAGCCGGTTGCGGGTGGCGATGACGGATGCCGGCGACAACGCGGCGGCGATGACCAGTATAATCGACGTGCCGCTCGACGGCACCTACAAGGTGTGGGTCAAGTATGAATGCCCGCCAAACTTCAACTACGCCTTCGGCGTGAAGGTCGAGTCGCTTGACGGGGAAAATACCGTCCTGCTCGATAAAATCTACGGCTTGCGCGAGTCACCCAAGCACTATTGCTTCACCGATACACCGATCAAGGGCGATCTGTATTGGAGTTGGGGCATCGACCACGATGCCGCGGAAGGTTATCCGGTTCGCCTTCCGAAAGGTCGCTATCGGCTGACGATTTCGAAGGCGAAAAATCCTGCGCCAGCCGGCGCTCGCTCGATTGACGCCGTGCTAGTCACCAGCGACTTGTCAGATATTTCGGCGCCGCGCATGACGCGCTATCCGTTGCTGGATGAACTGCGCCGCGCAAATCACGTGTATTTCCGATTCCGCAATCCGAAGACGGCCACCGCGCCGATCCAGATCGCGTGGAATCACTGGAACCACCGGTATGACGACTTTTACACGCCGCTTTACCGTGACCTGGTGAAGTTCTACGACGACAACGGTGCCCTTCTCGACGGCGGAAAAAGCGGCGACTGGCCTACGGCAATCGCACCTGGCACCGCCGGCCCGTGGTATGACCTGGGTCCGACCATGAATACGGAAAGCACCTCCCCGTATACCTTCCGCGCCTACACGCCGGAGAGCAAGCCGACGGATCCGAGCCTGCCGTTCGCGATGGATATCGCATTAGCGCCCAACACGCGCGCCATCGTCAAGTCGTTCACCCTGGCGCCGGGGGAGCCCCTGCTGGCGGTGCTGGTGCAACCCGATCTCAACCGGCGTGAAGGCGTGGCCCATACGAAAACGACGACAGAGATCTATACGGAACTGACGCGTGCCCTGAATCAGGAGCCGCGGCTTGGTCCGGTGCCGACGAAACTGCGGCTGTATGGCGGATCCGGTTCACCGTATAACTCGTCTACCGGGGAAAGCGCACGCGAAATTGAAGTGTCCCTGGCGTTTCGTGCGGCGCTCGGTCTCAACACCATAGTGGGCAATGTCCCGGCGTTTCTGGCGTGGGGCCAGCAGCATGGAGGCATTATTGCGCGTTCGCTCGCCTACCAGCACTCCCAGGATATCCCGGCGGTCATTAAAGAGATCACAGCCGGCAAGCTGGAGCCGAATTTCTACTATCTGTCGTTCGGCGACGAGATTGGCTTGCCATACATCGATGTGCATGACGCCGTGAAGGTGGAAGCCTTCCGCGCGTTTCTCCGCCAGCACGGCGAGACGCCGGACAGCCTGGGACTGGCGACCTGGGAGCAGGTGAAACCGCTGGCGGCGCTGTCCGGCGACGTGGCGGTGCAGATCGGCGTGTTACCGGAAGCGAAAAAGCATGATGCCGGCAGTCTGCTGGGATTGAAGAAGCTCTACTGGTACAGCCTGGAGTTCCGCAATGAACAGGGCATTGCCCTGTTTGCCGAGAAGACGCGGATGCTCAAGGCGGCGCTGGGCAACGAGGTGCAGACCTCCGCGAACCTGGGCAGCATGCATCCCTTCTACTGGATGCACCAGGCCCCGCTTATCGAGGCGTTTAAAGGCCAGGCGATGACGCTGGCCTGGACCGAGGACTACACCTATTGTCAACCGGAAGCCTCGCGTTTGGTGGCCGAGTTCCAGGCCGCGTATTTACGCAAAGGTGCCAGCTATCACGACACCCCGATGATGTACTATTGCATGCCGCACTGGCCGGGGAACAACGCGGAGCAGTTGATCCAGAACGCCGTGCTGGAATGGGGACAGAACGTCAAGGATTTGGATTTCTTCGATGTCTCGCCGGATATCTGGCGCACGGAAAATTACGTGACCTATCGCGGTGGATTGCCGATGCTGAAAGCGATCCGGACGATCTCCGGCATGGCGGGACTGATCGAAGACCACCTGATGCCGGCACGCACCGAGCCGGCGAAGGTCGCCATGCTGCTCAGCGAGGCGAGCGACGTCTGGGAGACCGAAGGCCAAGGACAGGGCGCCGTTGAACCGGGCAGCATCGCCAGCAACGTGTCGCAGGAAGAACGCAAGGCGCTCTGGTATGTGCTGCGCTATGCCGGTTACCGTGTGGACCACATCACCGAGAAAGACTGCGCCGATGGCTTGCTGAATAAATACCGGACGCTCTATATCTGCGGTCAGAATCTGGACCGGAAGGCCGCCCTTGCCGTGAAGGCGTGGGTGAAGAACGGCGGCACGGTCTTCGCCACCGCCGGCGCGGCGCGCAAGGACGAGTTCGACGCGCCGCTGACCGAGCTGGATGACGTGCTGGGCCGTGGGAAGACAGTCACCTATGAGCGTTATAAAGGCCCGCTGCGTGCCCGCCTAGAGCTGCCGTTCGTCAAGGCACTCGACACCGTAAAGCTGGCCGACGGCACGTCGTTCCCCGCGTTCTGCAGCCGCGAGGAGTTCCAGGTTGTACCGACAGCACAAATGCTGGCGACGTACCAGAACGGCAAACCGGCGCTGATCGCCAACGCATATGGCAACGGTCGGACGTATTACGCCGGCATCTTGCCTGGCCAAACCTGGGCGAAAGCGGCGCTGCCGATCGTACCGCAGGGCAAAGGGGGTTCGCACACCGCTCCGCAGATGGCCGAGTGGCTGGATCGGAATCCGGTTGCCGGCAAGGTGATCCTCACGCCGTTGCAGCAGGCGAAGATCACGCCCGATGTGGTCGCCAATCACCGCGGCGTGATCACCAATCGGTTACAATCCGACAAATCGACGGTCATCACGGTCGTGAACCTTGCGCTCGAAGCGGACGGCGAACTGAAAAACGTCGAGCTGCGGGTGAACGCCACCCGCCCGGTGAAACGCGCGTGGTCCTGTTATTACCCCAAGGGATCGCTGGTCACAGGGATGAAAAACGGCGTAACGACGATTCGCATTCCGAAGCTCGGACCGGCGGATGTCGTCGTCTTGGAGTATTAGACACGGGTGTGTTACCTTTCTCAACGATCGTGTGCCCGGTCGCGTGGATGTCATGGAGGTGCGTTTTCGCGCGGATCACCTGCAATACGCGCCCGCTCACCTTGGACACGCCGCGCGGCGCGACGACCGAGGACGACGTGATGATCGGCGGTGGGTGCACCATATGGCCGGCGTCACCATCGGCGAGCGCAGCGTCATAAAGGGGAATACTGGTGGGAGTTGCGACCGTGCGACTATTATGCCGCCTTCGACCAGCCGAAGATTTTCTGGCCGGATTTGGGAAAGCTACCTCGATTCTCGTGGGATACCGAAGGCAAATACATCAATAATAAGGGCTATATTATCCCTGATGTCTCTCCATCGTTGCTTGGGGTACTACAAAGTCGAACGTAAGTATTCGGTGAACCCCATCCCCCTTCCTGTTCAGGCGGCGGTCGGGGGGAGCGTCCAGGCGGCGCGGTCGGCGGCGCTGGCGGACCAGGGGAGGAACCGGTCGAGGTCGGCAGGCGTTTTCCCGCCGTTCCCCGCGCAGGCGTCGAGGTAGGCGCGCACATACGTCAACGGGTTCAGCCCGTTCCGTGCTGCCGTCAGCAGCACCGTGTAGGCGCACTCGGCCAACTGGCCGCTGCTCACGCTGCCGCTGCCGTAGAAGTTTTTGCGCCCCACCACGCTGGTGCGCAGCAGGCGCTCGGCTTCATTATTATCGAGCGGCACCCACGGATGGTCGAGGAAGAGGGTGAGCCCGTCCCAGTGGCGGGCCAGGCTGTCGAGCGCGTTGCGGGCCGCGCGCAGGAGCGTGGCATCCGCCCGCTCGGTGTCCCGCGTCTGGCGGATGGCCGCCACGTGGTCGCGAAGCGTCAGATCGGCGAGGCGGAAGGCGTCCGTGCCCGGTTCCACCGCCTGCCGCTGGGCGGTGAGGTGGTAGAGGGTGCCGATGCGCTCCCCCCAGGCGTCGGCCCACGCGCCGAGCGTCGCCGGGTAGCTCTTGGCCAGGTCGCGGAAGTCGCGGCGGACATGTGCCCAGCAATAGGCGCATGCCAGCCCATCGAGCCCCTGGTAACTCTTCCAGCGGTCGCAACTGAGGATGCCGGTCGCGTGGCGGGTGTCGTCCTCGTCCAGGCCGAAGACGCGGCGGGGGACGGCGCGGGCACGGGAGGGATCGAGCACGAAGGCCACCGCGTCGGCGCTGGCAAACACCCAGAGCCACCAGCGGTGCTTCGCTTCGTCGGCGAAGTGCAGCCAGCGCGTTTCATCCGCGTGCCAGTGGGCGGCCTCGCGCAGGTGGAGCAGGGTGGCGTCATAGAGCGGACGCAACAGCGTCCCGACCGTATCCTGCACCCCGACGAGCGTGCCGGGGGCGAAGCGCACGCCACAACACAGCGCCAGTTCGTGCAGTGGGCGGTTGATCGGCTGGCCATGGAGGAATTTGTTGACGACGAGATGCGCGATGGCGCTCACCTCCAGCAAGCCCTTCGGGATGAGCTTCGGCGGGGCCGGCGCGGTCAGGACTTGCGGGGTCTGGCAGGCACAGGTCCGCTGGTATTTTTGCCGGCGGTGGATGACCCGTTGAATGGTGACTTCCCACGCGATGGTGATGGCGTCTTCCGTGCCGGCCGGGGTGTAGGGTTCCGCGCAGGTGGGGCACCGACGTTCCTCCTCGGGGAGTTCATGGAGTTCCTCGCGGGGCGGCAACTCCTCGTAGAGCCGGCGGCCATGGCCGGGCGCGCCGCGGCGTTGCCCGCGCTGGCCTGTCGGCGCGGGGGCGGGGTTGGTCTCGGACGGCGGCGCGGGCGCACCCTCGGCGGGGGGCGCGGCAGGGTCGGGGGGGCCTTTTTCGGATTTCTTCCCGAACAGCATCGCTTGATACTTGCGGATGAGGGCGTCCTGCTTGGCGACGGTCTCTTCCAGCGTGGTGATGGTCGCCTGCAAGGAGACGACCGTGGTTTCCAGCGTTTGGAGACGCTGGAGGATGGCCGCAAGGTCGGATGCAGGCTGGCCGTCGGGCAGTGACACGATGTAGAACCTCTAAAAATAGGTTCTTGAAATCTTGCCGATCACCTTCTTGTCTGAAAAAAAGATGAAGAGATTGTTGAGCGAGCGCTTGACGCGGGGGGGGGAGTATTATGATGACAGTTGACGGTGAACTCATTCTACTGGGATGGGGTTCACCGAATACTTAC
>Ga0172367_10010006_pt1 | contig 10289 bp, 13 predicted proteins | sample Lak10m_FD_114542 | JGI IMG/M metagenome (GOLD analysis project Ga0172367, IMG submission 114542) | Freshwater microbial communities from Kabuno Bay, South-Kivu, Congo - kab_022012_10m | ecosystem: Environmental > Aquatic > Freshwater > Lake | place: Democratic Republic of the Congo: South-Kivu...
CGTCATCACTTCTGATCCAAAGCCAACAAGAATTTGTCATCATCAAGCCCCCCGCAAAATTTGAAAAAATCCAGCGTGCGTCAGACGGGAATCGGAGATTTTTGCATTAGAATGCCGCGCTTGTTCCTCAATAGCTCAGTTGGTAGAGCGCCGGACTGTTAATCCGTAGGTCCCTGGTTCGAGCCCAGGTTGAGGAGCCAAATAAAAGGCTTATGCCTATTAATTCCCCTGCTATTTTATAAATAGCAGGGGATTTTTCATTCTGGGGTTGAGTAGGCGCCTGCGTAGGCAGTTTGGTTGAGTAGGCAACACAATGACACACGCCCTACCTCATTCAGTGGCAAGCAGTGTACGGGCAGATCGAGATGCGACTGATCAACATAGCACCCTTTGCACTCTTAAAACGGGTCTGCTATATTACGTTTAAGCAGTTGCCTTCCCTAAGGCGGAGTGCGTGCTCCGCAGGTGCTGGGTTCCTGACCTGCTGTCTTATGACTTCAGGATAAACCAGCAAATATTGGTAGGTATCGCACCTACCGCCAAGTCAGTTCGATAGTCACCTTTTTCTTGCCGGGTGTGAGGACTGATGAGGTAACCCAACCCCTAGCTGAAATATGCAAAAGGGGGGTCGATAGGACTGTGTGGCAGCAATCGCGCTGCTACGTCCTGAATCACCAAACTTAGCAGCGCACCTATGGAGTGCTCGCTATGAATGCCCAAGCCAATCAAACCATTGTTGATGACAAGGCAATCGCCGAAGTAATCGGTATGTCCCTGCCCTGGGTGCGAAAAGACCGTCGTACCAAACGAATCCTGCCGTTCTTTCGACTGGGGGGCCGTGTTCGATATGACGTGCCCACAGTAAGAGCAGCGTTGCTCGCACGTTCGGAAGGAGGCAATTGATGCGCACCCTTAATCGAACCTTGGCCGATCTTGATTCGCAAAATCACCAACTCAGCGGCATATATGCCGAGCTTGTGGAATCCGCTGAACCTAAGGAAACTGCTGGTGCATCCTTTGATAGAGGTTGTAGGTGGAGAGGCTCCGGGGTTGCTGCCCCAGAGCCCTCCGTGTCAAAACCAAAGCCGGGCTCTAGCAATGACACCCATCGAAGGTTCTCGATTGTCGGGGCTGGGCAGTTTTTAGGCAACCCCATGTCCCAGTCTGATGAAAACCGACCTGATCCGGCAGCCGATGAGTTGATTCCGTTCCGCGAAGTCAATCGCATCACCAACGTTCCGCGCTCTACCTGGAGTTCCTGGGAGGCCGTTGGTTTAGCGCCCAAAGGCCTCAAGCTCGGGCCACGTAAAACGCTCTGGCAACGTGCCGATGTGTTGGCGTTCATTTCGTCCCGCAAGTCTGCATAAGGCGGTGACCCATGACACGCAACCACGGCAACAAGCCGGGCTCAAACACGCCCCTTCATACCCCAATTAAGAAGTGCCAGCGCCTGGCGCGAACCGTGAAAGCTATCCCGCGTACGTCCACCGTGGCTCAGTGCCAACGGCTGCGCGAGGCAATCTCACACGACTGCCTGAGAACGTTCGCGGCCATGCGCTACTTGGACTTCTACCACACCCCCAGCACGGGTGATGCAGTTACGAAGGGATGGCACTGTCATCGACAGCCATTGGGGTCACACCGTTACCGAGTTTGGCGAGCGTCACCGTGTGGGGCTGTACGTTCTGATGCCAACCAAGAAGGGGGCCAAGTGATGCAAAGCACTGCCCGCTTTGAAATCGTGGCGCCCCGCAGCGGGAACGCGGCGTTCGTCGTCTTCGTTGGACACAGTGATTCGCTGAACCGATATGAGATCCTTTTGGTCGACAGCGAGATTAACTTGCACTTGTCTTTCACCGTAAAGGATTCCGAGCTAAACGTGGTGCTTCGAGCCGAGTCGGGCGACACTCTGGCAAAGAAGCTATTGAAAGACATTGGGGAGGGGGCGCAATGATTGGACTCATTGAAGCCCGAAAGGGAACCACCTCTGCAGGAAAAATCTTTCAGCACGATACTTTGCTAGCGGGCCAAGCCGCGCAGTTCGGGCGGGCGATTGTGCGTGAGCATGGGCAAGACCCGTGTTTACGCAAGCAGGCAGCTTTCCACGAAGCAGGGCACGCAATTGTTCTGGCAGCTTTTGGCACACGGATCAAGTCCTGCGAGATCAGGAAACGTCGGGTCCCTCATTCATATTCCCAACTGTGGCTGGGAATTACTTTGTGCGAATCCCGTTCTTGGAATCAAGATTACTCCAGCGAAGATGGCAACTCCACAATGGCCGTTCAGAGTACCGAGTACCTAATAAGGACAGGCATGGATACTTTGGCGGGGGTGGCTGGTGAGCTTCATTCGGCCACCTGGCACCCAGCGAGTTCAATTGACGAGAACGTCATTGGGCTAGGAATTGCTGGCGTGTTAGACGCTCGCTATGGTCTTGCGCACGGCATGTCGGCGATATTACTGATGGCGCTCACCACAAAGATATTGGATCAGCATAAGTCAATCTTTTTGGAGCTTGGTCATTTGCTCTCAAAGCAGAAAAAATTGTCCAGTGGGGTTGTCGCTCAAATTCTGCGTGACGTCGAGCCTTGCGCCAATGCACAAGCGCTTTTCGCAGGAGCTATGGCGCAGTTCAGGGTAGAAGGTGGTGCAGTATGAGCGCGACCAAAACCATAGATTCGACGGGTATGGTGTCCGGCTTCGGCAAGTACCACACCAACGAGCCCGAACCCGGCAATCCAAGGAAGACGCTCACACCCTATGTGACCGTTACCTGGGAAGAAATCCAAGCGAAGGTGGACAACCCATCTTCAATTCCAAAGGAGCAAGCACAGTGGGTAATCCCTTCCACGCTGTTGAGCCGCAACAAGAAAAAACAGGAAGTGGAGGGGCAATACCTTATGCTGTGGGCCGACTTCGATACAGATCCAAAACCCATCAGCGATGTGGGTTTCAGTCTTGAATTCGAGGTGCTCGAGTTCGATGTGAACTTTGAGCAGTACAGCAGTCGGTCGGCCACAGCAGCAGTACAGAAGTCGCGCGCCCTGGTGCCTCTGGTGAATCCACTAGGGGGTGAAGATTGGTTGATCTGCCAGCGGATATTCAATCAGCGGCTGCGTCAGTGCAATCTGACGCCGGACACGACTACGGAGCGCCATAACCAGATCTGCTATCTACCCAACAAGGGTGAGTTCTACGAAACGCACAGCAAACGTGACGGCGTTCCGTTTGATCCGCTCCGCGCATGGTCCTCGCAGATAGCAGCTATTCGCGATGAAAGAGCCGCTGAGGTGGAGGCTGAAAGAAAGTTATCGGAGCAGCGCGCCGAGGCCAAGAGGCGCAGAGAGGCGACCCGCCTACAGTCTGGCACCGGGGACCAATCACTCATTAAGGCTTTCAACCAGGTTTACACGCCGCAGGACTTCTTGAGTGAGGAAGGCTACGACCAGCGGGGCGACTCGTTCCGCCACCCAGCGAGCCAGTCAGGCAGCTACTCAGCGTCGGTCAAGGAAGGACCTGATGGCGTTCTGCGCGTGCACTCCTTAAGCTCCAGCGATCCGCTTTACACCGGTGGCGGAGGTGGTGGCGCTCACGACGCGTTCTCGACCTTTACGGTACTCCGCCATGGACATGGGGAAGAGTTCAAGGCAGCGGCTATCAAGGACGCAGGGGACAACTACCTGAAGATTGGCGAGGAGCCATGGAATGTTGTGAAGCGGCGTGAATACATGCGCAACAGGGCTACCACTGCGACAGAGGACTTCGCCAATCTGGATGGTGAGAAGGTTGACACCGAGACCGGGGAGATCAGTCCGAAGCTGCACCCGCTGGCGCGGTTCCTTGACATAAGTGAACAACCCACCGCGCCGGAATGGGTGTTGCCGGGCTTCATTGGACCAGGGGTGGTGACCTTCGCGGGTGCGCATGGGGTTGGCAAGACAACGGTTCTGCTGCCCCTCGCAATGGCTGCTGCGGGGCTTCACTCTTGGAACTACCCGCTGGCTCCAAAGCACTGGAGGCACGTCGTCTACATCACCGAGGACACAGCGCAGGCTAATCGCATCGTGGCAGGCATGTTGAGCTCCAGCGATTTCGGTAACCCGAACGCGTTTCTGGACTCCTCGGATATCCCTGATCGGCTAGACCCCGTAATAGTGCGGGAACGTCTGCACCTTGTTGAAGCTAGGCGAATGGATGTTGAGTATGTCGCCGGAGTGGGTGCCGTCTATAGGGAGAAATTCTGCAGATCAGTCAACGGTGTCTCGATCTTGCCACTGGTGGTGGTTGACACCAAGGCGGCGGTCTTGGCAATGGACGACGAGAACAGCAACAGCGAGAACAGTCGGATCGTGAACGTCCTCAAGCAGGGATTTTGCGGCCTGCCGGTATGGTTAGTGGGGCATATTGCCAAGCAGAACATCGGGCGCTCCGATCTCCTTAGCCTGTCCATGCGTGGCGGAAGTGCTATTGAGGCTGATGCGAATCAAACCTTGTATCTGGTGAAGGAAGGTACAGAGGGTTCAGAGAGACGCTACCTGGTTAGGGGCAAGACGCGATTTGAGGCCAATTGGTCGGAATTGGAAATCACCAGCTACACCACACACACGATGGCCAGGGATGTATTTGGCGATGAAGAGTCTGTGACCCTTCGCTGGGCCATTGCTACTCCAGGACTCCAAACCAGGGCACAGGCAAAGGCCGTCGACCTGGAAACCTCTAAGAGTGAGAACGATCACTTCACAAGCATAGAGATCATCGACGCTGTCCGCCAAGCGTACGAAGACAACACACCGCTCAACCGAGCTTCCTTAAAGGGAAAGGTAAATCGGAAGGCTGAGTCAGTGATCCGCTGTGTTGATAAGCTCCTTGCGGACGGTCGTCTGTACGAGGTAGAAGTGCCAAAGTCGATGCGGGTACATCCCAAGAAATCGTCTTACTTGCTCGTCCTCACCGATGACGAGCAGGCCCAGTTCAAGAAAACAGGGACGATCCCAGCGTTAAAACTGGAGATTCCGCCGAGCTGGAAGCGAGAGCCGGTAAAGTCCATTTCATCCGTTCCCGGGGTCGAAACCGATTTAGCGATTGTGTTGGGGTGAGTGAGTACTGAACCACAAATTTCATCCGTTCCCATTTCATCCGTTCCCCTAAGGAAAACACATTGGGAATGGATGGAACGGATGGAACTATCCGTTCCTGTCCCTTCCGTTCCCGGGTGTTTGGGAACGGTTGGGAATGGTTGGGAATGGATGGATTGAATGCCCCCCCACAATGGCTGAATGAGGAGCCCCGAGATGACCTAGTCCGCTGTTTTTTTGGCGGCATTGGAACGCCATAAGACCTATGCCAAAGACTATGTCGCACGACGTAATGAGGTCTACAAGCTGAATGCTTCTCAGCGGCGGGAGCGGCTTCAAGACGCATTGGCCACCATCCATAGACCCGGGTTCGTTGCGTAATTTGGCATATATGCGGCGCTACCGGGCGCTACCCTCCTCCGCTATCCTCAGCTCACCTCCCTTTGCGGCGCCGCCGTGACAAGCCGCGTAGACTGCCAAGCGAGTGGTTTTCAGCAAATCAAACTATTGGAGATTACCGTGGCCCGAGGATGGACCGAAGAGCGAAAGCAACGTCAGCGTGAACGCATCCAGGCATGGCGCCCGTGGGATAAATCCACCGGTCCACGCACCGCTGAAGGCAAAGCCAAGGTCGCCCGCAACGCCTATACCGGTGGCCTGTGGTTCAAATTGCGTGTACTTAGCGTGAAGACCACGCGCCTGATTCGTGAAATGAAAAGGACCGGGGATTGGTCCGCCGCATTTTGAGTAGAACTATGCCATTGCGGCGACCACACGTTGCACAACGGAGCTACTGGAGCCCGCAAGCCTTGCGATTTTCAATATGCCATGCCCCTCAACACGGAGGGCACGAATGCGGGCCTCTACGGCCTCCGATGCAGCGGGCCTGCCTATTGCCCTGCCAGACCGCGTTCCGTGTACCTTGGCGCGATTTAATCCCGATGTGACTCGCTCACGAATCATGGACCGCTCGAACTCGGCAAACACGCCCATCATCTGGAACATCGCTTTCCCGGCGGGTGTGGTGGTGTTGATACCCTGTTGATGCAGGTACAGGTCAACGCCTGTGGAATGTAGTTCTTGCAGGAGTCCGACCAGGTCAATGAGCGATCGCCCAAGGCGGTCAACAGACCAGCTGGCAACTATGTCGAAGTCCTTGCGGGCAACGCCCCTAAGCAATGCACCAAATTGCGGGCGGTCTTTACGCCCCTTGGCTCCACTGATTCCATGGTCAACGAACTCAGCAACGATAGTCCACCCTAGTCGTACAGCTGCGGCACGTAGCTCGATCAACTGGTTGTCAGTGGTTTGGCCGTCCGTTGATACCCGGGCGTAAAGTGCAGCTCGAATGGTCATGGTGAGTCCTTTGTTGACAGGGTTCAGTATATGCGAATACCAATTGGTTTACGCATATCAACTATGGGCCGTTTCTCTATAGCTACAAAGTTGCGAAAAGCGCACAGGGTTTTCGCATAGCGGCGCAAGTGCGGGGTGCTCTGGCCACGAACACCCCCCACCCACCGATTCTGGGACCCGGCCAAATTCAACGGGATGCCGGGGTGCACCGGAAAATTGATTTCGGTACCATCCGCAATATACGTACGCGGTCATCAACGATTCGGTTTTTTAAGCCGAAGGGGTATGGGGGACGGCATCGGCTTGGGCTGGTGCGAGACCTTGGGTCTGAGACTTTCGGCGTTTCTTTGACGCGGCCTTTGCCCCTCGAATCGGCTGCAGGCAGGAGTCTGACACAGGACCGCTCTTTAGACTGAGCCGCTTTGAACCAATCCGCCAGTTCATTGCCGTTGACGCACTGACCAGCCAGACAGGCTTAGGACCAATCGCGCCAAGCGGTCCGGTTCCATCGTGCAAGGCGATGACTCTAACGATGCGCCCCAGATTACTCTTTATCTTGGCTTCGATCACAACAGCCAAGTCCCCGGGTCTGCAGCGGCTCATACGGTCTCCGTTTCTTGGGGAACAGGCAGAGCCTGATCGACGGAAATTGAGTCATCTTCAGCTTCAGGCCGGATGGGGAGCAGCCAGTCGTCCTCGTGTTCAATTTTGATAGCCAGCCCTACCGCAACGGTACCATCGACGTCAATGTAAGTGATGGTTGTGCCAACAACTGGCGTGATGAGCCAAACGGTTCCGCGCCTTGGCAATACTCTACGCGGACTATGGACCTTGACAACGCGTCCGATGTTGGCTTCGCATCCGGGGTGGTCCTTGATGATGATGGCGATGTCGCCATTTTTGCATCGATCTGTCATTGCTAACTCCTGCGCCCCTGGCATGGGAAGTCGCCAGGTCACGCTAAGGGGCAGGAAGCGTGGGCGACGCTTTAGTGGCATTTGTGAGTCGCTCCACAAGTTGTCTTTAAATCAGCGACGCCTGTTGCTCGTGGCAGGCTCACCATCCATGTACTACTATGGTCACTTCAAATATCCACAAGAAAGCGTCTCATGCTTCCCCATTAAAAACTTCATCTGAAATTGTGAATGAGCAGATTTGCTAGTCTCTCCCAGGTGAAAAATCAGGAAGTTCAATCCCAACGGTTCGTTCAAAAAACACGGCGCCACGCTTTTGGAATACCAAACTTGGACCGAGTTCAACTACCGACCAGCTTGAGGTCGACTTGCGATCAGGTGAATAAATCAACGCAGCGCGAGCCTCAAATACTGGATTCTCTTCAAGCTCAGACGCGCCGAATTTGCTCAGGCCTTTGAAAACTTCGACAACCACAGGATCACTTCTCTGGCTTGCTTTCGCTACCGCATCTTGAACTCCAACGAAACTCAAGTCGTACAGAGCCTCATCCTCCACGCGCGAATCATCGATACAAGCTACTTGCTTTTTCCACAGAGGTTTGCATGTTGAATTTTGGCTAGGTAGCACTATCTTTCCCATATAGAACCCGAGAGAGTCAAGAACCCTCATTGGCTCATCAGCCCACGGAAATAAGAGCTCCAGTGGGTCTTCATAAGAAGCTACACGGACATGGTTCTCTAGTTTCCAGACCTTGCCGCTCTGTATCTCCAGTACATAGATGTCTGTTGGCCTGAACAGCGAGCGGTACTTGTTCACTACGGGCATGACGCCAAAGGCGAAAACCAAAGCAGCACCGAATAGCCATTTCGCGTTTGTGCTGCTCATACTATTTTTCGGCTTTCAATGCCTCTTGACGTCGAATCTCCGTCTGAAGATGTTTTGGAGCGTAGTCAACAACGTAATACTCGGTCTTCATGGAGGGCATGACACCATTGGCCTGATAGATGACGTCGCGCATTTCAAGAACCCTCTTGCGCCCTTCCAACCATTCAGCGGCAGCCTGTTGGATATCTGAAGCCGCCCCCACAACAAACGCATGCGCGTCGTCAAACGCAGCCTCCAGAACAGGGTGTATGCCCCGTAGTTGATCAACTACGCGCGCTGCCCAGTTTGCGTACTCGCGGCGTCTCTCTTCGGACCAGTCGGCCGGTGGGTTCTGACCAACATCTCGCACATTGGCGATCTTGTCAGCCAGTTTGATCAACTTCGCGTTATCCGAGATGGATGCAGCATGCTCGACTTGCAGCTTTTTGCGTTGTGCTTTGGGTAGGCTTTTGTCATCGGTAACCTCCATGACCAAGTCCGCCACCGCCTGGCCGAAGCGCCAAGCCAAGTGAGTGGTGAGCACCTCGCAATCCTCAACGGTGTCGTGCAGTAGCGCTGCGGCAATGACAGTTGGGTCTTCCACGCCGCCTTCGACAGACAAAATTCGAGCGAGCGCTATGGGGTGTTCAATGTAGGGTGTTGCATCGACACCTTTACGCCGTTGGTCGCGGTGCGCGTGCGCGGCGAAGTCCAGCGCATCGATTATCAGTGGCAGGCTATTCATTTGACTCTCCCGTTCTTGAAAGGACTTCTGTTACCCCTGGGGCGGCTGTTGCATTCAGCTTCCTTTGGATTCGCCCGTGGGCTAGCCTGAACGCTTTCATTCGCCCCTCCACGGAGTTTGGGTCCACCTCTGCACCTTCACAAATCGCCCTGATGCGTATGCACACGTAGGCGATAGTGTCAAAGTCTGCTGGCGGGTGTCCCTTCTTTGAGACAACTTCAGGTTGCTCCGCGCCGTACGAGTACCAGTCGTAAAGACTGAGCGCGCTCATGCCTGACTTGTAGGCTTCATTTAAGGCTGCATCGACCATTTCTTTGGCGTACGCAATTGCCTGCTCGGCAGCTTCAAACCCAGCACAAAAGATCCAGCCATCGCCTGGGTCATAGTTATCACGGCTTTTGACCCAGTACTTGAAATCAGTGTTTGCCACTAGCCCTCCTGAAACCTGAAAGGCAATTCAAGAAATGCCGCTGCGCTATTGGCCGCTTCAATGGTTGTCTTCAACTCTGCGGCGTAATAAGTGCTGCCGGGATGGTCTCCCTCGATGATGACAACTCCCAGTGCTGCAAGGGTATCGGTTGGCAGGGACTCAAAGAACTTCATGGCGGAGCCCTGAGAAGTGGCATATTTTGGGAACCACTCATAGTCATCCCACTCAATTGGCGAGTCCAGCCACTTCTGTGCTGCTGCTTTAAACCTTGTCAATCCAGCAGCGCCCTCTAGTCGAATCCAAGCTGACCATCCGTCCTCCTGGTCTCCAAGCGCGTCCGCTATCTTTGTCAAGCTTTTTCGATCAATGCTGGACAGGTTTGAACCCTTCAGGCTGGTCTGGATTTTGTCCAGCTCGTCGGCAGTCAGTTGTTGAAAGTAGGTTGTCAGTGGCACGCAGCCTTCAATATCGCTGATGAGGGATTCAACAGTGCACCTGCTACTTGTATCAATTTCAAACACCTCCCGGCGGATCTTTGGCTCTTCAATGGATGGATCAACGATGGTGTCGAATTCATCAACTTCGAAATACCAGGGGTCCTCGAGCATCTGCTTAGACGCTGTATTGACCTGTGAGGTAGTGGTTTGAGCAATTGGGGCGAGCAGGGAAACGCCTTCTCCGACCGAAATGCGTTCGGCCAGGGACTGACGACGGCTAACTTTCATGTGATTTCTCCAATCCCCCGCAGACGGAGACCACGTCTGCAGAATAGAGGGGGGATTTTCTGCGCAACGTTTTAGCAGTTGGTTACGCCCCTGCAATAGTCATAACTCGGGCGACTGTTTTATTCAGTGTGTGCATCCTAGCACGTCCATGCAGAGTTGTCGCGCCTTTTGTCAGCCAA
>Ga0172367_10010007_pt1 | contig 10289 bp, 8 predicted proteins | sample Lak10m_FD_114542 | JGI IMG/M metagenome (GOLD analysis project Ga0172367, IMG submission 114542) | Freshwater microbial communities from Kabuno Bay, South-Kivu, Congo - kab_022012_10m | ecosystem: Environmental > Aquatic > Freshwater > Lake | place: Democratic Republic of the Congo: South-Kivu...
AAACCCTGTGCTCCACTTGCCACGGCGACGAGGCCCTGTGGCGTTACAACTACTACCACAGTCCGGAACGGCGTCGGCCCTGAACTGTCGCCGTCCCGTTTCCAAGGAAGTCCGTCGCCACAATTTGGTCGGAATCCGCAGGAATGCGGCCCCGATCCTTTGCCGGCCGGGGCACTCACGCCATAGCCCTGCCCTCAAATCGGTGGATGGACGCGCCAACCCCCAGCGCTCGTTTCCTACCTTGAGCCCCCGAGCCCGGCCAAGGTCCCGGCCCGGCTTTTCTGGAGGTCCCATGTCACGCCCCACGCTGTGCCATCGGCTGCTGCTGCTGCCGCCGCTCGTGCTTGCCTTGCAGGCCTGCCACACCGAGGGTCGCCACCTGAACACGGCTGAAAGGAGTCTCGCGCCCGCCATGCAGCCCATATCACCTGATCCGGCGGAGCTGAAGGCCCGCCTCAGCTCCGAGCAGTTCCGCGTCACCCAGGAGCGTGGAACGGAGGCGCCCTACACGGGCAAATACTGGAACCACCACGAGGACGGCCGCTACACCTGCATCGTGTGCAACGCCGTGCTCTTCACCTCCGACACCAAGTTCGACAGCGGCTGCGGTTGGCCCAGTTTCTTCAACGCGGAGAATGGAAAGGTGGCCACCCGTCCGGACCATAGCCACGGCATGGAACGGGTGGAGATCATTTGCGCTGGTTGTGGCGCGCACCTTGGCCATGTGTTCGACGACGGCCCCCAGCCCACGGGACAGCGCTACTGCGTCAACTCCGCCTCGCTGGATTTCCAGGCCAAGTAAACCCCACCGCCGGCATTGCCGGCAAGGAGCAATCATGCAACGCATCCTGTTGGGCGTCCTCACGGTGCTGGCCGCCACGCGCCTGGCCACGGGAGCCTCCTCTCTCACCATCTACAGCGACGGTTTCGGCCTGATCAGCGAGGAGCGCGAGCTGCTGTTGAAGAAGGGCCGGCAGGAATGGCTCTTCGATGGCGTCAGCCGCCACATCGAACCCGCCTCCGTGCTCTTCACCTGTGAAGGGGTCTCCCTGCGTGAGCAGAACTACGAGTACGATCTGGTGGACGAGGGCGCCCTGCTCACCCGCTATCTGGGCCACGAAGTGGAGGTGCAGCTGGAAGAGGGCGAGTGGGTGCGCGGCACCCTGCTCAGCGGTGGCCTTGGCCTCATTCTGCAAACGGGGCAGGGCGTTGTCAGCCTGCGCCCGGAGGCCCTGATGGCCGTGCGCTATCCCAGCCTGCCCGATGGCCTGCGCCTGAAGCCCGCCCTGCGCTGGGAGCTGGATTCCCGCGTGGAGGGCAAGCGCCTGGCGCAGGTGAGCTATCTCAGCCGCGGGCTGGGCTGGAAGGCCGAGTATGTGTGCCTTTTGGCGGAGGACGAGAGCCGCATGGAGATGGCCTCCTGGGTGAACCTCAGCAACCAGACCGGCCTCTCGTGGGTGGACGCAAGTCTGCAGTTGGTGGCGGGCAAGGTGAACCGCGTGCAGTACCAACAGGACATCCTGGTCGGCGCCAAGGCACCGCGCATGGCCATGGCGGCGGACGCCATGGAGGCTGGCTTCCAGGAGGAGAGCTTCTTCGAATACCACCTCTACACCCTGCCGCGTCCGGTGAGTGTGGCGGATCGTCAGGACAAGCAGGTGGCGCTTTTCGAGTCCCGGCCCGTCACTCTGGTCAAGCGCTACATCTCCGATGGCAACCGCGGCGCGGAAGTGGCGGTGGAGCTGGAGTTCACCAACAGCAAAGACAAGGGTCCAGGCTTGGCCCTGCCGGAGGGCACGGTGCGCCTTTACAAGAAGGACAGCCGGGGCCGTCGCCAGTTGGTGGGCGAGGACGCCATCCGCCACACGCCCGTGGATGAGAAGGTGGTGCTGGACGCGGGCAAGGCTTTTGATCTGGTGGCGGAGCGCAAAGTGCTGGACGAGCAGCGCAGCGGCCGCAGCGTGGAGCGCCAGTTCGAGGTGACGCTGAAGAACCGCAAGGAGAAGGAGGCGGTGGAGATCACCGTGCGCGAGCACCTGTGGGGTGACTGGAGCGTGGTGAAGAGCGATGTGAAGGCGGTGAAAAAGGATGCCAACACGCTGGAAATGGTGGTGCCGCTCAAGGCCGGCGAATCACGCAGCGTGCGCTTCCTGGTGCGTCAGGACAATTGAGGCGAGGCGCCCAGCAACGCGCCGGCGCACAGGGCCTCTGGCACCTGGCGGTGCCGCGCATAACGCGCCTGATTGGCCAGCACCATGCGCAGCACTTCGCCCACGCTGGCGCGGATTTCCGCCACGCGAGCCTTGCCGAGCAAGAGCTCAGCTTCATGCAACTCCAACATGGGTCCCCCCCCGGTGAAGTTCGATCTGAATGTTTTGTCATCGATTTTGCCGGAATGCGGGGCGAGAGTATCATCCTCCAAGCGGCTTGGCAAGAGAAAAATCGGCTTGGGGTGAAAATTCTTCAAAGCTGACTCAGCTTAGGACTTTCGCCATCAGGTGCTTTCGGCCCTCTGCTGTAGCGGAGTTAAGGTCTTGTTCAGTTTCGGAACACAGTGAAATTCTCATGCGGACTTTAACAGGTGAGGCACTTTCGGGATACGCCACCGCCCAGCGGGGGCGTCCCGCCTTTTTGGACGAGGAACTCACCTGGCTGAAGGGAGTGGGGCCGCGCAAGGCGGAGGTCCTTGCCCGGCACGGCCTGCGCACCAATGAGGATCTGTTGCACTTCTATCCGCGCCGTTACCTGGACCGCACCAGCGTGACGCGCATCTCCGAGCTGCAGGCGGAGATGGGAGAGGTGACGGTGGTGGGCCGCGTGGTCAGCGTGCAGGTGAAAGGATTCTCCCGTGGCCAGCGCTGCGAGGCCGTGCTGGTGGACGGCAGCGGCCGCATGACTCTGGTGTGGTTCAACCGCGTGGCCTGGGTGCAGCGCTTCCTTTGCGCGGGCGACATCATCGCCGCCAGCGCAAAGCCTTCCTTCTACCGTGGCTGGCAGTTCCAGCATCCAGCGGTGGAGAAGTTGGCCATCGATGAGACAGAGGTGGATCCCGACGCGCCTTCCCAGGCGCCGGAGGACCTGCAGTATCAGGGCCAGGTGGTGCCCATCTATCCGGGGTCGGAGGAACTGCGCCGCGCCTGGCTGGACAGCCGCGCCTTGTCGCGCATCATCCGCGGCCTTTTTCAACGACAGCAGGTGGAGCTTCCGGATCCCCTGCCGGAGGACCTGCGCCGCCGCCATGAACTGATCGATCTCTCGCTTGCTCTGCGGGATGTGCACCTGGGCCAGTCGCTGGCGGAAGTGGAGCGAGCCCGGCATCGTCTGAAGTTTCAGGAGTTTTTCCTGCTGGAACTGATGCTGGCCTGGCGCAAGGCCACGGTGGACCGCACGGTGAAGGGCCTGCAGTTCGACCGGGACAACGGCCTGATGCAGCGCCTGCTGGACAGCTTGCCCTTCCAGCTCACCGGTGACCAGGGCCGGGCGGTGGACGAGATTCTGCGCGACATGCGCTCGCCGCACCCCATGAACCGTCTGGTCCAGGGGGATGTGGGCTGCGGCAAAACCCTGGTGGCCCTGTGCGCCATGCTGCTCTGCGTGGACAACGGCCACCAGGCGGCGCTGATGGCCCCCACCGAGATCCTGGCGGAACAGCACGCGCGCACGCTCATCCGTCTGGCCGAACCCCTGGGTGTGCGCGTGGCCCTGCTGACGGGTTCGCGCAACGGCGCTGCGCGCAAGCGGGCCTTGCAGGAAACCGCCTCGGGCATGGCCCAGCTCATCGTGGGCACCCACGCCCTCATCCAGGACGATGTGGCCTTCGCCAGCCTGGGACTAGCCATCATCGATGAGCAGCACCGCTTCGGAGTGGAGCAGCGCGCCCGTCTGCGTCGCAAGGCGCCCGTGCTGGACACGCTGGTGATGACGGCCACGCCCATTCCGCGCACTCTGGCCATTGTGGGCTATGGCGACATGGACCTCAGTGTCATTCGCGAACTGCCGCCCGGCCGCCAGCCCATCACCACCGTGTGGCGACGGGAGAACAAGCGCGAGGAGATCTTCCGCTTTGTGCGGGAGCAGGTGGACAAAGGCGCCCAGGCCTATGTGGTCTATCCGCTGGTGGAGGAGAGCGAGAAGCTGGATCTGCGCGCGGCGGAGGAAGCCCATGCCGAACTGTGCGCCACCAGTTTGCACGGGGTGAGGACTGGCCTGCTCCACGGCCGCATGAAGGCGCCGGAGAAGGACGCGGTGATGAAGGCCTTCCTTGCCGGTGACATCCGCGTGCTGGTTTCCACCACGGTCATCGAGGTGGGCGTGGACAATCCACGGGCCACCCTCATGGTGGTGGAGCAGGCGGAGCGCTTCGGCCTGGCCCAGCTCCACCAGTTGCGCGGCCGCGTGGGCCGGGGCAGCGCCAAATCCTGGTGCGTTCTGGTGGCGGGACACGCGCTGTCGGAGGAGGGCCGCTCCCGTCTGGACACCATGGCAGCCACCCAGGACGGTTTCGAGATCGCCGAAGCCGATCTGCGCATGCGCGGTACGGGGGATTTCTTCGGCACGCGCCAGAGCGGCCTGCCGGAGTTTCGCATTGCCGACATCCTGCGCGACACAGACCTGTTGGTGGAGGCCCGCGACGCGGCCTTTGGGCTGGTGGAGGCGGATCCCGGCCTCACGCGCGCCGCCGTGTTGCGCGAACATCTCCACACCACCTACGCCGAACGCCTGGCCCGGGTGGAGGACTGATGGCACCCACCCGCGCGCCGGCACCGCTCCTGGCCGATGTGGCCCTGCCTTTGCCAGTAAGCCAGCACTACACCTACGGCGTGCCCGATGAGTACGCCGCCGCGCTGGCGGTGGGCTCCCGTGTGCTCGTGCCCCTGGGCGGACAACGCCTCATCGGCTATGTGGTGAAGGTGGAGCGTCGGGGACCACCCCGGGGCCTGAAGGATGTGTTGGATCTGGTGGACGAGCAGCCCTTGTTGGACGAAGCCCTGGTGCGCTTCGCCTCGCGCCTGGCCGAGCATTACCTGTGCAGCACAGGCGAAGTGTTGAAGGCCGCGCTGCCACCGGGCATCAACGGCACGGTGCGCTGCTGGCTGGAGGAGCAGCCGGATCCCCTCCTGCGTCAGCCCCTGCGCATGACGCCGCGCCGGGAGGCCATTCTGCGCCTGGTGCGCGAGCGGGGCACGGTGAGCCGCGCCTGGCTTTCCCAGGAGATGGGTGGCGCTTTCCACCACGACCTGAACGAGCTCATCCAGACGGGGCACCTGCTGCGCCGCGACACGCTGGAAGGCGAGCGGCGCAAGGAACCTGTGCATCGGGTGATGGTGCTCTGCCATGCCCCCGGCACGCCGGAGTTCCGCGCACAGTTGGCGGAGCGCGAGCGCCGCGCCCCACGCCAGGCCGCCCTGATGCTGCTCATGGGCGGCACCGGGGACGGACGCACGGAGCGCAGCGAGCTGATGGCGCAGGGCTGGTCACCCGCCGTGCTCAAGGCCCTGGTGCAGGGCGGTGTCCTGCGCGAGGAGGAGGAACCCGACGCCCCGGTGATGGAATACGATCTGGACGCCAGCGTGCAGGGCCACACCCTCACATCAGCCCAGGCCGCCGTGGCCGAGGCCGTGGGCGAGTGCCTGCCCGGGCCCCGCAAGCAGCCGGGCACCTTCCAACCTTTCCTCTTGCGCGGCGTCACGGGCAGCGGCAAGACCCAGGTCTATCTGGAACTGGCCCGCAAAGCCCGCGCGGCAGGTGCCGGCGTGCTGGTGCTGGTGCCGGAGATCGCCCTCACGCCGCAGATCGTGGCGCGCTTCCAGGGCTTTTTGGGGCAGGAGGTGGCGGTCATCCACAGTCAACTGGCCGGGGCGCGGCGCTTCGCCATCTGGAAGGCCCTGAGTGAAGGTCGCGTGCGTGTGGTGATTGGCGCACGCAGCGCGCTCTTCGCCCCCATTCGCCGCCTGGGCCTCATCATCATCGACGAAGAGCACGAGAGCTCCTTCAAGCAGGCCGAGCCCGCGCCGCGCTATCACGCCCGGGACGCCGCGGTATTGCGCGCGCTGCAGCTCAGCATTCCTGTGCTCATGGGCAGCGCCACGCCTTCGCTGGAATCCTGGCACAATGTGCGCGAAGGGCGTTACAAGCTGCTGGAGCTGCCCGAGCGCGTGGGCGGTCGGCCGCTGCCGCCGGTGGAGATTGTTGACATGAGAGCGGAACGAGCGGCCATGGCGGGGCGCGGCGCCACCCAGCGCAATTTCAGCGATACGCTCATCAAGGCGATGCTGGATACGCGGGCCGCCGGGCACCAGGCCATTTTGCTGCAGAACCGCCGGGGCCACAGCCCCTGGATGCAGTGCGCCGTTTGTGGCGAGGTTCTGCAGTGCTCGCGTTGCGATGTGTCGCTGGTTTGGCATCGCAGCACGGGCCAGTGCCACTGCCACCTGTGCGGTCTGGAGATCGCCCTGCCCGAGACATGCCCCGCCTGTCGCGGCGGCGCACTGGGCCTGTGGGGTGCCGGCACGCAGAAGATTGAAGAAGAGTTGGCCGAGCTCCTTCCCGATGTGCGCCTGCTGCGCATGGACCGCGACACCACCCAGAAACGCGGCGCCTACATCCGCATGGTGCGCGATTTCAACGAGGCGCGTTTCGAAGTGCTGCTTGGCACCCAGGGTGTGGCCAAAGGGTTGGACTTCAGCGGCGTGACTCTGGCGGCGGTGATCAATGCCGACACCGAGCTGAACCTGCAGGACTTCCGTGCCCGGGAGTGGGGCTTCCAGTTGGTGAACCAGCTGGCTGGGCGGGCCGGACGAGCCGATCTGCCCGGCCGCGTGGTGGTGCAGAGCCACACGCCGGACCATCCTGTCCTGCTGCAGGCGGCCGCCCACGACTACCTGGCCTTCGCCGAAGAAGAGCTTCGCATGCGCCACGAGGCGGGCTATCCGCCTTTCACGCGCCTGTGCCGCCTGGTGGTGAAATCCGCCGACGAAGGGCTGGCTGAACGCGCCTGCCGCCGCCTCTTCGAGGAAGTGCCACGGGCGCCCGGCGTGGGGGCCCTCAACCCTGGCCCGGCTCCGGTGCGCATGGTGCGTCGCGAGTATCGCTTCCACATGCTGCTGCGCAGCCGCCGCGTGCAGGACCCCGCCGGACGCCTGCTGCGCCAGGCCGCCCTGGCTTGTCGCGACCACTTCAACAAACGCGTGAAGGAGCGCGACTTGACCCTCATCCTCGACATGGACCCGCAGGCTGTTTTGTGAGAATTCTGCGGATCCTCTTCATCCTCTTGTCCCTCCTGCGGGTAGGCAGCCTTCAGGCCCAAACCCTGCTGGACGAATTGCGACAAGGGCTGGACGCGCCGGTGGCGGCAGCTTACCAAAGCCAGCGCATGGGTGATTTCACCCTCTACTACCACCCGGTGGATCAGGCTTATGCCGCCCATGTGGCGGCGGTCATCGAGGGTGCCCAGGCCCGCCTGCGCGAGGAATTGAGCCTGCACAACCTGCGGGGCAGCCAGGTGGTGGTGGCCTGGGACCCCGACCACTTCTACCGCCTGGCCGGTGCCGGCACCCCCCACTGGGCAGGCGCCGTCACCAATACGGAGCGGGCGCGCATTGTGCTGAAAAGTCCGCGCTGGGGTGACACCGAGGGCGATGCCGGCGCCACCATCCGCCACGAGATGACCCACCTGGCGGTGGCGCGCCTGACGCGGGGACAGCGCATTCCTGTGTGGCTGGAGGAGGGCCTGGCCGTGCACCTCTCCGGCCTGCCTTTCCACGCCCAGATGCAGGAAGGAGGCGCCAGCCTTTCCCGCGCCTTGGTCACGGGTGGACTGCCCAGCCTGGAGGAACTGGAACGCTTGCACAGTTTTGACGGCATGAAGGCGGATTTGGCCTACCAAGTGGCGGAGAGCGCCGTGCGCTTTCTTTTGGAACGCCACGGCCGCGTGGCCTTGATGCAGACCCTCACCCAGGTGGGCCGAGGGCGGGAGTTCAGCGCTGCCTTTGACGGCGCCACTGGCGGCGGCTACTACCGTTTTGAGACGGAGTGGCGAGCATGGCTTAAAGATCAGGGAGGACTCTACTTCCTGATGGACTTTTCCAGCTGGGTGTGGGGTGGCATTGTTGCGCTGGTGGTGGTGGTGTGGTGGATTCGTCACCGCCGAGCCCAGCGCATTCTGAAGCGGTGGGCCCAGGAGGAAAGGGAGGAAGAGAACGAATTTCTGGATTGAGAGTGACCGGTTTGCCCCTGGGATGTCCCGTGGATGTCCCTGGGCTCGATCACCCTCCATCCCCTCTCCACCGCCAGACGGTTATCGCCTCATGGGGGCACGCCACCAGGCAGTCCCCGCGCATGTGGCACGACTCCTTGTGAATCAGCGCGTGTTTACGGCCATTTTCCAGGTGCTCCATGGAAATGGCCTTGCTTTGGCACGCCGAGATGCATGCCCCGCAACCGGTGCAGCGATCGGCCATGACCATTGGTGGCACGGCGGGATGACGATTAGCCACGAGGACCGTCTGCGCTGGCATCATCATCTTCGGGTTGTGGCAGGCGTACGGTGAAAATGCTGCCGCGACCCGGCTCGGAGTCCAAATCGATGGTGCCACCGAGGCGCTTCACCGCCCGCAGGCAGATGGCCAGGCCCAGGCCAGTGCCGGGAATCTTGGTGTCATCGTGCAAGCGATAATACGATTGGAAGATCTGCGGCTGATGGGTGGGTGCGATTCCCAACCCGTTGTCTTTCACCTGGATCACCACAAATCCAGGCACCAATTCCGCAGATAGATCAATCTCCGGCGCGCGATCGGGCTGGCGATAGCACAGGGCATTCTCCACCAGATTCTGCAGGATCATGCGCAAGAGGCGCCGGTCGCTGAAGATCTCCGCCGTGGCACGCAGCCGAATATGCGCACCACTTTCGCGAATGCGGCCATCCAGGCTGCTCAACAGATCCTGGGTGAAGCGATCAAAGGCCATCACGGCCATGTGGGGCTCCATCTCCGCCGCGCGGGAATAGTCCAGCATGTCGTTGACATGTTGGAACATGCGCTTTGAACCAGCCAGAATGAACTCCAGGCTCTGCCGTCTGCCCTCGGGCAGTTCCGGCCCCAGGCGATCCAGCAGCATTTGCGCGTGGCCACCAATGCTGATGAGCGGACTCTTCAAATCATGGGCACTTGCCCATGCGAAGTGGCGCAGATCCTCGTTGCGTTCATGCAAGGTGGCAGACTGAGTCTCCAGTTTTGCCTGAACGGTAGCCATCTCTTGCACTTGTTTGCGCAGATCTTCCTGTGCTACAAGGATTTTATCCCGCAACGGGCGCATCAGAAACACGCTTCCAACCAAGCCCAGCAAGCCAAGGCCGAAGACCGCCAACAACACCAGCCTCAACATGGCACGGGCGTCCCGCATGAGCGCGGCCCGAGGAAGTTCCATCACCAACCACCACGGTGCCACATGAAGGGGCGTGGCACAGGCTAGCTGATCGGCATCTTCAATCGGTGCCACATGCGTGCCACTATCCAACAACGGGATAAGGAACGGGGTGTCGATTTGTTCTTCCACGGACCCGCTTTCGTGCCCCGAATGGAAGAGCAAATCAATGGTCTGCTCCTTCCCTCGGCCCACCAAGTGGGTCAGCGTGCGATGACCCTCGGCCATGGGCGCGGAGAGGCCCGCAGTGATGCCATCCATGCGGTACAGAAGGATGTCCCGTGCCACCACTTCGTGATCCTGCGCGAAGACAGGCGTGAAGAGCAGCACATGGGCTTCGTCGCCCAGATAAAGCAAGCGAGAAACACCCTGCTGTCCGCGACTGGCGTAGCGCACGGGGGGATCGGCCAGAATGGGAAACTCGGGATGTGCCTGAGCCATGCTGTCCAACAAGGCAGGGCCGATGCGCATGAGCACCTGGCCCTTCAGGTCATAGCGCACCAGGCCACGAATCTCTGCGCTGAATTCCACCGCATCGCGCAGGCGTGGCGTCAACTGCTCGCGTAAAGTGGCCAGATCCATCAAGCCGCGGCTGTAATCCGCCGTGGCATTGCGCGCCGCCGTGCGGCTGGAGATCTGCCACGCCATGTCGGAAGCCCGGCGCAAGCCCTCGTCCACCACCCGAGCCCGCATCATGGTGTCGTGAGTCAGGGTCTGGTTCACACCCTCGCTGATGCGGCGGTTCAGCGGCACCCATGCCACGGCCACCACCAGACCCAAGGTCAACACCAGGGTCAGGGTGGAGTAGGCCAGCAGATGCAGGCGAAGAGTGTGTCCGGTTAGCTGCATGATTGTCCGTCAATGACTTC
>Ga0172367_10010010_pt1 | contig 10287 bp, 19 predicted proteins | sample Lak10m_FD_114542 | JGI IMG/M metagenome (GOLD analysis project Ga0172367, IMG submission 114542) | Freshwater microbial communities from Kabuno Bay, South-Kivu, Congo - kab_022012_10m | ecosystem: Environmental > Aquatic > Freshwater > Lake | place: Democratic Republic of the Congo: South-Kivu...
ACAGACGCGGAGCTCAAATAAGACCTAAAGGATTAACCAGATGGCACAGGCGTTGAAACGTTTAAAGAGAAGAACCTTTATGGTTCGGAAACTTATTGGTCTTTAGCCAATAAGTAGTTCATATCAAGAAGAAACAAATTGTTTAATTGGATTGATGATTTGGATTTTAATATTAAAATTTTTCAAAAGATAAAAATTAGTATTAATTTATTATCAGATGAATATCCTGATTATAAAGTTTATGCAAGGCAACTAACTGATAGAATTTTTCAAGTTAATATTTATAACTCCAGATTTATATGATTTTTTTCTTATAAAAAACCCTCCTAGAGGGTTTTTTATTTTTAAACTTTTAATTATAGTTATAATATAAAAATCATAATTTAAATATTATGAGAAGAGATGTTATAATTTTTATACTTATCGTTATTGGAATTGGATGGGCAGCCATGCAGGATTATAATAGAGTTGATCCGAATTGGAAAAAAGATAAGTGTCATAAGGGAATAAGTTATTCTTTACACCAAAGAGAGTCTGATGATAGATGGGTAATTGGTATTAGAAATTTCTATTTAGAAAGATTAGCTGTGAAATTTAATGTTAAATGGGATGGTGGTCAAGTTGAGGAAACAGGTTTAGTTAGAATGGGTGAGACTTCATATTTTTTTGTTAATCCTGGTGAGAACCCAACAGCTAAAATAAAGAGTATTTATTTTGCAGAATCAGATGGTACAATTTTACAAGAAATAAAAGAATGTGAATGAGAAAGTTAGTTTTTTTATCCCTGCTAAGTTTATGTTTAATGGGATGTGGTGGTAGTAGTCAAGAAGAATTGCCAAAAGATCAATGGTATTGGATGGATGAATATTGTTGGAAAGATTTTATACTTTATAAGTCTTGGATGGAAAATGGTGTATGTAGATATGAGATATTGAATAATATGCTAGAACATGATATACTTCTTACGGTAAATGCTACAGATGGTAATAATTACGAAGAAGAAATAAGTTATGAGATTAAAGCGGGTAAGAGTACAGGTGTTATAAAAACTGATAAAAAAATAGTTATTAGTTTGGATATAATATCAGTTATAAAGATTGAAAAGGGAGTTCCCACAACAATATTAGAATGTGAAAAAAAATATTAAAATTATGAATTTATTAAAAGGATTATTTAGGTTTATAATAGGGTTTGGATGTACAGCATTTTTTCTCTATTGGATATTAGCAAAGTTTATTGAAATTAATGACTTTATTGGAATACTAATATTGATTCTATCTATATTAGTTGGGGTTTCTTCAGCTTTTTCAAAAGATGATGATAAACAAATTGAAAAATAATAATATAAAAATAAAAAATAAAATTATGTTTAAGAAATTATTAGTGATATTAACTCTATTAATATCAACAACTTTAAGTTCTTGTGAAAAAGAAAAAACATTAAGTTCAACAACAACTACCTCTAGTACAATTGATTATTACAATCAACCAACTTATATAACATTTTTTAGCTCTAATGGATATTTGGGTGATATTGATGTGTATATAAATAATACATATAGAGGTACAATAACCATGTGGTATTCATATACACCAGCTTGTGGATCAATAGGGTGTGTAACTTATAGAGTTTGGGGACCATTTACATGGTATGCTATTAGAAGATCAGACGGTTATGTTTATAGTAGATCCATAACTTATTATCCAGGATGTAATACATTTTATTTCTATTAATTCTATGAAAATTATAATAATATTATTAATCATTTTAACGTCCTGTTCTACAACAGGATATTTAAACTATAATGATCCAGAAGCAGCTGTTTTTCAGTTAGAAAAAACTTTAATAGTTAGATTTAAAGGTAGTTCTCCTCATATTTGTAAATTAATAGATAAAGATGGTAATTATGTTGGTGAGTTTTTAGCTATTAAAGATGAAACAAAAATAAATTTAGAAACCTATATAGGTGAATATAATATTGTAGTTTATAATTCAATTGGTAAAATGGTGTGTATTAAAGAAATATTTCTAAAATAGAAAACAAATAATAGATTATATATATAAATAAAAAAGTAAAATTATGAAAAGAAAACTATTCACAGGTATAGTAGGTATCGCGGGAGCTTTATTACTATCATTTACGGTTCCTTCTGATAATAAGGCACCAAACTTTAAACAATTAGAAAATAAAATTGAACACGAGCACAAAGGCGAATCAGGTTGGTATCCTTGTCACCCAGCTGGTGATATCGGTCCTTGTGGACATTACAATTACTGGGGATATAAAATCCATGATTTTGATGTTTATCCTTGTGGTCACGTATGTTATTAAAAGAAAGGGGGTTTTTTAAAAAACCCTTTTTTTTATAAAAAAATTAAATTAAAATGAAAAAGATAATATTTATAATTTCTATATTAATTGCAACAATTTCAAATTCACAAATTGCAAAAATAGGAAAATTCAAATTAAACTCAGACTTAACTGAATTTAAAGAGTTATTAAAATGTCCTAAAAAGTTAATAAGTCAGAATTTTGATACTGTTTGTGAGATAATATCAGATACAACTAGTTCAATAAATTTAAAAAATTCAGCTTATATAAGCCAATCAGGTACATTAATTGGATCTATTAATAAAAAATACAGAACCTTCTATATTAAGAAGTATAGAGTTAACGATAAAATAACTTTAGAAAATATTTATCTAAACTTTTTCAATGATAAATTAGTAAAGGTTATAATATATAATGATAATGATTATAATTTATATAACGGTTTAACAGCAAAGTATTTAAATCCTGATTGTTTTTCAAACTTAAATATTAAAGAGAATGGAGTTTGGAAAATAAATTATAATATGTGTAAATGGAGAACAGAAAATGATACTTTAGCTTATATTAAATATTATGTAGGTGATTTCGAAACAAAACATTATGCTTTATATAATGAGAATTTTATAGAATTAAAATCAAATTTTTTATCAGATTATGATATTTTATATCAAAAATTAATTAAACGTGAAGAAGATAATAGAAAGGCTGCTCTATTAAAAGATTTATAATAAAAAACCCTCTTTAGAGGGTTTTTTTAATTTGGAAATTCCATTGAGTAAATAACTGCGTCTAAGGCAACTGCCTTAACTATTAATTGATAGATTGTGATTTCGTTTTCCATGACTTTTAATTATTATATTGATTACTAATTTGTTTAAGTTTTTTAACCACCCAGTCATATGGTCTTTGGCACTATCTGTTATATTTTTTGCTTCAAAGTGAAATTCAGATTCGAACAATCCCTTATTCTCAGTAAGAAGTACACAACATCCTGGATACCAATATTGTAATTTTGATTTAGAATTCTCTAATTGATTTCTAACACTTCTTCTATTCAAGAGACCCGCTTCAATTGTAAAATAGATTTTCATTTAAATAATTTTCTATAAAGATAAAGAATTATTTAATATTTACAAACTGTTCGTGTGATAAAATCTTATCAGAATTATCATAAATGTTTTTAGTAACAACATCTATAATTTTTATATTAAGATCTTTCGATTTAGACCATTTAACAAACTCTGGTAGATGATCTCTACGATCATCATAGAAAACCACTTCTTCTGGATTAAACTCCTTTATTTTGTCTTCCATCGTCTTTATTTTATATTCTAGTGTCACACCATCTTCTGGTTTTAAAATACATTCATCAAACTCTAAGTTTTGACTTTTTAATACTTCCATTACTTCACTTTCTAAAGAATTAAAACGACCAGTCATCATAATAAGATAATCACCATCTTCTTTACACTTTTGATATTCACTTAAAGTCCATTCATTTGGTTTAATTTCAAATATATTCAAGTCTAATGATTTTGGTGATCTCCACCAATCAACACCCCTTTCAAATGGTTCTCCAAACTTTATAATCCAGTCACTTTTAATTGGTGTGTGGAATAGTGTATCATCGAAATCAAAAAATACTAATCTTCTTTTATTAGAAAAACTTTCTTTTATAACATAAGTATCTCCTTTTCTAACTGCTAATTTCCCATCTATAAATTTATAAAACTTATATTTTTTATCAATGGATGTTACGATATAATAAGAATCTGGTTTTAATTCTTTATATCTTTTAATATTACCTTCTACTTTAATACCACCAACTTCACCACCTTGTTGTTTAGCATAAGCCCAATTAATATAATGTGGATCAACATGACGGTCTCTTAATTTATCTTGATCTAATGATGTTTGAAGTGTTGAAAGAAGATGTATAAAAACAATCTCATATTTAAATTCTCTTGCTAAATCAAATATCTCTTTAATATGTTCATATCCTCTGTCTGTGAATTCTTTACCAGCTCCGGTTGTATCATAAATAAAGTTTTGACCAGTTTTGATAAAACCTTCTAATTTAGAAATATTTAATTCGGATGCGTTTTTAGTTCTACCTTCAGGTGTTTCTTTACCTCTGTAATAAACATTTGGATCTTTAGTGTAAAGAAGAGATATATCATCTGTTGAGAAATCCTTTATATTTGGATTTTTTGTATTTATATGATTTTTGACGAAAAAACTTTTCCCAATTCCAGGACTTCCAATAAGAAAGATTGCCAATCCCTTTTCTTTACCAATAATTTCTTTTATTGGTTCATTCTTTGACCATTCTTCTAAAATGAATTGTTCGAATAGATTTATATACTTCATAGAGTATATATTAAATATAAATTTGTTTTTATAGAATTTTTATTTTCTAATTCTTTTAAAATCATTTTATTCCAAGTTTATCTAACTTACGATCTCTTAATTCTGCTTGTGTAAAATAATCTTCACAATTAAAAAATTCTTCAATTGTTTCAATTCCTGATGCACTCCACATCACATCATATTCTTTATTAAACCAGCTCTTTATAAGTATTTTATTATACGAGATTAAACATTGATGAAGATCTCCACTCATACCATCTCTAATTTCTATTATCTTATGATTTTGTTTAATTGTTTTTTTAAGAGTTTTTTTTAATTCCCATTCTTCCATAAATGATCCAAATATAAAAAAAATAAAAAATGTGGAACTTGCCACTATAAATATGATTGCTAGTACACCTGGATCCTCTTCTTTTAAGTAATAATCATTCCCTTCTTGGAATACTTTTTGTGGTGAGTTAAATTCAGTATAACTATAATCACCTCTCATTAAATAGTAATGTTTTTTACCATCAACAAAAGCACTCCTAATCTCATGAAAATGTATTGCATTATCAGGAATTGGAATTAAAGAGGTGAATAAAAATCCTAATAATAAGAATGAGGTTCTTATTGGATTTAGTTTAATAAGGTTTTTAGTCCAACTCAACCAAAATTTAATCTTCAAATCTCTTTCCATTTAATACTGATTTTAATTTTCTTTCTCTTATTTCTTCTTTTGTAGTCTTAAACCAAAGGGTTTTCTCATAAGCTCTCTTTAATTCTTTCCAATTTGGGAGACCCCACCAAGCACCATAAACTTTTATTGAATCATCCCAAAGTATTAATTTTCTGATCATAGTTGGATATTCACCTACTGAGTTAGTGAATTTTCTAGTCATCCCATCTTTGTCAGTATTCTCAACATCTATTTCTACTCTCCATTCCCAAGTTCTTCGGTAATCAACCCATTCAACTTCAAATGTTTGATCACAAGGTAAATTGTTTAGGTGTATTCCAATTTTGGGATAATGGAGGTTATTACTATCATCGATTATTTCATAAAGAAAAAACTGACCAGGTTTAACAATAATATCTCCATATATAAAATCATTCTCCTTATAATCGAATTCATTTATATGGATTGACTTATCAAATTTTTTGTATATTTCTAATAAATTCATAGTACAAATATACTAATAATTTGTTTGACCTGGTTTTATTTTTCCAATAAGGACATCATTTTGCATTTTAGGGAGGTAATCATTCATTAATTGTTGCCAATTAACTTCCCAATCTAATGGTGGTAGTTTATAATCTTCGAAGTAAGTATATCTAATAATGCCAGCTAAATTACTACCAGCTTCTTTTACACCATTTTCAGTATGGACTTCAAATTTACCCTCACCAATATGTTTTATTATTTTATCTTCTAGTTCCATTTCATAGTTGTTTCTTTTACTTCGAAGCCTCCAGTTTTTCTCCATTCCTCATTAATCTCACCATATTCAAGCCAAGAATCCTCTCCGTTCCAAGCAGTGTTGCTATATTCAGTCCATTCTGGCTCAAAAAACTTATTTAATTCCGATAGGGTTTCTTCATCTAATTCTTCATAGATTTCTTCTAAATCATACATATTATTTTCTAGATAAGATATGAATTCTTCATCTGTTTGGCCTTCAAAGGGAATTGATAAGTTTCTAAAATTTTCTGGGTTTAAGTTAGCAACTTCAGTTGTATTATAAACCGTGTATCTCTCACATTTTCTAATTTGTACCATAATTTTTACTTTTTTTATTTAATAAACCATTCATCTTCTTCATCATAATAGTAGTTTTTTGTTTTACCACTACCATCTGAAATTTCACAATAAACCTCATATTCATGACAAATTTCTTCACACAATATTTGATCTTCATCATCTAATTTTATACTCAATGAAAATTCTTCCTCTTCTTCATCGTAATTGAACTCTGTTTCTGAAAGTGGATAATCACTTAAAAATCTAGATTCTATTTGTTCCCCAATTGAATTACCAACTTCTACGTCGTCGGTATATCCATAAAATTTAATTGTTATCATTTTTTTATTTTTTTAATTGAATTTATAGCATCTCTCAATTCTGCAGCGGATTCATAATCTTCATCATCGACTGCAATTTGTAATAGGTTTTCTAAATCATTAATCGAGAATTTATCCAAATCTATATCATCATCGACTAATTGATCTGCATCTACAACATGTTTTTCAAACTTTGGTATATCTAAATCAAATCCATAAGATTTAACTCTAAAATACTCTTCTACATTTTCTTCTGTTATTTTAATTTTAGGAGTCTTAATAGGTTTTCTACTCATTTTAGAAATTGCATCTCTTGGTATTAAGGCATCTTCGTTTATATCAAAATAATTATCATCACATTCATAAGCAACTAATATTGAAGTTTTCTTTTCAAACCAAACACGATTGATATTAATATGGTAGTTTGAGTGTATAAAATCAACCACTTCAACAAAATCCAAATCATTATTTAAACAAATTGCAAAGAGTTGTTCATCAGTTAATAGTGAATTGATACAAACAATATTACTTGGATCATATTTCCTACTAAGCATTTCAATTCTTCTTTTTTCGGTTTCCTCTATCATTTGCTTAAACTCTAATTCTTTCGACTCAATATCACCTTTCCATTTTGTAATGACTTTACCAGTTGGGATTGGATTTATATCTTTAACTTTTTTCTCCTCTGATGGTGTTAGTGGTAATATAGTTACAAATTTCTTTTTACTACCAACAACTTCTTCAATTGCCATAATTTTACCAGAACCAACTTCGGTCCAAAATTTATTAACAGTTTTATCTTCTTTATATTTAATTAAGAAGTTATATGGTATTTCATATTTTTCACCAATAAGGTATAACTCAAAATTGGTATGTGAACTGGCTTTTATGCAAATTACGTTTTTCATTATTTAAGATTTGTTTTCCAATAATTAATTTTATCATATTGATCTTTAAATTCAACTTGAATTTTACTTGTTCCGTGTAATGTGTAAATATATCTAATTAAACCAAATGTATTATCTGGGTTATCATCTATTTGAATAAAACACAATTCAGCCAATATAACCTTTTTACTATGATTAGGATTATACTCATACTCATAGTGTTCGAATATGGCAACTGGTTCATTGTTTTTGAAAATAGTATCATTTCTATTTGACCAAGATTTTAAATCATTCTCGTTTAATGGCTTCAAATTATCAGCACTTTCTGGCTTTGATGATATTAAGAATATTCCAGTTAATAAAACTAAACTAATTGATAAGATATAAATTATTTTTCTCATTTTTATTAATTGATTTTTTGGATATCACGATAATATTTGTTTTATTTTATCGTTTCTATTACTAGTTTTAGTTTTAAAAAGTGGTAAAGTTTTTATTTTAGAAATTCTATCGATACCTTTATCTTCTAATTTATAGTGAATGCTGTCTAATCTAATAGAATTATTTGACTTAACAATTAATCTCCCTTCAATAAAATAATAGTAAACTTCATTTTCTAGTTCACAAGTAATATTTAATTCAATTGTATTTTTATAAGCTCTTGCATATCTAATTGGACTTCCTGAATTAATCCAGTTTGCTATAAATAATATTACTATTGTTAATAAAGATGTAATTAAAATGGTTCCATTTAAGATTTCATATCCACTTGCTGTTTCGGTTATAATTTTATTTCCTATTTTATTCTGTTCTCTATTGAATGATTCTATGGTATAAACTAATTCATTCCCCTGGACTTTTTGACCTATGTAAATCCAATCCCCGCCAACTCTAACTTCTTTTAAGAAATCAGTTTTCTCATAATTAGGTTTGAATTTATAATTTTCAATGATATAAATGTTGCATATTATAATAGTCAATAATATAATTTTAGTTATGTTAACTAACAACAAGTTTTTTATTAGTGTTAATCTTAACTTATTCATAATCCTAAATCATTTAATTTTCTTTCTCTCTCACTTTGTATTTTAGTAACCAATTCAACAGCCATTCTATGACCCTCTTCAGCTTCATCATAACTACTCCAACGCCATTGATTATTATCATATTCACCACCGAATATCATAGTTTCAAATTCTGGTCCATTAAATGTAATATTTAGAAAGACAGTACTAATTAAAACATCACCATAATTATCTCTAAATAGAGTATTATTTTGTATTCCAATTCCCATTAATTCATCCCAACCAATCTCAACTGGTTCCTTATTTACTAGTTTCCAATACATGTAAAAGAGAGTTTTTTTATTTAATATATAAAGATATAAAAAAGTTTTTTATTATGAAACATATTTTACTATTTGAAGAATTCATTAATATCGAAGAGGAATTATTAGAAGCTAAGTCACAAAGATATAAAGGTAAAAAAATACCTGGTAAATATTTAACTACTAATCCTGGTAAAATGAAAAAAGAGATTGATGAATTTAGAGGTAAAAAGTCATATAAAAAAGATTGGGATGCTGATTACAAATCTGGTAAGGGTGGTAAAGGGAAAAGAGTTAAAACAAAAAAATCTGCAGCTACAAAAGCTTACCAAAAAATGTTTGGTGATAAATAATCTAAAGAAATTTATTTCTTACCTTAATAAGAAAATCGTATTTTTCTCTATTTAAATCGAGTTTCCTATTATAAATATCATATCTACTCTTCTTTAATTTACCCTCTAATATCTTCTCAATTTTTATATACTCTCTAAATGATTTCAAAGTATCTATTATCTCATTTTTATTCAAAATGTGTTTAAAATTTAATTTAGATTTATTTAGATTTAAATTTAAATTATCTATAATACAATCTCTTGCCCAAACTAATGTCCAATAATCTATATGAGTTATTTTATTTTTAACTCCATTAAATTTAAAAGTAAAAACCCATCTGTTATAAGAATTATCAAATTTTATATCCTCAAACTCTGATTTTATTTTTTTTAAATCTAAATTAGAATTATCACCAACATTTAATAAATCTATTGTGTTTTTTATTTCTAAATTTCTACCTTCAATAAATCCATCAGGAATATCCTCATCTGGAAATATCATTTTAGATTCACCAGTTTCCGGATTATGTATCCAAAAAGAATTCTTTCTATTTGAAGAATTCTTTCTTAAAAATTCTATATTAACCCTATCCATATTAACACCAGGTACCCAATTTTCACCAGGACACTCAAAAGACCTAGTCTCAACACCAGTCTCTTCATTATACCAGAAAGTCATACCCGAAGAAGCTTTACCACCCAAATGAGCTATCTCTGAACAATGACCAGATTCAGCATTTCTTTTACCCGATGTTTTTCCACCCTTTACCAAAAAGGGCATTCTTTCCTCTTTCGACATAGCAAATATACCTAATTTTTCTTCGTAGCATATTTTTCCAGAATTCTTCCCATTATTTATATAAATTTGTTTTAGAATTTCTTCCCTACCTATTTGACCTGATAATCCTTTCCATGCCCAATAATCTTCTATTTTACCATATTTTTCGTATAAAGTTTTGTGAGCTTCAGCATGCTCCTCTATAGTTAATTCAATTAAA
>Ga0172367_10010011_pt1 | contig 10287 bp, 7 predicted proteins | sample Lak10m_FD_114542 | JGI IMG/M metagenome (GOLD analysis project Ga0172367, IMG submission 114542) | Freshwater microbial communities from Kabuno Bay, South-Kivu, Congo - kab_022012_10m | ecosystem: Environmental > Aquatic > Freshwater > Lake | place: Democratic Republic of the Congo: South-Kivu...
CGACGATGGTTCAGCGTTAAGCTGGCGCTCGTGAAACCCGTCTTCGAGCAGACGCCGCAGCGGCAGTGGGAATCCTTCCACTGCGAGGTCGTGCGCGGGCCGGGCTATGGCGCGACGTGGCATTTCCACCCGGAGTTCCAAATCACCCTCGTCCTCAAGAGCACCGGCTACCGCCTCGTGGGCGACAACATCACGCCGCTCGCGCCCGGCGACCTCGTGCTGGTCGGCTCGAACCTCCCGCACGTCTGGCAGCAGGACCCGGAGGGCGGGCGCGCGGCGGTTCACGCCATTGTCGTGCGCTTCCTCGACACGTTGCTGGGCCGGGACTTTCTGGAAATCCCGGAGGCCGCCGCCGTGAAGCGCCTGCTCCAGCGCGCCGCGCGTGGGTTGCGCGTCACCGGACGCACACGGGACGCGGTGGCTGAACGGTTGCAACGACTCGTCGAGGCGAAGGGCTTGAGCCGCGTTGCCGAGCTGCTCGGCATCCTGGAGACGCTCGCGCAGTCGCGCGAACTCCAGCCCATCGCCAGCGCGGGCTTCGTGCCGAGCCTGTCGAGCGACGACCAGGGCCGCATGGCGCGCGTCACGGCGCACATCCACGCGCACCTGACCGGCGAGATTGACCGCGCCACCGTCGCGCGCGCGGCGCATTTGAGCGAGGGCGCGTTCAGCCGCTTCTTCAAACTGCGCACCGGCAAGACGCTGCCCGAATACGTGAACGAGCTGCGCGTGGGCCGCGCCTGCCGCCTGCTCGCCGACGAGCAGCGCAAGGTCACGGACGTCGCGCTGGACTGCGGCTTCCGCAACCTCGCGAACTTCAACCGTCGCTTCCGCGAGATCACGCGCCTGACCCCGCGCGACTACCGCCGGCAGTTGCAGCGCAGCGCCGGCTGACTGGCGCGTCGGGCCGGCGACTTGCAGTCGCCGTCGGTGGGCAACGGCAGCTCTGGACCGCGGCTGCAAGCCGCCGGCACGACAAAAGAAATTTGCTCGTTCCCCGCCGCCGCCCGCGCTAGGAATCCGCCATGCACCACGGTGAAATCTGCGGCCGCCACTTCGCCACCGGCCAGCCGCTCCGCGTAAAGTGGAACGACGGCGTCATCACGGAAGTCAGCCCCGCCACGGACGACGCAGATGGCCCGTGGCTCGCACCGACGCTCCTCGACCTCCAGATCAACGGCTACGGCGGCGTGGACTTCCAGCGCGACGACCATCTCACCGAGGAGCTGCTCCTCTCCGCCGCACGCCAGACGCGTCGCGATGGCTGCGGGCGCTTCTTCTTCACGCTCATCACCGACGAGTGGCCCAGGCTCATGGCCCGGGTGCGCCAGGCCAAGGCCATTCGCGACGCAAATCCCGAACTCCGCGCCGCGCTCGCCGGCTGGCACATCGAAGGGCCGTTCCTCTCGCCGGAAGTCGGCTTCAAGGGCGCGCACAATCCCGCCGTGATGCGCGACGCGACCGAGGCGGACCTCCGCGAACTGCGCGCCGTGGCCGGCACAGATCCCGTCCTGCTCACGCTCGCGCCCGAGCGCGACGGCTCGCTGGAAGCCATTCGCCTCGCCGGCTCGCTCGGCATCGTCGTGAGCCTCGGTCACACCAACGCCTCGGCGGAGCGCATCCGTGAGGCCGCCGCCGCCGGCGCGCGCGGCTTCACGCATCTGGGCAACGGCATCCCGCAGCAGTTGGACCGGCATGACAACATCCTCTGGCGCGTCTTCGACACGCCGGGCCTCATGCCCAGCCTCATCCCGGACACGCACCACGTCTCGCCGCTGCTCTTCCGGCACATGCACCGCGCACTGCCGTCGGAGCGCATCTACTACACGACCGACGCGATGTCCGCCGCCGGCGCGCCGCCGGGCCGCTACACCATCGGCACGATCGAACTGGAAGTCGGCGCGGACCAGATCGTGCGCCAGCCCGGCAAGCCGAACTTCGCCGGCTCCGCGCTCAAGCCGATTGACGGCGTCACGCGCGCCGCGCAGATGCTCGGCAAATCCTGGCGCGAAGTCTGGCCGCACTTCTCCCAGCGTCCGGCGGAACTCATGGGCCTGCGCAACGAAATCGCCGTGGGCCAGCCGGCGGATTTCTGCGTGGTCAGGACCGGAGCCGACGGCGCGCTGCTGGCTGCGGAGATTCCCTGAGCTGCCCGCCGCCCTCAAGGCGCGCCGCGCCCCGCCGTGTATTTCAAATCATCGAGCCAGACGCGCACGAGCTGGCCGCCGATGGTGGAGGTGAACAGGCCGAAGCGGTCGAAGCGGCCACCCTGAGCCTTGAGGCCGTCTTTCAACGCGAGCGTCACGGATTCCTTGCCCAGCGTCACGCGCACTTCGCCCTTTCCGCCGTTGGCGGTCGGGTCATAGACGAACGACCACTCGAAGACTTTGCCCGGCGCGAGCCGCGGCCCGCCCTCGGCGAGACCGTGCGTGCCCTTGGCCGTGGAGAACGCGGGATGAAACCAGTGGCCCACGCGCGTCGGCCCGCCGACGTGGACGCCGAGGAAGTGCCCGGCCTCATACGGCTCCTTCACCGCGCTGTTGAACCAGCCAAGGAACATGTCCGAGTCCGGCGCGCCAACCTGCAGGATGACTCTGCCGCTGGCCTCCAGGCGGTCGTCAAAGGTGAGCGGGCCAATGCGGTCGGCGTAATAGCCGTAGTCGCCGCTGCGCCAGAAGCCGCCGCCGACCTCGCCGGGCGCGCCGCCCGCGAAGCTCGTCGTCGCGCTGTAGCCGAAGTCATGCGCGCCGACCTGCTCGCGGTCCTGATACGTGGCGCGGTTGCCGGAGCCGAGCCAGCCGGGGTCGCGCGCGAGGTTCTCCGTCTTGCCGTCGTGCCGGAGGTCGGCGAAGTGCATGGTCATCGTGCCGCCGGACTTCATCATGTTCATCATGCCGAAACGGTCGAAGCTCGCGCCCTCCTGCTTGTAGCCCTCCGGCAGGTCCACGGTGAACTGCGTCGTGTTTGGGAAGCGCGCCGCCGCCTCCTTCTGGGAAGGCTCCGGCAGCGGGCCGTAGTCCTGCGTCGAGTGCGTGTCGCTGCGCAGCGTGAAGGTGAAGCTGCCGCGTCCGCCGGCGGCCTGCGGGTCGTAGTCGAGCGTCCAGTGGTAGCGCGTGCCGTCGTTGCGGATGGGCGTGGGACGGAACTTGCCGGGCAGATACGGCGTGATGAACGTGCCGCAGCTCCGGTTCGCGCTGGTGATGAGGCGCACCGCGAGCCGACCGCCCTTGCCCTCGGTGTCGAAGTCCAGGCCGAGCGACTGCATCGGGCGACCGCCGCCGCCAGGCTGGTTGGAGTTGAACCAGCCGAAGAACATTCCCGCACCGGGCGTGGACTTGGTCAGCGCGAACGTGCCGGAAGCCGAGAGCTTGTCGTTGAGCGTCTTGGCAATCTGGTCGCCGTAGCTCGCCGGCCGCGTGGAGCGCGTGACCAGCCCGCCGACCTCGCCCGGCGTCTTGCTGGCGTGGGCCGTGGCGTTCCAGCCGAAGTCCTGCGTCACGGTGGGCACGCGCTTGGGTTCGACGCGGTTGTTGTGCGCCTCCCAGGCGGGGTCGTGGTCGAAGGACTCGGACTTGAGGAGGGTTTTCGCCGGGTCGGCGGCGTGGGTGGTGGCGAGCAGGGCGAGGCCGAGCAGCGCCGGAGTGACGGCAATCGGGAGTGGAGCTTTCATCGCATCGGGTCTGCCTTGCCCGACTGAGCGGGACTGGCGCGAATTCAGCCGGAGAAAAAGGATTGGGATTAGGATTACGAGCAGGATTAAGATTTTGCCCGTGAGCAAGCCAACCGACATCCGCTGCACGTCCGCCACGCTGTGTTTCCTGCCGGTCCACACGCGGATGCCGCTCAAGTTCGGCGGCGAGACGGTGAGCTACGTGACCTGTGCGCGCGTGCGCGTGACGGTGCGCGACGCGCAGGGCCGCGAGGCCGAGGGCTGGGGCGAGACGCCGCTCTCGGTGACTTGGGTGTGGCCGAGCGCCTTGAGCTACGAGGCACGGCACGAGGCGATGAAGGAGTTCTGCCGCCGGCTCGCGGTGGCGTGGGCGAAGTTCCCCGTCAGCGGGCACCCGATGGAGGTGGGTTATGACTTTCAGGAGCACGAGCTGCCGAAGCTGCTCAATGAATTCAATGCGGACTGCGGAATGCGGAATGCGGAATGTCCGCCCACTCCGCATTCCGCACTCCGCACTCCGCATTTGCCCGAGCCGATGCCGTGGCTTGGCGCGCTGGTCTGCTGCTCGCTCTTCGACATCGCGGTGCATGACGCCTACGGCAACCTGCACGGCGTGCCCATCTACACGACTTACACTGCGCCGTGGATGACCCGCACGCTCGCGGATTTCCTCACGCCGGCAGCGGGCGCGGACGTGTCGTTCGCGGGCAAGTTCCCGGCGGACTTCCTCGTCGTTAAGCGCCCCGACCGCCTGCGCGCGTGGCATCTCGTCGGCGGGGTGGACCCGATTGACGCCAGCGAGCTGAAGGGCACCGAGCCGAACGACGGCTATCCCGTGCTGCTGCGCGACTGGATTCGCCGTGATGGCCTCAAGTGTCTTAAAATCAAACTGCGCGGCAACGACGCGGCGTGGGATTATGCGCGCACGGTGAAGATTGGCGAAATCGCGGTCGCGGGCGGTGTCGAGTGGCTCACGGCGGACTTCAACTGCACCGTCCACGACCCGGCTTACGTGAACGAGATTCTCGACCGCCTGCGCGACGAGCAACCGCGCCTCTACGGGATGCTGCTCTACGTCGAGCAGCCGTTTCCCTACGAACTGGAGAAGCACCGCATTGACACGCACAGCGTCAGCGCGCGCAAGCCGCTCTTCCTCGACGAGTCGGCGCACGACTGGAAGCACGTCGCGCTCGGGCGCGAGTTGGGCTGGACCGGCGTGGCGCTCAAGACCTGCAAGACGCAGACCGGCGCGCTGCTCTCGCTTTGCTGGGCCAAGGCGCACGGCATGACGCTCATGGTGCAGGACCTCACGAACCCGATGCTCGCGCAGGTGCCGCACGTCCTGCTCGCCGCGCACGCCGGCACCATCATGGGCGTGGAGACCAACGCGATGCAGTTCTACCCGGAAGCCTCGCGGCTGGAGGCCGCGGTGCATCCCGGCCTCTACCAGCGGCGCGGCGGCGAAGTGGACTTGAGCACGCTGGGCGGGAGCGGGTTTGGCTATCGCTTGAAGGAGATTCCCGCGCGGCCGGACATGGTGGCGGGGTGATGGTTTTTTCACAGAATCACCGGTCACAAAATCATGATTCTGTTCCCATGATTTTGTGAGAAGTCTTGGTTTTTCCGAACGCGCAGGCTTCCGCCGCTGTCTCTTGCCGCGTAACATCCGCCCGACATGAACACCGGCATCTCCGCCATCAACGAAGAAGTCCAGCGCGCCGCCGTCTTCGTCCCCACGCTCTTTGCCGAGCTGAACAAGGTCGTCGTCGGCCAGAAATACCTGGTCGAGCGTCTCACCATCGGCCTGCTCGCCAACGGCCACGTCCTGCTCGAAGGCGTCCCCGGCCTTGCCAAGACGCTCTCCGTCAAATCCCTCGCCGCGTGCCTGAACGTGAAGTTCTCCCGGCTCCAGTTCACGCCGGACATGCTGCCCGCCGACGTCATCGGCACGCAGATTTACAACCCGCAGTCCGGCGGCTTCACCACGCGCTTCGGCCCCATCTTCGCGCACCTCGTCCTCGCCGACGAAATCAACCGCGCGCCCGCCAAGGTCCAGTCCGCGCTGCTGGAGGCGATGCAGGAGAAGCAGGTCACCATCGGCGACAACTCCTACAAGCTGGAGGAGCCGTTCCTCGTGCTGGCCACGCAGAATCCCATCGAGCAGGAAGGCACCTATCCGCTGCCCGAGGCGCAGGTGGACCGCTTCATGTTGAAGCTCAAGATCGGCTACCCGACGCGCGAGGAGGAGCGGCAAATCCTCGACCTCATGGCCCGCACCAGCGGCCTGCCGAGCGCACAGCCCGTCGTCGAGGCCAAGACCATTCTCGCCGCGCGCCAGGTCATCAACGACATCTACGTGGACGACAAGGTGAAGGACTACATCGTGGACCTCGTGTGCGCCACGCGCGACCCGGCCAAATACAAGATCAACGTCAAGGACTTCATCCAGCTCGGCGCTTCGCCGCGCGCGACCATCTCGCTCACGCTCGCCGCGAAGGCCTACGCCTTCGTCAAGGGCCGTGGCTACGTGACGCCGCAGGACGTGAAGAGCATCGGCATGGACGTGCTGCGCCACCGCGTCGCCATCACCTACGAGGCGGAGGCGGAGGACAAAACCAGCGAGATCGTGATCCAGAAGATTTTCGATGAGCTGCCGGTGCCGTGAGCCGATTGTCAACGGCGGCCAGAACCTCACCAAGTCGGATGCGGGTGAAACGGTCGCCCAGGTGGCGAATCACCCGGCGTCAGTTTCGCGACGAGCCGCCGGTCTCAAGCGAAGGAAACCACGGATCAGGAGGCGCTTTTCGAGCCTGAGCCGAATGCGCCTGGTCAGGCGGTCAGCCGACCGCCGCGCCGTTTTTCACCAGCCAGACGCCGTCCTCGCCGTCGGCTTCCTTCAACTTCACGTTCACGCGCTCGTTGGCGCGGGTGGGGATGTTCTTGCCCACGAAGTCCGCCTTGATGGGCAGCTCGCGGTGGCCGCGGTCTATCAGCACGGCGAGCTGCACGCGGCGCGGGCGGCCGAAGTCGTTGAGCGCGTCGAGCGCGGCGCGCGTGGTGCGGCCACTGAAGAGCACATCGTCCACGAGCACGACGGTCTTGCCCGTGATGTCGCCGGGAATCTGCGTGGGGTGGACGGTGGGCGCGAGGTGATGGCCCAGGTCATCGCGGTGCATGTTCACGTCGAGCGAGCCGCAGGGCACGGGCTGGCTCCAGAGGTCGCCGAGGGTTTTGGCGAGCCGGCGGGCCAGATGCACGCCACCGGTCTGCACGCCCACGAGGACCACCTCCGCGCCGGACTCGTTGCGCTCGACGATCTCGTGGGCGATGCGCGTGAGCGCCCGGGAAAGCGCGGCGGCGTTGAGGAGAAGCGAATCTGACATGACGGAAGGAACCGAGCCAGGGGCGGAGGAACCGGCGGGGAAAATCAATTCTGGCCCTGCGCGTGCCGGGCCTTGCGCCACTTGGCGCGGTGCTTGACGATCCAGTCGGTCAGGGCGCGCTCGAAGCCAACGTCGTGCTGGGCCTTCTCAGACTCGATCCACTTGTGCTTCATGATCTCCTCGCGCTCGGCGAGGAACTCGCGGTAGAGCGACGAGTTCTTGACCCACTCGTCGTCGCCGCCCGTCTGGCCAGGGTTATTTGACATATCAGCCACGGTTGCCGGTCTGCAATGGCAGCGGAATGTAACAGCGGATCGGGGCGTGACAATCTGATTTTCGGGCCGGGAAATTCCTTACGGGGAACCGCTGGCAGGAGGTTTCGAATCTCCTGTGAACACCGTTCAGCAAGTTTCGTTTTCCCGACATCTCCGAATAGCCGAGAATCCCATTTCATGAATGACAGAGATTCTAAATGCCTCCGAAGTGGAATTAACCCCCGTTACCACAGAGCGGCGATGCGCGAGTTGCAGGAGGTGTGGATAACTTGGCGAACAGCGAACGCAACCAGATTCAACGCCAATCACTTCCGTCATTGGGAACATGATAATCTTCTCTTTGAGGTTGATTCGGCGTCTTCTGTTCCCGTGATTGATTCCGTTGACCTACCCGTCGAGCCGTCGTCCGCGCCGCCGGACCTGAAGCGCACGCGCCGCCGGAAGGACGCGGCCATTGACCTCTCGAAAGTGGACCGCCTGCCGCCGCATTCCATCGAGGCCGAGCAAGGCGTGCTGGGCTGCATGTTGCTCGACCCCAACGCCGCCATCGGCACCTGCGTCGAAAAGTTCAAGTCCCGCCGCGATGACAGCGCCACGTCATCCCCTTCGCGACGTGACGCGCCTCCGGCCAGTCCCTACGCCGGGGCTTCCGCCGCCTTCTACGACCTGCGCCATCAGTCGCTCTACGAGACGCTCGTGACGATGTATGACGCGAAGGAGGCGATTGACCTCATCACCGTGCGGCAGCGCCTCAAGGACAAGGGCCAGCTCGACGCCATCGGCGGCGTGGCCTACCTCACCGCGCTCGTGGACGCCACGCCCTCGGCGGCGAACCTGCCCTTCTACGCGGACATCGTCGTCGAGAAGCACCTGCTCCGCCGGATGATCCAAACCTGCTCCAGCGTCATCGGCCGCATCTACGACGAGGAGCAACAGGGCGACGTGGAGTCGCTGCTCGACGAGGTCGAGAAGGAGGTTCTCCACATCAGCGAGGAGCGCGAGGAGACCGTCAGTCTCGTCATGAAGGACCTCGTTCACAAGGCCATCGCGCAGATCGAGGACTTCCACTCGCGGCAGGGCCAGACCACGGGCATCGCCACCGGCTTTGCCGATTTGGACAAGATGACGACCGGCTTCCACGGCGGGGAAATGATCGTCATCGCCGCGCGACCTTCGATGGGCAAGACCTCCCTCGCGATGAACATCGCCGAGCATGTGGCGATGGACCTGCGGCTGCCCGTGGGCGTGTTCAGCCTGGAAATGTCCGCTGACTCGCTCGTGCTGCGCATGCTCTGCTCGCGCGCCCGCGTGAACCTGCGCGACATCCGCGAGGGCTTCCTCGCCGAGCGTGACTTCCCGAAGCTCACCGCCGTCGCCGGCAAGATGGCGGGCTGCCCGCTCTTCATTGACGACACCGCCGGCCTCTCGATCCTCCAGCTTCGCGCCAAAGCTCGCCGCATGCACCAGCAGCACGACGTGAAGCTCTTCGTCGTGGACTACCTCCAGCTCCTCCGCAGCACCGCCAAGAAGGCCGAGAACCGCCAGCAGGAAATCGCTGACATCTCCCAAGGCATCAAGGCGCTCGCCAAGGAACTCAAGGTGCCCATCATCGTCCTCGCCCAGCTCAACCGCGAACTCGAGAAGCGCGGCCCCGGCGAGAAGCCCAAGCTCTCCGACCTGCGCGAATCCGGCTCCATCGAACAGGACGCCGACCTCGTGGGTCTGCTCTACAAGCCGAAGATGGGCAAGGAGGACGACGAAGACCCCGGCGAGCAGCCCAACTACGACGCCGTGCCGGTGAACCTGCTCATCGCCAAGCAACGCAACGGCCCGACCGGCGACGTGCATCTGACCTTCCTCAAGGGCTTCACCCGCTACGAAAGCGCCGCCAAGGTCTCCGACGCGGACACTCCTCAGGATTAACTTGCGGCAACGCTTGTCCGCTTCCGCAGGCTGGCCGCACCGCCTTGTTCTCGTGTCCGTTGTCCGGCCAACACGGTGGCCGCCGTTCCAACCCATCACTCAAGCTAGACAGGGCTCGACTCCGGCGTGGGTCGGCGGGCCTTTCCGAACACCCACTGAAAGTGAAATAAACTACAAAACCACATTGACGTAACCTTTGTCCTGTATTAGAAGTCTAACGTATTCGATGACCTGTATGAACAAGTCAATACAACAGACCAGACTGACCGTCGCCTTGGCGACACGTCATGAATGGACGCGTTGTGATGGCGAGTTCAGTCTGGGCCGCCATTCCGGTATGTCGGGTTATATCCCCGCCCTTAACCCGAAGCGGTCCCCAGTAAGCAGGTAACGAGAGAACCAGTTTTTCGACTCACCCTGCTTACCGAAAGTAAGCAGGGTTTTTTGTTGATCGGATGAAGTCAGCAACCGTGTGATCAGACCAGACACATACAAACGAAAGTGAACGCACTGTGACCAGAAGTATTGTGACATCTATATGATGTCAGTCGCGCCAATCAGATTTGTCCGGGGAAGAGACTTAGAGCTCAACCGGTGCGGTGTGCCCCTCCGTCATGCGGAAGGCCGCCAAGGCGACATATACCCCATTTTACAATCCAAGGGCTTCGCAAGAGGTGTGCCCATAAACACCGAAACAGCCGCCGTGAAACCGCGGGTTGGGATCGAGTAGATCACCAAGAGGTGTTTGTTCTTTGTTGAAATGGCAAGGGCCGGGAGAGCGCGAGCGTTCCCGGCCCTTCACTTTCCACAGGCTGCGCGTCAGCACGCGGCCGAGTTTCCAAAACTCAGCTCACTCCGGGCAGCACGGAGGCAGCCTGCCAATTTCAAGGGGTCGTGGCAGACAAGCAATGCACCTGCTTTGCAAGCAGGCCCATGTGGGAGCGTTACCCACCGACTCCACCATTTCACTGCGGGGAGAATGAGATTCAGGCGAGCCTCATAAGCTCTGTCTTCGTGGGTGCGACTCCCACCCCCG
>Ga0172367_10010014_pt1 | contig 10285 bp, 12 predicted proteins | sample Lak10m_FD_114542 | JGI IMG/M metagenome (GOLD analysis project Ga0172367, IMG submission 114542) | Freshwater microbial communities from Kabuno Bay, South-Kivu, Congo - kab_022012_10m | ecosystem: Environmental > Aquatic > Freshwater > Lake | place: Democratic Republic of the Congo: South-Kivu...
CCGCCGGTTACGATGATCATGCCAATTTATTCAGAAACGATTTTGATCGGCAAAGTAACAACCACATCGGTATGCAGATTGATAGCGATGTCGTATTCACCGACTTGGCGAATCACACCGTTCGGCAAACGCACTTCATGCTTTTCAACTTTGACCCCCGCAGCAGTAATCGCTTCAGCAATGTTTTGTGTGCCTACTGAACCAAACAAACGGCCTTCGTCACCGGTTTTATGGGCAATAGAAACACTCAATTTGTTAATGGCTTCGCCACGGGTTGTTGCTGCAGCCAGTTTTTCAGCCGCTTGTTTTTCAAGCTCGGCGCGGCGCTCTTCGAATTCCTTGATTTTGGCAGCCGTTGCTTTAGCGGCTTTGCCTTGAGGAATTAAAAAGTTTCTGCCGTAACCTGCTTTGATGGTCACTCTGTCGCCCAGGTTACCCAGGTTTGCTATTTTCTCAAGAAGAATAACTTCCATCTTTATCTACCTCGTTAATCGACTCATTGTCGAATGATGGCTTATTTATACAGCCGTTTTATTTGAAATTTTGTTTCGTAAGTTCAGCCAGTTATCGGTCAACCCACATATCGCAATAATCACCATGACATGCGGAATCATCACTAAAGTCAGGTATAAGAAAGGCACCATGAATCGACTGCCTTTCATTACCGAGAAGCTTGCGTGCAAAACCGCTGTGCCAATGAAGGTATACAACACGAAAAGCACTAACAACATATTCCAGGCCATCTCAGCGACAATCCCTGACGACAAAGCTGCTAAAGCTAACAACACCAATGTGGCAATGGCCAGTTTGGTATGTCCTTTCATCTCCAGAAATTCGGATCTAAATCCCCCGGGATTGTATAGCGCCGCTTGCCACCATCGTGCCAAAAATAGACCGAACAGCAAGCCATAGACACTTCCCGCTGCAATAGCGCCCGTCATGAAGTGAGCAAACACTTGTGCAGATTGCTGAATTTGTTCAACTGGAACGTCATCCGGCTTGTTTTGTAACATAGGCTGTATCATCGCTTCCAATGTGCCCGACCAGAACAGCGCAGGTTGTTGCTGATAACCATAAAAAGCCAGCACAGCAATGACGCCCAATAGCACGGCCATTTCAATGGCAACTCCAAGATTACGACCTTCGCGAAGCACGGTCGATATCAACCAAACGGGGATCCAGGATACTAATCCGTATAAAAGTGCAAACTGATAACCGATTTTCAAGAACAGACTGAGTATTGCCGCAGCAAAACAGGCACACACTAATACATACAGACCTTCTTTCGCACCTCGTCGCAATGTGACCAAAGCTACAGAAGCTGAACTTACAATACTGACCGGAGGAAACGCCAACGACAACAACGCCAAAGCAGCTGCAACCGTCATGGCTTGCATTCTGCCTTTCATGATGTAGGCTGCTAAAAATTGCACGCCTGCTCTCCGGATGACCTTAAGTTATTTATGCGCGTCGCAGAACGGCAACAGCGCCAGGAAACGAGCCTGTTTAATCGCTGAAGTCAAGCGTCTTTGGTACTTTGCACTGGTGCCGGTAATTCTGCTAGGAATGATCTTGCCGGTTTCTGTGATGTATTCGCTTAACAAATCCAGATCTTTATAATCGATCACGATTGCATCTTCACCGCTAAAACGGCAGCCTTTTTTACGTCTGATATTATTACGTGCCATGCTAATTCTCTTGTTTCAATGGGATTATTCTGCTTCAAATTCAGTTGCGACATCTTCCGCAACTTCAACATCGACACTCTCTTCTGGCTCTTCTTCAACTTCTTCTTTCACACGTTGACTGGTTTTTTGGCCATCATTGCCGCTAGTAGCAATCGCAGAAGGTGCAGTAATCGCTTCTTTTTGCAACAGGGTTTGGCTGCGCAAAATTGCATCGTTGAAACGGAAACCACTTTCCAACTCTTCAAGAGTGGCTTGGTCACATTCAATATTCATTAACACGTAATGTGCTTTATGAATTTTTTTGATAGGGTAGGCCAAATGTCTACGCCCCCAATCTTCCAGGCGGTGAATTTTGCCGGAAGCTTCTTGGATAGTTGTTTTATAACGTTCAATCATGGCAGGCACCTGAGCACTTTGATCAGGGTGTACCAAGAAGACGATTTCATAATGACGCATGATTTCTCCTTACGGTTTAAAAAGCCTCCCACTTGTTAAGCAGTGAGGCAAGGGCTTGGGATGAAATATTCCCAAAAGCTGACCATTATAAAATCCGGCAGGATTCTTGCAAATTAATTTTTCATATTCAAACAACTGATGGTTGCTAAATCTTTAACCAGAAAACTCAGATACACTGGGATTGACTGATGATCAAGCCATTTACTGATCTAAAATTTGATCATTTCTTACATTTCTAAAAGGCAAATAGGTCGCCGCAGTCGCCTTGTAACGATTCAACTGTTCCCGCTCTCGTCCCACATATTCAGAAATTGCGTTGACAAACCTAACGTCCCTGATCCAATGCGCTGAATAGGTTGCTACCGGCTCAAACCCTCTAGCAATTTTATGCTCCCCCTGCGCACCGGAATCAAAACGCTGCAGACCTTGATTCAAACAATACTCAATGCCCTGGTAGTAACAAGCCTCAAAATGCAGAGCGTCATAATCTTGCTCACACCCCCAGTACCGTCCATACAGCGTATTGTTGCCAATAAAACTTAATGCTGCAGCCACAGGCGTCTGTTGCTTCATAGCCAAAACAAGCAGCAATTGCTCCGGCATGCTTTCAGCTAAAAACTGGAAAAATTGTGGATTCAAATAGGGACGCGAGTGGCGTTTGAGATAAGTCAATGCATAAAAACGATAAAACGATTGCCATTGCTGATGCGTAATTTCGTTGCCATTCAATCGAATTAATTCAATATCCTGCTCAGTAATTTTGCGCCGCTCTCGTTTGATCATTTTGCGTTTGGAAGCGGTCAAGGCTTTCAAATAATTATCAAAACACTGGTAACCGTTATTAAACCATTGAAACTGCACATCTTCGCGAATTATCAGCTCTTTGATTTGTAAGTACTGACGAAGCTTTTGTTCTGGAAAAAGGCAATGCCAGGAAGACAGCTTTTGATTTTCGGTTTGCTGCAAGATAAAACCCAACAACAAATCAGTGACAGCAGCAAAATCCATATCTGATCTAACAGCCAATCGAGGCCCCACACAAGGAGTAAAGGGTATTGAAGTGATTAATTTAGGATAATAATTTAAACCCCACTGCTGATAAGCTTGCGCCCAAGCTTGATCAAATACATATTCTCCCCACGAATGGGATTTTTGGTACATAGGTAGCAAGGCAACCAACTGGTGACGATCCATCGCCACTACATGACAAGGTTGCCAACCGGTTTCTGCTGACACGACACCGCTTCGCTCCAAAGCAGACAGAAATTCATATCGCAGAAATGGATAGTCAAACCCCGCCAGCGCGTTCCACTGTTGCGCATCAATCTCAGCTAAACTGGCAATGGATTTCACTTCCATACTTTTAACTCTTGGGGTACTTTAATCGGCATCAGGATATCGATTGAAATGACAGCAAGCAAACCGTTTTCACAAGCCAGTGAAAACAATAAAAACCCTATTTTACAAATTATCCGCAGGGTGTTTATTCGTTCTGAAACGGTCTGGGAAATAGGCAGCGGCACCGGACAACATGCCTGCTTTTTCGCCAGCCAACTTCCGCATCTATTCTGGCAACCGACTGACCGGACAGAGAATTTGCCAGGCATCAACTTATGGCTTACTGAAGCTAAACTGGACAACATCAAACCACCACTGGCATTAGATGTTAATGATCCTGTTTGGCCATGCGCCAACATAGAAGCTATATTCACCGCCAATACTTTGCACATCATGAGTGCTGCGGAAATGGAAATTCTTTTTCAGAAATTGGCGATTTATCTGGCAGCAAACGCAACCATGTGCATTTACGGACCGTTTAATTACGGAGGCCAATTCACCAGTGACAGCAATGCCCGCTTTGATAATTGGCTAAAACAACAGAATCCACTGAGCGGAATTCGGGATTTTGAACAGGTTTGCGATCTCGCCAGTGCTATTGGGCTGACACTGATCGATGATCATGAGATGCCTGCCAATAATCGCCTTCTGATTTTTCAAAGGCGACAAGGCGAATTCAACCGGAACTAATTGTTGAGCAAGCCCATCAGAACCAAGCCATCCAGAAGCTTAACAAACTACGATTACGCGCTTAATTTATCGCTGAAATCGAGGTTACTGACAATGAAGGCCGAGCAAAACAACGCCGAAGAAATAATAAACTCGCCTGAGAAGGAAACATATAACCCTAAAAGCGACAGAACAACGATGATGGCCTGTTTGAAAAAAAATTGGCTGATTTTCATGATAGCTAATGACCTAATCCAGTCTGGTTGTTGCGTTAATTACACTATAAGGCTATTTTGTTGAAAAACAATGCCTTAAATTAGCCATGGATTGTTTCTTATTTTTGACAAATAGTGTTTTACAAACAACATTACCATCTACTCGTGCTGCGATTTTTTAAACACCTAGCTTAAATAGACTGAAATTTGACCAATCTGATCAATCACGAAACACTAGCGTATTGCGTTGGAGGCATTGGTATTCTGCTAGAGTGGCATGCCTATCATCTAACCTGTGGAAAAGCCTTCCGGCGCTGGTCTGCCCTTGGAGCGATATTATGGGCAGGACAATATGTTTTATTAAATGCCTGGACAGCTGGATTAACCATGGGCTTTACCGCTATTCGCACCTTGATGTCATCTGATAACAGGGAACACGGAATCTCCAGACACTGGACACCCAGCGGATTCTGCTTGATTTTTGGCATATTGACGATGTTATCCTGGCAAGGCTGGGTTTCTCTGTTACCGGCAGCTGCAGTCATCAATACCACCCTGGCCTTGTTCTATCTTGATAACAAAAGTATGCGCATTGCCCTACTGGCATCCAGTTTTGCCTGGATAAGCAATGACTTTTATTGGCACGCTTGGCCGGCTTTAATAGCAGAAAGCGTGGCCATGGGGATCAACATCCGCACTATTCGCTCACTGATACAAAAATCACAAAGCAAATTATTAATATAAGTGGTTACATTGGGTTGGTTGAATCAATTTTGCTTTAATAGTTTTAAGTCAATTTTAAGCTGTCGGCTGCAGAATCTGCTGCAACTGAAACATTTTCCAAAATAGGAGCTTATATGTTCAGCATCTTAAAAATTATCATTTTGATCTTAATATTTTCATCCACAGCATGGGCTGATGACGATTGGGGCAGGCATCGCCATGGCCACCACCATGGGCATCATCACCGTGATCATTACCCCTACTATCGACGAGACATAGTGTATGTACCTGCACCCCCCCCTGTGGTTCAATATGTGCCGGTAGCCCCCCGCTATTACGCACCTCCACCGGTAAGCTATTACAGATATGATCAGCGCTCACCTACCGGCTTGGTTGGCAGCATAGTAGGTGGCGCAGTTGGTTACGAAGTCGGAGGCGGCGATCCCTTGGCAGCAGGCATAGGCGCGGCAGCTGGTGCCATTATTGGTAACGGCAGATACTGATTTAACTGAATTGTCAGCCGAAAAAATCCGGTTAATCCCCGCGTAACTCTTCTCTCCATTCAGGCCACTTAGATTCTTTGAATTGAATTATGAGCAAGACGGAATTGGTCCGCTCTTGCTCTGAATTGTCCAAACTTAATTCAAACAGCAAACGTCACTATCCCAATAGCTAAAGCAGGATAAAATAATTCAACTGACAGCAAAAAAACTTGCTTCATCTGAGCTTCAAACTGCAAACACAGATTTTTCAACCACCTGCAACTCGACATCGCACCATGCGCATCATTTCCATCAATTTAAATGGCATCCGCTCGGCGGCAACTAAGGGCTTTTTCGACTGGCTGGCCCAGCAAGATGCCGAAATTATCTGCATGCAGGAACTCAAGGCACAGGCCGGCAACATGAGCGAGCAAATGTTGAAGCCAGACGGTTTCCATGGTTATTTTCATTACGCCGAAAAGAAAGGATATAGCGGCGTTGGCATTTACAGCAAGCAACCGGCGGATATGATTATTGAAGGCTTGGGCCATGCCGACATCGATACCGAAGGCCGCTATCTGGAGGCGCAGTTCGGCAACTTATCCGTCATTTCACTTTATTTACCGTCCGGTTCCAGCGGCGAAGAACGCCAAAATATCAAATTCAGTGTTATGGAGCGTTTTTATCCGCATTTGGCAGACCTAAAAGCCAGCGGTCGAGATGTCATCATTTGCGGTGACTGGAATATCGCACACCAACAAGCAGACTTGAAAAACTGGCGAGGCAACCAAAAAAACTCCGGTTTTTTACCAGAAGAACGTGCCTGGTTTGGGCAGATGCTCAATGAACTGGGCTGGGTGGATGTCTATAGGCGTCTACATCCGGGTACTACAGACGATTGCTACACTTGGTGGAGCAATCGGGGACAGGCTTGGGCCAAAAACGTGGGTTGGCGCATCGATTATCAGATTGCAACCCCAGAAATGGCTGCTAACGCATATTCTTGTAGCATTTACAAAGAACAACGTTTTAGTGACCATGCCCCATTGATCGTTGACTATAACTATAAATGACATAAATGAAAAACGAAGTAGAAATCTAGATTTCTACTCCGTTCAAACGAGTTAGACCGATCAACCCCGAAGACTTTTATTCAACCGCCATCAATGGCGGCTGAAATTTAAGATGGGTCAATCATCCGGCCCATTGTGACAAGTGTAACACCCTACCGGCTGGCCTTTTTTAACCGACTTGGTACCCCATTCGGTTTGCCAACTTCTGTCAGTCGCCACCCTCGACAATGCACTGCCTCTTAAATCCTGACCATGGCAAGCTTTACATTCGTTCGGATTTTTTTCGTAAAAAGCCGGATGTCCAGCATCTTCATTGAATGCCCACCGACTGTCTCCAACGTTATGCATACCATGTGGGCCAGCCGTTGTCAGTGCTAAACTGCCAGCTTTATGACAAGTTGTACATTCGCTAATGGTTCCGGCATGACCTTGCAAATCATTGCTGGCAATATCATCGTTAGGATGCTCGGCATCACCTGGCCAGATAGCATGCGTACTGCCATGACAGCCTTCGCAACTGACATGTCCGTGACCTTTACTAAAGCGGAATAACTTACCGTCATTTTCAGCAAAGCGTTTGTTGCTGGCTAACAAAGGTGATGCAGCAGGATCGTTGCGATCATAGGCATGCAACAACCGAATACCGTCACTCGCCAAAGTTGCGTTAATCGGCGGATTGGCGTTCGCCGGAATCAAATGATTGATGGCATCACCGGTATGGCAGGATTGACAGCGCGGCTCATCAGACCAGGCTTTACGCGTCAAATCCGTGGTTCTTTGATTGATTGCCCCATACTGTTTCATCGCTTCAGTACCGCCAACTGCCTGCATGTCGCCATGGCAATTTTGACAAGTGACCGTTTCAGTCATGGCCCCCCGCAAACATTTGGTATCTGCACCGGGGTGACATTGATAGCACGCTTGTTGATCAGGTGCTGGCACGCCATGCAAAGCAGGATCCAGCCCACCTACAGGTGCAGGGCTGTCGTAAATGGTTTTACCTGCCACGCTGGCAACTTTATCGCCCGCATGATAGGAGTGCATGACTTCCGACATCCATTTATGCCCCACCTGATTACCGGTAGGTTTACCATTTCCCGCCAGATCCAGCGCAGGTGAATAGTGACAGCTGGCACATAGCACAGGCTGTTGATTCATTAAATCTGTGCCCTGATTTTTATCATGCAAAGTCAACACATTGGTGCGTGTTTGGATTTCAAGATCAGGCGAATTAGACCAGCCAGTACCTACGGCAGCTTTTGTACCGGTAGCATGGCAATTACTACAGGTGGTTTCATCAGAAACAGGTACGACGACGTCGGTATGAGCCAATTCCACTGTAGGATTTTTGATGTCATATGCACTGACTCGCAACATCGGGTAAGGGTTGTACAAACCTTTGTCATCGATCGGCAGAATCGGAATACCTTCCGCAGCAAACATGCCCAATCCGGCATTCCAGCCAAAACGGGTGTTTTCAAGACTAGGCGCGTCAGCGGGCATGTACAGATTTTTGATGCCTTGACCATTCGGATTCAAATCTGCGCCAAACAAATCCGAAACATGATCCCAAAAATTGGTTTTATCTTTGGATGTGGAGTTAATAGAGCCATGACTATCGGCTATTGGCGAATAGCGCAAGATTACCGCATTACTATCGACCAATTGCGGTTTACCGTTGGCATCCTGACCGACAACCTGCGCATTGATGACATTGTAGGGCGGTAAAATGGAAAATACCGAAAAATCCTTGTCGACACAATGCATCCCTAAGTCGTTATTGGCCAGGATCTTAAAGTTACTTAAAGAACCGCTGCCGGTACCTGATTGACCGTAAGTAAAACTCAGCTTATTGCTGGATTTTTTACTACTGGTCACCAGTTGCACATTGATCTTGCCACTCCCTTTTGGCACATTGGTAATAACGCTGGTGGTGCTCCATGAGGTAATTTTCGTCCCACTCAACGTGGTTTTGCCAAACACGACCTTACCTTTTTGGGTACCAAAATTCTGCCCGGAAAGCGTAATGGATTGCCCAACCATGGCTTGCGCAGGCGATAGTTTTGATAACACCGGACTTGGGGTAGCGGCTTGAGCCAGTCCAATGCTCAAAAACATCAGCCATAAAACATGGATTATCGGGGGGATGGCGCGCAAACATTCCATATCATTCTCCAGCAGAGTTTTAGTAAGTTCTAATTATCTACATTAGAGAAAGAAAAAATCAAGTTAGGTTTCCATTAAAACTATAAGGTTTTAATGCGCCGCCCCCTTGGTTAAACCGACTGGCAAAATGTCTCAGCAATTTCCTGCAGACGTTCCGGCGTACCAATGTCTTGCCACAACCCGGTAAACAGCTCACCACTAACCTTGCCTTGCTGCATGGCTTGATTTAAAACTGGCCGCAATTTTAGCGGCTGACAGGGGTCGACATCGGCAAACAAATCCGGATGATAAATACCGATACCACTGAATGTCAGTTTATCCAGGCCATGTTCAGAAACCCTGGCATGTTTATCTAGGTGAAAATCCCCTCCAGGATGATGGGGAGGATTTTTGATCAATACCAAGTGCGCCAATTCCACATGCCTGCAACGCAAATCAGCTAAAGGATAATCAAAAACAATATCGGCATTCACAACCAAAAAAGGCTGTGTCCCCAACAATGGTAGAGCTCTGGCAATACCACCAGCCGTTTCCAGTGCGGAATTACCTTCGTCGGAATATTGCAACGAGACCTGCCAGCGATGACCATCGCCGCAATAATCCATAATTTGTTGGCCTCGATAAGCCACATTGATGACAATATCCTTGAAGCCAGCTTGGGAAAGACTTTCCAGGCTATATTCGATCAAGGCCTTGCCAGCCAAAGACAACAGGGGTTTTGGGGTGAAATTGGTCAATGCCCCCATACGCTCGCCGCGACCTGCGGCCAAAATCATGGCTTTCATAAATAGCTACGGTAAACAGGCAACACTTGCTGTTGCAAAAAATAGCTTAAGGACTGGAGTTCCGGATAAGCTTCACACACATCAAGGATATATCCCATAGTCAGAGGGATATCCGCCAGATAAGTCGATTTGTTATCCCGCAAATGCAATCTGGAAAAAATGCCCACAGCTTTCAAATGACGCTGGAGCCCCATCAAATCAAACCAGCGTTTGAATTGGGCAAAATCCACCTCCAACAATTCCGCTTGAATCAAGCGTTGATGGTATTGTGCCAGCCACCCCTCAACCAACGCCTCCGGCCATCGGATATAACAATCCCGCAACAAGGATACCAAATCGTAAGTAATCGGCCCGATGACCGCATCCTGAAAATCAATCACCCCAGGCGAACAATCATCCAGATACATCAGATTTCTAGAATGATAATCACGGTGGACACAGACTCTCGGCTGTTGCAATGCCGAGTCAATTAAAAACGCATCAACGGCTTGCCTGATTGAAACTGGTAAAACGATACCCAACAGTTTTTCCAGAAACCATTCATAAAAAATACCCAGCTCCCGACTCAACAAACCCTGGTCATAGTGTGGTAACTGGCAGTTTTCGATAACGACTCGGCTTTGTAAATTGAATAAACTATCCATTGCTGCGGTATATAAAACTTCCGCATTCTCAATGTTCAACCGATCC
>Ga0172367_10010015_pt1 | contig 10284 bp, 10 predicted proteins | sample Lak10m_FD_114542 | JGI IMG/M metagenome (GOLD analysis project Ga0172367, IMG submission 114542) | Freshwater microbial communities from Kabuno Bay, South-Kivu, Congo - kab_022012_10m | ecosystem: Environmental > Aquatic > Freshwater > Lake | place: Democratic Republic of the Congo: South-Kivu...
GCTGCTGGACAACGCGGACGAGCCCGAGTGGACGATCCCGTCGGCCGACCGCGACCGGAAGCAGGCCGACATCCGGCGCCGGATCGAGGAGGCCTGGGCCGCCCTGCCGGCCGCGCTCGCCTGTCTGGTCGGCTATTTCGGCTATGAGACGGTGGGCCTGGTCGAAAAGCTGCCCCGCCCCGCCGCCAACGACATCGCCCTGCCCGACATGCTGTTCGTGCGGCCGACCGTTATTCTGGTGTTCGATCGCCTGGCCGACGCCCTGTTCCTGGTCGCCCCGGTATGGAAGGATCAGGCCGCCGACGCGGAAAAGGCGATCGCGCAGGCGCTGGAACGGATAGACGCGACCGCCGCGCGCCTGGCTGCGCCGCTGCCGGCCGTGTCCGCCCCGGCCGACATTGCCGAGATCGACGTGACGCCGGTGCTGGAACCGGGCCGCTACGCGCAGATGGTCGATCGCGCCAAGGACTATATTGTCGCGGGCGACATCTTTCAGGTGGTGCTGGCGCAGCGCTTCACCAGCCCCTTCACCCTGCCGCCGATCGCGCTCTATCGCGCGCTGCGCCGGATCAACCCGTCGCCCTTCCTCTATTATCTCGACCTGCCCGGCTTTGCGCTGATCGGGTCCAGCCCGGAAATCCTGGTTCGCGCCCGCGATGGCGAAGTGACGATCCGGCCGATCGCCGGCACCCGCCCGCGCGGCAAGAATGCGGTGGAAGACGCCGCCAACCGCGCCAGCCTGCTCGACGATCCCAAGGAACGGGCCGAGCATCTGATGCTGCTGGACCTGGGCCGCAACGATGTCGGCCGCGTCGCCAGCGCCGGCAGCGTCACCGTGACGGAAAGCTATACGGTCGAATTCTACAGCCATGTGATGCACATCGTGTCGAACGTGGTCGGTCGGCTGGCACCGGAGAAGGACGCGATCGACGCGCTGTTCGCGGGCTTCCCGGCCGGCACCGTGTCGGGGGCGCCCAAGGTCCGCGCCTGCGAGATCATCGCCGAACTGGAGCCGGAAACGCGCGGTGCCTATGCCGGCGGCGTCGGCTATTTCGGCCCGGACGGCAATATGGACAGCTGCATCGTGCTGCGCACCGCCGTGCTGAAGGATGGCGTGATGCACGTCCAGGCCGGCGCCGGCATCGTCGCCGATTCGACCGCCGAATATGAGCAGCGCGAATGCGAGGCCAAGAGCGGCGCCCTGCTCGCCGCCGCGCGCGAAGCGGTCAGCCTGGCCAAGCAGGCCGGCTACGGACAGTAATTACAACCGTTCGCCCTGAGCGAAGTCGAAGGGCCCTGCTGAGGCGAAGCCGAAGCCCTTCGCTGCGCTCAGGAGAAGGCTTCGACTTCGCTCAGCCCGGACGCCTTAATCCCTAACGACAGGCCCGCCAGCCCGTCGCACCACGTTCCGCCTGGTCGAGGTGGAAATGGTCGCGATGGGCGGCATTATAGTCGGGCGAGAGGACGGTCGAGAAAAGGTCGCAGGCGCCATCGCGCACCTCACGCAGGAAGGCGGCATCCTTGCCCTGCCCCTTCCAGTCGCCGACCACGCTGATCCGGTGGCCATCGGCCAGCACGAAGCCCGCGACGTCGATCGCGTCGGCCGTGGCATGTTCGCTGAAGTCGCCCTGGCTGCGGCCATACATGCGCCGGCAGCTATAGGAACCGAAATGGGTGATGGAGCGCACCGGCTGGCCGAACAGGCGCTGGGCGGCGGGCTGCACCACCTGCCATTCCCAGACGCGCAGGGCGGCAACCACCGGGCAGGACGGCGCCACCCCGGCGGGTGACAAGGCGATCATGCCCTTTTCCGCCTTCAGCCGGACCGCGTCGGCATAGCCGCACTGCCCCTCGCCCCCGCCCGGCTTCATCGGCGTATAGGCAATGCCAGCCCGGTCGAGCAGCGCCAGACATTGTGCCCGGTCGCCGGTCAGGGCGGCAAGCTTGCGACCGGTGAACAGGCCGACCGGCTGCGACAGGTCCAGCCTGGTCCAGGGCAGATCCTGCGGTCGCTGGCGCAGCAGCGCGTATCCGACCCAGAGCAGGCCAAGGATGACAGCGACAATGACAAGGGCACGAAGGGTCAGATGAAGGCGGCGCATGCCCTAACCACGCCGGACCTGCCGCATTGGTTCCGACGTGACCGGATAGCCGAGGTGCGCCGGGATGCAGAGATGCGCCTCGCCGTCGCGCTCCTCGAACCAGGGGCGCACCTTTTCCATCGGGATGCTGCGGGCATGGGCGGCGAGCGCGTCGAAACTGTCATATTGCGCCAGCCGCTCCAGATTGCGGCGGGTGGGGAAGATGACATGCCCGTCGCCGCCATCGGCGCGGGCGATGGTCGCGGCGGCGCTGCTCCAGAACAGGCGGACATTCTCGGTCGCGTCGACGCTCGCCTCCTGCCCCAATGGCGCGCGGGCGAGATAGAAGCGGGTGTCATAGACGCGGATCGCCTTTTCCCGTGCCGAAGGGTGCCAGCGGGCGAACGGCACCAGCGCATCCAGCGCCAGGGCGATGCCGCGCGGCGCCAGAAGGTCGCCCAGCGGCGCCCCGTCGAGCAGGCCCGCGCGAATCGCCGAGACGGTGGCGGCATCGACATACCCCGCCAGACCGACGCCCAGGCCGCTTTCCTCGATCGTCTCGCGAATGGCCGCGATTCGCGCGGCGATCTCGTCACTGGCAAGATCACTGGCCATACTGGCGGCCAGCGCCCGGTCGCCATCGTCGACGCCACCGCCCGGAAAGACCAGCGCACCGGCGGCAAAGGCCATGGTCGCGGCCCGTTCCATCATCAGCAGGTCGGGCGCGGCGCCCGGCCGGTCGCGCACGATCACGATCGTCGCTGCGGGGCGCCCCGCGTCATTCTCTTCGCTCATGCCCCGGTCTAGGCCGCATCCGGCGGAGCGGTAAAGCCCCGCCCCGGCCAGAGGCGTCAGGCAGCCATCAGCGGAAGGCCGACATAATTTTCCGCCAGCGTCCGCTGCGCCGCCTGCGACCCGCGAATATAGTCGATCTCCGCCGCCTGGATGCGGCGGGCGAAACCGTCCATGTCGGGGAAGCGGTGGGTGATCGAGGTGAACCACCAGGAAAAGCGCTCCGCCTTCCACACACGCGCCAGAGCGCGGGCGGAATAGCCGTCCAGCCCGGCATCCGATCCGCCGCGATAATGGTCAACCAGCGCCTCGCTCAGCATGATGACGTCCGACGCGGCAAGGTTGAGTCCCTTGGCGCCGGTCGGCGGCACGATATGGGCGGCATCGCCGGCCAGGAAAAGCCGGCCCCAGCGCATCGGTTCCGACACGAAGGAGCGCAGCGGCGCGATCGACTTCTCGAAGCTCGGCCCACGGGTGACGCGCGATGCGGCGTCGGGGCCAAGGCGCAGGCAAAGCTCGTCCCAGAAACGATCGTCGGACCAGTCCTCGACCTGCTCGTCGAGGCCGCACTGGATATAATAGCGGCTGCGCGTGGGCGAGCGCATCGAGGCGAGCGCGAAGCCGCGCTCATGATTGGCGTAGATGAGTTCATGGTCGGCGGGTGGCACATCGGCCAATATGCCGAGCCAGCCGAACGGATAGACGCGCTCGAAGGTGCGCAGCACATGGGCGGGGATGCTGTTGCGGCTGACACCATGATAGCCGTCACAGCCGACGACATAGTCGCACTGCAATTCCTGCTTGACGCCATCCTGGCGCCAGCGGGCCACGGGATGATCGCCGTCCAGCCCCTCCAGCGTCACATCCTGCGCATTCCAGACGATCTCGACGCCACGCTCCGGCGCCGCCTCGAACAGGTCGTGCATCACCTCCTGCTGGCCATAGACGGTGACCGCGCTGCCACCGGTCAGCGCCGCCATGTCGATGCGGAACAGCGAACCGTCGAGCGAAATCTGGGTGCCGCCATGCACCAGCCCCTCGCGATCGAGCCGGCTGCCGAGGCCCAGCCGATGCATCAGGTCCGTCGTCACCTGTTCCAGCACGCCGGCACGCACCCGCCCCTCGACATAGGCCCGGTCGCGCCGTTCCAGCACGACCGCGGCAATGCCCTCCGCCGCGAGCAGATGGGCCAGGAACATGCCGGCCGGGCCGGCGCCGATAATGGCTATGCTGGTGCGCATTCGCATCCTCTCATGATCCGGGTGCGCTGACGGCGCCCCTGTTTGTCCGATGCGCCTACCCTATCCGCACGGCGGGCGATGGACATGGGCACACCAGCCTATTAATTGGATAATTCATCAGCCTCAGCGCATCCCGACTGGACCATGCCCGATGTCGAAACAGTCCTTCCCGACCTTCTACCTTTATGGGGAACCCCACAGGCTGGTGGCGGAGGGCTTCGTCCATGTCGAAACCCTGGACGATCGTTCACGTCCCAGCGAATGGACGATCAAACCGCATGCCCATAGCGAGCTGAGCCATATCTTCCTCATTACTTCGGGCGGCGGCGCGATGGAGGCGGATGGCGCGGAGCTGCGCTTCGTCGCGCCTAGCTTCCTGCTGGTGCCGGCCACCACGGTGCATGGCTTCAAATGGCTGGAGGAAACCGCCGGCTTCGTCATCACCATGGCCGACGCCTATCTGCAGGATCTGGGCCGCCATGGCGCGGAACTGACCGGCCTGTTCGAGCGTCCCGACGCGATCGAGATGAGTGCAGCGCAATTGCCGCCGGTCGAACGGCTGGTCGCCGATCTGATGCGCGAACTCAGCTGGTCGGCGCCGGGCCACCGGGCGGCGGTCGATGCGGCGATGCTGTCGCTGCTGGTGACGGCACTGCGCCATCGCAGCGCCGCCGTCCACGCCGCCCCGCGCGCCGGACCGCATGCGTCGATCGTCGCGCGGCTGCGCGAACGGATCGAGCAGCGCTTCCGCCTGCGCGAACCGGTGTCGGTCCATGCCGCCGCGCTGGGCGTCAGCCAGACCGCGCTACGCGTCGCCTGCGCGCGGATGGCGGGCCGATCACCGGCGCAGATGCTGGACCAGCGCGCCCTGCTCGAAGCGCAGCGGGCCCTGCTCTATTCCAACCTGTCGATTGCCGAGATCAGCTTTTCGATCGGCTTTGCCGACCCGGCCTATTTCAGCCGCTTCTTCCAGCGCAACATGGGCCTGTCCGCCCGCGCCTATCGCGAGGCACAGCAGGGCGCGAACGGATAAGGCGCGCCGCCCGCTCTGGACTTGGCGATCAGGCCTGCCTGGCTGCGCTGCTGAGCAAGGCGTTCGCCACATCGCGGGCATTAGCGGCAAGTTCCTCGTCCGGTAGCTCGCCCGCGGTCCAGAAGGAGAGCACACCGCGAAAGCCGAAGGCCAGATGCCTTGCCAGGGCAGGCAGCGTTGGGTGCCCGTCGATCAGGCCCTCGCCAGCACCGATCGCCAGGGTCCACAGCGCGGTGGACTGCGCCAGCACTTCGCCATGGGTCGGCCCCGGCGTGCCGAGCCACCCCATCACCGCCCGGTTCACGCGCGGTTCTTCCAGCATCAGCTCGACCACCGTGGCGACCGCCAACAGCACGCGCTGGCCGGCATCATCGCGCCGCGGCTTGTCCGCGAAGCGTTGGGTCGCGGTGGCGATCCGCCGCGCCGACAGGGCGTGCATGATCGCGGCCTTGCTGCCGAACTGGTTGAACGGCGTGGCGAAACTGACGCCCGCTTCGGTCGCCAGATCGCGCATCGAAAATTCCGCCTTGCCGTCGCGCAGCAGGCGTTCGGCCGCGTCGATCACACGATTGCGCACCGGTTCACCACGCGAACCGGTCGAGGGGGGCTTGATGGACGTCATGTTGCTATCTATATCATGATATAGTTGATGTTCAAATCATGGAGTAGGCCATGTCGGCGCTGATCCCCAAGACTTTCCTGATTACCGGCGTCAGTTCCGGCCTGGGCCGGGCCTTTGCCGAGGGCGCGCTGGACGCCGGCCACGCCGTCGTCGGGACCGTGCGGAACCCCAAGGATGCCGAAGCCTTTGCGGCGCTGGCGCCCGGACGCGCGCATCCGCTGCTGCTGGACGTGACGCATCTGGACGCGATTCCGGCGGCCGTGGCGGACGCCGAGCGGCGCGCCGGGTCGGTCGACGTGCTGGTGAACAATGCGGGCTATGGCCATGAGGGCGTGCTGGAGGAATCGTCGATCGACGATCTGCAGCGCCAGTTCGCGGCCAATGTGTTCGGCCCGGTGGCGATGATGAAGGCGGTGCTGCCCGGCATGCGCGAACGGCGGCGCGGCCATATCGTCAACATCACCTCCATGGGCGGGTTCATCACCATGCCCGGCATCAGCTTCTATTGCGGCGGCAAGTTCGCGCTGGAAGGGATTTCCGAAGCGCTGGGCAAGGAAGTGGCGCCGTTCGGCATCCATGTGACGGCGCTGGCGCCCGGCCAGTTCCGCACCGACTGGGCCGGGCGGTCGATGGACCGCACGCCGCGCAGCATCGCCGACTATGACGCGGTCATGGACCCGATAAGGGCGGCGCGTCAGGCCAAGAGCGGGCAGCAGCCGGGCGATCCCGCGCGCGCGGCGCAGGCCTTGCTGACTTTGGTGGAAGCGCCGGCACCGCCGACCCGCCTGTTCCTGGGCGACGATGCACTGGGCCTGGTCGAAGGCAAGATGGCCGCCATGGAAGCCGAGATCGCGCAATGGCGCGCATTGTCCCGCTCCACCAGCTTTGCCGCATAAGCGCGGCGATCCCCCGCCAACAGAAAGAGACAGACCATGTTTGGAATAACGCCTCTGGGCTGGGTCCATACGCTCGGCAGCCTGCCCGCCATTCCGCTGGCCGCCTATATGTTTGCGCGCCATGGCCGGATCGTGCCGCGATCGGCACCGGGCATCGCCTATCTCATCTTCATGCTGATCGGTGCCGGCACCGTGTTCCTGGTGGCGCATCAGCCCGTCAGCTACGGCATCGGCACGGTGACGATCCTGCTGCTGATCGCCGGCTATGGCGTGAACAATATCCGCTTTCTCGGGCGGGCGCGGCGCTATCTGGAAACCGTCTTCCTCAGCCTCACGGCGTTTCTGCTGATGGTGCCGACCGTGACTGAAATCCTGCGCCGCGTGCCGGACGGTCATCCTCTCGTCACCGACCTCAAGTCGCCCTTGCTGCTGGGATCGCAGGCGGCGCTTCTGGCGATGCTGATCCTGGGCCTTGCCGCCCAGTTGATTGCCCTGCGCCGGCAAAATGGCAGGATCTCCTGATGATGACCGCAATGGCCCGCTTGCTTGCACTTCCCTTGTCTGGGCTGGCGCTGATCGGCGCTGCGGCACCCGAAACGCGCTTCGATATCAGCCTGCCGGCTGCGCTGGGCGACGACGCATCGGGACGGTTGCTGCTCTTTGCGGCACCGCTGAGCGCCGACAATGGCAAGAGCGAGGATATCGACATCTATGGCCCTGACGACGCCCGCATCTTCGTGGCGGGTCGCGATGTCGCCAGTTTCGGGCCTGATCGCACCGTGAGCATCGATGCCGAGGAAGGCGCGTTTCCCAAGGGATTGGCGGGACTGGCGCCGGGGGACTATCGGGTGCAGGTCGTGCTCGATCGCGACGGCGATTATAATTATGGCGGGCGGGGGCCGGGCGATCTGGTCTCAAAGGTGGTGACATTGCGCCTGCCGCTTCGCGCCAGGCCGTCGATAGCGCTCGATCACAAATTGCCGCCGGCGCCCGCGCAGTTCGACGTCACCGGCCTGCCGCCGCGCGCCGCCGAGCAGATCACCGCGTCGCGCCCGCATCTGCACGACGAACAGGTCGTATCGAAAGTGCTGACCCGCTTTCGCGGCACGCCGCAGAGTGTCGCCGCCTGGGTGCTGACCCCGCCGGGCTATGATCCCCATGGCGGCGTCACCTATCCCACGGTCTATACGGCCGGTGCGTTCGGCACCAATCACCGGGTGGACGGGCAGCAATTGTCGCGCATCTGGCACCTGATGGAGACCAAGGCCATTCCGCCGATGATCTGGGTAACGCTGGACTTCGCCTCGCCCACCGGCACGACCGAATTTGCCGACAGCGTCAATAACGGGCCCTGGGGCGAAGCGCTGACGCGCGAGATCATCCCGGCGCTCGAAAGCCGCTACCGGATGGATGCGAAGTCCTCGGGCCGCTTCCTGACCGGCCATAGTTCGGGCGGCTGGTTCGCGCTCTGGGCGATGGTGCGCTATCCCGCTGTCTTCGGCGGAAGCTGGGCCTCGTCACCCGATCCGGTGGATTTCCGGAATTTCATCGGCGTCGACCTCTATCAGCCGGGGGCGAACATGTATCGCGATGCCCAAGGCGTGGTCCGTCCGCTGGAGCGCGCCCATGGCGCGGTGAAGACGACGATCGCGCAGGCGGCGGGGATCGAGACGGTGCTGGGCCGGGACGGCGGCCAGTTGCGATCCTTCGACTGGACCTTCTCGCCGCGCCGCGCGGACGGGACGCCGGCGCCGCTCTTCGATCGGGTGACGGGCACAGTCGATGCGCAGGTCGCGGCCTATTGGCGGGACAATTATGATATCGGCCACCGGATCGAGACCCAATGGCCACGCCTGCGCCATGACCTGGACGGTAAGGTCCATGTCGTGGTCGGGACCGCCGATTCCTATTATCTCGATGGTGCCGTCCATGATCTGGAGGCAGCGTTCCGCAAGGTGGGTGGCCGGGCAGAGTTCATCTATGTCCCCGGCGCGTCGCACAGCATCAACGAAGTCTATGCACGGGACGGCGATCGCAACGCCTATTACCGGGAAATGGCGCAGGCCATGTATGCGGTGGCGCGGCCATCAGGGGCCACAGGCGGGCGCTGAAGCGAAATCCGCCGGCGGGCGGGAGGGGGAGGCGCGGTCCGGTTTGACGCCCGGACGAGGCGCGGCTACCGCGCGGGGCATGATCGTTCTGCTCTCTCCCGCCAAGACGCTCGACTTCGAGCGCGCGCTGCCGCCCCTTGCCGTCACCACGCCGCATTTCGCCGAGGAAGCGCGCGGGCTCGCCAAGTCGGCCGCCAATCTTTCGCAGAAGCGGCTGGCGGAACTGATGCATATCTCGCCGCGCCTGGCCAAGCTCAATGCCGACCGGTTCCGGGACTTTGCCGAGCTGCCCGAACGGCAGGCGCTCTATGCCTTTGCCGGCGACGTCTATTCCGGTTTCGAGGTGGACACGCTGGACGAGGCGGCGGTGGCCTTTGCGCAGGATCATGTGCGGATGCTGTCGGGCCTTTACGGGCTGCTGCGTCCGCTGGATGCGATTCGTCCCTATCGGCTGGAAATGGGCACGCGCTGGGCACCGCGGCACAAGAAGCTGACCGACTGGTGGGGCGATCGCATCGCCGCGCTGCTGCGCGTGCAGGCCGCGGAAGAGGGATCGGGCGTCGTCCTCAACCTTGCCAGCCAGGAATATTTCGCGGCGGTCGAGAACAGGCTGGACGGCCTGCGCGTGATCCATGTCGACTTTCGCGAGCCGGGACCAAACGGCCCGCGCTTCGTGAGCTTCAACGCGAAGCGGGCACGCGGCATGATGGCGCGCTGGATGTGCGAACATCATGTCGCCGATGTCGAGGCCATGCAGGGGTTCGACAGCGACGGATATCGCTTCGATCCGGCCGAGAGCGACGCCGACCATTGGCGCTTCATGCGCGCCTGACCGGCGCAGGGCATCTGCCGCGAGGCGGCGCGCATGATGCCGCTTGCATTCCCGACAAGGCCAAGGCACCCCGCCCGGATGCACATGGATACAGATCTGGAAACCGCTCTGCTGGGCCCTGTCATCCCTAACCGGTCCTGCGGCGATTGCACCATGTGCTGCACCATTCTGACCGTCGACACGCCCGACTTCAAGAAAGCGGCGGGCGCGCCCTGCGCGCATCTGGGCGAGCAGGGATGCAGCATCCATGCCGTGCGCCCGCATATCTGCCGGACATGGTTTTGCGCATGGCGCCGGGTCCAGGCCATGCCCGATGAAGCCCGTCCGGACCGGTCCGGCATCCTGGCATCGATCGATTTCGTCCGCGAACCGCGCAACTGCTTCGAAGGCGTATCGATCATGGTTCGCATGCTGCCCGGCAGCGCGGCGATCGAGAATGGCATGGCCGGCGCGATCCTCGACAGTCTTTGCGATCAGCTGGTGCCCGTCTGGTTCAGCGACGGATCGCGGAAGATGTTGATGCATCCCGACAATGAGGTCGCCGCCCTCGTCCTGTCGGGGGACGCCGCCCCCGCCCACCTGCGCGCCGAAGTCGCCGCCTGGCGCGCGCGTTACATGAGCTTTTCATCCAAGGCGTGACACCGGCCCCGGCAAGCGCCGGTCGCCCGGCCGGTCA
>Ga0172367_10010017_pt1 | contig 10282 bp, 7 predicted proteins | sample Lak10m_FD_114542 | JGI IMG/M metagenome (GOLD analysis project Ga0172367, IMG submission 114542) | Freshwater microbial communities from Kabuno Bay, South-Kivu, Congo - kab_022012_10m | ecosystem: Environmental > Aquatic > Freshwater > Lake | place: Democratic Republic of the Congo: South-Kivu...
CTTTTGCAGTTCAAGCGCGCTGGCGATATTGACTCCGCTGCATACGCCATCGCGGGCAACGTCAGTCAGCACACACCATTCAAGTCCCTGTGAACGGAAGCGGCGGCCTACCTCGGCGATGTTTAAGGATGTGTTTTCCTGCCAGCCTTTGATGGTGACCTTTCCGTCACGCGCGCCGATATCCCCGGCAATCCTGGCAGCGCCAAACTTTAGGACAGCCAGCTCCACCAGACTTGGATTTTGGATGGCGGCTGTGCCCAAAAATACCCGTTCCACTCCCAGGTCAAGCGCAGCGCGGATGGTGTCTTCATCACGAATGCCGCCGCCATATTCGACTTTCAACCCAATGCTGAGGATGCCCGCCAGGGCCCTGAGGTTCGCCTGGCTGTCTTCATCAAAGGCTCCGCTCAGGTTGATAATATGCAGCCATCCTGCGCCTTCATCCTTCCAGCGCTCAGCCCAGGCGCGCGGGTCATCGCCGTAAGTGGTCTGGCGGGACGGGTCCCCTTGGGATAGGCGGACAACTTTGCCGTTGCGCAGGTCAATTGCCGGGAAAATTGTGAAAGGCGGGACAGTTTTTATGTTCAAGTGGTCTGCCTGTCTCAGCGTGTGAGCGTTCCCTTGGTGGATGGAATGCTTGTGCGGCGCGGGTCAATCTGTGAGGCGATATCCAGTGCGCGCGCGAAGGCTTTGAACAGGGCCTCGGCTTTATGATGGTCATCACGCCCGTACAACACGCGCGCGTGCAGGTTACAGCGGCTTGTGACAGAGAAACTTTCCAGAAAATGTGGAAACAGGCTGGTGGGAATCCCGCCAACCGGCGCCATACCCCATTCGGCATCGACCACACAGTAAGGCCGTCCGGACAAATCAATGGCGACAAATGCCAGGGTTTCGTCCATCGGGACATAGAAGCTGCCCAGGCGCGCAATACCTTTCCGGTCTCCCAGGGCCTGGTCGAAAGCGGCGCCCAGCACAAGCGCGATATCTTCCAGTGTGTGGTGGGCATCGATGTGCAGATCACCCCTGGCGTTGACAGTCATGTCAAACAATCCGTGCACAGCCAGGTGGGTCAGCATATGATCCAAAAAGCCCAGGCCGGTGGAAATGGTATGCTGGCCTGTGCCATCCAGGTTTACCTCGATTGAGATTTGAGTTTCATTGGTGGAACGTTCAATTTTTGCAGTGCGCATATTCTGCTTTCCTGTTGTGCTCATGAGACAGCCACTTTGTCGTGCCCGGAAAGGCTTAAGCCCACTCGGATAAGGCTTTCAGCAGCGCGTCGACCTGTTCGGGCCTGCCTACCGAGATGCGGATGCAGTCCTGTAATCCCGGCTTGTTGAAATAACGGATGAAGATACCGTGCCGGTTGGCCAGGTCGGCCTTGAGTTGCGCCGCAGATCGTGCCGGAGCATTGGTGGAATCCAGGCTGGTTACCTGGCATAAAATAAAATTGGAGCTGGAAGGAAATGGCCGCAGGTAGGAAATCTGGCGCAGACCCGCCATCAGCCGCTCGCGTTCTGCCACCAGGGTGGACACGGTCTCGGTCAGGTAGCCAGTATCCTGCAGAGAAGCGATCGCGGCCACGCTGCCGGCTACATTGATATTATAGGGCTGTTTGGCCTTCCAGAGGGTGGGCATTAACCAGCCGGGGAAGGCGCCATAACCCACGCGCAGCCCGGCCAATCCGGCCAGCTTGCTGAAGGTACGCAGGACGATCAGGTTCTCGCGTTGGGGCACTTCACCAATCCGGCTGATGGTTTTTCCGAGATTGGCCGGGTCGGCAAATTCAATATAGGCTTCGTCCAGGATGATCATTAACGGTAGCTCGAGCAATTCATCCAGGACCTGTTTCGAGATGAGCGATCCATCCGGGTTATTGGGTGAGGTCAGAAAGATGAGTTTTGGAGAGAGTTTGCCGGCAGTCTCCCGTATTTTTTCCACATCCAAAGAGAAATCTGCTTTACGCGGAACCTCAAAAACGCGCGCGGCGTTCAGGTCAGCGTCAAAAGCGTACATGCCAAAGGTGGGCGGGCAGTTGATGATCGTATCACCAGGAGAGAGAAAGACCCGCATGATCAGGTCGATCAATTCATCTGCGCCGGCGCCAGGCAGCAAAAAATCTGCGGCCACACCTGTGAAAGCTGAGAGCGCCTGGCGCAGTGCGCGGCTTTCAGGGTCGGGGTAGATATGCGGAAAATCAATCCCCGCCAGGGCTTTAAGTGCAAGCGGCGACATGCCGTAAGGATTCTCGTTGGCATCCAGCTTGATAATATCTTTGGGCGCGCGCCCAATGCGACTCGATAGCACCTCGAACGGCTCAATCGGTGTGTAGGCTGGCAAGTTTTGGATGTGAGCAGGCAAGTTCAGTCGATCTGGCATGAGCTATCCCTGGTTGTTGGCGCGAAAATCTGCCGCCCTGGCGTGCGCTTCCAGGCCCTCGGTGCGGGCGATGATGGCAGCATCCGGGGCGATGCGCGCGGTGGTGGCCGGATTAAGCGCGATCAGGCTGATGATGTGCACAAAATCCCAAACATTCAAGGGTGAAGCAAATCGGGCTGAACCACCGGTTGGCATAACATGGCTTGGCCCGGCAATATAATCGCCCAGCACTTCAAAGGAGTGTTCACCCATGAAGATGCCGCCTGCGTTGGTGATCTTTTCGCTGAGAGCCCACGGATCGGCGACTGCCAGGCAAAGATGTTCAGGAGCAAAAAGGTTGTTCAATTCGGCGGCTTCGTCCAGGTCGCGGGTGACGACGATCCCGCTCTGACCGGGCAGGGATTGTGCCAGGATATCGGCGCGAGGCAGGGTTTCCATCTGGCGCCCGACTTCGCTCTGCACAGCTTCAGCCATGGCACGCGAGGGGGTCAGGAGAATGGCGGAGGCCAGCACATCATGCTCAGCTTGCGCCAGCAGATCAGCGGCGACCCAGGCGGGTTTGGCGTGTTCATCGGCGATAACCACGGTTTCGGTTGGTCCGGCAAGGCCATCGATGCCGACTGCGCCAAAAACCTGGCGTTTAGCCAGCGTGACGAACAGATTCCCGGGGCCAAATATTTTGTCAACGGCCGGAACGGATTCGGTGCCGTAGGCCAGGGCCGCAATTGCCTGTGCTCCACCCATGACGTACACTTCGCTGATGCCAACCAATGCGCAGGCTGCCAGGATGATCTCGGGAACCAGTGTGTAGGTTCCGGGTGTTTGAGAAGTGCCCGCGGATAGCCGGGATGGTGGGGTGACAACCACGATGTCCTTGACGCCTGCCACCTGGGCAGGGACAGCGGACATCAGCACTGAGGACGGCAGGGGGGCTGTGCCACCGGGGACATACAATCCGACCCGTTTGTGTGGGCGAATGAACTGGCCAAGGCTGCCTCCCAGTTCATTGGTAAACCAGGATGTCAGCGGTTGGTGGCTGTAAAAAGCGCGGATACGCCCGGCGGCGGCTTCCAAAGCGTTTCGTTCGGGTGCCGCCAGGTTGTCCAGCGCGACCTGCAGGGCTTCGGCTGGTACACGCAGGGGCGCGTTCGGAGGGAAATGATCCAGACGCTCGCTCCACTCGCGCAGAGCTGCGTCGCCGCGCGTGCGGATATCTCTTAAGATACGCTTGACAGCTTCTTCAGCGTCGATTTTTTCCCCAAAAGTGGCTGCCAGGCGTTCAAGCATGGCTGGCGTTACCTTTGTTTCATCAGGCGGGATGCGCTTAAGAATGGTTCTTTTTGCGGTTTCAATATCAAAAATACTGATCATGAATTTCTCCAGGTGATCTTGCGATCATGATTACTTCGCAGAGTTGCTCTGGCGGAAGCTATTGTGGCAGTTTGGTGGTTTTTGGGGGAAAACCAGCGATTTCTATTTAAATAGAATGTTATTTCAGATGACCTAATCCAACCCCTGAGATCTTCAATTTTATCATCAGTGGGCCGGAATAATTTGTTATGCCTTTTCTTTTCACCGGGCGATCAGGTAACCACCGATTAGCAAGGCAACCATACCAACGGCCTTGGTAATATCAATTTCGCGCGTGGCCAGTCCGAACAGGCCACAATGATCGATGACCATGCCTGTCACCAGTTGGCCGATGATGATCAATGCCACCATGACGGTGCTGCCAAGACGGGGCAGGGTGATGTTAATTGTCTGAAAGAGGACCAAACCCAGAATCCCTGCGCCAAGCATGTACCACGGTACGCTCTGCCAATCCCGAATTTTTTCTCCACCACGTGAGAAAAGAAGCAAGCCTGAAAAAATCATACCGCCAAAATGGATAATAAAACTGCTGGCGGTGCCTCCAACTCTCAACCCCATCACACCTGCGATGGGCGATTGTACCCCAACGGCAACGCCTCCAACCAATCCAATTAAAATTACCAGCCAATAGCTCATTTTTTACTCCACACCAGCCTATTTTTTTTCTTCTTCGCTCAAACGGAACACCGATAAAACCTTTGCATTGCCCACTTGAACAGCGAATACCTCGGTTTTGAATGGGTATGGTTCTTTCAGCAAATGATAATTACCGATGTAATAATCTGCATCGGCCAGTTTATGCACCACATGCACGCGCGCGGCAAGGTCAGGTGGGAGGATGCCAAGCGTTCGTTCTCCGGCTTCGGTCTGCATAAAGACATTAATCTCTGGCGCGGGGTCTTGTGCAAGAAGCGCTTCTTCACCTTGGCGGTAGGTCAGACCCCAATAATCCAGCATAAACCTCTGCTGGATCAATTGCATATCTTGGCCTGCCAGGATATTGAAATACAGGTTCTGATAGGGATGGTTGCTTACCATCCAGGCTGCCACAGGCAGTAAGCCAATGGCAAGCGCGGCTAGCGTGGTTGTCATCGATATCGGCTTGGGTAGATGCGTATCCAGCCAGGCTTTTATCGCCTGCAGGCCTGTCAGCATGACCAACAGCATCGGTGGATAAATGAAAAACATTTGCCGCCAGCCATCATACAGGACTGAACCGAGCGCGATCACCGTCAACAGTGGGCCAAAAAAAGCTCCGGCGACCAGCAGCTCATCGCGCTGCTCGATAAAATATTTATTTGCCAGGGAATTTGCCTGACGCCAGCCAATTACGATCAAGCCAGGGACGAAACCAGCAAGGAAAGACAGTGGCGTGCTGACAGCTATCCAGACCGGGATGTAATGCCAGGGTAGGGCTAACGAAGAGATGCGCTCTCCCAGGTAAAGCATCTCTGTCTCGTGAGGAAAGTGGCTCATAAAGCGAAATGCGGTCAAAAAACCGTTGAAAGGATCCGGCCAAAGCGCGGGCCAAAACAGTATGCTGAGTGCGCTGGTCAATACCAGGTAGGCGGCAAAACTTGCGATGGTAGTTTTCCAGGGGATACGCTTGCAGATTGCTTCCAACAGCAGGCCGCACAGGGTCAGTGGCAGAATGATCAAGCCCGGCAGCCGCACACTGATCAGCGCCGCGCACAAGAAAGCATGTACGACCCAACGCCAGGGCGCGGGACGGTCCAGGAACCATAAAAGCGAGAGCAGGCTGAAAATGTAAATAACAAGGAAAGGGATGTCCTTTGAGTTGTAAAACGAGTCGGCGAAAATGCGCGGCGAGAGCACCAGGCTGACAGCCCCAAGCAAGCCCATCCAGGTGCTCCCGGTGAGGCGTTTCCCGAGTAAAAAGAAAGCCAGGCAACCCGCAAAAAAAACGAGGAAGTTGAGCAGGTGCCGGCTGAGATAGACCTGGAAGGCGTTCCCGCGGCTTTGGAAGGCCACCAGCGCAATTTCGAAAAATGGCCCGTACCAGCGATCACGCATACGCAGCAGGGCCGGATCGCCCTTGAAGGCGTAGCGATAATTCATCATTCCTAATTCCTGCTGGGTTGGCTCATCCCAACTCATGCCGTAACTGGAATAAATGGATAACCCGACCGCGAGCAGGGCCAAAAAAAACAGGATTGTTAAAAGGGTTGGGAGGCCTGGTTTTTTCATCGAATGATCATTTTCAAGGCTGCCGGCTGAAGAAATGTGCCACCGTATGGAAGAGCGCGGGATTGTTGGTCTCAAAACGCTGTTCGACGATGTGAAGGCTGGCAATCATGCCGATGAAGATGCTTGCCAGGCCAAGGATGATGAATAATGCTAACAGCAGGCGCTTCCAGCCAGGTTTCCCCAGGTAGCACAACGCCCACCAAAGGCACAGGCCAGCCAGCAGGGTCAGCAGCGGTGCGACATCAGCCAGGTAGCGCATGGTGGATGTAATGAACACCAGCAATAATCCGAAATTAAATACCACCGCGCCAGCCAGCAGCCACCAGACCCGGGCCAGCAACGGGTGGGTGGGTAGTAATTGAACTGGCGTGGTTGCCGGTCGCTCGTGCGCCCAATTCCAGGCTTTGCGCAGGGGTTTGATCAGCGGCAGGCACAGCAGCCACAGGATTGGGATTGCCGTCAGAAGCCCGGCTACTGGTTCGCCATAATAATAGTGCGCGGGCGGTTGAATGAAGCGCGGCCACATACTTTCTTTGATATTGGGCGCGTATATAAATGGGAATTCCCGCCAGGAGATGGCGAGAGGGCGGAACAGGTAGTTATACAGGCTCGGCAAAGCGTAACGGGCTGAAATCACCAGGTTGTAATCGGAGGGAAGAGCCGGCCCGGTTAGCTGGTAGCGGTGACCGGTTTCTGTAAGGCTGCCGAAGCGCGCCAGGTTGTACCATCCCAGCCCTGCGGCCCAGGCGAACAGCGGCAGTGACAGGCAGAGCGCCGGAAGAAACCACCTGGTTGGTTTGCGGCCCTGAATGGCCAAATAGAGGGTTGTCAGCCCAGCCAGCCAGCCGACCGCCGCGACATTGTTAAGGCGGCATCCGGCCGATGCGCCCCAGGCAAGGCCAGCGCACAGCAGCCATGCGTTGCTGGTTCGAGAAGGCCATTCAACCAGGGCGCGCAAACTGGCGTAAAGCCCGGCCAGGAGAAAAAACACACCTCCGGCGATGGCTGCTTCATAAACGCTCGGGCGGTTTACCAACCAGAGCAGCGGGGCGCACAGACCGCCTGCCAGGGTCAGGAGCAAAACAGTCCAGGCGGGCGCATTGGGATAAAAGGTTTTCCGCAGCCAGTGCAGCAAGGCTGCCAGGAGAATCGTAAGGCCGCAGATGAAGATCAAGACCAGATGCTGATCCTCAACGATGGTTGGGTGAATCAGTTTGATCAGGGCGGCCAGAAGCGCCGGGACAGGTCCCCAGTATAAATAATAATGACCATGATAAAGCGAAGAATCCCAAAGATACCCCAGGCCTTCGCGGCTGTGGTAGTCATAGGGGTTAGGCAGCGCCAAAAGCTGGGCAGGAGGTTCTTGCAGCAGTGACAGGCTGCCTGAAAGGAAGGCATCCGCCTGCAAATCAAAATAATGCGAAGCGGGCGTCCATTTCCATAAACCGCTGGTGATATACCAGGCAGAGATCACGATGACCAGCAGGGTGCCAGTGACAGCCCAGATTCCCGGATGATGCCGGAGCCAGCGGGCCGGGGCAGAGCCCTGAGCGCCTTGTCCAAACTGCTCCAGCCATTTGAAAACGGTGATTTGTTTCACGCGCGCAATCGTGCTGGAATACCAACCGGAAATGTTTGGAAACATGCCTGTCCAGGAAAAATTCGCCAGCCAACTGGATGCGGCTGAAAGCAGAATGCAGGCCACACCGCCCAGCGCCATGAGCTTGCGCTGGGCGCCCATGGTGGGGTTATTATCCAGACCAAGATTATAGGCGAAACAGGCTACAACAATCATCCCCAGGCCGCTGAGTGCCAGGATGATCGCGGTGATCTTCTTGATGCGCTTCAATCTCATTCCGGTGGTTTTTTCGTAATTACTCACAATACAGGTTTTCCTGATAGAAGTGGTTTCCCAAAAACAAAAGTGAAGTTTTTTTTATGGTAATTTTCGGGGAAGATCGCCCGAAAATTACCATTTGCGCAGTAAACCATGCTGGTTTCGCCGCAAATTCGGGTAATCGTCAATAGTGTTCCCCAAATTCCAGGCTGGGGGTACCCGCAGGGGGACGCTTCCTGAGCACGGCAGCTACCCTGTGCAGATACGTTTTTTCCAAACAGGCTCGTATTGGCTCGGATTATACCCCCTGCTTTGCACAGAGAGCGCGGGCTGCGTGCGGGTTACGTGGATGGTAATCCGCTGCTTATTTGAAGAAACGCTGGATGGCTGCCGCTGTCGTGGTGTCTGGTGGAAGGATGCGGCTTCCGGGCACATCGATCACAAAGGGGATGGCTCTCACTTCACGCGCGCGAGCCGTATCGAGAGTCACGAATACCAGGGCAGATTGGCGCGTACTGGCAAGCCCGCCCTGGTCAAAGAGCGCATTTCCCAGGCCGTAAAGCACCAGGGTTTCGTTGATCCAGGTCATTGGTTGAAGGACGTGGGCATGGTGACCCCAGATCACGGTCGCGCCTGACTCTGCCAGGCGGTTCGCAATTCTCTCTTGTTCCGGGCTGGAGCCGGATTGGTATTCATTCCCCCAGTGCATCGACACAATCACGCTTGCGCCGGAGTCGTGTGCGGATCGGACATTTTTTGCCGCCGCTTCCAGGTCGAAATCATTGGTTGCGTTGAAGGCCAAAAAGGCCAACGACACCCCTTTGACCTGGCGCAGAACCATCGCTGCGCCAGGTCCGATATATTCCAGGCCTGCTTCCCGCAGCACCTGTTGGGTTTCGGCGAGGCCATTCAGCCCGCAGTCAAGATGGTGGTTATTGGCCAACGAAAGCAGATCAAGACCAGCCTTTGCCAGCCAGGCAGCCTGCTCAGTGTCGGCGCAGAGACTGTAAGCGGAAGTAGTCTGTGCAGGCGCTGTGCTGAGAGGCGATTCGAGATTGGCGAGCGCCAGGTCGGCGCTTTGCAGGAACGGCTGCAGGTAGGAAAATGTGTCGCTGGAGGTTTTGACCTCACGACCCAACATGACATCACCCAGCAGCGCCAGTGTAACCTGGGGGAGTGGGCTTTTCATGTGCGCTGTGTCCGGCTGCAAAGGTGCAGCCAGGTTGGTGGAGCAGCCCAGGATGAAGCCCAGGCTGACCAACAGTACTCCACATAACCCAGATTTTCGAAACGGGCCTTTAAGGCGCGGCAAAACTTCCGGTCCAGTCTGGCGCTGGCGGGTTCTGGCCTGCTTCAACCATGGCCTGCCATTGTTCATCAGTCATGCGACCGCTGACAGGGACTGTAAACTCATAGTAGGAGTAAACCGCTCCGGTGCCAATGCGAGCCGGGCTGCCGGGCAAAACCACGTAGATCGGGCTTGGCTGCCCGATGGCTTCCTCCAGTGCGGCAACAGAATTATCAGTTCCCAGACCGCTGGCCACATCGGCGATCAGTGCGGCTTTCTGGTCTTCAAGCACAGGTCTCCCGCCACCGGGTTCGGTATCAGCGGCAGCCAGGGTGAACATTTCTAACACGCCACCCCAGTACAGCATGTGCCATTGATCATCGGTCGAGATTTCACCGGTATTCAATTCTGCCTCCGAGATGCGCTTCAGGAACTCAAGCTCGGAAACCAGGTTATCCAGGTTGCCACGCGTGGTTTCACTGAGCAGGCCGCGCTGCTGCAAGCCGGCGCGGGTCATGTTTGCCAGCGCCAGCAGGCGGGCATAGGCTTCCGGGTTGGGCTCAACGTAGCTTTGCGGGGGCTGTTCCGGGCCGCCACCGCCCATTTCAGCCATCACCTGCTTGGCATATAAGATGGTATCGTGCTTCAGTTCCGTCCACGAGCTGAGAGCGGTCTGCAAGTCCTTGTGCGCCCAGGCTTGCGTGCGCATGAAAGCCGGATAGCGCGCATCCTTTGGGGAAAACAGGGGCTGCAGGCTGTACAACCAGGACCAGTACAGGTTTTGTGTCCAGGAATCCACCCCCAGCGCCGAAATCTCGGTCTTAACTTTGCTCAACTGGCTGTCGAAATTGGCATAACGGTTCTCGCCGATTTTTTGTAAAATGTCGGTTGCCGCCTGCGAGTTTTGCGCGGCGAAGAAGTCCAGCGCTTTTGGCAAACCGCGCGGCTGCTCCATTGTGCCAACCTTGCGCCAGATCATCTGCCCAAAGACATACGAATCCAGTGTGAAGCGCTGACCCATGAAGCGGAATCCTTTTGTGGCTTGTTCCGTGTCCTCCCAAATCCAGACCCACATGGAATTGACCTGTGGTGGCGGCAAGGTTTGGGCGGCGCGCATGAATGCAGCGAAATTGGTCTGGTCAGCAAAGGAAGCGGGTTGCGCATTCGGGCCAAAGACTGCGTCCATCAGCGCGCCA
>Ga0172367_10010020_pt1 | contig 10279 bp, 8 predicted proteins | sample Lak10m_FD_114542 | JGI IMG/M metagenome (GOLD analysis project Ga0172367, IMG submission 114542) | Freshwater microbial communities from Kabuno Bay, South-Kivu, Congo - kab_022012_10m | ecosystem: Environmental > Aquatic > Freshwater > Lake | place: Democratic Republic of the Congo: South-Kivu...
CAAGGCGCGGCCTTCCGCGGCGCGCTCGGCAGCCGGTCCGGGTATATCTTCACGCACAGCAGCGAGACCCTGCTGCTGAATCCGAATGCGCCGCAGATGTTCGATGACAAGGGGAACGGCCTTTTCTCCACGGTGCTGCTCGACTGGATCGAATGGGAGGGGCCGCTGGTGTCGGAGGCGGAAAAGTCACGCCGCAAAGGGCTGCTGCCGCCGGATGACGCGACGCCTGAGGCGGTCGCGGAGCATCTGCAACGCTTCGCCGAACGCGCCTGGCGTCGGCCGGTGAAGAAGGCGGAGCTGGAGCAGTATCTGCATTCCTACCGCACCGAGCGCGCGGCGGGTGAGAAGACGGCCGAGGCCTACCGGGTCGCGATGCAGGGCGTGCTGACCTCCCGGCACTTCCTCTACCTCGTCGAGGGCGACACGGTGGCTCGCGAACGGCTCACGGACACGGAACTCGCCTCGCGGCTCTCGTATTTTCTCTGGAGTTCGATGCCCGACGACGCGCTCCTCTCCGCTGCGAAAGGCGGCACGCTGAACGGCGCTGGCCTGAAGAAGGAAGTGGACCGGATGTTCATGGACAGCCGGGGCGGCCGCTTCACCGACGACTTCGCGCGGCAGTGGTTGCAACTCCACCGCGTGGGCATGTTCCCGCCGGACAAGAAGCTTTACCCAAACTACGACGCGTGGCTGGAGGAGAGCATGCGCTCGGAGCCGGTGGAGTTCTTCCGCGAATTGTTCGGCAAGAACCTGCCTATCGACGCTTTCATCCATTCCGACTGGACCGTGGCCAATGCCCGGCTCTGCGATTTCTACGGACTGCCGGAGCCGAAGTCGGGCGGTTTCCAGCGGGTCTCGCTCAAGCCCGAGGATCGTCGCGGCGGTCTGCTCACGATGGGGGCGGTGCTCGGGCTGACCTCGGACGGCACGCGCCATCGCCCGGTCCATCGTGGCGTCTGGCTCAGCGAAGTGATCCTCGGCAAGACGCCGCCCCCGCCGCCGCCGAACGTGCCCGCCATCGAACCCAACCCGCCGAAAAGCCCCAAGGCCACCCTCCGCGACAAACTGGAGGCCCACCGCAACAATGCGAACTGCGCCGCCTGCCACGCGAAGCTCGATCCACTGGGCCTTGCCTGGGACAACTACGACGCCATCGGCCAATGGCGCACCCGTGAGAAGGTCGCGGCGGGAGTTGGTGAGGACCCCTTGATCAATTCTGCCGGTGAGATGCCCGACGGACGTGCGTTCAAAGACGCCACCGAGTTCAAGCAGCGTCTGCTTGAGGACCGCGATCAGGTCGCCCGCGCCTTCATCGAGCACCTCTGCACCTACGGCCTCCGCCGCGTGCTCACCTCGGACGACCAGGACGACCTCAAGGCCATCCAAGCCGAAGCGAAGAAAAACCAATACCGGGTCAAGGACATCGTCCGCGCCGTGGCTCTCTCCGACCTGATGCGGAAGCGCTAACCAACACGAAATCTCCAGCAGATTCAGGGAAGCCAACCGATTATATTTGGAATGAACACCCAAAACAAATCTGCTGGCCTCCCTGAATCGGCGGGAGATCCAATCACTCACGCCTTCATCGGTCTTGCGATGAAAGTGCATTCATCGGTCGGTCCTGGGCTTGATGAGGAGATATACCATCAAGAACTTGTCGCGGCTCTCACGGCGGCTGGCATTTCGCATCTTTCCAAACCAAGGCGGGACTTGGTTTATCGGGGGATTGTGGCGGACACCTTCGAGCCAGATTTTGTTATCGAGAACCATTTCGTTCCCGAGCTGAAATGCCTCCGTGGGCCATTTGCTGCGGAACATCTGGTTCAGCTCTTCTGCTACTGCAAACTCTGGCGGCTTCGCACCAGTCTGCTGGTGGACTTCGGCAAGCAAAGCCTGCTTTGGAAGCGGCTGTTGTATCGTTCCCACACCGCAAGTCTCCCTCAAATCGAGCCGCCAGGATTCGTTTCCCAGCCCTCACTGACTGCAATCGTCATTCAAGCCGTCAGCGAATGCCTGAACGATGTTGGCCTCGGCTATCGGCAGACCACTTGGAACGGCCTTGTCAGGGCTGCGATCCAATCAGCGGGTCACGAGGTCCATCTCAATCCGACCGCCACCGTCCTTTCTCACTCAGGCATCACGATGCCCTGTCTCGTCATCGGCAACACCTGCGCCGTGTCCGTCACCGCCCTCACCGACGGCATCACCGCGACCGATCGCGCCATCCTTCAAACCCAGCTCCGCTGGCTCAATCTCGACTGGGGCATCGTCTTCCATTTCGGCAAAACCACCGCCGAACTCACTTTCGTCCAACGTCCGAGAAAGTAATCTGCTGGCCTCCCTGAATCTGCTGGTAATAATCACGAACCAAGAAAAGAACATGAACTACCTCTCCCAATCCTGGCTGATCGACCGTCGCCACGCCCTCCGTGCCCTCGGCAGCTTCGTTTCGCTGCCCTTGCTCGAATGCATGGTCCCACTCCGCGCGGCGGAAAAGGCCACCGCCACGCCGAAGCGCAGCGCCTTCATCTATCTCGCGAACGGCGTCCACTCGCTGAACTACCAGATCACCAAGCCGGGCAAGGATTACGAGTTCTCCCGGTCGCTCAAGCCGCTGGAGAAGCACCGCGCGGTCATCACGCCCATCAGCGGCCTGCATCACCCGGGCAGCCTCAGCCACCACCACAACTGCATCAATGTCTTCCTGACCGGCGGGAAACTCGGCCCGTCCGACCGCAACACCATCTCCGTGGATCAGAAGATGGCCGAGATCACCGCGCAGCATACCCGGGTCGCTTCGATGGAGGTCGCGCTCACGCAGGGTTCCCTCGCCTGGACTGCGGACGGTGTGCAGTTGCCTGCGCTGCGTCGTTGCAGTGAGATCTTCGCCTCCCTCTTCGAGGAACCGAAAGGCGGGAAAACGGTCCAACGGCGGGCCTTGCGCCGCAAAGGCAGCGTGCTGGACGCCAACCTCGCGGAAGTGCGGCGGCTCGAACAGAAGATGGGCAAGGAAGACAAAGGCCGCATGGAGCAATACCTCACCTCCGTCCGCGAGGCGGAGATCCGCACGCGGCGGGCCGATGCGTGGCTCGACACGCCGCTGCCCGTCATTTCCGACGCCGACCGCAAGCGCACCAATCGCGACATCGCCGCCACCCTGGCGGGCGACTATTTCCGCACCGTGTATGACCTCATGGTGCTCGCGTTTCAGACGGATGTGACCCGCGTGGCCACCTTCAGCCTCGGCGGGGAAGGCGATGCCTTCGCCATTCCCGAAATCGGCATCACCGAGTCGCGCCATCAACTCAGCCACCACGGCGGCGACGCGGGCTACATGGAGAAACTCACGAACTACGACACCTTCGCCATCGAGCAGTTCAGCTATTTCCTCACCCGGCTCGCGGAGACCAAGGACCTCGGTGGCAAGCCGCTCCTAGGCTCCACGATGGCCCTTTTCGGCAGCGGCATGTCCTACGGCCACAGCCATGGCAACGCCAACCTCCCGCTGGTGTTCGCCGGCGGCTCGGACCTCGGCCTGAAGCACGGCAGCCACCTCGACTTCAACAAGACGGCCGCCGGATTCCAAGGCTACGCGCTCGGCGCGGACGGAGCGCTCACCAGCGCGCATTACCAGCTCTGCAGCCGCCCCGCGAACACCGACGCCCACATGAGCAACCTGCTGCTCCTGATGGCCCAGCGCATGGGCGTTGAAACCGACCGGTTTGGCGACAGCAACAAGGTGGTCGCACTATGAGTAGGTTCTTTGTTCTTGGTGCTTCGTTCTTGGTTCTCGGTTTGTGCTCCGGCATCGCTGCGGACGCGCCTTTCCGCCCCGAAGCAGGAAAGTTTCCACCTCTGGAAAAAGCCCACTCCTACCGGGGCGAGCTTGTCTTCGTGGACCATGCGACCCGCCGTGGCAGCATCCGCGTGCAGGGTTCGGGCATGTTTTTCCGCAACGACCCGCACCCCTTCGCCCTGCTGCCTTACGGAATCGTGCGCTATCACGGCGCACCCGCGGATTTGCGGGACATTCCGCTCGGCACCGTGCTGCACGTCCGGGCGTTTCTGCCGCCCGACCCGAAGACCGCCTCCGTGCCGGTGTTGCCGGTTGATAGCAGAAAGATCGACGCGAACCACAACCGTGGCACCGGAATCAAACCTGCCGAAAACCACGTCCTCCTCCTCGAAGACGAGCCTAGCCACTGCCAGCGCGAGGGACTGGTCTGGAAGCTCAAGGAAGTGGACGTCAAGAACCACGAGGGCATGATGATCGCCAGCCGCGAACCGAAGCAAGGTGCCGACGCCAAGGCCGGCGAGGAAAAGCTGACCTTCGATGCCGCCACCCGCATCTGGCGCGGACGCGAATGCCTCAGCATCAAGGAACTCATCGCCGAGGGCGCCTGGCCCGCTGACGGCAAGAAATCCCTCGGCAACCAACCCGTCCTGCTGGGCATCACCTGGAAGCCCACACCCGATGGCATCTTCACCCGCTTTCACATCTCGGACATCTGGCTGGACGCCGCCGCGATGCAACGCGCCGTCCACCACCAGACCGAAGTTCACAAGGCCTTCATCCGCAGCCGCTGGATGCCCGCGTGGATTGATGCCGTCGAGTATGGCAAGTTCGGCCGCGCCACCGTGACCGCGACCTTGTTCGGCGGCATGGACGCCGCGCTTTACGCTGATTTCACCAAAGGCAGCCCGGCCATGATGAATGCGGTCGAAAGCACCTTGAAGCACACGCACGGCGCCTACGGACCCGCGCACATGGCCTCACGCGGCTCCATCCTCGACGTCATCAAAACGCCGGGCACGGCTCCGTTGGGCAGCAGCGGCATCCAAATCCGTTTTGAGACCGACCTCATCATCGAAGGCATCCGCCCCGGTCGGACGGTGCGTGTCCGCCCCGGTCACTGGCCCCGGGTCCAGGTGCCTCGGGAGGAATACCTCAACGATGGGCCTTCCATTGAAGAGCGCTTCCCGACCCCGGCCATCTTCCCGAAATACTGATGGCTCAACCACCGCTCGCGGGAGGCACCAATGGGGACGTGCTGGGTGGTGCGTGAGATGGTCAGCGCGCGCGTCCCTGCCGGGGTCACGCACCACGCGCCACGCACCACGACTTCAACCCGTTTCATCGCAATCCCTCCGCAAACAGTTCTCCCTGCTTCGCCTTCAACGGGGCAAAACTCCGGCGGTGAATCGGGCACGGCCCCAGCCGCGCGAGGGCGGCGAGGTGCGCGGGCGTGCCGTAGCCCTTGTGCTCCGCAAAGCCGTAGCCGGGAAACTGCCGGTCGAACTCCCGCATCAACCGGTCGCGCGTGACCTTTGCCAGCACGCTCGCGGCGGCGATGGAATAGCTGCGCGCGTCGCCCTTCACGAGCGGCGTCTGCGGGAAGCCCAATGACTTCACCCGCAGGCCGTCCACAAGGACGTGCGCGGGCGGGGGTGCGAGCTGCGCGAGCGCGTCATTCATCGCCCGGTGTGTGGCTTGCAGAATGTTGATGCGGTCAATCACCGCCGCGTCCGCCTGCGCGATGGCGAAGCAGACTTCCAAGCGCGACGTGAGCCAGGTGAAATAGTGCTCGCGCTGCGCCTCGGTGAGCTGCTTGGAATCGTTCAGCTTCTCCAAGTCGGCGGGAAAGGCAGTGCGCAGCCACTCAACAGGAAACATCACCGCCGCCGCAACCACCGGCCCGGCGAGCGGCCCGCGCCCCGCCTCGTCGAGTCCGGCGAGGAGCGTCAACCCGCCGGCCAGCAGCTCACGTTCATGCAGCAGTCGGTCGGCAAACTGTTTGGTCCGGTGGGGCGAGGCTCCCGCCGAGCCGGAGGCGGTTGCGGTAGCTCGATCACGTTCGACGTGGCTACATCCCTCCGGCTCGGCAGGAGCCTCGTCCCACCGAGCTTCGCGACCTTTGCGTGCGGCAGTCTTGGCCATGCTTCAACTCAATACTTCGACCGCGTTGGCAAAATCTTTCGGCCAGGGTGCCTCACACGCGAGCACCTTGCCCGTCTTGGGATGCGTGAAGGCCAGCCTCGCCGCGTGCAGCATCTGGCGCGGCGCCTCGTAACCCGTCAGCTCGCGGAACTTCGCGTTCTGTTTCTTGCCGTAAATCGAGTCGCCCACCAGCGGATAGCCGAGGTGCTCGAAGTGGACGCGAATCTGATGCGTGCGGCCCGTGTGCAGCCGGCAATGCACGAGTGTGGACGCCTTGAGCCGGCGCGCCACCTCGTAGCTCGTCCACGCCGAGCGCCCGCCGCCCTCGGTCGCGGCCATGCGTTTGCGATGCGTGACGTGCCGGGCAATGGCGACCTTGATTTCCCCCTGGTTGCGTGACGGCGCGCCGCAGATCAGCGCGTGATAAATCTTCTCGACCTCGCGGCTGGCGAACTGCTCGGAGAGCGCGGTGTGAATCGCGTCGCTCTTCGCCACCACGAGGCAGCCGCTCGTCTCCAAGTCCAGCCGGTGCACGATGCCCGGCCGCGCCACGCCGCCGATGCCGCTCAACTGGCCCTTGCAGTGGTGCAGCAGCGCGTTGACCAGCGTGTGCCGCTCGTGGCCGTTGCCGGGATGCACCGCTATGTCCGGCGACTTGTTCACGACCAGCAGCGATTCGTCCTCATAAAGCACCGTGATGGGCAAGTCTTCCGGCTCGGCCTTGTCCGGGCGGGGGGCCGGCCAGTGAACGGTGATGACCTCGCCGGCGTGCGGCGCGTGCGTGGGCTTCACGGGCTGGCCGTTGACGGTGATCTCGCCCTCCTCGATGAGCCGCTGGAGCGCGCTGCGCGAGGCCATCGGGTAGCGCGTGTGCAGGAAGCGGTCGAACCGCTCGCTGGGCAGCGTCTGCTCAACAGTGAAGGTGTCGGAGCGTTCGGTCATGCGGGACTTTGGGCTTTGGACTCGTTGACTTTGGGGCTTTGCCCACCGCCAGACTTGAACCAGACGTAGAATACAACACCCGCCGCGAAGATGCCCACGCTTACGAGTTGCCCCGGCGACAGCGGCCCGATGAACTTCGTCGGGGCGTAATCGCCACGGAAGTTTTCCACCAACGCGCGCACCGGAGCATAGGCCATCAGGTAGAGGGCGAAGACCTGCCCGTCGAACTGCTTGCGCCGATACCACCACGCCAGTGCGCCGTAGAGCGCGAGGTTCAGGCCCGCCTCGTAGAGCTGCGTGGGATGCACGCCCGCGCCCGCCGTCACATGGTCTGCCGGGAAATGCACCGCCCACGGCAGATCGCACGCGCGTCCGTGGCAGCAGCCCGTCATGAAGCACCCGAGCCTGCCAAGCGCGTGCCCCAGCGCGACGCTGGGCACCAGCGCATCGGCGAGCTTCCAGACCGGGAGCTTCTTACGCCGCGCATAGGTGATGCCGCAAATCGTCGCGCCGATGAGGCCACCATAAAACACGAACCCACTGCGCGTGGTGAAGACCTTTGTCCACGGCTCGTCCGCGAACTCCTCACGCCAGTAGCTGATGACGTAGAGCACCCGCGCGCCGACGATGCCGCCGAGGAACAGCCAGAACACCACGTCCGCCACCGCGTCCGGCGAGAGGCCGTCGCGCACGCCGCGCCGCTGGGCCGTCCAGTAGCCGGCCATGAACCCGAGGGCCACGAGGATGCCATACCAGTGGACCGTCAGGCTGCCGATGCGGAACGCGATTTCGTGCACTGCGCGGAGACTAAGCCGGGCGGCGGACAGCGTCGAGCGTGGTCCGTAGGAGACGAGGTGACGAGTCTCCAATCAATTCGGAAACCAGAGCATGGAACCCATTCAGAGACTCCTCACGTCGTCACCTACGAGGCGTTGGCAGGGCCGCGTTGCTGCGCGGGGTCTTCTCCCTCTCCGCCTCGAACGGGGAGAGGGCCGGGGTGAGGTGTCGAGTTCCTCCGCAACTACCGCTCAATCACCGATAGAACCTACGTGGCAGGCTGACGGCCTCCCCATCCTCGAACACAATCTGCCCGTTCGTCACCGTCAACGGCACGTTCATCCGCAACCAGTTCGTGCCCGTCGCGTTCGTGCTGACGTGAACCTCGAAGTTCCCCGCATCGTTCGTGGTCAAGTCGCCGCCAATTCCGTTGTCTCCGAAGCGCAGCCGCAGGGGAGCGCCCGCCGCGAACTCCGGCGACAGCAGCCGCGTCGGGGCCAGCACGCGCACGATGGCATTGCTGCTGTTCGTCGAGCCAATCAGGTTCGTGATGACCACGGAATAAGCGCCGCCCTGCGCCCGCGCGAGGTTTGGCAGGCTCAACGTGGGATTCGTCGCGCCCGCCAGCGACTGCCCGCGATGGAACCACTGGAAGCCCAACGGCGGCCCGGATGCCTCCACCGCCAGCGTCAGGTTCGTCCCGGCGAGCACCGTCGCGCCTTGCGGCTGCGTGAGGATGAGCGGCGGCAACGGCAGGCCGAAGAACGCCGTCATGCGCTTGCTCGCGTTCATGGTCACGTCCACCGGTGAGTTGGTTCCACTCAAGTCACCCGTCCAGCCGAGGAACTGATTCGTGCTGTCAGCGGTTGCGGTGAGCTGCGCCACCTCGCCCAGCGTGTAGGCGTTCTTGTAGGGATTGAGCGTCACGCTGCCGGGACCGACCGGGAGCGCCACCAGACTGACCTCGTTCCCCGCGAGCGCGGTGAACAGCGCGGAAACCGTCTGCCCCGGCTGCGCCACCGTCAGGTCCAGCCCGTTCGTGATGCCGCTCAAGGCACCGCTCCACGTCACGAACTTGTTCCCCGCATTGGGCAGCGCCTTCGCCCGCAGCTTGCTGCCGAAATCATACGCCGCCCGCTCTGGCTCGAATTCCACCGACCCGCCACCGACGGCGCTGCGGGCCACGGGCGTGCCAAAGATGGCGCGCACCGTCTGCGCGGCGTTCAACGTGAGGGTGAGCGGGTTGTCCGTGCTGCTGGCGTCGCCTTCCCAGCGGAGGAACGACCAGCCCGCATCCGGCGTGGCGGTAAGGGTGACGACCGTGTTGCTCGGATACGCCGCCTGCGCGGGGGAGACCGAGGCCGTGCCGCCGCCGGGCGTGGAGAGGCTCACGGTGTAGAACGGCACGATTTGCACCGCCACCGCCGGGCCGGGAACGCTTTGCAGGAAATCGCTGCTCAAGGCCAGCACCCGCACCGTGGCGGAGCTGGGAAGGGTGAACGGCCCGCTGTAAAGCGTGGAACCCGTCGTGGGCGCGCTCCCGTCCAGCGTGTAGAAAGTGAAACCGCCGGGGAAGTAACTGCTCACCGCCACCACCGCCGGGCCGGGGCCGAAGATGGAAGAGCCTGCCGCCAGCCCGTCCACCGTGACGTTGAAGACCGTGAGCGTTGCCGGGTCGCTCACCGCGTTGCCGCCGGCGTTGCTCACCCGCACCGTGTAGCTCCCTGCGTTGGCTGTGGTGACGTTGGTAAGCGTGAGCGACTGACTCGGTGGCCCCGGCGAGGTCAACGCCGTTCGTGCGCCACTGATAGGCCAGCGGCGCGGTGCCGGAGGCGGACACCGTGAAGGAAACTGTGGCACCGCTATTCATGGTCTGGTTTTGAGGATGCGTCGAGATGGATGGGGGCACGTTGACGGTGAGTGCGGCTCCGCTGCTCGTGTTCGTGCCCGCCACATTGCTGACCACCACCGAGTAAGTTCCGGCATCCACAGGTTGAACATTCGTCAGAGTCAGCGTGGAGTTGGTCGCATTTGAGAGCGGCTGATTGCCCTTCATCCATTGAAAAACCAATGGAGCCGTGCCCGTGACAGCGACACTCAACGAAACGGAACTTCCAGCGAGGACCGTCCGATTCGTGGGTGATGACGTGATGTTGGGAGGAAGCAGTGCAAGCGCGAGACTGTGAAACCCGTGAGCAGTAAGCTGAATTACCCTTTGCTGAATCTGCTGAGGGACATTGGTTTGCCCCTGAGAGTTGAAACCCCACGCGCTTACCCTGCCTAACTTGTCGAGTGCCAGGGAGTGGTTTTCCCCGCAAGCAATAGCCACGATGTTGGTCAACCCGGTTGGCACAGTGCCAATGTCGCTTCCCCACGAAACAACCGTTCCATCCTGTCGTAGCGCGAGTGCCCCGCGCGCGCCTGCGGCGATGGCGACCGCATTGGTCAAATTCTGGGGCACATTGCACTGGCCTTGGCCATTGAAGCCCCAAGCCCTAACAGCCCGTTAAAAAATCACGCCAATGCGTAACGCGTGAAACAACCTGCGCGTCCACCGTGGGCATGGCACTGGGACGACGCACGGCACGGCAAGAGGAACTCTTCATCCCCACGGCGGAACTG
>Ga0172367_10010022_pt1 | contig 10276 bp, 14 predicted proteins | sample Lak10m_FD_114542 | JGI IMG/M metagenome (GOLD analysis project Ga0172367, IMG submission 114542) | Freshwater microbial communities from Kabuno Bay, South-Kivu, Congo - kab_022012_10m | ecosystem: Environmental > Aquatic > Freshwater > Lake | place: Democratic Republic of the Congo: South-Kivu...
TCATGGTCCTCGTCATGATCCTCGTCGTGATCTTCTTCATGTTCTTCGTCGTGGGAGTGAGGGCGAGGAGCAGCACCGCTTGCTTGCGGCTCATTCATGACCGAAGTAACAACACGGTCTCCAATGATGTCTGCATGAAACTTCAAGACTGCAGCACCTTTGGTAAATCGAATTTCAATTCGTGAAATGCTTTCATTAGTCGCCGCATATGTGTAACCAGAAACAGGGGTAACACTCACAACCGAAAGAGATTCACCATCACGAGAAAGTGTGACTACGGCAACTCCATCAATGTTGTAACTGGTCTGCACTGCTGTTGCACTTGGCACCGTCGCAGTGGGCGCGACAGTGTTAACAGACTGGTCAGAAACTGGGGAGGCTTCTTGTGTGGCTAGGTCGGTGATGGTGGCTTCAAGTGCCTGGCGGGCGGTTGGAGTTTGGTCCGCAGAGTCAAGCACCGAAGTGTTCACGGCATAGGCAACGCTTCCTGCGGCAATTACTCCGATTACCGAAAGTGTTGTGGCAAGTGATGTTTTCATGCATGTGACCTTACGAATACGGGTGTAAGGGGACGTCCAAGGAATATCCAAGATTTATCCAATTTTTTACCTTTTAGGGCTTTTTGCCCAATTTCAGCGACAATGGATATATGGAGGTACTACTCGTAGAAGATGATGCAGCAATTGCGTCGTCATTGCGAATTGGACTTGAAGCATCTGGGTTTACGGTTCAACACGTAACCACCGGGGCACAGGCAGTTGCTGCTCATGATTGTGACATCGTGTTGCTTGATATTGGTTTGCCAGATTTTGATGGTTTTGAAGTGTGTCGCCGAATTAGGGCAATAAGTGATGTGCCAATCATCATGTTGACTGCGCGAAATGAAGAGATAGATCGAATTTTTGGGCTTGAAATTGGTGCAGATGATTACGTCACAAAACCCTTCGGACTTCGAGAACTCATTGCGCGCATTCGCGCAGTCACCAGACGCAGGACCTCGTCACATAACGAACAGAGCGCAGCGTATGTAGTTGGCCCGCTATCTGTAGATGTTTCAACGCGAAGAGCTGTGTTGAATGAAGCAGAGTTAGATCTCACGACAAAAGAGTTTGATCTTCTTGCGTATATGGCAGAACATCCAGGTGTCGTGCATCGGCGCAACGACATCATGGAGTCGGTGTGGGACACCAATTGGTATGGGCCAACGAAAACTCTTGATGCACACATTGCTGCTCTGCGCAAGAAAATGGGCGATCCTCGTTGGATTGAAGCAGTACGAGGCGTTGGTTTTCGGCTGGAGGAACCTCGGTGAGAAACCGGTTGCTCATTGCAATGGTTGGGTTGGTACTGGTGGTGTTGTTTACCCACGACATTCCGCTTGCTCGACACCTCAAAGAGATTGAGCGAGATCGACTAATCACGTCAATTCAGCGCGATGCGTACACCATTAGTAATCAGGTGTCTCCGCTTATGGGTCCTTCCGAATCGCAGCGTGAGACTGAAATTCATAATGTGATTGATGTATTTGCAAATTCAAGTGATGGAACAGCAATCGTTGTAGATAAATCTGGTTACCTTATTGCAAGCACCGCGGCAACGTTCACCGTCGGCGCAGATTACGCAACACGTCCAGAAGTTTCGGCTGCGTTACTCGGAAGTCCAACGTTTGGAACGCGACTATCAAATACCGTCGGCGGAGAATTGCTGTACGTCGCCGTGCCAGTGCTTTCTGGCGTGCAAGTAGAGGGGGTGGTTCGCCTAACTATTCCTACCGCAGTGTTAGATGCAGAAGTTCAGAACCAATTGAACGGCGTATATGTTGCAGGATTTGCAACGGTGTTGTTGGCAGTGCTTGTTGCATTTATCTTTGCCCGAAGTGTCTCTGGCCCGCTTACAAAGTTGCGAAATGCAACCGAGCAACTTGCTGAAGGAGATGTACAGGCATTTGCCCAACCTGGTGGACCATCAGAGATAAAGCAACTTGCAAAATCATTTAATGAAATGGCCAGCAGAATTCGTGGTCTATTAGACCGTCAAAAGTCGTTTTCAGCAGATGCCTCGCATCAGTTGCGCACCCCTTTGACAGCATTGCGCTTGAGGTTGGAGCAAGCAGCGATGTCTGTTGAAAGTTCGCCACAAACCACTCGCACTCACCTGGAGGAAGTGCTGAGTGAAACCGATCGTTTAAGCCATCTCATTGAGCAACTGTTGCAGCTTTCCCGCGCAGAGGGTGCAACGCTCGAAGAAACTGACATTGATATCACTCAATTCATGAAAGAGCGATGTGAGGAATGGTCGTATCTTGCTTCTGAACGAGGAATTGAAATCAGGCAAGAAATTGAATCTGACCTAGTTGCACACACAAGCGCAATCGCTGTTCGTGAGATTATTGATAACTATGTAGACAACGCATTTGAGGCAACAAATACTTCTGGAAGTATTTGGTTTATCGCATCGCGTTTGTCTCATGAAATTGAGTTGGTCATTCGCGATAGCGGCAAAGGAATCCCAGATGATCAACGGGTAAATGCATTTGAACGGTTCTGGAGGGGCTCAGAAGACGCAAATCGCCGCACGGGAAGCGGGCTTGGCCTCGCGATCGTTGCACAACTATCACAGGCTGCGGGCTTGAACGTGGAACTGCGTAAGTCTCCTACTGGAGGAGTCGATGCCGTGTTGAGAATTCCTATAGAAACTAACTAAACAGCAAGAGCTCCAGAGAAAATCTGCCAAGCGAGTGCAGATTTAGCCACCAGACTCAACACGATGTAGGCGCGTTCTCCGTACAAATAATTAGCCCATTTGCCCTTTGCCTGATACTGCTTCCACTGCACGACCGCAAAACTATTGAACAACACAAATAAGGAAATAACGATTCCGTAAACGAAACCAGGTGTTGCAGATTCGGCTGGTCCGTTTGGCGAAAAGATGTTGATGGCGATCATGATCCAGGGAACGATTCCTGCGATGCACCCAAAATAAAACGGCAGCATGTCGCCAGACCCTGGTTTTGCATATTTTTCCTGCAACCACCCAAACAGAATCATGGAAGCATTCACGCCAAACATGCCAGACAGTGCGATGTAATCGGCAACTCCGTTGAGCTGCAGAATGACCACGATCATGAGTGATGAGGAAATTGAATACTCAACCCAGCGGAAATAGTTGTGTCGAGCTGCAAGTCCGGCGCTGTATCGAGGAAAGAACTTTGGGCTGATGATCAAAAAATGAAAGAAGGCTGACAGCGCCAAAAATGCACCGATCATCCAACTGATATTTAGGTTGAACAGTTGAATTGGGTCAGAGAACGCATCAAGGGTTGGTGCGTCGGTGAGGTACGTGGCACGTACTGGCATTGCGGCGTCATTGGACAGTGCGATGATTCCAATGAGGGATGCAAGGTGAAGCAACCCAGCAATGAGGTTAAGCCTGCGTAACTTGCTGATTTCTGTGTCCATACTTCAAGTGTGCCATGCCACAGGCAGTGCCTGTGGTTCTCGTAGTCTTGAGGCAATGCATTCTTTAGCTGTTTTAGTTGCTGCCACAGGCAAGGACACCGTTTCACAATGGTTGCGTGTCGATCTTGTTGCCATCATCATGATTATTTCTGGCGCACACGTGTTTATGCGTCTGGTGGCATTTATTGCGGACCAGCAAATTCTGAGTGTAAAAAACCGCAACCCCGACAGTTCCGACCTTTCGGCGTTGTCAACTGGTGCTCACCGTGCCGCAGTACTTGGGGCAATGCGTTGGGGCATTAATTTCATTGTCATAGCCGTAGCCACAACTTCGGTCTTTTTACGGTTGAATTTGCCATCATCAGCGCTGGTATTTCTCGGTTCTGTTGCCGGTGCTGGACTTGGTTTCGGTGCGCAGCAAATGGTTGGCGACGTCATTGCCGGGTTGTACATCATTGCTGAACGTCAATTTGGTGTTGGAGACATTGTTCGCCTTGGGCCATTTGGCATTGTTGGCTGGGCAGAGGGTCGCGTAGAGGAAGTGACACTGCGAGTAACGAAAATTCGAACCTTTGACGGCGATCTCATCAGTATTGCCAATGGGCAGTTGCGGCAAAATGTAAACATGTCGCGCGACTGGTCGCGCGTTCTCGTGACAGTTCCTCTGCCGCGCGAGAGTGACATTGAAAAAGAGATCATTCGCATCGACCGTGTGTGTGCTGAGATGGCTCGTGATCCAAAGTTTGCGGAAATGTTGATTGAAGTACCGAGTGTGCAGGGCGTAGACACCTTGGGTGAAGCCGATGTTGAAGTACGTGTTGCGGGACGTTCGCTTCCTGTCCAGCAATGGAAGGTTGAGCGTGAATTACGTCGTCGAATTGCCGCTGAGCTTCGCAGCACGTATGCGGCAATCAAGGTGAGTGGAGGAGTGACGGCATGAAATTTCGTCGACCGCGCAATTCAACCTTGTTTTCAATTCTCATTTTCTTGGTGTCTTTTGCTTTTTGGCTTGGTCAGCCTCAGCCTGCGAAGAACTATTCGTATGTCACTATTCCAGATGTAGTGAAGACTGATCCGCCAGTAACTATGCCTCCAGAAACCACTGTTGTGGAAACAACGATTCCGGTTGAAACCACAATTGATCCTGCGTCAATCACTGTTCCCACTGAAACAACTGTTCTTCCGTAACGAAGAACTATTTCGTATCTACGACCAAGAAAGCTTCGGCGGTTCTTCCCGCAGGCAAACCACCAGCTTGAGCAATTTGCTCACCCCATCCACGCATTCGCATAGGTAGTTCCGCGGGTTCTTGATGCTGACTTGCATGACACAGCAACGCTTCAATTTTCTTGTCCAACATGTCGGTGGTATCAACGAAATGCTTAGGGTTTGGTCCAGCCATGATCCATGTTTCAGGAACACTGTGTGGTGCAAGTCCACGTTCACTCAGTAGTTCTGGAAATGCAAACTCATTTCGTGCATCGGGGTACACAGCACATAGTGCAGCTTCGCCAGTTGCTAGATGATCGGGGTGTGATGCGTAGATGCGGTCGTATCGACGTTCTGCCGATTGAGTAAGGACTCGATCTGGTTTCACCAAACGGATCACAGCGCTTATTTCGCGACGCAAGTTCAAGTCGGGAACAACTGCACCGTCGGGAAACCCAAGCCAATGCAGTTCGGTAATGCCAAGAATGTTTGCCGCTGCAGTTTGCTCTTTTCGGCGAATTCGTGCCATTTCATCGCGTGTAATGGTGTTGTCAGAACCGCCCGCTTGACCGTCAGTAACAAGGCAGTACACGACTTCGTGGCCTTCAGATACCCACGTGGCTACTGTTCCACCGGCACCGAAGTCAACATCGTCTGGGTGCGCGGTAATTACAAGTATTTTCATGCAATTACCATAGACAAGTACATGACAAATTCGCGCGAACCTCATCAATTATCAGTCGAACTTTTGACCTTGAATGAGTTCCTCGATCACTATCGGTCGGTGCTCATTGCAAAGGCAACAGGAATCAGCGATGAACAGGCCAGGAGCCACGCAGTAGAGCCATCAAACCTCTCTATTCTCGGCCTATTGCGTCACATGGCCGAAGTTGAGCGTCATTGGTTTAGACGCATCTTGAAAAACGAATCTGAGTTACCTGATTTTTACGTTTTAGGCGATGTTGCGATAGGCACGGCTGATGGTGATTTTGAATTTCCTGACACCGCAACGTTGAGTGAAGGAGTTGAAGTCCTACAACGTGCAATAGCTGAATCTCGTTTGGCCATTGATGGGCTATTTCCAGATGATGTGTCATTGGCCACGAGGCCCAAGACAGGTGCTCCAGTATCACTACGGTGGATATTGATCCACATGATTGAGGAGTACGCCCGCCATTGCGGTCATGCCGATTTCTTGCGGGAACGTATTGATGACCGGAAAGGCAACAACTAATGAGGAAGTTATTTACAACACTCCTAGAGGTTCGATTGGCGATTGCAGTTATTGCAGCATTCGCACTTGCATTCCTGGTCGTTGGTGTTCTCATTGGAATGCCACCGTTCGCATACATCGTTATCGGACTGCTTATTGCAGCGCCAACTTTGTTCTACGTTTACAAGCCGCGCGAGAATGCTCTTACTAATGCGAAAGCACTGACGGTTTTCTTTGGTGCGACTGTTGCAACGTTGCTGATTATCCAGCTCATTCCATTTGGTAAAGACCACTCGAACCCACCCGTAAACGGCGAGCCTGCATGGTCGTCACCTCGCACCCGAGAACTGATGGTTAATGCTTGTTTTGGTTGTCACTCAAACTCGGTTGAATATCCGGCATATGCGTCGGTTGCGCCAATTTCGTGGACTGTGCAAAGTCACATTGACGAGGGTCGCGAAAAAGTGAATTACCAGGAATGGAATTCGCGTCAACGAAATGCCGATGAAACGATTGAAGTAATCAAGGAGGGATCAATGCCTCCCAGTTATTACACCATGTTTGGTAAGCATCCAGAGGCCAAGTTGACTGACGCTGAAATATCAGAGCTCATCGCAGGATTGCTTGCAACAGGAGGAATGAACGAAAATGATTAAGAAATTGCTGATGGGGGCCATAGCGTCAGTGTCGATGGTTGCATGCGGTAGCGTTTCGAGTACAAGTGATGTTGCCGTGAAAGCTGATGCCGTGATTATTGATGTTCGAACACCTGCCGAATATGCAGAAGGTCACGTAGATGGCGCCATTAATTTGGACCTTGAAGGTGGAGTTTTTGAAGCCGAATACTCCAAATTGGATCCCTCAAAGTCGTACATCGTGTATTGCCGAAGCGGGCGTCGATCTGGAGTTGCAGCTTCGATTCTGAAGGACAACGGTTTTGTAGATATTGTTGATCTTCAGACACTGGAAAATGCAGCGAGTAAAACCGGTCTTTCCATTGTTAACGGTTAGCAGCACATCATCATCAGCAGAACAGGATTAGAAATGTCAACCATCAATCTCACAGTTGAAACCTTTGAAGAAACAGTCATGGCTGATGGAATCACCCTTGTCGACTTCTGGGCTGAATGGTGTGGACCGTGCAAAATGTTTGGCCCTATTTTTGAAAAGGCCGCCGAAGCAAATACTGATATTCGTTTTGCCAAAGTTGATACTGAAAACAATCAGGAACTTGCTGGGGGAATGGGCATTCAGTCGATTCCAACCATCATGGCGTTCCGCGATGGCGTGATGTTGTTTAGCCAGCCAGGTGCGATGCCTGCGGCTTCACTTGATCAATTGATTGATGCAATTCGCAAAGTTGATATGGAAGATGTTCGTAAGCAGATTGCTGAAGCAGAGGCCGCAAACAACAACGAGTGATTACTTCATTGATGAGTTGATGAATATTCCACAAATTACAAACATCACCGCCACAGAGCCAATAGTGGCAGCGTAAATTCTCCATCCGAGGTTGTTTAAGTATTCCTTGATTGATTCAAGTGAGTTGTCATTGAGGTCTTCTCTAGACATGGGCAGATTGTTGCATAAGTGGTGCTTTGGCTGTCAAGTACCAATTCGCAGGCGGGGGTAGAGTTCGGGTATCCCCATGATCCATCTCACTCCAGCCGAACTTATTGCAATTAAACGTGACGGCGGAGCATTAAGTAAGCAGATGATTGACGATGTAGTGGCGGGTATTACTGACATGTCATTAAGCGATGCCCAAGTCGGCGCATTTGCAATGGCCGTTCGCATTCGTGGAATGAACATTGATGAAACGGTGCAATTAACTGATGCCATGCGTCGAAGTGGCACCAGCATTAAGTGGAACCTAGATGGCCCCGTTGTTGATAAACACTCAACAGGTGGGGTAGGCGACACCGTAAGCCTGATGCTTGCGCCAATGCTTTCTGCGTGCAGCACGTATGTTCCCATGATCTCTGGACGAGGGCTTGGGCACACTGGTGGCACCTGCGACAAAATGGAATCAATACCTGGCTACACCACAGCACCACCGCGTGAACAATTCCAAAACATTGTGCGCGACGTGGGTTGTGCAGTGATTGGGCAAACCAGCGACTTGGCTCCAGCGGATCAGCGCTTGTATTCCATACGCGATGTAACGGCAACAGTGGAAAGCATCCCGCTTATCTGTTCATCCATTTTGTCGAAGAAATTGGCTAGTGGAACCAACGTCTTGGCGATGAATGTAACCACTGGTGGTGGAGCATTCATGGCAAAACTCAAAGACGCAAAGGCGCTTGCACAAACCATTACGAGCGTGGCGCAGGGAGCGGGAGTTCACTGTCATTCGCTGGTTACAGACATGGATCAGCCGCTTGGAAGTGCTGCAGGAAACGCGATCGAAGTGCAATATGCGTTGAATTACCTAACGGGATTGCGTGAACCGCGAATGCACGAAGTGGTTATTGCTCTTGGATCATTGGTCCTTGTCGATGCAGGCCTAGCAAAAGACAACGCTGATGCCAAGCAAAAACTTGAGGCTTCGCTTACAAGCGGGGCCGCGTTAGAGAAATTTGCGCGCATGATTTCAGCACTGGGTGGCCCAAGTGATTTCTGTGAGAACTCCTCAAAGTATTTGGTCTCTGCTCCGGTAATTCGTGAGGTCACAGCGCAGCAAAGCGGCTGGGTTGCTTCTGTGGGCGCTAAAGAAATTGGCATGAGTGTGGTCGTTTTAGGTGGCGGTCGCACACAACCAGGTGCGCCTATTGACTGGCGAGTTGGAGTGAATGGCATTCCGAGTGTTGGCGACAAAGTCGAAAGTTCAACGGCGATTGCCCGTGTCCATGCCGCTTCTGAAGATGCGGCAAATATTGCCGAGCAACGCATTCGTGCCGCAATTGCAATCAGTGAATCTCTCGTAGAGCCACGACCTGTGCTTATTGCATAGCTTTATTTCAGTATTGAATTGAGAAATACTCCAAGAATTGTGCCAGTTGCTCCGAGTATGGCAGTCATTACCATTGCAGTTATTCCGACAAACTTCCATGCGGTTGTGTTCATTTGATCAATGAGTTTCGATTCAGATTTCACGATGCGAAGCTCAAGTCGCAGTGCGAGGTTCCGTAAATCTCCCTTTGTGGCGGGCTCCACAGAACTGTTAGTGAGGTCGTCATTAACCTGATCGAGAAATTCGTTGTCCATGAGTGTTCCTAATGCAGTTGGGTTCATGTGGCACATGTGTGCGAGGACAACCGAGGCTGACTGCCAAATTGTTACATAATGCGGGCTTTGGCTGTCAAGTTCTAGTTGTAGGAGCAAGAATTGGTCTATGAAAGAACCTCGGTTGGTGCCGTTGGAGCACGATGCTGTCTTGGCGTTATCTCAAATACTGGGAATCATGCTCGACCAACTATTTGACGGTGAAGGCGCATACGGGTGGAGTTCCGAAAAGATTCTGGACTTAGAGTCACGACTCATGACACCGGGAGAAGACGAAGGTGTCATGCTCGGTATTGATGATGCTGCGTTGCTCTTGCAAGGCATGGCCTTTACCGAAGTGATGTCTCAAGAGTTTCCCTGGATTGACACAGTCAGATGGGTGACTGACTTTGTAACCGAAGAGTTACGCAAGCATTGGTCGGAAGAAGAGTGGCGAAGAATCAACTAGCCCGTTGCTAACTAGCGCGGTCTGCGTTCCACGTTGACAGCACAATCCACACCGCACAAATACCGCACACAGTCCATGCAAGAGTGCGAATGAGGTTTACCGTCATCAGTTGATCATGAAGAGAGTTGTCAAAACCGTCAGCAAGTTTTGCGTGAGTTGGCGCTGACCAAAAACCACTGATCGCCAGAACTACAGCCATTGCCGCCCCGTTGATTACTGCGGGAATTCGCAATGCTTTGTGTCCTCCAAGAAAGGCGAGTGCAAGAACACCAATCAACGTGATGCCCTCGGCAAGCCAGGGAACAAACAGAAGTTTTCCAATTCGTTCAACGTGAGCAGCCTGAAAGCTGACATAGGTTGACTCTCCAACATAAGCAAACAATGGATAATGCACATAGTGAATGGTCCAAATGAGTCCAACCATAAACAGTGTTGCCGCAAGGTGGATAACCAAAAGTGTTCGTGAATTGCGTTGCACGACTTCCATATATTTAGGCTAATTGCTAAAGGCTGTTGACTTATTAGGCGCGGAATTCGCGCGTCAATGCACGGAGTTTGCACAGAAGTTGCTATCCAGATGGGGAGTTTGGTCTGTTTTCTTCCTGCTTTTGACTACCCCGAGTATCCTTTCCTTAGAGGACGCGGCATGCGGTATGAATTTCGCACCACATTTCGCACCATCCCCGCCCCCGTAGCTCAGTGGATAGAGCGACGGTTTCCTAA
>Ga0172367_10010023_pt1 | contig 10276 bp, 5 predicted proteins | sample Lak10m_FD_114542 | JGI IMG/M metagenome (GOLD analysis project Ga0172367, IMG submission 114542) | Freshwater microbial communities from Kabuno Bay, South-Kivu, Congo - kab_022012_10m | ecosystem: Environmental > Aquatic > Freshwater > Lake | place: Democratic Republic of the Congo: South-Kivu...
GAACGAAATATCCTTTATCACGCCAGGATTGCACCCGCTGTTCAAAAATAAGGTCAGATCTGTCTCGGGTTCCATAAACAATTGCCACATCTGCCCCTACGTCAATTGCCGGTTTCCATGGATTCGAAGTTTGAAAAGTTGTTTTTTCGCTCACGGAAATACCGATGGCCGTACCCTGAGAAAATGCAGATTCACAGACACCTGAAAGTGCAATTACAAGAAAGAACAGTCTGAATTTCATTTCCATATTTCTCATCATTAATATAATGCAATATCAATTCTGACTGCTTTATTTCCGGCCAGATGAACAGAATAGCCTGAATCATTCGCGGATACTACACCTTTTAATGCTGATGTGACGTTTGCAACATTACGATTCACCAGTAATTGCACGGTTTGAGCAGATTCAGCTTTCAAAACCACTGAAATCGATTTTTTTTCCCATTGTAAAGTTTTTAACTCAATCTGTCCGCGCAATTTAATTCCTTCAATTTTTCCGGCAGGCAGTGTTTCTGGCCAGGCGGGCAGCAGTTCAATCCGTCCGGGTTGTGTGTCAACCAGCATCCTGATTATCAGTGCCGGTAATCCACCGCTTAAATCGGTATTAAAAACTGCCTTCGGATTGTGAGTGGTTACCAGATTCGGATTCCAGTAACTGTTGGCCAGATAGTCGAGTATTAATCCACAGTCATCAGCATTCCGCAGGCTTGCTGCTGTCATTCCCTGTTGTACAATTCCAAAAGCCATCTCCCCCGGTGGCCGGCCATTTACACTTTCTCCTTTAAATTCACGGCGCCGGAGTTCGAGTCGGTTTTCCATAGCAATTTCAAAAGCTTTTACCAGTGCGGCATTCGCAGCAATTTCTTCAGGAAGTCCGTTTAACAGCGCATACAAATGCGAGGCATGACGGTGGGCATCGTTGTCATCCAGCAACGGTGTTGACCACTCTTTTACCGCTCCTTTTTCGTTTATCAGATAATCGGGCATTTTTGCCAGCATGGTTCTCCAAAGTTTTACCTTCTCATCTTCGGTATCAAGAATATCAGCGGCTTTAATACAATTATTCAGTAATTCGCGGGCAACGCCAATATCCATGGCCGCATTTACACAGGCCTGCGACGGACTATTTGCCGGATGGTTTTCGGGCGAATAACTTGGGCTGAAAAGAAGCTTCCCATCAACACCTTCAATCAGAAAATCCTCGTAAAAAAGGGCAGCTTCCTTCATAAATGGAAGAGCACGATTCAGGAGAAAATCCTTGTCTCCGGAATATAAATAATAATCGAAGAAAAACTGGGCAGCCCAGCCCGCACCGGCAGTCCAGAATGTCATTGGCCAGGTTTCATCGAAATGGTTGTTCAACCCGTGACTGCTTGCCCGCGACGGAACATGAATACCCCGACAGTTGAAAAGGCGTTTTGCATTCAGCCGAAAATCGTCCATGTGTGTTTCCATAAAACGGAAAAACGGTTCCATGTTTTCGGCCATGTTTGCTGAAAGATTGGCCGACAAAGCACATGGAACGTTGCCGTTCAAAGTAAAATCGCCCGACCAGTATGGGCCGTAAGTTCCACTCCAGATTCCCTGAAGGTTCGGAAAAAGTTCGCCACTGCTGGAAAGGATGTTGTAACGTGCGGCATCGTATTCTTTTTCGAGTAACGCCGGATTGAGCTGGCCAAATTTCGATTTAACAATCAGTTCTTCTGACGAGAGGTTGCGGTCGGTACCACCGCCTAAATCGAGACGCGAACGGTTGAAAATGGCGCCGTGTATTTTGGCATGCCGCTCCAGTAATATTTCATAATCAGGATTTATTTGCGAGAGCGAATTTTTCAGATTTTCGATTTGAGAATTCGTGTTGTCATTAAGCAGTTCAATTTTAGTGAATACAAGCACTTCATTGGCACCGGAAACTGAAATTGAATCGCCTTGGGTAATGGTTTTTCCACCGCGAACTACAATCCGTGAGACACCTTCGTATCCCTGCAAACTTCCTTTCCATTGTTTTTTGAAACTGCTGCGGTACGTCAGCCATGTTGTTTCGGCACCGGTTTTATACTCCTTAATCCCGTTCTCCAGCATTTTTTCGGGTCCCCAGCCTCCGGCGCCTTTGGCAGGTTGCTGGGCAAGTTTCAAGGTACAATTCACTATTCCCTTCTTGTTTCCGGCGATTGAAAGAACAATTGCATCGTTGGCACGGGATACAAAAAGTCGTCGCTGATAGGTTCCCTTTTCATCTTTCCATTTAACTGAAGTCTCACCGGTTGAGAAATTGACTGAGCGGGCGTAATCTTTGATTTCTCCAGAAGAAGGCATATTCACCCGGATGTTGAAGGCAGGGATAAACGGGTCGGTCCATCGCTTCCCGCCATAACCTTCGGTTTTCGAGAGCGCCACCACAAAATCGGCAGCTTTCTGGTACTGCCCATCGGCAAGCATTTGCCTGATTTCAGGAAGGTGAGCTCCGGTATTGACAGGAGGAAGCGGTTCGTGTACCGGCATAAACAAGCGGGCATGATTGAGAACAATGGTTTCATCAACCGGCTGCCCAAAAACCATTGCTCCGTATTTGCCATTTCCGCTCACCAATGCCTGTTCCCAGTGGGTGGCAGGTTTTGTGCTAACAAAACCGCGTTCGGGGTAAGATTTTTTTTTTGTGTGTTGCGCATCAGTATTCAAAGAGAAAAAGATTATTGCGGAAAATAAAACAGGGAATAAACATCCTGGGGATATGCCATTTCTCATAATCAGTTATTTATATGGTTTTTTAACAATTGTCAGTATTGAAAATATATTGTATTATTCTTTTACTCCCTCGCAGAAGATGGCATAAGAATTAGCTTTTGAGTTTCTCTCTGGCTTATTGTTCACATCAAGATACCAGATTCCAATATTTGAGAACGGCAACATCCTGGCAGTTTTAACTTTATTATCAGACAGTTTTACCGGAACTTCAAACACCGGTCCAAGAATATTAGGATGTTTTAGATCAACTTCTTTGTAATGTGGATGGTCTTTGATAATATATTTTAAATCTGTCATCACATTCTTTGGGAAATCCGGATCTTTTTTATCCCACCAAATATTATCCAGGACATAAACGACCGGTCCGCGCATCAATGCGTAAGGAGCATCGTTATTTTCTTTCGCTTTTTTGTACATTTCTTCGCCGCCTGCCAACCTGTTTATTTCTGTTTTGCTGAAATTTTCATGTCTCACCCAGTTTACCGTCATTGGAAAATCAATTTCAATTTTATCTTTATTACTCCAAGTTCTCGTAAGTTTGGCATAAGCTCCGGGATTAACATCTTTTTCAATTTTGCCATTTATTTTCAGCACAGGCATTTTACACCATCCCGGAATACGAATATTAATGGTGAAATCTTCTTTATCAGGGGTATTAACTACAATTTGAATATTTTCCTTTTCAGGATATCGGGTAATTTGCTCCAGCGAAACATCCTTACCAAGACTTTTCTTAAAATTTGCAGAGGACTGCACAAATTGATTGATGTATATCGCGTTTTTACCCGTTGAATAAATATAGGTTGGCAATAGAGAAATAATGCGATGCCCGCTTGCCGTGCAGCAATCAGGATTTCGATATATCCCTTCCGGTTTGTATCCATTCGGAGCCGTGTGATAGCGGTTGCAGTCGCCATCAAATGATTGTGCGGCAAATACATGGTTTAAGAGGAGTTTTTCCATTGCATCAGCATATTTGGTATCGCTTGTCAGTTCAAGCAAATACTGTGTCAGTTGCATCCAAGACATCGTGGCACAGGTTTCAACAACGCGGCCTGTCAATGGTTTGATGTATCCTTTTTCATAATGCTCACCGACACTGACACCTCCTGTAATATACATTTGTCTTTTGGCCACGTCTTCCCAAACTCCCTTAACTTTATAGAGATAGCTAGTGTCGCCTGTAATTTGGTACATCCGGAGAAAACCAAGAAAATTCATCTGAAAGGTATGTGAATGGACATAAGGCTGAACTTCATTAATCTCCATTTTACCGGCAGAAACAAAATCAAGTTTTGAATAGGCATCCCATCCGCTCCACTTATCAATATTGGAAATTACCCACTTACTCCAATCCATGTAGCGTTGGTCACCGCTGAGTTGATACAATCGCAGCATCGGATCAATAAGTAAGGAGCCTTCCCAACTGTAATGCACACTATGGCCGGCAATGGCTGAGTGTCCTGCCAGTATTTTGTTTTTGTTGTCTGGGGAGCGCAGGTCGCCTGGCCAGAATTCAGCCTTTCCAGGACCGATGTATTTAAGAAAATAGTCGCCTAATTTTTTAGCAGCAGCCAAAGCTTCCGGATCATTCCATTGCTCGTAAGCTGTGAGCAAGGCGTGTTGTACAAAATACAACTCGTAGGCATCCATTCCGCGAAGTGGTTTTTCTGGTGTCCGAAGATCGGGAGCTGTTGCCCCTAAGTATCCTTCCGGTTCCTGCGAGGCTATCAGTCTGTTGAAAATCTCTACCACTTTTCTTTGAAGGGTATCGTCTTTGCTTTGCGCCGAACTCAGTATGGCCGATTCTATCCATTTGCCGTGCTGTTCAGCTTTTGTCCATGTCCAATCTTTATGATTTCTCGCGACAATAAAATTCAGGTATTCATCAATTGGAAAGGTTTTCAGGTAATTTTCCCTGTTCTTGAGAATCCGCTCCCCCACAAAACCTCCAATAGAAGTGACATCTGAAATCGGAATTGCTTTTTGAGCAAATCCTACTTCTAATTTACTTTGATCGCTTGTGGAATACTCAAATCCGAGGTTCATAAAAGCCAATATGACTAAAAAAACAAACAATGACAACTTGTTGATTTTCATTTTTCTTAAACTGTTTTGTTTTTATAAAAGTTTTATTTTTTCAGATACGGTCCTTTTTCGTTCCATTTCACTTCCATATTCGAAATGAACCAAGTTTTGCCGTTGTCGTTGTTTCCCTGAAAAAACAAGTAAGTTTTTCCGTTATCATCCTGAAAAATGTGCGGATGGCCCGATTCGCTGTAATTCCAGCTTCCGGGGTCGCCATTGGCCAGAAAAGGCTTGTTTGACAAGCGTTCCCATTTTATTCCGTCAGCGCTTTTTGCAACGCCAACCTGTTGTGGGTCGTTATTGTAAGCCCCAGCATAAAACATATAAAGCATGCCGTCTTTCTCGATAACCGATGCGCCTTCAACACAAAAACCTTCCCACGGATATTTGGGTTTCAGGATGGGTTCATCGGTAAGCTGTGTCCACTGGTCGCGGTTAAAATTTGTATTCGATGGCGCCGAAGCTACTCCCTGTATCTGAATTTTGTATTCGGGGTCGCGGGTGGCAAAATACAAAAAGTACTGTCCTTTAAACTTGATCACCTCGGCATCGATGGCGCGCCCACAGTTCCAGTTGCCGGTTGGGTGAAAAATCGGGTTGGAGGCATTACGTGTAAAATGAATCCCATCTTCGGAAACAGCATGGCAAATGGCATCGTTTTTCCCATTGCCGTAAGTTTGGTAAAACAAATGAACCTTACCATCGATCACTCTGGCGCAGGGAGCGCAAAGTCCTTTGCTTTCATAATCGGCGGCAGGCGATATCTCTCCGCATTTTTTCCAGTTGTTAAGGTCTTTGCTTTCAGCAATCCCGATACCCCAACCTTGAACAGGATTGCTGGTATCCTTGTAAGACCGGATGGAATAATACATCAGGTAGCGCCCGTTGAATTTTATTACATGCGGATCTTTTGAAAAGGGAAATCCGGTGCGCGAAGTATCACCAAACATCATTTTTGGGCTGGCATTTTTTTGAGCCACAACTGAAAAGGCGAAACCAGCGATGAGTAGAATTAGAAAAAATTTCGTTTTCATGTATATTTAGCTTTTAGTGTACTATTTTATTGAACTGCAATCTTTTGGCTAATCAGTAAATCTTTGTAATTCGCTAAAGATATCATATATATACCCGATTTCAAATCGAGATGAAATGAATTGCTGCCAGAAAAGGATTGGCTGTGAATTTTCCTTCCTGTTAAATCGGTAATAGTCAATGTCAGGTTTTCGGCGGTATGCCCAATATAGAATTCTTTATTTACCGGGTTATATCCGATTTTAACTTTAGCATCAGTATTTGATTTTACCGAAGTTTTAATTCCAGTAAGAATGGGTAATAAACCGTTGTACCAGCGTTGAGATTTCCAAAACAGAATTGTCCAGAAAAAATAGCTATTCTCATCCGGTACCGGTGGAGTTAAATCATGCGGAACCGCAGAATAATAAAACCAACCGATATTCCTTTTTCTTAATTCATCGGTAAAAAATTGGTTGTACATCAAGAAATCCGCCGTGTCTTTCAGGTTGTTTTGTGCTCCCCATTCAGTTAATACCACTGGTTTATCCCAGGTTTTTCCCCAGGTTTCAGCAATATTCAAACCATCTGTTACCGTTTTTTGCCATGAGGGAAAATCGTCTAATGTATTTCTGACACCTTTTGGCATTGTGTATTTCCAGGGCTCATAATGGTGAAAAGCTCCAATCAGATTTTTATCATTCGAAAAGTTAATTCCATTCACATTATAAGTAAGATGAGTTGAATTAACGCCATTTTTCAGATATTCAGGCTGCAGAAAACCAGCACCACCAACCAACAGTACCCTGTTTGGCGAGATAGCCCTGATTTCAGCAATAGCGTCATTAATCCATTCCATTACTTCGGCATCCGATAGCGTTTTTGTTGAGGTAAAAAGCTTGGGTTCGTTAAGAATTTCGAATACCAGGCGATTATCATAGTCTTTATAAAACTGGGCGATATCGTGCCACTTGCTGACAAATTGCAATTTTGAATTTGCGCCATTTGCAGTAAGGCACAGATTTACAACTAAATCAATTGCCAAAGCATCGTCAATAACAGGTTTGTAAGCATTGGTCAGTTTGTAGGCCGGTTGAAAGAAACGGATACTTTTAAATCCTGCATTCCTGACCATCTCGAAGTACTTTTCATTGTTCTGAAGATTCTGATTTCCTTCAATTTTATCAAATTCACCTACACAAATACCGTTTTTCAACTTTTGAAACAAAACATTGGCATTATTCTGCTGTGAAAATGACGAAAGGCAGAGTAACAGTAAAAACAGGAATGCACTTATTTTAATCATTTTATCTATCTGCAGTTCGATTTAAAATTCAACCGGGGAAATTCTGATGCCGGTAAGGTTTGCTTTTTCAAAATCACCTTCGAGCATCGAAACCGATAGGGAGTGTTTTCCGGGTTTGCTGAAATTCATCCAGCCGATTGGAAAGGTTGAATAGATTGATGAAGAATTTTGCTGATTCTTGATTTTGAACCCTTCTTCAGATTCAACCGACCAAACCATCCTTCCATTCCCCGACCATGTAAGTTCGACCAAATAGGTGCCGGGTTTCATCACATCAACCTCCCAAACAGCTTTTGCGTTTGCCGACCACTTGTTTATTTCAAGTACGTGTTTCCATTCGCCAAACTTCTCCATCCATTTTCGTGAATTTTTTACACAACCTTCAACAGTGGCAAAATCAGTCGGAATAATCGTTCCCGTTTCGGGGGCAATTCCTTGGGTTGAATCAACTTCAGGATTTCCCTTTAACGTCAGTTCTATAACAGAAATGAATTTTTCAACCTGCTTCGCCGGTAGAGTAAAATCCACCCAATTGCCGGTCTTTATATATGAAATCCTTTTTTTTCTATTTCCTGAAAGAATATTTGCTTCAGCGACATCGGTTTTTAGTCCTGGAAGGTACAAATGCCCGTTTTGCGGCCAGTTGTAAACCGACAAAAAAAGTTTGTTCCCTTTTGCGGTAACATCGCCCCAGGGAAGTTCATGTTTCCAGGGCGAAGGTTCGGTACCATAAACAACCTGGGGATAATGCGAAATCCATTCTCCTGCACTTTTTAACGATTTTGCCGCCTGTTCAGGAATGGTTCCGTCGGGTTTCGGGCCGACATTCAGCATGTAGGTTCCGCCACGGGCAACAGTTGAAATCAGCCTGGTGAGTATTTCCCTGGGGCTTTTCCAGTTTTGGTCGTAGGCGGCATACCCCCACGAATCGTTGGTTACATCAACCGATTCCCAGACACCGTCGACATTTTCGACCGGTACTTCCATATCTCCCAATGTGACATAATCTCCTAAATTATGGCCAACCCTACCCGAAACATAAGCATGAGGCTGATTTTTGTGTACCAAATCGACCAGTTGCTGTGCATACTCTTTGGGCATATTACCCGGAGTATCGAACCAAACCAATTCAATTTGGCCATATTCTGTCGTAATTTCCTGAACTTGGAGAAGACATTTGTTTTTGAAATAATCGTCAAAAGTTACTGCTTCTCCTGATGTATTGGTTTTTGGGCCTCCATTTCCACCCGGCTCTGTCCAGTCCTGATTGTGGGAATAGTAGAATCCAAAGCCAATCCCTGTCTCTTTGCAGGCCTGTGCAAGTTCCTTCATCGGGTCACGACCAAAAGGTGTGGCTTCAACAATATTGAATTTGCTGGTTTTTGAATGATACATGGCAAAACCATCGTGATGTTTGCTTGTGATGATGATGTATTTCATGCCGGCATCTTTGGCCAGTTGGGCAATTGCTTTGGCGTTGAAGTTTACCGGATTAAACCCTTTTGCTGTTTGCATGTATTCTTCAACCGGGATGTTGGCCATATTTTTATTCATAATCCACTCGCCAATCCCATAATAGGTTTTGCCTTTCCACTCGTTTCCAATATTTGAATAAAGCCCCCAATGGATGAACATGGCGTAATTACCATCGCGGAATAACTGGCCCTGACCGGCAGTTTGAGCAGAGAGTTTAACCACTTGGTCGCCCCACATTTCATCCATTTTCTGGCCTTCATTTTTCTGGGCGACTGAAGTTAAGGTGTATCCCAAAAGGAACAGTACGTTTATCGCATTCAATAGTCTCATGGATTCTGTTTATTTGATTCGTTAAAAACCAATTCAATTTTATTTTCCGGTTTGTCTGACAAAATTTTAAATCGAAGCCTGGTTAAACGTTTTCCCCACGAAACTTCCACAGTTTTATCGTTTGTATCGAACTCTTCAATAACTGGTTTCAAGGCTTTGGGATTAAACAAAATCTCAACAATTTCTTTCCCGTTTTTTAGTTGAACCACACCCGGCTTAACTTCCGAAGCTTTGCAACAGGTAAGAAAATTGAGCCAGGTTTCGCCATTGACTTCCCTAAGTTTGTATTTGTCTTGAATGACAAGTGATTTGCCTCTGTTTAAGGTGTAAGTTCTGTTCCAGAAATCGACTTTGGCTTCTTCGGGATAAGCTTTGGCAATATCGAGCGAAAACTGAAGTTGCTTGTTGTCGGATTTGTAATTCACATTCCTTGCAGCATATTCTTTGCCCACATGCTGTTCAACTCCGTTGATGGTTGGCACGTTGTGGTAATTGGAACGTGTTGGCCAGTAAGTGTATCGCTTATCGCCAAACGAGTATTTGGTGTAGTACAATTTGCCGGCATCAATCAGGACAGGTTTTTTGTTGAAGTGTACGATACAGTTTCCAATGTCGTTGTGGTTGTGGCTTTCCTCGTTGTGTCCGCCTTTGGCAACCAGGTAAAATCCATTGGACGAAGTGTCGCTTTCGAAACCTCCGGCAATCTGGTTTTCGGGAAACCAGAATCCCTTTTGCAAAGGTTCCCATGCCGGATAGTTGTTCAGCTTTTTATTAGAAGTGTATCCTTTCCGCTTGGCTAAAAACGAAGCAAACCCCATCATTTTGGGGTCGTTGCTATATTCTCCCCATTTGAAAATCAGTTCAGGATTGTGGGTGTTTTTGGCTGCTGCATCGGCAAAATTTACATAGTAGTCGTCGGCAATATAGGCGTTGTAAATGTATTTTCCAAGGTTGTGAATAATTTCCTCATCAAAAACATTAATCTGTCCGCCACTTGCCTGATGCAGCATTTCGAGCGACCAGAAAAGCCTTGCTCCGGCCACGCCCCAGTAACTTGGGCCTTCGTCGCACCAGCCATCGGCCTTTACAAAATTGACATATTTGTCCATCGACCGCATGGTTTTGTGCGCTCCTTTGGCCCGCACATCGGGGTCTTCCTCCATCAATAAGATGGTTGACAAAACATTGCTGTTAATCCACGGGTTCCAGTTGTTGACAAATTGATTATCGAAACCAAACCAGCTAAAATCGTTACGTGTGTAATACGGTGTGAGAATTCGCCGCTGAATTTCGTACCTGATACGGGCAGAAATTAATGGA
>Ga0172367_10010024_pt1 | contig 10274 bp, 9 predicted proteins | sample Lak10m_FD_114542 | JGI IMG/M metagenome (GOLD analysis project Ga0172367, IMG submission 114542) | Freshwater microbial communities from Kabuno Bay, South-Kivu, Congo - kab_022012_10m | ecosystem: Environmental > Aquatic > Freshwater > Lake | place: Democratic Republic of the Congo: South-Kivu...
GAATGAAGCAAAAATTTGGGTGAAGGGCTGGCACAATTCCTTAATCCAATCTGAGATCGTGCCAGCCCTGAACCGCATACACTTTGTTATACGCTGTAATAAAAAGCCGCTCAACCTTATTCAAGAATTTTGGCAATTTATTTTTTTAAGAAATCTTTCCCGTTTTTCCAGTCCTCGTATATTCTATTTACACTAGCCGAAGAAGAATCTTTACGCCTCTCTTCAATGTAATTGGCTAATGACGGAATTTCCTTTTTTGCAAATTCAATTAAGGTAGCATCTTGGCTATCTAAGAGCTCATGTATTTCTCGATCCGTTATTTGATGTTGCATGATGTAATCTACCATTCTTTTTTCTAAGTCATGCAGTTCTTTTATTAGCTCTTCTTCAGAACGCTGATCACCATTCATCTCTGCCCTTCTAATGTATATTCTTTCTTCATGCTCTTTTTGTTCCATTGCCCGTGCGTCATCTTCTATTTCGCTATCTCGATTTCTCATTCCTGGATTAAAACGTTCTTCTGCGGCTTCTTGCCCTTCTATAGAAGCGGTTTCTGCATCTTTACTGCCTGGTTCGGGAGGGAACTGACCAAAAACTTCTTGTTTTTTTGACATATTTTTGTAATGTTAATTATTTCTAAATTTTGAGAGTTATAGCGACCACACCTAATAAATTGCCAAAATTCTTATCAAAAATCAATAAGCGGCTTTTTATTATGGCGTATAACTGGTTTTTGTCCGAACTTGGTTCATATTAATCCAAATGGTTGACAAAATAAACATGAGCAACGTACCAAATTCAGTTGATTTGAGCAATACAAAAAAACTACCACTAACGTGATAGTTTTTTCATGGATCCCATTAAAAACAGGTGCGGTCAATTCGTCGTCTTCATGGAGGCAATATCTGATTGCTGTCTCACGTCTGACTGATTGAATTCACTTGTCTTTAACGGGATGGAGCGGGTAGCGGGAGTCGAACCCGCATCATCAGTTTGGAAAACTGAGATAATAACCGCTATACGATACCCGCGGATAAAACATCCTAAATTGTCGGCTTGCTTGTGCTTGGTCTGAAACGTGCCAACATCATAGCCAATCCCCTGAATTTTGGCAAGAGCTGAAAGTTAGCAAAATTAACTCAAAAACACTTGCTCCCTTGGGGGGTGCGTGAGATAATTCAAGCAGGGAGAAAAAGGGGAGGCTTACCATGGCATCGTATCTGTACCTTTCAACCAATGAGTTTGAGCTGCGCATGATGCTTCTTGCGCAAATGGTCAGGATGCAGACTCCGACGCAGCAAAAGCCGGACATCATCATTGCCATTGCGCGAGGCGGACTCACCATCGCCCACTACCTGAGCGACCATCTGGGTCTTCCGGTTGCCTCGTTCACAGTCTCAAGCTACAAGGACCTCAAGCGCACCGATGATCTTCAGATGAGTTTCAAGATCGGTGGCAGGCTGAATGGCCAAAATGTTTTGCTTGTGGATGATGTTTCAGATTCGGGCAAGACCTTTGTTCGTGCCGTGCACTATCTCAAGCAAGTGGGCGCGCGCCATGTGGTGACCGCTTCGCTGTTTGTGAAGCCTGGCACAGAGTTTCAGCCAAACCACTTTGTGGAGCGAACCGAGGCCTATATCATCTTTCCATGGGACCTGTTTGAGTCCATGAAGTGTCTCAAAGATGAGTGGCTTGCCAAAGGAACGCCGGAATCAGCCCTTCGGGTTGAATTTGTGCGCATTGGCATTCCACCAAACGCCATCACCTATTTTTTCAGTTCGTATCTGGTGCCGGTGCCGGGCCGATCTTCATAAGAAAAAGGTATTCCGTATTTCCACCCTTTTTTCCAACGATTGGAGACACCGTGGAATCAACAATTTCCACTCCAAGCGTTTTAAGTGAGTCTCTCACTTGATCGACAATACCTTGCACGTCTTCTTCCAACACGACTCCGCCCCTGAGGCGGTTTTTTTCTGCTTCATAATGTGGTTTAACAAGCGCAACCATCCATCCATTTTCTTTCAAATTTTTCATGGCATTTGGCACAACCTTTTCCAGCTTTGTCCAACTGGTATCCATGGTGATCACATCCATCTTTTCCGGAAGCTCCACATGCATGGCATTGGTGCGTTCCATCACAACCACACGCGGATCATTGCGCAGTTTCCAATCCAGCACCCCATACCCGGTTTCAACGGCATACACTTTTTGTGCCCCACTTTGCAAAAGGCAATCCACAAACCCTCCGGTTGAGGAACCAAAATCCGCGCAGGTTTTTCCGGCAACATCAAGCGAAAAAGTTGAGATGGCATGGGCGAGTTTTTCTCCCGCACGTGAGGCAAAAGACATAGAATACCGGAAGTTTATCAGTTTCCGCCCCCTTGATCAATTTCAGGGGGTTTGGTATACTTTTCGTGTTAAAAAGCCAAGCAATGAGACAAGAAGAGTCATTGAAATAGTAGAAAGTAGTCAGTAGATAGAGGTAATGGGGAAAATATAACAAGTCGAGTCATAAACGTTCAGAATTGGATATCTCGATTAAGCAAACAGACAAGCAGAGTCATGAATATTCAGAATTGGATGGATTGCGAAGTACTGCAGGCAAAAAGATCGTGAGGCGTAGCTAAATCTACGACGAACGATTTTTTGCCGAAGTACGAGCAAGCCGCCAATTCTGGATATTCATGGGCGTGTAGTACTTCTGTTTTCTTTCGAAAACAGAAGGCTCCAAGCCTCACTCAGTCATGACAAAATCTTTCAGATTTATTTCACTCAAAAGATATATTTATCAAAAGCAATTTTGTTAAATATATCTTTTGAGTGAAATAGCCTACCGGCTTTGTCATGACGTTCGTTCGGGCGTGTAGCTCAGGTGGTTAGAGCGCGACACTGATAATGTCGAGGTCGGAGGTTCGAGTCCTCCCACGCCCACCAGTCGATTTCTAAATTTGGCATCTTTTGTTCGCTTCGGAATATTTTCGCTCAAAGTAGTTTTATCTACATTTCGCGAACAATATTCCTCCAGCTTCACAAAATCTGCTCAAATTTAGAAATCGACTTCAACCATGCTTAGCGGCAGGCAGGCATCTTATTTTGAATGTTTTGCACAATGCTAGTATTATTAAAACATCCAAAATTTGATGGATCGGACAAGAAGAGAAGAGGATAAATTATCCATATTTGGATGGATGACGAAGTTCTGGAGGTGAGAAAGATGCCGAGGCGTAGATAAACCTACGACGAGACATTTTCTTACCGAAGAACAAGTCAGCCGACAAATATGCATGATTTATCTGCCGAGGTAGCTCAGTGGTAGAGCAGAGGACTGAAAATCCTTGTGTCGCCAGTTCAATCCTGGCCCTCGGCACCACAAAAAACTCAGATTTCGTATCTGAGTTTTTTGTTTGTTTTAATTCTCTTTTTTAATTCTCTTCGCATGATTCCACCAAAACAGATCCATCTTCTTTCCGTGTAAGGGTATATCCTGACCCGTTTTGTTCATCTGTTTTTCCTTGGTCCCAGTGTATGTTTGTGCTTGGACTTACTGGTAACTGATCCAAGTATCCGCCTGTTATTAAAGCAGAAAGATCAACACAGTGAGCATCTTCGCTTATAAAGTTTTTACAATAGCGATTATGCAAAGAACAGCCGCTCGACTTTCCAAGTGTGATCAAATACACTTTATTCATTTTTAATGAAGTGATGGCCGGCAACATAAAATTTCCATTATGTTCTTGATAGAAAGAAATGGCTTTTGTGATTTGGGAAATATCCGTTTGTCTTGTTTGGGTGCGAACCTTTTGATAGCGCGTAACAGGATCAAGCGAGAAAAAAACAATCACCATGAGCACACAAACAATCACAACAATAGCCAGAAGTTCTATCATGCTGATTCCTTTGTGATGTGAATGTTTCATAGAATGTAAAAAGTATAGCATGAATAAAAAATATTTTCATGACAAACAGAAAACACTCAACATGCATTGAGTGTTTTTATTCTTGGATGGTCGCAATTACTGAACGAAGCTCGAACCTTTTTTGAACGGAAAATGCTGGAATAGCTCCGCTCCGCGTTTCCGCCCGCCGAAACTCGGCGAGCAAAGCAAAACAATTTTCTTTCAATTTTTTATCGCCCGCCCGCCAAATTTTTCTTAAAAGGAATTGAAAATTGTTTTGCTTTGCTGTCTTGATACCAAGACGGCGGAAACGCTTCGCTACGCACTGCCGCGCCTTCGGCGCGGAAAGCAGGCGAGCAAAAATTCCCTCCCCCAGACCCCCTTCCTTTTTGCCCGCCTGCTGGAAAACCCCAGCGATTTTTTCGGACGACGGCGGGACTTCAAATTGGGCGGTGGGTGGGGTTAGTAAATTTTCAAACACAACAAACAAAATCAACAAAGCGATGTTGGTCCATACGATTTTATTTCCGCTTGGCTTATTCGCCCTTCATCACCTCGCGAGCAGAAATAGTGTAGCTCTTACCACTTTCCAACGTAACTTTCATTGTCTTGCCACTTACTTCAATTGAGCTTACTTTTCCGCCCTCAATCCCTTCCTTCACCCCAGTAAGATTTTCGGCGATTCTCTTTTCGTGTTGCTCTTTTGCCGCGCCAATTTCTGTTGGTTCGCCGAAATTCAGACCGAGCGGCAATTCCTCTTCGTGCGAAATGCCAATCTCGGTTTTAGCCGGGCCGAATTTGCTCGCTGGTTGGTAAAAACCAACGCCCGGAATGCCTTTGTAGTGCCTGTATCCGGCGGCAATTGTGTGCGTCAGATAAAGCGGTCCACGGCCGGAAATAATGACCGGTTTCGTCGGATCAACTTCTGGCGGTATTACTTTGTCCAAATCTTCAATCTTGAAATCGCCACCAAGCGCGAACTCAACGAGCGTATAATCCGGGGTTTCTTTTTTGGCCCAAGTAAATCCTTCAGGGCCGCGGCCTTCGCCTTCGGGCAATGGTTCCAAAACTTTTGTTTCGCCTTTGGACATCTTCCCTTCGGCGTCTTTCTGCATATAGGTTAGATGGCCTTCTGCTGGATGCGCGCCGTGCAAAAGACTGGCGATGACGCCGGGCGAAGCCACGCCGTCAATTACAATACCTTCCGCCTTTTTATCGCGAGCAAATTTTTCGGCGTATTCATACGCCAAGCGGTCATGCTCTGGACCGAAAGTAATGCGACCTTGTGCGTCTGGCTGAAGCCCAATCTCGCGGGCGAAATCATTGACTGATAATTTCTCAATTTTTGGTTCGCCTTCTTTGATTTCTTGAGGCACCTGTGCCTCTGGTGTGAAATTTTTTTCGCTCATAGGTTTAATCTCCTTGGTTAATTACTTAATCCACTCCGGCTCGACTTTGGTTGCCAAAGTGATGAGCGGCAGTTCGCCGCCCCGTTTCGTTTGTATTGTAATCAATTCGTTGGCAATAATCAAATTGCCGCTTACGCGCGACTCTCGACCTAAAAGCGCGCGTTCTTGCGTTGTTCTGTTTTCATACCAGCCACGCCCTGCGCTTTCAAAAATTTTGTCCGGGAATCCTTTGGCGATTGCTTGACAAAGAATTTCCGGCGCGGGTTTTTCTTTGTTCACCTTGTAGCCCAATCTTTTTACCTGTTCCAAAAGTTGCGAATAATTTTGCCGCACCTCGCGCAACGCCAGCCAAGAAACATAATTGTCGCGACACCATTTTGAGTCAAAATTTGCTCGCTCGGCCTGCTCATAGACATTAACCATATTCAAAAGATCGGAAAGATTGGAAGTTTCAAACTGCTTGCGCGCCGCGTCCGCTTGCTCGGCCTCGGCTTGTGGGCGATAAAACAACCGCCGGCTGGTGCGTATCGCCGCGACAATAGCCATTTCTCTGCCGCAGCCCATTTCGCAACCGCGCAAAAGCATTGTTCCTTCGCGCGGGTCGCATGACAACTCCGCCAGTTTCTGGCCAAATTCTGAAAGTTTAGTTTCGTCTTCGGGATTGAGCGCGCCGAGCAGACGCAGTTGATTTTTTGCTGTTTTCCAATTCTGTTTTTCCGGCGAATCAATCAAACGAATCGGATCACCCTCGCGCGAATATCCCATCGCTTTTATTTGCAAGACCACTTCTCGCAAAGAAGTCCGCATAATTTCCGGCTTGGTAGAAGCAGGACGACGATTGAATTCGTCTTGGGTGATTAAAAAATGACATTCACCCGGCTGGGTGCGTCCGGCGCGACCTTGCCGTTGTCTTAGAGAATCTTGCGCAGTTGAGGTTACTACCAATTTAGTGGTATCGGCCGCCGGATCATACTCATTCATCCTCACCAAACCGGAATCTATAACATATCTCACGCCATCAATAGTCAGCCCGCGCTCGGCGATATTAGTGGAGACAATAATTTTTCTGCCCAATTGCTCCTCAAAAATTCTGTGTCGCTCCTGGGGTGAAAGCTCGCTATGCAACGGCAAAATTGTCGCGCCGGTAATTTTCTGCTTCATCATTTCTTCAATCGTCGCGTTGATTTCCTGCTTGCCGGGCATAAAAATCAGCACATCTCCTTTTTGGTGTCCTTGATGAATGGATGTGGCGAGTTCAGCGGCTTTTTCTGGCACTCGCCTTGGATCGATTCGCTCGCTGGAAAAATGAACCTCAACCGGATACGGCCGTCCTTTTGCTTCCACAATCGGCGCGCCGCCGAAATGTTCGGAAAATTTTTGCGCGTTGAGGGTGGCGGACATCAAACCAAATTTGACTTCGCTTCCTTGATTTTGCGCTTTTTCCACAAGGGCTAAACTAAGATCAGAAAGCAAATATCGCTCGTCAAATTCATCAAAAAGCACGACCGAGGCCTGCTCAATTTTTGGATCGTCGCGGATAATGTTTTTGAAAACGCCGCTGGTGAGAAAAACAATCTGCGAATCACGACCGGATTTTTTCTCCGGGCCGGTGAGATAACCGACTTCTTGGCCAACTTTTACCTTCATTTCTTCCGCCACTCGTTTGGCGATTTCTACCGCTACCGCCACCCGATTTTCCACCACAAAAATTTTCCCGCGTTCGGTAAAACCTTCAGCCCACAATGCCTGCGGTACTTGCGTAGTTTTGCCGCTGCCGGTTTCAGAAACTAAAATCAGCCGATTGTTGCTTCGCAGTGTTTCAACAACTTCCGGCATCTTTTCCCAAATCGGTAATTCGCGATTGCCGATTTCGCGCTCAACTTTTTTTTGCTCTGGTTTTAATTGTTCTTGCGGCGGAAACTCGCTGCCTTTTTCTGACATCATAGGTTAAATTTCTGGTTGGGGTTTAGAAGTAATATCATCTAAATTATGACCCCAAAACATTTTTTTAGCTTCTTCCAAAACTTCCGACTTGCCGACAACACTGCATTTTTCATCCCAATAATTTTGAGAGTATAGCCACCGTGTCATCGCATAAAATTGTTCTTTGACTTTCTTATATTGTTTCTTCTCATTCTTTGTTTGTTCTTTGAATACTACATACTCGTCAAGCAATTCTTGGGGGAAGGTGCTTTGAAATTTCGCAAAACCAATGTACCCCTCCGCCGGTCTTACGCTCGTCTCAATTTCTATACCGCCTTCAATGCCTTCTTTTTCAAATTCAAGTTGGTGCATGACAGCAAATTTTTCATTGCCGGGAGAACCAACTGGTCTAACTTTTTGAAATGGAACAACGGCATTTATTGCGGCTGAAATTTCTCGGATTTTTTCTTCCCTCGCATATTCTTCAGGCAAAAGTATTCGCAAATCAATGTCATTGTGTCCGCGCAAAGCGGTGTTTGAATTTAACGAACCGCCCAAATCAACAATACTGCCTTCCGGCAATAACGCTCTTAGTTTCTCGGAATATTCACTGGCCAATTCAAGTAGCTCTGCCTGATAAGGGTTTCTCGCTTGCTCGGCAAGTGCATGTAAATCCGACTCTTGTTCAATTCGTGGCGTAAATTTTTCTTGGTCGTTCATATTATTATTGTTTCCTTCTTTCCACCGCTTCGCTTACGAACATCGCGGTGGTAAATATGGCTGGGTTATATTTTTTCTCGGCATTGCTTCGGTCAAGGTTAGTGATAATTCCGGTTTTTTCGCCGCTGGCTGTTTCCTGTATATTGCCCTCCAAAATACTCTGATAAATTCCAATAATTTGGATCGGATTGTCTCGCTGAATCCGCACACCAGTTTCCGGATCAATGCCAGTTTCAATCAATTTTTTCCACTCCGTCGCGCCTTGCGGATTGTTAGAGACAATAATCACGGCGTCTGTTCCCTCTAAAATTCTTGCATTCTCGGCAGTAAGGCGAGTAATTTTTACAATTTTTCCATTTTCATCTTTTTTGATTTTGCCGCCGCCGATGTCGCCAATGACAAAATCGGTTTTTTCTTCTTGAGCCGCAACCAGCAATTCTTGTTTCGCTCCTTCGGCTAAATCAAGCGACCAGGGCCGCTTCATGGCGCGACGTTTTTCTGCCGCTTCTTCCAGTTTCTTTTTCGCTTCGCCCAATTTTTCTTGCGACAATTTACCTTGCGAAAAAAGTAGCTCTGCTTCTTTGGCAGCAATCTCGGCGTCTAAATACCATTGCGGCGTTGGTGCGGCTTTGTCCAAATCCAGATGAGCTACTTGCACACCAAGATTTTTTAACGCCTCGCGAAAAATCGTGGAATAAACGGACTTGCCGGAATTGGGATCGCCGCACATCACCACCGAGCGCACTTGCGAAAAGTCCGGCATTTCTTGCCCGGCAAATGCCTCAACCAATTCGGCGGCTATTTTTGCCGTCTCGCGATCGTTGACCGGAAGCCGAATTGTTTTGGCGTTTTTCGCCCCATACATTTTGTATTTTTCAATAAATTCTTCGCCAAAGTGTCGGGTAATAATTTCCTCAACCGATGATAAATCCTCGCGCGTCCAATGTCTAATTACCGTTAGCACATCGGCCGGCTCACGCCCCATTTTTACATCGCCGAGTTCCCGCAAAACTCCAATAGCGTAAGGAGTTTTTTCAACACCAGCGTTTTCCGTTGCCATTTCCATTAACTTCAAAACGCCGAGCTTGCTGGTTAAATCTTGAGTGTCAACAATAGCGATTTGCCCGAAGCCGCTTGAAGTTGGAATTTCCACTTTGCTAATTCGCTCGGCTTCTTTTTTGAAATAGTCCCAATCCTCGGCCTTGAGTCGCCTCACGGTTTCCTCAAGCCGCGCTTGGGCGCGGTCTTCCCACGCGCGCAGTTGTTCTTGGTAGGTTTGTTTTTCTTCCTCGGTAGCATTTTTAGATAATTTCGGCCTTTCATCATCAGGATCGGGACGAACTGCCGCATCAAGTCCACGGGCTAAAATCATTTCTTCTTCGGTTATCGGCAAAGTGGCCGAGTCTCGGTCGCAAATCGCACCGATTCTGCCGATTGTTGTTTTTTCGCCGCCAAGTTTGCACGCTTCGGCAATAGGTACATTTTTAACCACGACAGATTCACGCGGTGCGTTAAATCGTGTTGTGCTGTGATGATCAAGATAAAAAGTTGAATGTTCAATTGGTGATTGGCCTCGTTTTTCTCTATCTTCCCGTATTCGTTCATCGAGTTGAGCAATGGCTTTTTCTGAATTTGACAAATCTCTAAAATCAAGCGGAATGTCGGAAATAACAACACGATCGTATCCCTCAATATTCAATTCAGGGATTGTTTTCGTATAAAAAGCTCCGGGGTGCGTCGCGCCTTTGCCTTCACTGATAACCGGCGAACCAACATAAACAACGGCTTGCGCGCCGCGTTTTTCTAAATATTGTGCCGAAGTAGCCGCCATACTGACACCGTGCGCATCTGGTCCGCCAATCACTAAAACTTTTTGGCCTTCAAACTTTTCTCTGTCTTCGGGGCACTCAATTCCTTCAATTCTTTCTACTCGCTCTACCGGTGGCGTATATTGTTCAATGGGTTTTTCGCTCATATTTTTTATTCCTTAAATAATTTCTCAATAGACACATCGAGAGCTTTGGCGATTCGCTCAAGTGTATCTACGGTTGGGTTGGGGTTTTCTCCCGATTCAATTTTCACAATCGTATTATACGCAACTTCCGCCTCTTTTGAAAGGCGGTCTTGAGAAAAATTTTTCTCTTTCCTGTACTTTCTTATATTTTTTGCGATTGTGGATAATTGTTTGTTTGACATTTGCTCATTTTATTATCCGCCGAAAAACCACCGCGCTTTAGCGCGGGGATGACGAGCATCCAGAATGTTCCTGGCCTTTCCGTCGTGATATGCTCGTGGTGTATGGAGTTTTTCAAACAAGCCCACGCAA
>Ga0172367_10010025_pt1 | contig 10274 bp, 4 predicted proteins | sample Lak10m_FD_114542 | JGI IMG/M metagenome (GOLD analysis project Ga0172367, IMG submission 114542) | Freshwater microbial communities from Kabuno Bay, South-Kivu, Congo - kab_022012_10m | ecosystem: Environmental > Aquatic > Freshwater > Lake | place: Democratic Republic of the Congo: South-Kivu...
AGCACGGAAACCCACACGCTGCCGGCTAGTGTTTCCCTCGGCAGCGACGGCGCCAAGCTGATCCACAACCGCTTACCGGTATTCGAAATCGTCGAAGGCGGCAGCAAATTCTGGTCCTCCGACAGCCGCCTGCTGGGCGAACTGCATGTGTACCCGGAAATCGCCAGCTCTTTATTGATGAAAAACTTCCAAACCGGCCTACCGGATGCTCACGACTTGTCACTGGATGAGTTATGGCGGGTACCGATCCAAAGCGCCAGCGGCGAGCTGCCCTTGCAACAGTTGATCAACCAGATTCAAACCGCCGACAAACCCAACTTGCAACCGGACTGGCAAAACTACGACGACGTTGAAAGCCAATGCCGCCGCCTCAAGCTGGTCATGAAAGACTTGGGCTTTAATAAATACGACCGCGATGCACTGCTGTTCTATTTTCTCGGCAAATCCCCAGACTGGAAAAACTTCAACATCACCCCGCAAAGGGCGATGGCCGACGCCGTCCGCCCGCGCCTGCTGGAACAATATCGCGACAAGAATTTTTCCGGCTGCCTGGCCAGTGACGATTACACGGCGATGAAAAGCATGAATTTGCCGGTCAACACCGCGCAGGATTGGGACAACTTGACCAGCAACCGGCAAAAGAAAGAAAGCGTGTTCAGCTCGGTACAATCGGTAGGCCGGCAATTGCTGGCGGCACTGGCCAACCCCGACAAGGATGAAATGGCTAGACAGCTTTACCCATTGCTTGCCAACGAAAAAAGCGGCGCCGGCACCCTGTTGCTGCAAAACCATCTCGGCAATTTCGGCCTGGAAAACTTGCTGCAAATTCCGCCGATTGCCGACGAAGGCGTGGCGATTAACGCCGCTCAATTATCGACGGTTTTCAGCGCCTTGAATGTCGACCGCTACAGCTGCGTGCGACCGGCGCAAGAGCAAGGCCAGCCGCTGGCCAACATCGGCATTTTGCTGTTTGCCACAAAACCCGGCAGTCCTCGCGAAAAAGGCGGCGCGGTGGAATTCGAACTGACCCAGGGCAAAATATCGCGGCTGAGTTTTCAACACCCCAGTTTCCGCGATTTCGAACAAAATATCGCCGACTATCCTGACCTTGGCGGCTGCCGCATCGACAGCGAATTACTCAATCGCCTGCATTAGGCCACGCGATGCTAACGAAAAAAACCTATACCGTGACCGCCGCCGTTACCGGCGGCTGTTTGGCTGTTTATGCGCTCGCCGGCTTCGTCATCTTGCCAAGGGTTGCCCTCAGCAAAGCCCCCACGCTGATTGCCGAGATCACCGGCCAACAACCGCAACTGCAAGCCATCAGCTTTAACCCCTTTAGTTTTCAGGCCGAAATCGAAGGCTTTTCGCTGCCGACTGCCGACGACAAACCGCTGATCGGCTTTTCCAAGCTGGCGGTGGATGTCAATCTGCTGCAATCCATCCTGCAACGCGGCGCGGTTTTAAGCTCGCTCAGCCTAGTCTCGCCCATCGCAACGTTACAACGCCATGCCGACGGCAGTTTCAATTTTAACGAACTGATCCCCAAATCCTCGCCGGAGCAAACCAAGGACCAAGCCGAGAAGCCAGCGGCGCCGCTAGTAAAAATTGATCAGCTCAACATCGATCACGGCCAGTTGGCCTGGAGCGATGCCACCCAGGGCGAGCAACTGCAGGAAACCGTGGTGCCGTTCGACCTCAACGCCACGCAATTATCGACCGAAGCCAACGGCAACTCGACTTTCACGCTGGCGCTGGAAGCGGCCGGCGGCCATTTGAACTGGCACGGCAACCTTAATTTGACCGCCCTCAGTTCCAGCGGCCAAATCCAGCTCGACAACCTGGAGCTGGCAAAAGTCTGGCAACTGTCACTACGCAAACTGCTGCCGCTGGCGATCACCGACGGCCAACTGTCGCTACACAGCGACTACCAATTCAATTACACGGACAGTCTGCAACTGCTGCTCAGCCAAGGCGGAATCGAACTCAAACAGTTGCAACTGACAGAGCCGAAAAATGCCTCGGCCAGTTTAATCAAGCTTCCAAGCCTTGCGCTACAAGGCATAGCCTTCGACCTCGGCCAACAACAAGTAACCGTGGCCTCGATCAGCAGTCACGATGCCATTCTCAATGCCTGGCTGGACAACAAGGGCCAACTCAATTACCAAACCTTGTTTGCCCAACAAGACGATCAGCCCTCTAAAGCCGCCCCGGTAACCGAATCGAGCCCCAGCCGTCCTTGGCAATTCCAACTCGGCGAACTGGCATTAAACAACTACCAGATCAAATTCACCGACCGCCAGCCCGACAAAGCGGTGGAAATGAATCTGAGCGAGCTGAATTGCCGCTTGCAGAACTTCAAGGGCCTGGACGGCGGCAAATTCCCGCTGCAATTATCGGCCCGCTTTAACCAAACCAGCAGCGTAAGCCTCAATGGCGACGTCAACCCGCAACCTTTTTCCGGCGACTGGTCGCTGGACTTGCGCGATTTAAAGTTGAAAACCTTTCAAGCCTATATCGATCCTTACATCAATCTTGAGTTGGTTGATGGTGAACTCTCCAGCCAAGGGCATTTGCGGGTGGATACGCGCGAACCGCTGCAAGTGCAATATCAGGGTGATGCCAACATCGACAATTTGGTCACCCGCGACAAGGTCAAATTCAAGGACTTCGTTAAATGGGCCAATCTCGACGTCAAACAAATTGCGGTTGACGTTGCCAAACAGGAATACAAGTTCGGTAAAGTGCTTTTCGACAAACCCTACGCCCGTTTCAACATCAAAAAGGACCGCACGACCAACGTCGACGACATCATCGGCCAGCCCTCGGCCCCACAAGCCACGGCCAAGGCACCATCTGCCGACGATGACCACAAGACTAATGCTCAACCCGCTCCGATCATCGCCATCGGTAACGTGGAATTTGCCGACGGCAAAGCCGACTTCGCCGATTACTCATTAATCCTGCCGTTCGTGGCCGAAATGAACAAGCTCAACGGCGAAGTGGACGGCTTCGCCTCCAACACCGACCGCGCCGCGCAACTGAAACTAAAAGGTAAAGTCTATGACCTGGCGACCGTAACTATCAAAGGCGATTACCAATTCCAGAGCAACGACTCCAACATTGCGTTGAATTTCAGCCACATGCCGCTACCGCTGGTGACACCCTACATGGCCGAATTTGCCGGCTACAAGATCGAGAAAGGCCAGATGGCGCTGGATTTGCAATATACGATCAAACACGACCAACTCGACGCCAATAACAAGATCCTGATCGACCAGCTTAAACTGGGCGAAAAAGTCGAGAATCCCAAGGCCGTTTCCTTACCGCTGGAACTGGCCATCGCGCTGCTGAAAGACGCCGACGGCAAGATCAATCTCGACTTTCCGATCAGCGGCAGCCTGGAAGATCCTAAATTCAATATCGGCGCGGTCGTCGGCAAGGTGCTGGTCAACATGATCAGCAAAGTGGTGACGTCGCCGTTCAAGGCGATTGCCGCGATGACCGGCGGCAACACTGATGTGGATTTGAGCATGATCAGTTTTGCCGCCGGCAGCAGCGAATTGAACACGGCGGAAACCGACAAATTGACTCAAGTCAGCAAAGTCCTGAGCAGCAAGCCGGAACTAAACCTGGAAATCAAAGGCCTGGCCTATTTGGTACAGGATTGGCCAACCCTGCGCTCCGCCGCGGTCACCGAAGTTTTGAAGAAAATGAAATCGGGAGAATTACGCGACAAAGGCGAAAAGATTCGTTCCGAATACATCGAATTGAACGACGCCGAATACAAACGCCTGCTGGCCAAATTCTATGCCGAAGTATTGCCGAGTGAGATTGACTACACCCTGCTTGGCAAACCGCGGATGAAACATAATCCTACTGTCGACTTCTACCAGACGGCTCAACTGCAACTGGAAGCCATCATGCAACCCGAAGAGCAAAAGCTGAACGCGCTGGCCATAGCCCGATCCAACAGCATCGCCAGTTTTTTGAGCGAGAAAGCCGGCGTCGACAGGAACCGCATCTACTTTTTGGCCACCGAAACCCAAACCGGCAGCACCGATGCTGAGATCAACACCTTGCTGTCTCTTAATGTTTCCCCATGAGTTCGCGAAAGGGCTTTGTACTATAATCCAGCCCCGCACCTGACCTATAGCATCAATTTTATCGATTGCTCAACCGGAGATCGCACAATGAACAACAGGCTTACAAGATTGCTTTCGCTGTCCGTAGTGGCGGCCTTTTTTGGCTTAATTAGCGCCTCGGCCAACGCCGGAGAATTAACCTCATGCACCATGACCTACAAGCTCAGCGGCTGGTCGCTGGTTTACAAACAATATGATGGCATCGGCAACATCAGCTGCAGCAACGGCCAACGCGCCCAGGTCGCCCTGGCTTCGAAAAGCATAGGCTTCACCATCGGCAAATCGGAAATCGAAGGCACCGCCGCATTTTCCGAAGTCAAAAATCTGAACGAAATTTACGGTAGTTTCGTTGCATTGGAAGGCCATGCCGGCGCCACTAAATCGGTCGACGGCCAAATATTGACCCGCGGAGAAATTTCGCTGTATCTATCAGGCAAAGGCCGCGGCATCGACATCGGCGTAACCTTGGGCGCCTTGAAAATCTCTCCCCGTTAATCTCGGCAGACTGATTTTCCAGTATCGTCGCTGGGCGATACTGGCACTTTCAGGTTATGTACTAAGAATTGCATTCTCCTGATCCGGCTTCATCGCAGATGCATAGAAGCCTTTACGCAAGCTCACTCGAATTCGTTCGCCAAGCATCTCGAAATTTCCACAAAAATTACCTAAAAATAGCCACATGCCGGCACCAACAACAAACGCGACACAACTACCTTCTTTTTCAATAAAATAGCGACTTTTTATAGAGTTTTCTTTGAGTTGAATTTACAGGACTATAATTCAACAGCTAAAAACCTTCTCTTAACCGAGCCTACTCTGTCTACGACCAGTTATAAAATACAAGCCCTGGACTGCGTGTGAAAAACTCTTTTTTTCTGGTCATTCCCGAACAAAGAAACGATCCGCAAGCGCTGGTGTCGTTTACGGAAACGGCATTGCAGCGCTGGGTATCCGATCTGCCAACAGCCAATCCAGGTTTGGCGACACGCTTATTTCAGGATTTGATTACCGAATTGATCAGCCTGGAAATGACCAGCGCGAATCGTCTTGCGGCCTTGGAAACGCTGCGCCCGACATTCCTGATGATCGAAGACTATCTGCGCTCGCGGCTGGTTAAAGCGGGCTTTCCCAAAGGCGAAGTCGAGCGCAAGATTTTCAGTCTCGTGGTCATGATCGAAAAACAATTCACCATCGGCTACTGGATGGTCGTTAAGGATCTGACCCGCCGTGAAATCAGCTGGCTGCAAGGCAAAAACACCTTACTTTCGATGCAACGCGCCATCAAGGGTCTCAGTTGCATCGTCATCAGCCATTACATGATGAGCATGTCCGTGCCCGACTGGATTTGGTACGACCTGCATTCACTCTACAAACTGGCCTGCAAACTCGGCAAGGAGTCGGCCCGGATCGGTGATCAGGCCAGCCTATTCAGCAAATCCAGCAGTATCGAAGACAGTTATAAACAGATTTTGCTGTTGAGCTTGACCTTCCCCTCCGGGCTGATGCAACGCGAGCTGTTACTGGTTTATGAATTCATCGGCAAAATCAGCGACCTTGTCGCCATCGAAAAAAAACCGATTGCAGAGCAGAACAGCCAATGCGTATTGCTGCTGGACGAAGACCAACCGCCAAGTTTCACCGCCACCGCCGACGGGCAAAGCGACAGACGCTCGGATTCGGTCAGGCTTTACCTAAACTTTAGCAAGCTGCTCAAACTGTCCAAGCAGACCGACAAATACTGCAGCAAGGACGAAGCCCGTTTCAGTTCGCTGGAACTGGGCAATATCGACAAGCTAAAACTGTCTCCAGAGCTGTTTCAATATCTCCTGCAACGCTGGCAAGGCTTGGAACCGCACGGCACTGCGATGTTTAGCGACCGGCTAAATCGCTATTTTGCTATCGGTTTCGACGCCACCCACGAGTTACAAGACATCAACCAACCGCCGTCGGCTAATCTGGAGCTGATGGCCGAAAGCTATTCCGAGCGCGCGCTGTCTTGCAGCTTTCAGCAAGAAGGCCTGCTGCACATCGGCAGTTTGATCAGTTATCGCAAAACCGACACCCAGCCGCATCAACGCAGTTTGGGAGTGATCTGCAGAATACAATTGACTAAACAGGACAACACCCTGATTTTCGAGATCACGCAAATTGCCCAGCAATCCTACTCGGTCGGCTATCAGCTACCGGATAACGAAGCCGATCCAGAGCTAAAAAAAGCCCTACTCTACGGCCAAACCATCAAGGGCGAGGAAAGAAGTTATATCATTCTGGAATCGTTCATGATAAAAGACGGCGATATCTTGAGAATGTACATGGGCGGGGAAAACTTTCCTATCATTCTCAATGGCCGACGAAATATCGGCCTGGGATACTGGCAATTCGAATGCCGTCGTATCATGGAAAAGCCCAGCCAACCGCAGACCAGCAAAAAAGGTTATGATTTCATCTGACTTTAGACCCTACCCTGCACCCCCCCAACGCCTCGACAGGCGCCAGCATTTAAGCCCCCATTTCGATGACAGAACAATCCGATCAGGTCACTGATTTCAAAAATTTCGACGACCCTTTCGCCCAACGCGAAGCCGAGAAATACGAACACCCCATCCCCAGCCGGGAACTGATCCTGCAGTTGCTTCAACAAACCGGCAAACCCTTACGACGCCAACAAATCGCCCAACAATTCTCTCTGGAATCCGCCGACGCACTGGAAGCCTTGCGCAGACGCCTGCGCGCCATGGAACGCGACGGCCAATTGCTGTTCAACACCCGGCAAAAGTACAGCATCGGCGGCGGCCATAACCTGATAGCCGGCCGCGTACTCGGCCACCCGGACGGCTTCGGCTTCCTGAAACCGGACGACGGTAGCGACGATTTGTTTTTATCGCCGCGGGAAATGAAACCGTTGATGCCGGGCGACCGCATCAGCGTGCGGGTATCAGGTCTGGATCGGAAGGGACGGCGCGAAGCCGCCGTGGTGGAGATCACCGAACGCAACACCCACCAAGTCGTCGGCCGTTTTTATACCGAAGGCCGCGCTGCCTATGTGGTGCCGGACAACAAGAAAATCAGCCATGAAGTCCTGATTCCCAAGGAAGACATCGGCGGCGCCAAGAAGGGCCAGATCGTCGTTGCCGAAATTGTTCAGCAACCCAGCGCGCACTGCCAGCCGATAGGCCGCATCAGCGAAGTGTTGGGCATGCACATGGCACCGGGCATGGAAATCGAAATGGCGATTCGCTCTTACGATTTGCCCAACAGCTGGCCGGAAGCGCTACAGAAAGAAATCAAACCCTTAAAAGCAGAAGTACCGGAAGACGCTAAACAGGGCCGCGAAGACATTCGCCATTTGCCGTTAGTCACCATCGATGGCGAGGACGCCCGAGATTTCGACGACGCCGTCTACGCGCAAAAAACCCCGAAAGGCTGGAAGTTGCTAGTGGCGATTGCCGACGTCTCGCATTATGTCAAAGTCGGCACCGCGCTGGACGCCGAAGCGAAAAACCGCAGCACCTCGGTGTACTTTCCGGAAAAAGTCATTCCGATGCTGCCGGAAATTCTTTCCAACGGCTTGTGCTCGCTGAACCCTGAAGTCGACCGTTTGTGCATGGTCTGCGAAATGTTGATCGACGGCAGCGGCCAGATCACCCGCTCGCGCTTCTTCGAAGCGGTGATGCGCTCGCACGCCAGGCTGACCTACACCCAAGTCGCCAAAATGCTGGTCGACGGCGACCAAAAGCTGATCAAAAAATATGCTGCGCTGATGCCGCATCTGCAAACGCTGTACGACCTGTACCAAGTCATGCGCAGCCAGCGCGAAGCCCGCGGCGCGATGGATTTCGACACCCAGGAAACCCGCATCGTCTTCGGCGCCGAACGTAAAATTGCCGAAATCGTGCCGCTGGTGCGTAACGACGCCCATAAACTGATCGAAGAATTCATGATCAGCGCCAACACCTCGGCGGCGAAATTTCTAAACCGCAAGAAAATGCCGCGATTGCTGCGCATTCACGACGGCCCCGGCGCCGAAAAACTGTTGGCGCTGAAAACCTTCCTCGGCGAACTGGGTTTACGCCTTGGCGGCAGTGCCGCGCCGACGCCGCTGGATTACATGCATTTGTTGGAATCGGTGCATCACCGCCCCGATGCCCACCTGATCCAGACCATCTTGCTGCGCTCGATGTCGCAAGCGGTCTACAGCCCGGACACCAAAGGCCATTTCGGTCTGGCTCTGGACGCTTACACTCATTTCACCTCGCCGATACGCCGCTATCCCGACTTACTGGTGCATAGGGCGATACGCCATTGTCTGGCCGGCAAAAAGCCGTCCGAATTCCATTACAGCCATGCCGATATGGCGATACTAGGCGAACATTGCTCCGCCAACGAACGCCGTGCCGACGAAGCCACCCGCGACGTAGTGTCGTGGCTGAAATGCGAATACATGATGGACAAAATCGGCGAAGACTTTCCCGGCATCATCTCCGCCGTCACCGGTTTCGGCTTCTTCGTCGAATTGCAGGACATTTACGTCGAAGGCCTGGTCCACATCGCCTCGCTGCACGGCGACTATTTCGTCTTCGATTCCGGCAAGCACCAACTCTACGGTGAACGCACCGGCGTGCGCTACCGCCTGGGCGACGCCGTGCGCATCAAAGTGGTCCGCGTCAACCTCGACGATAAGAAAATCGACTTCGAACTGGTGCAAGCCGGTAAAAAAGCCGGCAAAGCGGCGAAAGCAACTAAACCCGCCGCAAAAGCAAAAACCGGCAAAGCGAAATCGGCCCCAAAGCCGGAAAAAGCCAAAACCAAGTCGAAAGCTAAAACCAACAAACGCCGCAAGAAATAATGCCGCGGCGTGAGTGACTGCTTCTCCAACCGTATGGTTGCTTAGCGTTGATCGACGGGGTGTAGGGAGCTATCCCTGGCTACCGGACGGATTTAGAAAACCCGTTCTGTTCAATAAAACTGGTTTGAAACGTTCTGTCGGGGTTGCCCCCCCCGGCCCGCCAAGTTTTTTGAAAAAGCCCCAGCCGAGCGAAACAGGGAATATTTCCCCGTCTCAAACGTTTCAATCCAATCTCGAGGAAAGGCAAACTTTAGAGCACTAAAAATGTTGACGTTGTCATGGGCGGAAAAAATTGCCACGCATTTGGCGACGCGCAACCTTCGATTATGACTTGAGACGCTAAGTATTGAGCATTAGCGGTGATTATGCGCTCAGGGGTATACGACCCAGGCGGCACATCGTTCGCCGGCTTTTTGAAATCGTGCCAATTTGCGGTGATTTCCGTTACCATTTATTCAAACCACAGCCCTATCACGCAGCCGTGTCGGATGATCGACTGACGACCGAGACGGCTATCAATATTGGAACAATCGCTACCGCAACTCATGACCACTACCAACCTCTTCGGCATTCACGCCGTCCAAGCGGCGCTGGAATATTCCCCGCAAAAAATTCGTAAAGCCTGGGTCGACAATCAGCGTCAGGACGCACGGCTGAAACCGGTGCTCGACGAGTTGGCCGCCATCGGCATTCATCCTGAGAAAATTGAGCGTAAGAAGCTGGAACGCATGGCCGATGGCAAGAATCACCAAGGCATCATCATCGCAGTGGAACTACCGCCGATGCGCGATGAGGACCAACTGAAACGCGATGTCGAAGCGCTGGAAGCCATGCCGTTTTATCTGGTGCTGGATCAAGTGCAGGACCCGCACAACCTCGGCGCCTGTTTGCGCACCGCCGATGCGGTCGGCGTCCACGGCATCATCGTCACCAAAGATAACGCCGCCGGCATCACGCCGACGGTGTGCAAGGTGGCCAGCGGCGCAGCGGAAACAGTGCCGGTGTATCAGGTCACCAACTTGGCCAGAACCCTGCGCTGGTTGAAGGAGCAAAACATCTGGGTGATGGGCACGGCCGGCGAGGCGGAGCAAACTATCTATGACATGAAACTGGATATGCCGCTGGCGCTGGTGATGGGTGCCGAAGGCTCCGGCATGCGTCACCTCACCCGCCAACACTGCGATTTTCTGGTCAAAATCCCCATGCTTGGCCAGGTGGAAAGCCTGAATGTGTCGGTGGCCGCCGGCGTGATGCTTTACGAAGTCCTCAGACAAAAACAACTG
>Ga0172367_10010026_pt1 | contig 10273 bp, 7 predicted proteins | sample Lak10m_FD_114542 | JGI IMG/M metagenome (GOLD analysis project Ga0172367, IMG submission 114542) | Freshwater microbial communities from Kabuno Bay, South-Kivu, Congo - kab_022012_10m | ecosystem: Environmental > Aquatic > Freshwater > Lake | place: Democratic Republic of the Congo: South-Kivu...
AATATCATGAAGTTACTCCAACTTTTTTTATCCGATTCATCCAACTTATCCCAATACTTTTTATCTTGAGTTTGAGTAATCATTTTTATGTGGTCAAACAATGTTGTCGGCATTACAATAATGAATTTATTTCAATCAAACATCCTGCCATAGCGATTTCTTTATCTATGGAATGGAAATGGTTGGTTTGTCCTTGTGATAATACTAGAATAACATTAGCTGTATTATTAGGTGCGTACTCATCTACCTTATCGTACAATAGAGTAAATAATTCAGTAAAATCGGTCACTCTACTATCAATCAAAGTTTGTCTCAATTTCATATAACGATTTCTTACATCATCTTTAGATTTAAGAATATCCAAAATTTTCATTTTGTAATCGTTTTCCAATAGATTTTGGACATCTACTTTAAGAACTCCTTTATTAGAATTCAATTGGCAAGTATTGATAATCTTACGAATATCAGGATAACCAGCATCAATGATTGGAACTAAATCTTTTGGTTCAAACTTTACTTCCTCGCCATTCAAAATTTTTGAAATTTGAATTGCAACATCTTTTTTAGTTGGAGGTACGATTTGGAAAGTTTGACAACGTGATTGAATTGGTTCAATTACTTTTTCTACATAATTACAAGTTAGAATAAACCTGCAATGTTTAGAAAATGTTTCCATCAAGTTACGAAGAATTGCTTGAGCATTCTGAGACATATAATCAAACTCATCAAGAATGACAATTTTCATTGGTTTGAATCCAATAGTTGATGCGAAACCCTTTACTTTATTTCTAACCATATCCACATTGTTTTCATCCGATGCGTTGATGATAATGTGGTCACATTCAATAGAATTTACTATTAGTTTAGCAAGTGTGGTTTTACCAGTACCTGCTCTACCATAAAGAAGTAGATGGGGAACATCACCATTTTCAATGTAACCTTTTACCTTTTCTTTTAAGTGCTCGTTCCCCACATAGTTTTCCAATATACTTGGCCGGTATTTTTCTACCCACAAACTATTATCTACTTTCTTATTATCGTTATTATCTGAAAAGAATGCCATTTTAATTATTTTTTATGAAATACAAATATAGGTTCGAATTTGTATGCTTTACCATTATGTTCTACTGAATTTTTAATACCCGATTTTGATGGATCTAATCCAACCATTCGGGTCATCAACATTTTTAACTTACCTTTATATTCACATCCGAGTTCTTCTAATATTTTTCGTGAATCACCCTCCAAATCAAAATAAGTATCTTTACCAATTTTTATTGATGCAATGTTCCAAAGAATGTATCTATCATTTTTAAGATACTCATAAATGGTGGTTAAGGTTGGACGTAAGAAGTTTTCTCTCCAGTCCTCATACTCACCATAGGCTTTGAATGATTGTTTCTCATCTTGGGAATATTGTTCTCTGTTAAAGTATGGAGGTGATGTAAACGATAAATCAAACTTACCTTTGTACTTTTGGAACTTTGGGTTATGTTGAATTAGTTCAGAACCATCTTGGAATAACTCATAAGTGTTTCCTTGTTTTTTTACATCAAAGAATTTAACTAATGAATCTGAAAAATCATCTACACACTTTTTGTTGTAAAAATCCGCAACATACTCATAACGAGATATACCAAGTTCGGGTATAAAGTTATCAGGATTTGGGTCAGTCCCCACATAATGAGTTTTCTTTCTACTACTCATTGCACCAAGTATTCTACCACCCCATCCCGAAGATGAATCATAAATCACTAATGGTTCATCTTGTTGGATATGATTAGTATAATTTTCGTAAATCCATTTTGCAGTTAATGCAGGAAAATTCACTGCAGGTTGTCCACATGATAATCGGAATACTTGAAGAATCTTTGGAAAAATACCATCGGTTTTATCATACCAACGAATTAAGTAGTGATAATTTTTACGAGTACCATCTGCCAATTCATAATAATCAGGAACATCACCCACATTAGCAAGTTGGGTTTGATTTAAATAACCTCCATCTCTTAACTCTCTAACTTGAGTCCCTGATAAATAAAGATTACCGAATCCAACATACTCTGCGTTGAAAGTACCGTAATTACCCAATGTCTCTTCTTTTACTCTTGCAAGGACAATATCTGAATTACCCCACTCACCATTAAAGATTTTACCTTCGTGTGCTTCTTTAATAAAAGTATAACCATCTTGTCCATCCCAAAAAGGATTTTCATCTTTCTTGTTGATAATGGAACGAGACCACGAGTACATAGAATCTCTCTTCACTGCCCTTCTCATAATCTTGACGAAAGTTTCTTCAAGTTCAGGGTCAGCAAAATGGTCATAGATACTCAACCCACCATCGGCAGCTTTACCAATAGAGATTTTAGTTTTCAACATGGTTGGAAAAAATTGATTTACAACCGATGCATCTTTATTGAAGTTTTGGATAATACCTAATGATTCAGTATCACCACTCAAATCTTTTTCCCAATACTCTGCAGGGTTTGATTTAAGTTTCTTGAATGAATCAATAATACCTTCTTCATCCCTGCCAATTACTGGTGGAGTACCACTTACATCCCATTGTTCAGTCACTTCTTTACGAAGAAGTTTAGCCCAAGACACAAACTCATCATCGGTCATTTCTAACAACCGATGATAAGTAGTGTTGGATTTAAACTCAGAAAATTTACTTCGTTCGTAAAAGTACTTCATTAGGATTGAATTTCCACGAGATAGTAATCAGAAGTGTATTGGTCAATTTCAAAGTGGATATGAGAAAGACCTTGTGTTGAAATATTTAGGGTTGCATCAGATGCTTCTTTGTTTGCAACAAGAATTTCTTTAAGATAAGTTGCTGAGAAAGAAATTGGTTCTACATCACCATTACACTCACAATCTACATCAATTGAAATTCGGTTAGTGTTGATGTTAGAATGACCTAAGATAATCTGTCCCTTACCACCCTTACAAGTAAAAGTAAAGTTGTTCTCGTCAGCAAGAGCACCCTTTGCTCTGATAAAAGTATTGATGAAAGTTGAATCCAATTTAATCTTTACATCAAAGTTTGGAAGTTGTTTCAAATCAGGTACATTTGGAATAACCGAAAGGTCTGCCAACATATAATTTACCGAAGTTGATTTATCTTTGAACTTCAAAGAAACTGCCTTACCTTCAATATCTTGGATTGCGAAATCTACACCATCATCAAGAACTGATAACATTTTGGTTAGTTTTGTGGTATCATACACACCCAAAGTTGCATTTGAACCATCAAATTCTTTCATACTTACCGAACCCAAAACTGATTTGTCATCGGAGATAAAAGCTGTTGAAAGAGAACCATCTTTTGATTCCCATTTTACTGATTCTACCAAACCAGCAAGAGTGTACTTTTGTACGAAACGATTTAATTTTTGTTTTTCCATTATTAGTTTATTTTAAATTTATACAAAGATACGAAAAAAATTTGAGCATACCAAAACTTTTTTCATTTATAATTTTACATCATTTGAGGAATCATCGGAAATTGTGGTTTTTCCTCTGGTTTATCCACTACCATACACTCTGTTGTAAGAATCATACCTACCACCGAGGTTGCGTTTTGAATTGCTTCTCTTGTCACCTTCTTCGGGTCAATAATACCATTTTGGAACATATCTACGAATTGACACGATTTAGCATCATAACCTATATTTTCATTACCATCAAATGTAAATTGAGTAAATAATCCTTCAATAATAAAATCGGTATTTAATCCGGCATTATCCAAAATTTGTCTAATTGGTGCCAGTACTGCAAATCTAATTACTTTAACACCATTCAATTCAGCAGGACTCAACCCTCCCTTATCAATCAGTTCTTGAAGTTTATCAATAGTTTTTACTAGAGCAACTCCTCCACCTACTACAATACCTTCTGCAATTGCAGCTCGAGTTGCTTGAAGGGCATCATCTACTCTATCTTTCTTTTCTTTCAATTCAACTTCCGAACCAGCACCGATGTAAAGAACTGCAACTCCACCTGATAACTTAGCCAATCTTTCTTGAAGTTTTTCTCTATCGTAATCTGAAGTTGTGTTTTCAATTTCAGTTTTGATTTGTCCAATTCGTTGTGAAATGTTTTCAGTAGAACCCGAACCATTTACAATAGTGGTGGAATCTTTTCCTACGGTCACTTTCTCTGCAGTACCCAAATCATCCAAAGTCACTTCACTCAACTTATACCCAGTTTCGGGAGTGATAAAAGTTCCACCAGTTAGGATTGCAATATCCTCCAACATAGCCTTCTTTCTATCCCCAAATGCAGGTGCTTTAACACACACCGTACTCAACAACCCTCGTAGTTTATTTACTACCAAAGTTCCCAAGATTTCAGCATCTACATCATCAGCGATAATTAGGAGAGAACGAGATTGCTGTGAGATTCCTTCCAATAGTGGGAGAATATCATTCATGTTAGAAATTCTACCATCATAAGTTAAGATGTAGGGATTTTCCAACACTGCAGTCATTTTATCGGTATTAGTGATGAAATGTGATGACATATACCCTTTATCAAACTGCATACCTTCTACCAACTCCATAGAGGTTTCTAACCCCTTGGATTCTTCTACGGTGATTACACCATCGGTACCAACTTTTTCAAATGCATCTGCAATCAGGTCCCCAATAGTAGAATCATTATTTGCTGAGATTGTTGCTACTTGTTTGATTTTTTCTTTATTGGAACCAACCACCACTGCTTGTCTTTCCAATTCTTCTACCACAACTTTAATTGCTTTATCCATACCTCTTTTAAGGTAGATTGGATTAGTTCCTTCATTGACGAACTCAAACCCTTTCTTTGCAATTGCTTGTGCGAGAACGGTTGCAGTGGTAGTACCATCACCTGCAGAATCTGCAGTTTTTTGGGATACTTCTTTTACGAGTTGAGCACCCATGTTTTCAAATACATCTTCTAATTCAATTTCTTTTGCTACCGATACACCATCTTTAGTGATATGTGGTGAACCTGCCTTTTTTTGAAGGAGTACATTTCTACCTGCGGGACCAAGAGTGACCTTTACTGCATCAGCAAGAGTATCTAATCCTTTTTTAAGTGATTCTCTTGCTTCGGAATCAAATTTTAATTGTTTTGCCATAACTTATTTTTTATATCTTTTTTCTAATTTTTGTAATTCATCTTCATCCAAATCTTCTTCATCATCTAATGAAAATTCAATTTCATCAGTATAAACATTTTCATCATCATGATGAAACATATCATCACATTCACAATCAACACAATCATCAATCATTTCTCGTGCTTCATCTTCATCTTCAGCCAAAACACTCACAGTCCAAGCTGTAACTAATGTTCGTTCTCCAACGAATGTAAATTTTTTCTTTGTCATAACTTTTTTTTAATTTATTTATTTACTTGTGTATTACATATACTATTCCATATAGGTAGATACTGACATATTGTCAGATTGTTTTACAAAGATACGAAAAATATTTGAATAATCCAAATCAGAAAGAAAAAAACTTTTCTGCAGTGCGCTGTTCTGATACAACATCACCCCAACCAACGGCTGTAAAGAAATCTTGTAATTTACCTTTCAATTCTGCCTCAAAAATTCTACTATGATCAACATAAGTAGCGATAAAATCTACAATCTCGGGTGGGTCCTGATACCCAGTAAATGCTAGACCATCCAACCCCAAAGGGTTATTTTTAAGATATACCCACTTCACTTTGTCACCATTACCCATAGGAGAGTATTTAAAAGGAGCATCAAAATGTTTTAAACAATCATTATACGCAATTGCTGCCTTAACATGAGCAGGAGTTCCTTTCTCAACTTGGAAAGGTTGTCTTTTTTTACCCATGTATTTTGTCAGTTCTTTTACTGCTGAGTTTTTGGCAATATCCTTGATTTCGTATTCGGTCATTTTCTTTTTGAACGCAAGAACTTTATCGGAAATTTCGGTTTCGGTTTCACCTCGTAGAATGGAAATAAGAACCTCTGCCATGATATCTTGGAATGCCTTGGGGAATGATGACCTTTTAACATCTAACCCCTTAACATCCAACTTATCCATCGGAACACCATTATTCATGATAATCCATTGAGCATATCTTTTCTTTGCAACCCAAAGACCTGATTTTGCTACAAATTCCTTTTTGATTTCAAAACGGTGTTTATCTGCTGGAACATTAAATACTTTTACCGAAAGTATATTGTAAAAATTGTTTAAGTAATCTTGAACTTCTCCTGCAATACCATCAACATAACCTGCGATTGTATCTTGTTCTTCGTTTTTCCAATTTGGAAATCTCTTATCCATCAAGGGAACTGCAGAAAAGAACACAGAATCAGTATCAATATAAATGTTGGAATCTACATCCTTCGTACCCAACTCCTTGTTATACTTGATATTTGCCATATCAGCAGTAGATTTAATAACTGTTTGGCCAGTAAGTGTTACTGCTTCTGCGTTATCAATATCATAGAATCTAAAGGCCGGTAATCCTAATACTCCATATAGAGAGTTCAACAAAATCTTTTGAACCAATTGTCTCTTAGCATAGAAAGCGTATTTTTCCATATCACCTTCTTTACCATATTTCTTTTCTAACTTTCTGAATTCGACTCGTTGGTTGAACCACAAATCAAGAATACCTGGAATACATCCAACCTTATCTGAAGAATAAAGAACTCCATTTGATGCAATTCTATATTCTGATTCATTTAGATACTTTCGTAGATTTTCTTTACTAATTCTTTCTTCACCAAGTTGGTAATAATCCACTTCACCTTTCACGAATTTATTTGCATCCCAATTTTGAATCTTACCCATTTTGGTTTCGGGGGAGATATTCAATGTCATAATGATGGATGGATATAGGGATGTTAAATCCAAATCGTAAATCCAATCGTATTTACCCACAATCGGGTCTTTCACATACGCACCGATAAACTTTTCTTCTCCGGCTTCATTCAATGCAGCCATCTTTTCTCTTCTATCCGCAGGTTTGTTTGGAGCTACCAAATTATTTCTACGAAGATATGTCAACATTGCACCTTCCAAATACTTGGAGGAGTAAACGAAGTCTTCATAAGGGACGTGCCCTGCGTGACAGATACCTCTACATAAATCAATAAATTGTAGTTTCTTATCAAATCCTACTACCAACTCAACATCCACCAAGTTATATTCAATAAACTTTTGAATATCATCTCTGAATAATTGGTCTAGATTTCCTTGATATTCTACCTTACCTCTACCCAATTCAATTTGAGCAACAGTATCCAATCGGTAGTTTGGTAATTCACCATAGTTGTATTTCTTATACAATTCAATATAATCCAAATAAGAAACACCAGCCATGAAGTATCTCTTACGATATGGAGACCAAAAACATTCTCCAATAGGAGATAATCTATTTGCGTGTTTTTCTCCCAATAACCTTTTAATTCGGTTATACAACATCGGGGTATCAAAGTAATCTATGTTCCAACCAGTGACGATTGATGGGTTGATGTATTCGTATAAATCTAAATACTTTAACAACATATCCCTTTCATCTACAAAAGGAATAACAATTGCTTTATCAGTTTTTTTCTCCACCATCTTTCTACTCTTATCCATAACCAATACCCAATACTGGTCAGTAGCAGAATCGTGTAAAGCGATTGATGTGAGTTCGTTCTTTGCCTCTTCGGGGTTAGGTAGTCCTGATTCCATCTCACACTCAATATCGTATGTAAGAATCACATGAGCGGTTGATGGGTCATCTGAATCGGAGTATAGATCTACTAATGCACGGGTTGTCTCGGGAACATCTGATTCAAACAATTCAGGGTCATCCTTGGTAAATTTGTATATTTTTGTCAATCTATCTCCATAGATAGATTCATATTCACCTTTTTGTGCTCGTTCGTATGCATATCGAGTATAAGGAAATGACCTATATCCTAATTTATCATCCCAAAGATGTATCAAGTTTTTTTCTCGTTGATAATATATGTTTTGATATGCCATTATTTAATATTTAAAGATTTTCTATACGAACCACCGATGTTCCAAAAAAGGATTTTTCCATCAAGTTTTTCTATATTTTGTTCTAACCAATACCACATTTTTCTTTCCCAAAATTCATTCATATCAAATGGATAATCAGTTATATTATCCATAAAATCATCAAATGCAAATTCTGATTTGTAAATATGAATGTTATTTAAATCACCTGCTTTGTTTTCATTTAAAATCTTTTTAGTAGATTCTATTGATGACATTGTAATTGTATGAACCTGTCTTTTATTTTTAAGAATATCTTGCCATGAAGTATATTGTAAAAATTCTCTAATCAATCCCGATGCAGTTACTCCACTACCTATTGATACAACCAAATGGTCAAAATCTTGTTCTGCCAAAACTTCTTTCATTCTATCCTGCATATAGTTTACATAAGTAGGGTGATTAAAAGCATAAGGTAATTGTTGCCAACCATTTTTTTGAGCAATACCACCTAATTTATTTTCAAGTAGTTTCATCATATTTGGTTTCAGAGGATTCAACTTTGCCCCATTACCACGAATGATTTCTAAAATCTCGGGTGGATATGATTTGGAATCGGGATATGAAGAAATAAATTCAATACCATATTCTTGACATAATCTTGATAAAACCCACCCTGTCCAACTTCCATATACTGAAAGGTGGGTTAGTGGTTTGGATTTATCTATTGCATCAGATTCTAAAATTCTTCGGATACCTTCAATCTTTGCCCATCTTGGATAGTTTACACCATCTCCAACAAGGTCATCTCTTTTCACATAAACCTTTTTATTTTTTAAAAAGTATTCTTCTATTGGAGTTTGGATTACAGCCATTTGTAGATTCCTAAATTTTTATTTGTAATTTCTTCTCTCAACTTTTTGTGAGAGAATCCATGTATCTTTTGGAAATTATCACCAATGACATGAATCATATTTTTTCTATTATTAAAGTTTATACTTTTATCATTCAAAATAATATGTTCTATGTATTGTTTAAAGTTAGTTCCTTTTTGGAATGCCCTTTTTTCTTGGTCAAGAATTTCATTTGGTAATTTACCTCTAAATGCATCTGCTAGTGGTAATTTCCATTGGTTACCCTTAGCTAAATATTCATCGGTAAGATTAGTAGTATAATCCAAAAAATCAGTATCAAAGAATGGACATCTCAATTCTATTGTACCATAATTCATAAAGATAGTATTACCTCTCAACAAATTACCATAGTGTTGTTTTTCAAATAATTTTTTACGAACATCACTCCAATCAGGTTTTTTACTGAACATCCTAAATGTACCATACGAACCATATGATTCATCCGAACCCTCACCACTAAATGCTACTTTGATTCCATCTTTAGCCATTTCTTCTGCAATGAATGATTGTAGGATTCCTACTTCCATTTGGACAGTTGATGGATATTCAATTACTCGGATAGATTCTAAGAATCTTTGTTTAATAATTTCTTCATCTCTCGGTACAAATACTTCTACTAACTCCACTCCTATTGCCTTTGCACATACTCTTGCTTTTTGTAAATCTTTTGATTCTTGGTCAAACGCAATGGTATATGCTTTTATATTTGGAATTCGTTGTGCAAGTAAGTAAGTAATAATTGCAGAATCAATTCCACCACTTAAAGATGTTGCAATAGGTACATCAGATAATAATCTCTTATCTACTGCTCTTTCTAAAAGTTTGAATGTGGTTTCACCAACTTCTTCATGAGATGTTGCGTTAGTTGGTTCTGATGAAAATTGAAAATAAAAATTTGGTTCTATTTTAATCTTATCAGTATCCAAATCAATTTCTACAAGTGAATTTTTCGGTACAATTTGTATATCATCAATACCTTCTTGTGTCAAGATAGATTTTATTTCACTTGCAATTATATACTTGTTGGTATTATGTATGTATAAGGGTATTTTACCCACCCAGTCACGAGATAATACCAATTTGTTATGATGATATATAACAAACGAAAACATACCTTCTAATCTCTTTAATTCACCTTCTTTGTAAAGAAACAATATAATTTCTGAATCTGAATTTGATTTGAATGTATATCCTCTTTTTTCGTATTCTTTTCGTAATTGTGGGTAGTTCCAAATTTCACCATTTACTATCAAGTGAATATCACCAAAAGTCATAGGTTGATTACCTAATGGTGAAATATCGTTAATTGATAAACGATTGTGTCCTAAATGAATTGTTTTATTTTTGTAAGTAAATTCTTTTATACCA
>Ga0172367_10010028_pt1 | contig 10273 bp, 7 predicted proteins | sample Lak10m_FD_114542 | JGI IMG/M metagenome (GOLD analysis project Ga0172367, IMG submission 114542) | Freshwater microbial communities from Kabuno Bay, South-Kivu, Congo - kab_022012_10m | ecosystem: Environmental > Aquatic > Freshwater > Lake | place: Democratic Republic of the Congo: South-Kivu...
CGATTCCGGCGTGATCGCCCATTGGGCGAAACAGGCCGCATAGGCGCCGACGACATAGAGGATCAGCGTTCCGGTGCGGCCCAGCACATGCTCGACCTGCCGACCGCAGAAAAGCAGCATCAGCAGGTTGAAGCCGATATGCAGCCAACCGGCATGGACGAAGGTGCAACTGAGCGGCGTCAGCCACCACGGCACCGCCGCCATGCCGTCCAGCAAGCCGGGGTTGCCAATGCGGGCGGGCATGAACCCTCCCAGCAAGGCCGCATTGTCGATCTGCCCGGTTGCCAGCAGCAACAGGAACAGGACGAACGTGACCAGCGCGATCGCGTTGGTCGTGCGTCCGGCAGGCAGTTTCACGGGATCAGATGAACGCGATCTTGTCGACCAGGTAGAATTTGTCGCCCGACGGGACCGACACTTCCACCTCGTCACCGACCTCGCGGCCGATCAGCGCACGGCCCAGCGGGCTGTTATAGCTGATCATGCCCGCCTTGGCGTCCGCCTCGGCCTGGCCCACGATCTGATATTTGACCGGCTTGTCATCCTCGTCCAGCAGGGTCACGGTCGCGCCAAACACGATCTTGTTACCCGACAGGGTGGTCGGATCGATGATCTGGGCGCGCGACAGCTTGTCTTCCAGGTCGGAAATCGTTGCCTCGACCTGCCCCTGCCGTTCCTTGGCGGCGTGATATTCGGCATTTTCCGACAGGTCGCCGTGGGCACGAGCTTCCTCGATGGCGTCCACGATCAGAGGGCGCTCGGCCTTCAGTTCGCGGAGCTGCGCATTGAGCTTGTCATAGCCCACCTGCAGCATCGGCATCTTCTCGACGGTCGCCATTCTTGCAAATCCTTCGTCAAAACTTCCCTTTGGCGGCGCCGAACGTGGCGCCGCCCGCAGCATGCTTCCTGGTGAAGGGGATCAGGCGTGCGACCCGGGATAATAGGACTGGAGCGAGCGCACTTCAAGGGCACGGTCCCGCAAAGCCTCGATTGCGTCCGCCGCAGCGACGCTGGCGGTCGCGGTGGTGAAACTTGCAATCTTTGCGCGTAGAGCACTGGTGCGGATCGCCTTGCTGTCCTTCAGGGACTGCCAGCCTTCGGTGGTGTTGAAGATCAGCTGCACGTCGCCATCGGTGATCCGGTCGACAATGTGCGGGCGCCCTTCGGCCACCTTGTTCACATGCTCGACGGCGATCCCCTGCCCTTCCAGATAAGTGGCAGTGCCGCCGGTCGCAATGATGGTGAAGCCCATGCCCGCCAGCTTCTGCACCGCCGGCAGGATCACCGGCTTGTCGCTGTCCTTGACCGACACGAAGACGGTGCCGCTGGTCGGCAGCACGGTGCCCGCACCCAGCTGCGCCTTGGCAAAGGCGGTCGCGAAATTGCTGTCGATGCCCATGACTTCGCCGGTGCTCTTCATTTCCGGCGAGAGCACGGGGTCGACGCCGGGGAAGCGGTTGAACGGGAAGACCGCTTCCTTGACCGCGACATGGTCGATCGCGTTGCGATCGATCCTGGGCAGATCCTTGATCTTTTCACCGGCCATGACGCGCGAGGCGATCTTGGCGATCGGGGTGCCGATCGCCTTGGCAACGAAGGGCACGGTCCGGCTGGCGCGCGGATTGACCTCGATCAGATAGACGATGCCATCCTTGACCGCGAACTGGATGTTCATCAGGCCACGGACCGACAGGGCACGGGCCAGCACTTCGGTCTGGCGCTCGATCTCGGCAATCACCTCGTCCGACAGGCTGTAGGGCGGCAGCGAGCAGGCGGAGTCACCGGAGTGAACGCCCGCTTCCTCGATATGCTGCAGCACGCCGGCGACGACCACATCGTCGCCGTCACACAGCGCGTCCACGTCCACCTCGACCGCATCACGCAGATACTGGTCGATCAGCACCGGGGAGTCGCCCGACACCTGCACGGCGGTGGTGATATATTCTTCGAGCTGGGCCTGGCCGTCGACGATTTCCATGGCGCGACCGCCAAGGACATAGGACGGACGCATCAGCACCGGATAGCCGATGCGGTTGGCGACCGCGATCGCCTCCTCGCGGCTGCGGGCGATGCCGTTGGCCGGCTGGCGCAGCTTCAGCTTGTCGATCAGCGCGGCGAAGCGCTCGCGATCCTCGGCAAGGTCGATCGCGTCCGGGCTGGTGCCCAGGATCGGGATGCCGGCATCTTCCAGCGCCTGTGCGAGCTTGAGCGGCGTCTGGCCGCCAAACTGCACCAGCACGCCGGCCAGCGTTCCCTTCGACATTTCGACATGCAGGATCTCCAGCACGTCTTCGGCCGTCAGCGGCTCGAAATAGAGGCGATCAGACGTGTCATAGTCGGTCGACACGGTTTCCGGGTTGCAGTTGACCATGATCGTCTCATAGCCGGCTTCGCTCAGCGCAAAGCAGGCATGGACGCAGCAATAGTCGAACTCGATGCCCTGACCGATGCGGTTGGGACCACCGCCCAGGATGACGACCTTCTTGCGGTCGCTGGGCTGCGCCTCATTCTCCGGCTCGCCGAAGATCGGGGCTTCATAGGTCGAATACATGTAGGGCGTCTTCGCCTCGAACTCGGCGGCGCAGGTGTCGATGCGCTTGAACACCGGACGCACGCCCAGCTTGTGGCGCAGGCTGCGCACCTCGTCCTCGGTCACGCCGCCGGTCATGGCGACGACGGCATCGTGGATCAGGCCGCTGCCGCGCGCGACGCCGCGCTCATTGCCACGCAGATTGGCGGACTTGAGCGCCAGCCAGGCGAGACGCTTGTCGGAAAAGCCCATGGCCTTGAGGCGGCGCATGCCGTCCGCATCGCGCGGCAGGCCATGTTCCAGCACCTCATTCTCGGCCTCGACGATTTCCTTCAGGCGCTCCAGGAACCAGGGATCGAACTTGGCGATATTGTGAATTTCCGCGACGGTCAGACCTTCACGAAGGGCTTGCGCGGCGACCAGCAGACGATCGGGCGTCGGCTGTGCCAGGGCGGCGATGATGTCGTCCTTGGGCGCGCCGACCAGATGATCGACCTGGTTGAAGCCGGACAGGCCGGTTTCCAGACCGCGCAGCGCCTTCTGCATCGATTCATGGATGTTGCGGCCGATCGCCATGACTTCGCCGACCGACTTCATGGCGGTGCCCAGCAGCGGTTCGGCGCCCTTGAACTTTTCAAAGGCGAAGCGCGGGATCTTGGTCACGACATAGTCGATGGTCGGCTCGAACGAAGCCGGGGTCGCGCCGGTAATGTCATTCTCGATCTCGTCGAGCGTGTAGCCGACGGCCAGCTTGGCCGCGACCTTGGCGATCGGGAAGCCGGTCGCCTTCGACGCCAGCGCCGAGGAACGCGACACGCGCGGGTTCATCTCGATGACGACCAGGCGGCCATCCTTGGGATTGACCGCGAACTGGACGTTGGAACCGCCGGTTTCGACGCCGATCTCGCGCAGCACCGCCAGGCTGGCGTTGCGCATGATCTGATATTCCTTGTCGGTCAGCGTCAGCGCCGGCGCGACGGTGATGGAGTCGCCGGTATGGACGCCCATCGGATCGACATTCTCGATCGAGCAGATGATGATGGAATTGTCGTTGCGATCGCGCACGACTTCCATCTCATATTCCTTCCAGCCGAGGAGCGATTCCTCGATCAGGACTTCGGTGGTCGGCGAGGCATCCAGGCCGCCGCGGACGATGTTCATGAACTCGTCGCGATTATAGGCGATGCCGCCGCCGGTGCCGCCCATGGTGAAGCTGGGACGGATGATCGAGGGAAGGCCGGTAAACTCCAGCGCTTCCATCGCCTCTTCCATGGTATGGGCGATGCGCGAGCGGGCCGATTCCAGGCCGATCTTGTCCATGGCGTCGCGGAACTTGATCCGGTCCTCCGCCTTGTCGATCGCCTCGGCGTCGGCGCCGATCATCTGGACACCGAACTTCTCCAGCGTGCCGTCGTTGAACAGCGCCAGGGCTGTGTTCAGCGCGGTCTGGCCACCCATCGTCGGCAGCACCGCATCGGGCCGCTCCTTTTCGATGATCTTCGCCACGATTTCGGGCGTGATCGGCTCGACATAGGTCGCGTCGGCAAATTCCGGGTCGGTCATGATGGTGGCCGGGTTGGAATTCACCAGGATGATGCGATAGCCCTCTTCCTTCAGCGCCTTGACCGCCTGCGTGCCCGAATAATCGAACTCGCACGCCTGGCCGATGATGATCGGACCAGCGCCGATGATGAGGATGGAGGAGATGTCTGTGCGCTTGGGCATTATTTGGCCTCTGATTTACAGTTGAAGGCGCTCACGCGCACAATTTGAATAATGGCGGTCAATGCACGCCCCCCGCCTGCGCCTCGCAACCCCAGCCGTCATATTCGACGCCGCAGAGGATTTCGATCTGGAGGCATTTCCGGGTCAGCGCGCGGATCGAGGCTTCGTCGACCGGTTGCACGCATTCCAGGAACAGGAACAGGTCGCCTTCCTCATCTTCCTCGCGATCCAGTTCGACGAAGCCGAACTGGCTGGCGATGGTCAGGACGCGCTCGAAATCCTTCTCGCTGCCCCGGAAGCTGACATCCACGGGCCGCGCAAGGCGCGCGACGTCGCCATTGCGCTTGAGATTGGCGAGGACTTGCCTGTCCGCCTCCCACTCTGCGGCAAGGCGCGCTTCGTCAACCGGGGGCAGGTTCTGGCTCACGCGGCGACCGCGCCCTTGAGGCCATCGACGAACTTCTTGAACAGGTAGAAGCTGTCCTGCGGGCCGGGCGAGGCTTCGGGATGGTACTGGACCGAAAAGGCGTTCTTGTCGGTGAGTTCAATGCCGCAATTGCTGCCGTCGAACAGCGACACATGGGTCGAGCGCGCATTGGCCGGCAGCGTGTCGACATCGACGGCGAAGCCATGGTTCATGCTGGTGATCTCGACCAGGCCATCCGACAGGCGCTTGACCGGATGATTGGCGCCGCGATGGCCCTGATGCATCTTGATCGTCTTGGCGCCCACGGCCAGGCCCAGAAGCTGGTGACCAAGGCAGATGCCGAAGACGGGGATGTCGGCGGCCAGTACCTGCTGGATCACCGGCACGGCATATTCGCCGGTCGCGGCCGGATCGCCCGGACCGTTCGACAGGAACACGCCGTCGGGATTGAGCGCCTTGACCTGGTCAAAGGTTGCGGTGGCGGGCAGCACGGTGACGCGCGCGCCGGCCTTCACCAGATTGCGGAAGATGTTGTTCTTCGCGCCATAATCGATGGCGACGACATGGGGGCGTTCCTCACCCGCTTCATTGAGGCCATAGCCATAGCCGATGGTCCAGATGCCGTCCTTCCACAGGCGGCTTTCCTTGCCCGTGACTTCGATGGCGAGGTCCATGCCTTCAAGGCCCGGCCAGGCGGCCGCCTTGGCAGCGAGCGCGGCGATGTCGAAATTGCCGTCGGGATCATAAGCGATGACGACGTTGGGGGCGCCCTTCTCGCGGATCAGCCTAGTCAGCGCGCGGGTATCGACACCGGCGAGGCCGATGCGGCCCTTTTCCTTCATCCACTGGTCGAACGGTTCGACATTGCGGAAATTGCTGGGCGCGGTGACGTCCTGGCGCACGATGCAGCCCAGCGCATAGGGGCTGTCGGCTTCGACGTCGTCGAGATTGGTGCCAACATTGCCGATATGCGGGAAGGTGAAGGTGATGATCTGCCCGGCATAGGAGGGATCGGTCATGATCTCCTGATAGCCCGTGATCGAGGTATTGAAGCAGAGTTCGCCGACCGCGTCGCCGACCGCGCCGAAGCCGCGACCGAAGACGGCGGAGCCATCGGCAAAAACCAATACCCCTGTCGCTCCTTTGGGCACAATGAGGGTCTTGGCGTCAGCCATAGTCTGCGGTCCTTTATGCTTTTGCGGGAACCCGTCTGGTGCGGGTTAAACGGCCGGTCACCTATTCCCGCAACGCGTGAAGGTCAACGTCTGTTAAAAATCTCTTTTCGCATTATATCTACTCCTTTCCCGAGAAACAGGATTAATTCGCCCATGATTCGCGACACCATCAAGAGCGCCCAAGTGGAGTCCATGAAGGCCGGCGACAAGGATCGCCTGGCTGCCGTGCGCCTGATCCTGGCCAAGCTCAAGGATCGCGACATCGAACTGCGCACCGCCAGCAATGTGCCCGACGACGATACGGTCGTGGTCGAGGTGCTGCAGAAGATGGTGAAGCAGCGTCGCGAATCGATCGACATGTTCAAGAGCGGTGGCCGCGACGAACTCGCCGCCAAGGAACAGGCCGAGCTGGACGTCATCGAAACCTTCCTGCCCGCACAGCTGAGCGAGGACGAGACCCGCGCCGCGATCGAGGGCATCAAGTCCGAGATCGGCGCGGAAAGCGTCAAGGACATGGGCAAGGTGATGGCCGTGCTCAAGGAACGCCATGGCGCCGTGATCGACATGAGCAAGGCGAGCGGGCTGGTGAAGGCGGCTTTGAGCTGAGCTCTCGCTGGTGACTCCCCCTCCCGCTTGCGGGAGGGGTCAGGGGAGGGCATGTTCATGACCGATGGACAAAGGCTATGCTCGCCCTACCGCGAAAGCCCGCGCACTGCGCAATAATGCCACGGAAGCCGAGCGCGTTCTGTGGCAGGTGATCAGCGCCCGCAAGATTTCCGGCATCCGCTTCAACCGTCAGGTGCCAATCGGCCCTTTCATCTGCGATTTCGTAGCCCGCGCGATCGGCTTGGTAATTGAAGTGGATGGCGGGCAGCACAATGATGCCGTCGACGCTGATCGGACGCGCCATATCGAAGCACGAGGCTTTCGCGTGATCCGTTTCTGGAACAATGACGTTCTTGGCAATATCGAAGGCGTGACTGAGGAAATTGAACGGGTGATTGCGGACATGCCCTCCCCCGATTTGGGTAAACAGCGCCCCGCGCTGTTTAGGCCAAGCCGGGGGCTTGACCGACCCAAATCGCCCTCCCGCATGCGGGAGGGGAGATTTTGACCCTCACGCCCCAATGGCTGGACGAGCTGCGCGCGCGGACGTCGCTTTCGACGTTGATCGGCAAGACCGTGAAGGTGCAGAAGGCGGGCCGCGAGTATAAGGCTTGCTGCCCCTTCCATAACGAGAAGACGCCCAGCTTCACGATCAACGACGAGAAGGGCTTTTATCACTGCTTCGGCTGCGGCGCGCATGGCGATGCGATCCGCTGGATGACCGACCAGCGCGGCCTGCCCTTCATTGAGGCCGTGAAGGAACTGGCGGCAACCGCCGGCATGGAAGTGCCCGCCGCCGATCCGCGCGCGGCCAAGCGCGCCGAGCAGGCCAAGGGGCTGCATGACGCAATGGCGGCGGCGCAGAGCTTCTTCGAGGACCAGCTTGGCGGCATCGACGGCGGCGACGCCCGCGCCTACCTCGCCAAGCGCGGCATCACCGACGCGACCCGGCGCACGTTCGGCTTTGGCTATTCGCCGGATTCGCGCGGGAAGCTCAAGACGTCGCTGCGCGATTTTGGCGAGCCGATGCTGGTCGAGGCCGGCTTGCTCATCGACCCTGACGGCGAACGTGACACGTACGATAGGTTCCGCGGTCGCCTCATGCTGCCGATCCGCGATATTCGTGGACGGGTGATCGCCTTTGGCGGCCGCATCATCGGCCAGGGCGAACCCAAATATCTGAACTCGCCCGACACGCCGCTCTTCGACAAGGGGCGCACCCTCTACAATATCGATCGCGCCTCCCCCGCCAGCCGGCAGAGCGGCCGGGTGATCGTGGTCGAGGGCTATATGGACGTGATCGCGCTGGCCCAGGCGGGCTTTGGCGATGCGGTCGCGCCGCTCGGCACGGCGCTGACCGAGCATCAGATCGAGCGGCTGTGGAAGATGGTCGAGGTGCCGATATTGTGCTTCGACGGCGATGCGGCCGGGCAGAAGGCGGCGATCCGCGCGGCGACCCGCGCCCTCCCCCTGCTGCGCCCTGGTCACAGCCTGGCCTTCGCCACCCTGCCCGCCGGGCAAGACCCCGACGACCTGCTCCGTGCCGAGGGGCCGCGCGCGATGGACGCCGTGCTCGCTGGCGCCCAGCCATTGGTCGATCGCCTGTGGGAGCATGAGCAGAAAGTCGGTCCGCTCGACACGCCCGAGCAGAAGGCGGCGCTCAAGCAGCGGCTAGCCGCCCATAGCGACTCGATCCAGCATCCCGATGTCCGCGCGCTCTATGCCCAGGCATTTCGGGAGCGCTATGACGCACTCTTCTTTGCCCGGCCCGATCGCTTCGGCGGCGGCCAGCGTGCCCCGCGCGGCTCCGGTGGCGGTGGCAGCCGCGCCGGCTGGCAGCGCGACAAGAAGGCCAGTTGGAAGCCGCCCGTCCCGCCCGCCGGCAACGAGGCGCGGGAGATCGGCGCGAGCGGCATGGAACATCGGCTGCTGCGGGCGATATTGGCCAGCCTGCTGCGCGATCCGGAGCAGATTGTCCTGCACCGCGAGACGCTGTCAGGCCTGCGAATCGGCGATCCCGCGCTCGCGCGATTGCTGGATGCGATGATCGCCGCATCCTTCCGCAAAGAAACAGTTGAAACGCAGGCCCTCCTTACCATATTGGGGCAAGGTGACTTGTATAATATGGCTAAGGGGATGCTCCGGGCCGATACGTTCACATTCACCCCACATAGGATGACAACCGACCCCAGTCGCGTGCAACGCGACCTGGACGAGGCCATCCGGGTGATGGCGCAAGGACCGGAGCTGGAAACGGCGCTGGCGGAGGCTACTAGACGGTTCGAGAGCGACTTCAGCGAAGAGAATTTCGCTGAACAGCAGCGCGTCCGCGCGCTGAAAGCCGATCACGACAGCCGCCTGGCGGAACTGGCGCAGTCCGAAGACATTGTTTGATTGAGGCTCGTTCCTGTCGGGACGACGGAGTTAAGGCGAATAGATGGCGACCAAGGCGAACAGCAAGAATGGCGGGATGGGCGATGGCGAGGATGGCGATGCCCCCCTGCTCGACCTCAACGAAGCGTCCGTCAAGAAGCTGATCGCCCGCGCGAAGAAGCGCGGCTACATCACCTATGACGAACTGAACGACGCCCTGCCGCAGGACCAGATGTCCTCCGAGCAGATCGAGGACATCATGTCGGCGCTCAACGAAATGGGCGTCAACATCGTCGAGAATGAAGAGGCGAGCGAAGACGGCGACGAGCAGCGCGAGCGCGAGGAAGCCGACGACGCCGACGATGATTCGAGTGACGATGACGGCCCCAAGCTCGTCACCGAGAAGAAGAAGGAAACGGTCGATCGCACCGACGATCCCGTGCGCATGTATCTGCGCGAGATGGGCGCCGTCGAACTGCTCAGCCGCGAGGGCGAAATCGCCATTGCCAAGCGCATCGAGGCCGGTCGCGACACGATGATCCTGGGTCTGTGCGAAAGCCCGACCACCTTCAACGCGATCATCGAATGGTCGACCGCGCTCAACAATGGCGAGATGCAGCTGCGCGAGATTCTCGATCTCGACGCCATGCTGTCCAAGGATCCTGCTCCTGAAAATATGGAGGAAGGCGCCGAGGATGATGATGGCGAGATCAGCGAGAAGACCGCTGGCCCCAGCTTCAAGGAAGAGGAAGAGCCGGAGGAGGAATCCGCCGACGGCGACGAGGACGAGGATGGTGCGCCCCGCGCCCGTCGCGAGGAGGACGAGGAAGAGGACAACACCCTGTCCCTCGCCCAGATGGAAGAGACTTTGAAGCCGATGGCGCTAGAGAAGTTCGCGACCATCACCGAAATCTTCCGCGCCTTCTCCAAGGCCCAGGAATCGCGCATGGTCGCCATGGCCAATGGCGAGAGCCTGAGCCAGAAGGCCGAGGACAGCTATCATGAGCTGCGCGAGCAGCTGACCGCCGAGGTCGAGAGCGTCCAGTTCCACCAGCAGAAGATCGAATATCTGGTCGATCAGCTCTATGCCTATAACCGGCGCCTGACCGCGCTGGGTGGCCAGATGCTGCGCCTGGCCGAGCGCCACAAGGTGAGCCGCAAGGACTTCCTTGAGCGCTATATGGGCCATGAGCTGGACGATGCCTGGCTGGAAAAGGTGCAGGGCCTCGACAAGAAATGGGCCGCCTTTGCCGCTGCCGAAGGCCGCGCCGTCGAACGCATCCGCAACGAAGTGAGCGAGATCGCTCAGGCGACCGGCATGTCGCTCAGCGAATTCCGCCGCATCGTGAACATGGTGCAGAAGGGCGAGCGCGAGGCGCGCATCGCGAAGAAGGAAATGGTCGAGGCAAACCTGCGCCTCGTCATCTCCATCGCGAA
>Ga0172367_10010029_pt1 | contig 10270 bp, 3 predicted proteins | sample Lak10m_FD_114542 | JGI IMG/M metagenome (GOLD analysis project Ga0172367, IMG submission 114542) | Freshwater microbial communities from Kabuno Bay, South-Kivu, Congo - kab_022012_10m | ecosystem: Environmental > Aquatic > Freshwater > Lake | place: Democratic Republic of the Congo: South-Kivu...
CTACAGCTTACTTCCGTCATTTACGAATCAATCTCCCAAAAAAGCCTAAACAAATTTTTAACTGCATTTTACCGTCATCAAAATCAAATCCAACCCAATCCCCCTTTTGACACCAACTTTCTCACTGAGTTAATCAATAAAAAACTACTCATTTTCAGCAAACAGGCAATTCAGTGCAACCCGATAATTGCCGAGGTTCTCACCAGGGATGCAAAGAAAGAAGGACATTTTATATCCATGGTGGCGGCAGTACATGAGACTAGACCAATTACGATTCATTTTGGAAGATCCCTTTATTCAAATACCTCTCAACTGGTCAGGGAACTACGAATTAGTTTTCATTCCGACGATTATGACGGAATGGTTAAGAAATATTCAGAATATAATCGTTATACCAAAAATGAATTTTCTGAATTTGACTTCTTGCTGCAAGTTGCCACTCCTTTTGATAGGGATTGGTTTCGTAGTCTTCCCCCACGCTTATATGAAAAAGTTGCATTGGTCTTACTCACCGAACCGTTATTGAAGTTGAATCCCTGGGATGACATAGGCAATGGGGTACTGGAAGACAGTCAATCTTCAACCATAACAGTCAGTAACCTTGTCAGGCAAAAACTGGTGGAACTTATGATTTTCAGGGGTGATCTGGTTCAAGCGCAACTCCAACTCCAAGGGATGGATGAACAAAGACCTGATCATGCTGACCCTTCCCCTGGCTGGATTGCATTTATGAAAGGAGAAGACGAGCGGGCTATTACTCAATTTAGATCTGCTTTGCACTGTCTTAAAAAGGAGTCGGGTAAACGCAAGGTCTTTTTTCAATCCACTGCCGGACTATTTTTCATCCTAGCATTGATTAAAGAGGGTACTCCTGAGGCTCTCAAAGAGGCACGGGACTATGTGCAAGTCTTTACAGCCAATAGCCCGCAGGATGGGGAAATTTACCATATACTTAGCCTTTTTATCAGGATGAAACAGGGTGAAGTAACCTTGCGGCGGCAGATCTTGATGGTTTTACCCAACTTAACTGAACCGAGTTATTCATTTTTATTCAAATGTTTATGTATCTATTGGATTGACCCAGAGACCATTCGGGCTTCCCACTTGGATAAACTGAGTTCTTTTGCTCTAAAAGCCCATCATTCGGGGTTTCAATTATTAGCAAGGGAAGCATTTGATTTAGTAGAGAAACTCAAACCCACAGGCTCTCCCCCGAAAACCATGGCAGAGCATCACGACATCCGCTCCCTGGTAAACTTATTTTCTCCTCAGCAAGCATGGGAACAATTTCTGGATGCCCTGACCCAAATCCACCCAGTAGAACCTAAATCCACTGGCAATAACAGCGAGCAGCGCTTAGTCTGGTTCATCAACCTCCACACAAATGATTATTTTCAAATTGAACCCAGAGAGCAAAAAATAACTACAAAGGGGAAATGGACTAAGGGACGAGCCATTGCCCTTAAACGTTTGACCAATCCAGAAGACTTTCCCTACCTAACTCCCCAGGATTTAGAGGTGTGTCGTTATATCAAAGCCTACTCTGATTCAAGATATTATAGCGATTCCATCTATTATTCATTGGAACCCAAGGCAATTGGGGCATTAGTAGGACATCCCCATGTGTTTTGGGATGACGAGAGCCTGGTACGGGTTGAAATTGTGAAAGGTGAGCCTGAGTTATTAGTTAAAAAAAAGAAAACGGATCACATCACTTTAGAACTCTCCCATCCTCTTAACCCTGAGAGTGATTTAATTGTGGTTAAAGAAACTCCAACCCGAGTAAAAGTAATTGATATTAAACCGGAACATCGCCGCATTGCCGAGATTCTAGGGGATAAAAATTGTTTACAGGTGCCCGCCAGTGCTAAGGAACGCATACTGAACGCCATTAGTGCAGTCTCCAACTTGGTTACGGTTCACTCTGATATTGGGGGTGGAAATACCACGGTGGAAGCGGTACCAGCCGACTCCACTCCCCATCTCCATTTATTACCAGCGGGTGAGGGCTTAAAAGTTGCTCTATTAACTCGTCCCTTTGCCAGCGCAGGTCCCTATTATCCTCCTGGAACTGGAGGGAAGACAGTGATTGCTGAAATTGATCATCAACGGTTGCAAACCCATCGGGATTTAGCGGAGGAACGACGACGGTCTCGGGCAGTGATTGCTGAATGTCCCACCTTGCAAAATTTTGAAACCAAAAATGGGGAGTGGTTAATTCCTGAACCTGAAATGTGTTTGGAACTTCTAACAGAGTTGCAGAACCTTGGCAATCAGGTGATAGTAGAGTGGCCCCAAGGGGAAAAGATGCGTGTTAGCCATCGGGTTGATTTTACCAACTTTAGGATGAGTATTAAACGACAAAACGATTGGTTCTTAACGGATGGAGAAGTACGCATCGATGAAGCGCAAGTATTCAATATGCAGCAGTTAATGGAATTATTGGGAACCGCCCCTGGGCGGTTTATCCCGCTGGCAGATGGGCAGTTCTTGGCGTTGACGGATGAATTTCGTAAACGCATGGATGAATTACGAGCCTATTCAGATAAATCCGGCAAGGGAATGCGCATCCACCCCTTAGCAGCCCTGGCTATGGAAGACTGGCTGGATGAGGTTGGTGAATTAAAATCTGATCAGCATTGGCAAGCGCACATTCGTCGGCTGAAGGAATCCCAATCCATTGAGCCTGTCATCCCTTCAACCCTACAAGCTGAACTACGGGATTACCAAATTGCAGGATTTCAGTGGTTAGCCCGTCTTGCCCATTGGGGGGTGGGGGCTTGTCTTGCTGATGATATGGGTTTGGGTAAAACCCTGCAATCCCTTGCCTTAATTCTGACCCGGGCCCCCCAAGGACCTACCTTAATTGTGGCTCCCACATCGGTAGGGATGAATTGGATTGCTGAGAGTCAACGGTTCGCCCCCACCCTGAATCCACTGCAATTTGGTAGCAGCACCAGCGATCGCCAAAAACTTCTGGATCAATTAAAGCCATTTGATTTACTAGTCTGTAGTTATGGATTACTACAACAGGAGGAAGTTGCAGAAAAACTCGCCAAAGTCCAGTGGCAAACAATTGTCTTGGATGAAGCTCAATCAATTAAAAACTTTGCCACCAAGCGGTCCCAAGCAGCAATGAACCTCCAGGGAGACTTTAAATTATTAACCACCGGTACCCCCATCGAAAACCATTTGGGGGAATTATGGAACCTATTCCGGTTTATCAATCCCGGATTATTAGGTTCTTTAGAAAAATTCAACCAGGAATTTGCCCTTCCAATTGAACGAAACCAAGATAAAGTAGCCCGTAATCGCTTGAAAAAATTAATCCAACCCTTTCTCCTCCGTCGTACTAAGAACCAAGTACTGCAAGAACTTCCCTCCCGGACTGAAATATTATTACAGGTAGAGTTAAGTCAGGAAGAAAAGGCATTTTATGAAGCCCTACGACGGGAAGCCATGAATAAATTAAATGATAGTGATGCGGTAGCTGGTGCAAAATACTTACAAGTATTAACTGAAATCATGAAACTACGCCGTGCCTGTTGCAACAGCCGTTTGGTGAATCCGGCTATCAATCTGGAGAGTGCAAAGTTGCAATTGTTTGGTGAAGTGTTGACAGAACTCCTAGATAATAACCATAAAGCATTGGTTTTCAGTCAATTTGTTGATCATTTGCATTGTATCCGGGAGTATCTGGATGAAAAACAAATTAACTACCACTATTTAGATGGTAGTACCCCAGCCAATGAGCGTCAAAAAAGAGTGAATGCGTTTCAATCGGGGGAGGGAGATGTGTTTTTGATCAGTCTGAAGGCTGGTGGAACTGGACTAAATTTAACTGCAGCCGACTATGTGATCCATATGGATCCCTGGTGGAACCCAGCTGTGGAAGATCAAGCCAGCGATCGCGCCCATCGAATTGGTCAGCAACGCCCTGTTACGATTTATCGATTGGTGGCAAAAGATACCATTGAGGAGAAAATTGTGAATATGCATCAAAGTAAACGCGACTTGGCTGATAGTCTGCTAGAAGGAGCGGATGTGAGTGGGAAAGTCTCCACTGATGAACTTTTACGACTGATTAGTACTTGATGGGATGGATGAGTCCATCTGCCACTGCTGCATCACACTTTTCACCATAACAGGGTGGATTAGTTTTTATATAGGTATCCAATTTTATGAATCGAACCAGAAGGGTTATTCAGTTTCAATGATATAGTGAAATTGAACCTTGCTTGACAAATAAATCATCCGTACTATGACAATTGTGGATTCAAAGGGACGGTTATTGGGTAAAGTCAGCCTCTTAGACATAGGGGCTGGATTGGTTATTTTTACCGTAATCGTGGGAATTTTTTTCTTTCCAGGGACATCTGGTTCAGTGGCTCAGTTAGGGGTGGAAACTAAAAATGTTGAAGTTGATATGGCATTGCGGGGGTTAATCGTCACCAACCCCCCTGCACTGTTGGCAACCTTGAAAACCCAAAGCACCTTAAATGTTATTATTCGGAACCAGCCCTCAGGGCAACTGCAAATTAAGGGGGTGCAGCCCCTACCCCGCAGCGTAGCGGTTCCCCAGCCCGATGGTACGGTGAAATCCTACCCTGATCCTCGACCGGAACTAGCCTATACCATGGATTTTATATTAACCATGACGGGGAAAGCCCAAGTGACAACCAGTGGGGTGGTGATTGCCAACAGCAAAATCAAGCTAGGTACCCCAATTGAAGTTGAAGGGTCTGATTATAATTTGATGGGTTCAGTGGTGGGTCTACGGGTTCAGTAGTGGAAGTTGTGGTAACCGGTATGGGGCTTTCCACTGCTCTGGGGAACCGCAACCAAACCTGGAATAGGTTATTAATGGGACAAAGCGGGATCAGAGTTGCTCAACCGTTTTCTGAATTGGGTGCCCGTCCCCTGGCTCTCATTGGCAATCAACCGGCAGACTTGAATACCCTACTAGAAACCACAGTTGAAGCCGCCCTGGAGGATGCCCAACTCACCTTGCCATTACCCGACTGTGCCGTCGTCATCGGTTCTAGTCGTAGTCATCAGGGGCAGTGGGAAACCTGGGCAAAGTCTATGGGAAAATCACCCTGTTTAACCCAACTTCCCCCTTGGTTAGACACCCTTCCCCACATGCCTGCGGTTTCGGTTGCCCGATCCTTACAGTCCACCCAGCCGGTGTTAGCCCCCATGGCTGCCTGTGCTACGGGGTTGTGGGCGATCGCCCGGGGTTACGAGTTAATTCGGTCAGGATATTGTCAACGAGCCATCGTAGGAGCCATTGAAACACCCATTACCCCATTGACACTCATTGGATTTCAACGCATGGGTGCCCTGGCATCCACAGGGGCATATCCCTTTGACCGACAACGGCAGGGGTTAGTCTTAGGGGAAGGCTCGGCTTTATTCCTATTAGAAACACTGAATTTAGCTGAACATCGATCCGTTGTTCCCTATGGACAGATCCTAGGATTTGGTTTAACCGCTGACGGCTACCATGTTAGTGCTCCGGATATTGGGGGTCAATCAGCCATTATTGCTGTTCACCATTGCCTAGCCCGGAGTGGATTGGAAAGGGATGCAATCCACTATATCCACACCCATGGAACCGGTACACTTTTAAATGATGAAAATGAAGCTCAATTGATCCATCATTTATTTTCCAACTCCGTTGCCATTAGTTCAACAAAAGGTGCCACTGGTCATACCATTGGTGCTTCCGGAGCATTAGGCACTGCATTTTGTTTATTAGCCCTACGGCATCAAATCTGTCCCCCTTCAGTAGGACTCACCCATTCAGAATTTCCCCTTAATTTCATCAAAGTGGGCACAGAGCTTTCCCGTCCCCTAGATCAAGTCCTATGTTTCAGTTTTGGATTTGGGGGACAAAACGCAGTATTGGCACTGGGAAGATCCCCTTAAATCGTTCATTCTTCACGATTGCTTGAACTCTAACTATGGCATTATTACACGGCACTTGGATTCCTAAAAACCAAACCCAAGGTTATTTATTCATTTGGGGAGAAGTTTGGCACCGCTTTGAACCGCTGGTTGCTCACCAGATTCACCCCTACCCTTTTACCATGGCTGGGGATGAACTTATCAACTGGCTTGATCATTCATTGAATCTGGGAGCCGTTCCCACCCAATTCACCAGTCAACTCCTGTCCCTGCCATCGATTATTGAAAAAGACACCCTACAACCCCAACACTCCACCCATCCTACCGGAGATTACAGTCTCTATCCTTGGCAAATAAGTGGATTGGTCCTACAGCCCGCCGAAGCCATTTTGTTTCTCAATCGGTTACCCTTATCCCCGTTGAATGGGGAAACAACCTGGTTAGGAGATGATCTACGTTTTTGGATCCATATGGGGCGGTGGTGCTTGGATTTATTATCCCGTGGACAGTTTCTACCCACTTTAGATACGGATTCATCCCCCAATGGTGCTGCTGCCCATTGGCAACCGTTTCTCAACGGCACCACTGACCTTGCTCGCTTACAGCAGTTTGAACGGCAAATGCCCATGGTGTGTCGGATGTATGCTCCATTCCCCCACTCTGATCCCGTGGTGATGCCCCCACCCCCGTCTGCATCATTCATGCCATCCATCAATTTTGAAGCCATAACAGTTACCATACCGCCCCCTACCGTTGACATATTACGTTCATTTCTAAGTTCCATGGTGGATAGTATGGTACGGCAAGTGGGTAAAACCCAAACCTTTCCCAAGGCAAGTGGAATCTCCCGGCAGTGGTTGCAAGCATTAGGGGGGGAGAATGGGGAATTTACCGCCGATGCCCTGTCCCTATCTCGGTTAAAAACCACCTTATCCAATTGGGCTATTCCCCTCAGTGACGAATTGGGGGTAATTAATCAATTCCGGGTTGGTTTCAAACTACACCCCCCCACCCATCATTCAGGACAATGGTCTTTAGAGTATGGACTGCAATCCATCCATGATCCTGGGTTTTGGGTGGATGCCGCAACAGTATGGCGGCATCCGGTGGATGAATTCATGTATCAGGGGCAGACACTCCATCAACCGCAAGAAACCTTACTCAAGGGGTTAGGGCTAGCAGCTAAATTTTTCAATGCCGCCCATAACCCCATAGACCATAGCCTTGAGGAACCTTTTCCCACCCATACCTGGCTTACTCCCCATCAGGTCTATGAATTGATTCAGTCCACTGCAAAGCGATTGCAGGAAAATGGACTTGGGGTAATTTTGCCCCCCGGATTAGCCACTGGAGAAGGTCGATCCAATCGGTTAGGATTAAGCATCGAGGTTGCCCCGTTCACCCAACGCCCATCCCCAGACCTGGGTTTACACCATTTGTTACAATTTCACTGGCAATTGTCAATTGGTGGACACACAGTGACCAGGGATGAATTTGAACAATTCGCATCCCTCAACATCCCTTTAGTCAATATCCGTGGAGATTGGGTAGAGCTTCGTTCCCAAGATATTCGAGCCGCTCGAGATTTTTTTAATCGAAAGGAACCCACGAAACTAACCCTAGAAGATGCCCTACGAATTAGTACGGGAGAGTCACCGACCCTTGGCAAGTTACCCATTGTTACCTTTAGTGCCACTGGTTCCCTACAGCAATTAGTCACCACATTAACAGGGAGTCAGGGGGTAGAACCCATTGAAACCCCCCTTGGTTTTTGTGGGGATCTGCGTCCTTACCAAGCTAAAGGAGTGGGTTGGCTGCTATTTTTGAATCATTGGGGATTGGGGGCTTGTCTGGCAGATGACATGGGGTTAGGTAAAACCATCCAATTGATTGCTTTTTTAGTGTACTTACAAACCCACAACCAACTAAACCGTCCATTTTTATTGATTTGTCCTACTTCTGTATTAGGAAACTGGCAACGGGAGGTGAAAAAATTTGCCCCTCAGTTGGTCACTTTAGTCCACCACGGGGATAAACGCAGTCGGGGGGAGTTACTCACGGGGATGGGTAAAACCGTTAACCTGGTGATTACCAGCTATGCCTTAGCCTATCGGGATTGCGACACCTTGCAAGGGATCAATTGGCAGGGGGTTGTCTTAGATGAAGCACAAAATATTAAAAATGCTGACTCCATGCAGGCTCAAGCGGTGAGAAAAATAACCCTAGGGGGGCAAGGTGATCCAACTCCACCTTCATCATCCGTCCACCAACCAGGAGGTGATTGTGCCATCCGTTGCCGCATTGCCCTCACCGGTACTCCCTTGGAAAATCGGTTAACAGAACTTTGGTCAATTATGGATTTCCTCAATCCTGGGTATTTAGGTTCTCGCAACTTTTTCCAACGACGATTTGCCATACCAATTGAACGATATGGTGATACAGCTTCACTAAAAACATTGCGATCGCTCATACAGCCATTCATTCTTCGTCGCTTAAAGAGCGATCGCCAAATCATTCAAGACTTACCCAACAAACAGGAAATACCTATCTTTTGTGGTCTTACCACTGAACAAGCCACTCTTTATCAATCTATTGTGCACAGCACCTTAGTGGAAATTGAATCAACCCATGGGATTCAACGTCGTGGTCTAATTTTGGGATTATTGGTGAAACTTAAGCAAGTTTGCAACCATCCAGCCTTGTTCCATAAAGAAAGTCTACCGTTTTTATCTCCCACCCACCTCCAATTTCTATCCCGCTCCACAAAATTACAACGATTGGTGGAAATGTTAGCAGAACTATTGAGTCAAACCCAGGGCATTCAAGGGGATCGGGCTTTAATTTTTACTCAATTTGCTGAATGGGGAAAACAACTCAAACCCCTATTAGAACTTTATTTGAAGCAGGAGGTATTACTGTTGTACGGCGGTGTCACAAAAAAACAACGGGAAGCCATGATTGATCGATTTCAACATGATCCCCAGGGACCCCGGATATTTATTTTATCCTTAAAAGCAGGTGGAGTAGGATTAAACCTCACCCGAGCCAATCATGTATTCCATTACGATCGTTGGTGGAACCCCGCAGTGGAAAATCAAGCCACCGACCGAGCATTCCGGATTGGACAAACTCGGAATGTACAAGTGCATAAATTTGTATGTAGCGGAACCTTAGAGGAAAAAATTCATGATCTAATTGCCAGTAAACAAAGTTTGGCTGAACAAGTTGTGGGGGTTGGAGAAAGCTGGTTGACGGAATTGAATACAGATCAATTGAAGGATCTGTTGTTGCTAGACCGGAATGCAGTGATTGAAGCTGACTAACGAAAGAGTCCTCAGACCAAGGATAGTTTCAATTCAATGAAATTTAAAAGAGGTGGAAACGCCATGCAGGATTTAAGTTAAGCTGAAATATCATCCATATTGCCACTCAGCTCAATCTTGAATCTAACCATCGCCCCTTGAATTTGGCTTTGTAATTCATAGTACCGTTTAATCATTGAGCGAGTATTTAGTTTAACCGCCTCCACAGTATGGAACAACCCGTGAATTTGATGCAGGAGTTGTTCAATTTCCCTTGCTTCTGCCGATGCTTGGCTCAATCCAAACATACCCAGAGAACCAGCAAATTTATGGGCAATTTGGACAGCATTTTCATATAATTCATCTGGCAATTCCCCTTGTGTAATACCCATAATGGCTTTCTCTAGCACACCGATCCGCTCCAATGCCCTATCCCTTAACTGGGTCTTCCACAAATGTTGGACATGGTAACGAACCTCCAGGGACGATGGGTCTTCACCATCAACTAATTTATCATCCCCACAGGAAGGCTTCTCAGATGGCAAGGGAGGTTTACTCAGTCGATACCCCATTCCATACACGGTCTCTAGAATATCTTCAACTCCATAGGACTTTAATTTATACCGTAGTCGTTTAATATGAGTTCTCACAGTCTCTTCACTGGGAAAGTCGGCAAAATCCCACAGACTTTGTAAGATGGCATCACTCTTGAAAATCCGTTTGGGATTGCGTAAAAACAACTCCAAAAGTCCAAACTCTTTAGGGGTAAGGGTTAAAGGTGAGTTATCATAACTTACTGCTAAGTTAGATGGGTCAAGTTGTAACTTACCCCAAAGTAATAGGGGACTACCAGAATCATGGGAACGCCTCAGCAATGCCCTGACCCGGGATAGTAGTTCATCATGATGAAATGGTTTCGTTAGATAATCATCAGCACCGCTGTCCAGTGCATTGACTTTCAGTGAAATGTCCGTCTGAGCGGTTAACATCAAAATGGGAGTAGTGAATTTGGATTGACGTAATTTCTGACATAGGTGAACCCCATTCAACTTGGGTAA
>Ga0172367_10010030_pt1 | contig 10270 bp, 9 predicted proteins | sample Lak10m_FD_114542 | JGI IMG/M metagenome (GOLD analysis project Ga0172367, IMG submission 114542) | Freshwater microbial communities from Kabuno Bay, South-Kivu, Congo - kab_022012_10m | ecosystem: Environmental > Aquatic > Freshwater > Lake | place: Democratic Republic of the Congo: South-Kivu...
CTAATTTTTTCTTTCTCTGGAAACTTGGAACCAATTATTTCTGTGGACTCAGGTTTGATCGTCCCTCTTATGTCTGGCTTGGATGGAAAAGAAGGGTGGATTTCAGTGGACGGGGAGGTAATTCTAGTTAAACTAGTTAAGTCGTGTAATACGTCGGTTGTAGTTTGATACCGTTGTCGATAATCATAGCGCACCATTTTACTGAGGATAGAGGCAAAGGCAGGGGAAACCTGAACCCTATCTTGCCATATCAATTCACCAGATTGGGGATCCTCTGGGAAGGTATCGGGATCCATTCCCGTCAACGCATGGATTGCCAACATGCCAACTGCATAAATATCACTATTCGGTCTGGGCTTACCACTGCTTTGCTCCATGGGCATATACCCAGGGGTACCAATAGCAACGGTTAAACTTTTTTGACCAGTGGCGGTGGTGGACTGTCCCCTGAGTTGTTTCACGGCACCGAAGTCAATGGCAACCAACTTACCGTCCTCTCGACGACGAATCAAATTGGCAGGTTTAATATCCCGATGAATGACATTACGACTATGGACATATTGTAAAATTTCCAACACTTCTTGGATTAAGCCAATGGTGTCCACCTCGGTGAAGCCAGATAGTTTCCCGTCTAAATCTTCACCGTCTATATAATCTTGAACTAAGTAAAACTGACCATCCTCCTCAAAGTGAGCTAAAAGAGTAGGAATACGGTCATGTTTGCCCAGTTGCTCCAAAACTTCAGCTTCCTGCACAAATAGCCGACGGGCAGTTTCTAGGACAAAGGACTCTTGAGAGAAGGGATGCAATTGTTTAACAACGCATTTGGGTTGATGGGGTCGTTGTAGGTCTTCTGCTAGGAAGGTTTCCCCAAAACCACCAGACCCTAACTGCCTCAGGATACGATAACGATGGGACAGAATGACACCTGTCTTAAGGTCTGACATGGGAAGGATTTAGTGATGTTGCAATGGAGTAATGAAATGATACGGTTGACGGATCTGTCAACAAAAAAGCTCATTATGTTAAGTGTAAAGATAGCATAGAAGTAAACGCTTTTATCTATTTGTTCAATCTTTATCCATGAAATGGTTAATTATCCATTTTCATTAGTACATTTTTTGTTTTCTTACGTGTAGCGAGGTGAAACGATGCCCAGAGGTAGTGGAATTTTACTCCATCCTAGTTCATTCCCCAGTCCATATGGAATTGGAGATTTTGGTTCATCTGCCTATCGGTTCATTGATTTTTTGATGTCCAGTCATCAACATTATTGGCAAATCCTGCCCATGGGACCTACGGGATATGGTAATTCCCCCTACCTTGCCTATTCCGTCTTTGCCGGCAACCACCTACTCATTAGTCCTGAATTATTGGAAGAGCAGGGATGGCTGGATAAATCTGAACTGGCAAATAGTCCTGACTTTCCGCTGGATCATATTGATTTTGATGGGGTGATTGCCTTTAAGGATGGGTTATTTCGGTTAGCATGTGCCCGATTCCGGCAACAGGCAACCCCGGCAATTCAAAAACAGTTTGAACAATTTTGCATCCATCAATCCAGTTGGCTGGATGATTATTCCCTGTTTATGGCGTGTAAGAACGCCCACCCTAATCAAAGCTGGTATCAATGGGAGCCAAATCTACGGCAGCGTAAACCCGGAACCTTAGCCTTATACCGCAACCAATTTGCTGATGCGATTTTTTATCACCAATTTTTGCAATATCAATTCCATTGTCAATGGAATGCATTAAAAACCTATGCCAATGACCGAAGCATTACCATTATTGGGGATATCCCCATTTATGTAGCCCACGATAGTGCAGATGTGTGGGCAAATCCAGAAAACTTTCACTTGGATGAAAAAACGGGAGAAGTGGCACTGATGGCAGGTGTACCCCCTGATTACTTCAGCGAAACGGGACAGTTGTGGGGCAATCCAGTTTATAACTGGAGGCATCTAAAAAAAAATCAATTTAAGTGGTGGGTACAGCGGTTTAAATCCATGTTAGAGGTTGTAGATGTGATCCGGGTGGATCATTTTCGTGGCTTTGAATCCTATTGGGCTGTTCCAAAGGGGGAAACCACTGCTATAAATGGAAAATGGGTGCAGGCTCCCGGCGAGGAATTGTTTACAACGTTAGCCCAAGAACTAGGTTCCCTGCCCATTATGGCTGAAGATTTAGGGGTGATTACCCCGGAGGTGGAAGCCCTGCGCGATCGCTTTGATTTCCCCGGCATGAATATTTTGCAGTTTGCCTTCGATTCAGATGCCCGAAATCCCTATCTGACCTTTCAGTATCGGAAAAACTCCATTGTCTATACGGGTACCCATGATAACGACACCACTGTGGGCTGGTTTTACAGTCGTTCCGACGATTTACAACGCCATATCCGCAGTTATTTAGGTTACAGTGGTTTCGATGGTATCCATTGGGATTTGATCCGTCACGCCATGAGTTCCGTAGCCAACTGGGCTTTATTCCCATTTCAAGACATTTTAGGACTGGGGACTGATGCACGCATGAATACCCCTGGGACTGCCACTGGTAACTGGGATTGGCGATATCGCACCGAGGCAGTAGAATGTGAGGAAATTTGCCATCGCCTGCGGTATTTCACTGATATTTATGGACGGTCCCTGGACTTTCCGCCGCCAAGGATAGAAACGGATGAAGAAATAGAGCCTCCAGAGTCCCTTGTCTTTTAAGCGAGGGAATGTGAAAATACTGTCCCTGAAAGTACCTCTTAATTTCCTGACAACTGTATTAAAATAGTTATATTAATAAATATTTTACTTTTGCCGCTGGTGGGAGATGACAAATGTTACAGGTACTCTATATTTCTGCGTTTTCAATTTTAGCCTTCTTAGCGGTTAGCAACCTCCTGCGGAATATGTTCATTCTGGGTGTAGACTCCCAGCGGCAGAATCGTTCTAGTTCCAGCCCAGTCGGAAATCGCCCGGTGATTGTACCCCATCCCGAATGTTTGACAGAAGAGGGGGAAATTATCAATGAACCCTTGTTAGTGGTTCGTTCCTTATCCATCGAAGATGCACGGGAACGTCTTGATGCCCTCTACCGTGCCTCACCAAATGTTCATTCCCAGGAGTCTGAAGAGGATTAATCAAAGCAGCGGGGATTTTTGAGATTGGGGTATAAGTGGTAATGGTTGGAATTCAAGCAACTAGAGGGACTCGGGATATATTACCTGAGGAGGTTGCCTATTGGCAGCAAATTGAGTCTAATGCCCGTGATATTTTTCGGCGATTTGCCTACCGAGAAATTCGTACGCCTGTTTTTGAACAAACCAACCTATTTGAACGGGGCATTGGGGAAGCAACAGATGTGGTGGGCAAAGAAATGTACACCTTCATCGATCGGGGCGATCGCTCCCTTACCCTCAGACCTGAAGGCACTGCAGGGGTGGCACGTGCTTATATTGAGCATCACTTATCTGCTATGGGTGGGATACAACGGCTATGGTACTCTGGTGCCATGTTTCGTTATGAACGCCCCCAAGCCGGTCGTCAGCGACAATTTCATCAAGTTGGTGTAGAGGTGTTGGGCAGTGCTGACCCCAGAGCGGATGTGGAAGTAATCACCATGGCTGTCAGTCTACTAAACACATTGGGTATGTGTGACTTGTCCTTAGCCATTAACTCCGTTGGTGATGGGGATGACCGCAATCGATACCGCACCGCCTTAATTGATTATTTAACCCCATTTCAATCCCAGCTTGATGAAGACTCCCAAGACCGACTATTGCGAAACCCATTACGGATTTTAGATAGCAAAAATACCAAAACCCAGGAGATTATCCGCCATGCTCCTTCCATTCTTGATTATCTTGGGGCTCAATCTCGCCATCATTTCCACCAAGTTCAAGAGTCTCTCACGAATTTGGGTATTTCCTACACCGTGAACCCATCCTTAGTGAGAGGACTGGACTACTACACCCATACTGCCTTCGAAGTTCAGTCGTCCCACCTTGGATCCCAATCTACCATTTGTGGCGGTGGGCGCTATGACGGGTTAATTGCTCAGTTGGGTGGAGATTCAACCCCTGCGGTGGGATGGGCGATGGGGATGGAACGGTTAGTGTTGTTGCTACAGTTACAATCTATCCCTCCCACGAAGATTGATTTTTACCTAGCATCCAAAGGGCAGCAAGCTGAACGTCAAGGGATAGTTTTCGCTCAGGCTCTTAGAAATGTGGGGTTTGGGGTGGAAGTAGACTTAAGTGGGAGTGCCTTTAATAAACAATTGAAACGAGCCGATCGCAGTGGTGCAAGTGCATGTTTAATTTTAGGAGATGGGGAAAGTGAGCATCAGTCAGTTCAAGTTAAATGGTTGGCAACGGGGAAACAGGAGACAGTCAATCAGGCTGATTTATTAACTCAAGTGGATTATTGGCACCAACGCCTAGGGGAAAATATGTGATTTTTTTGCAAACTGGTGATGATTCCGTGTCTGATTTCCATCATATTCCAGTGTTAGCTCAAGAATTGGTGACGGGTTTAAATACCCAACCTCACGGGATCTATCTGGATGCAACTGTGGGGGGTGGCGGGCACAGCCAATTGTTGTTGGAACGCTATCCTGATATTCGGGTTGTGGCAATTGATCAGGACAGTTCAGCAATTGCTGCCGCCAGGCAACGCTTATCTCCCTATGGTGAGCGAGTCCACTATTGGTTGGGTAATTTCAGTGAATATTGTCCCGACATTCATGATTCCCTATGGACAGGGACGGAGGGCAAGAATGGCTTTGACGGCATTATGGCTGATTTGGGGGTCAGTTCTGCCCAATTAGATCAAGCAGAGCGTGGGTTTAGTTTTCGCCACGAGGGGTTGCTAGATATGCGGATGGATCGGCGACATTCCCATACTGCTGCTGATATTATCAACCAATGGTCGGAAAAGGATTTGGCAGATTTATTTTTTACCTATGGGGAAGAACGACTGTCCCGACGAATTGCTCGGCAAATTGTTAGATTACGTCCCCTATACACCACAACTGCCCTGGCTGATGCCATCGCCCATTGTGTTCCCCATGCCTACCGTTATGGTCGTATTCATCCCGCAACCCGTGTTTTCCAGGCACTTCGCATTGCAGTCAATCAAGAATTATTTGTTTTAGAATGGTTTGTATCCCATGCGCCCGCTTGGCTAAAATCAGGGGGACGAATCGGTATCATAAGTTTCCATAGCCTTGAAGACCGAATAGTTAAACAAGGGTTTCGGACTTCTTCCTGGTTGCAGCCCATGACCAAGAAACCCATCCTAGCATCTGCCCATGAATGGGAGCATAATCCCCGTTCACGGTCTGCCAAACTACGTCTGGCAGTGAAGCTGGAGGGATAGGGTTTAAAGGTGACGAGCATGGCATGTCCCTAGTAGCAGCCATGACCTACGGGAGAAATTCCCCAGTTCAGGTGGTAAGAAATTGAGGATTAATTCACCCATCAATGAAGCGATCCCGAAAAAAATCTTAAAGATGGACTGAAAGTTAAGCCGATTCCGAAAAGTCGTTTTAACGTAAGAACATAGATTAAATTAAATCAATTACCAATGGAGAACCACATCAATATTTATTGATTCAATTTTAGTTCAATTATTTTAAGGTACGGGGATAAAATTAATAGCACCAGCCAACAACCTTGATGGAACGAACTTGTCAGTCATGGTAATCGGTAAAGTGGTCAATTTCCAGTCCCCATTTGTCCCATGTGTATTGTCGCAAGCGAACTCTAATTTATCCTCTATCTATCAGGTTGATTGTGAATATTCCAACCAATATTGCCACATTAATAGTGGGCGTTTTAGTCACCCTCATCAGTTTCTGGGTGGGACAACACCATGGATTATTACCGGTTGCTGCTTCAGTCAACGCCCCCTTAATTGATGGGCTGTTTGACACCATGATTACCCTTTCCGTTGGGTTGTTTCTTTTGGTACAAGGGGCGTTAATTTTTGCCCTGTTTAAGTTTCGTAAACCTAAGGATGATGAAACAGATGGTCCCCCCTGGAAGGAAAATTTACCCCTAGAAATCCTTTGGACAGGTATTCCCGCCATTATTGTATTAGGTTTGTCCGTTTATAGTTTTGAAGTGTATAGCTCCATCGGTGGACTAGAGCAGCTAGCAATGCAGGCTCACCATCATTCCATGAAAGGAGCAGCCATCGCCGCCCCCTTAAATTCAACGAACCAGTCATCTCCAACTGAACCTAGATTGGCAACCATTGGCTTTACCGCCCCTGCCAATGTAAAAGGAACTGGGGTTACGGTGGATGTAACTGGGTTGCAATATGCTTGGATTTTTAACTATCCGGACAGTGGTATCACTAGTGGTGAACTCCATCTTCCCCTGGGGCAGGATGTGCAACTGAAAATTAAAGCGATGGATGTACTCCATGCTTTTTGGGTTCCCCAGTTTCGTCTGAAACAGGATGCGATTCCCGGACGAGAGACTGAATTGTGGTTTAAGCCAACTGTAATTGGTACCTATCCCATTGTATGCGCCGAATTGTGTGGCTCATTCCACGGTGCCATGCGTTCCCAAGTAATCATTGAACCCCAGTCTGATTATGATGCTTGGGTGCAACAACAGTTAGCGGATAGCACTCCATCTGATCACCCCACCATTGCCTCTGCAGGGCAGAGCCAAAGTGTGGAAACCCGTTTAGCCCCCCGTCTGGCTGAAATGGGTATCTCAGAACTGACTCTGGCTCAAGTCCACCCCCATCACGATGGTTAAAATTGATTGTTGGTTATCTAAGTAATTTAGTGACTCTTTTTTATGATTACAGCCCAGTTGGACGGAATTCTCCCTGTCAACCCATCTCCAGAGCTAACGGAACGAAAGTGGTGGGATTACTTTACATTCAATACTGACCACAAGGTGATTGGTATTCAATATCTGGTGACATCCTTTTTGTTCTACCTGGTTGGTGGAGCTTTAGCTACAGCAGTTCGGAAAGAATTATCCACCCCTGAAGTGGATTTTGTCAGCCGTGAACTATACAATAGCCTGTTTACCATGCATGCTACGGTCATGATCTTTCTATGGATTGTACCGGCGGCCAATGGTGCGTTTGGTAATTTTCTCCTTCCATTAATGATTGGGGCACGGGATATGGCTTTCCCCCGCTTAAATGCCATTGCCTTCTGGTTAATTCCTCCTGGTGGCATTTTACTAATGTCTAGTTTTTTGGTCGGTGCTCCGGCATCTGGGTGGACATCCTATCCTCCTCTAAGTCTCATGAATGGTAAATGGGGAGAGTTAATTTGGATTCTTAGTTTATTAATTTTGGGTACTTCTTCCATTTTGGGAGCGGTCAACTTTATTACCACTCTTCTACTGATGCGAAGACCCGGAATTGGGTTGAATAATATGCCCCTCTTTTGTTGGGCAATGTTATCCTCTTCTGCATTGGTACTGATTTCCACTCCTGTTTTAGCAGGAGCCCTAATCCTTCTATGCTTTGACCTGATCGGTGGTACTTCTTTTTTCAATCCAACCGGTGGTGGGGATCCTATTGTTTACCAACATATGTTCTGGTTTTACTCCCACCCGGCGGTATACATTATGATTCTGCCAGTTTTTGGGTTGGTCTCTGAAATCTTACCCGTTCATGCTCGAAAACCAATTTTTGGCTATCAGGCCATCGCCTATTCCAGTCTGGCAATTAGCTTCTTGGGTTTAATCGTTTGGGCCCATCACATGTTTACCAGCGGCGTACCTGGTTGGTTACGAATGTTTTTCATGGTTGCCACCATGGTGATTGCGGTGCCCACAGGTATTAAGGTCTTTAGTTGGGTGGCTACGGTGTGGGGAGGCAAACTGAGGCTTAACAGTGGGATGTTATTTGCCATGGGATTTGTTTCCATGTTTGTCATTGGCGGATTAAGTGGGGTGATGTTAGCCTCTGCTCCCTTTGATATTCATGTCCATGATACGTATTTCGTAGTTGCCCATTTACATTACGTCCTCTTTGGGGGAAGTGTTTTTGGTCTCTATGCAGCTATTTATCACTGGTTTCCCAAGATGACGGGTCGGATGATCAATGAAACGTGGGGCAAGGTGCATTTTGTTTTAACCTTAGTTGGTTTTAACCTTTGCTTTTTACCAATGCACAAGGTGGGATTGGCTGGAATGCCGCGTCGAGTGGCGGAGTACGACCCCCAATTTGCCGCAATTAATCTAATTTGTTCCATTGGTGCTTACCTTTTGGCAGTTTCAACAATTCCATTTGTTATTAATGCAGTATACAGTTGGGTAAGGGGTCCTAAGGCTGGAGCAAACCCTTGGAATGCAATTTCTCCTGAATGGCAAACCCTTTCTCCGCCGCCAATTGAAAATTATTTGGGTGAGCCTCCCTTTGTTCCTGACCCCTATGACTATGGTAAAGACTATAACCCCGGTAAACGTCCTATGTCCCAGGTTAAGGCAGCTGACCTTTGGCGATGAGGTGAAGATTCCCTCCATGATTCTGATTTTTTGTAAACGGTGTTCCCAATCCCTCCTTATCCTATGCAAACTCCTGCCATTGATTCCCAACTACTAATCCCTACCCATGAACCAATTCATGGTCATGGTGAAGCCCATCCCGATCACCGCATGTTTGGTCTGATTATTTTTTTAATTGCCGAAGGCATGATTTTTTTAGGGCTATTTGTGGCCTATGGTACATTTCGGGTGGTGGCTCCGGAATGGCCACCTGCGGGTACTCCGGAATTAGAACTGCTTTTGCCTGGTATCAATACTTTAATTCTGGTTTCCAGTAGCTTTGTAATCCATAATGCGGATACAGCAATTAAAAAAAATAACGTGAAGGGAATGCAGTTCTGGTTCCTGTTAACCATTGTCATGGGTATTATATTCCTGTTTGGTCAACTCTATGAGTATAATCACACCGGCTTTGGGCTAAAGGATAATGTATTTACCAGTACTTTTTATGTTCTCACGGGCTTCCATGGCTTACATGTTTGTTTAGGGATTGGTGCCATGTTAGCGGTTCTGTGGCGTTCATTTAAGCCAGGGCATTATTCCCCAGCTCATCACTTTGGTATTGAAGTGGCAGAATTGTACTGGCATTTTGTGGACGTGATCTGGATTGTTTTATTTTTGATCTTGTATTTGCTTTGATGGGGTTTCTCTGGTGGGGGGCAGTACCCCTTGGGGTATTTCCCCCCACCAGGGTTTAGCATTTGATTGAGGAGTTTTATCCATGGGATTACTACAAGCGTTTGGTTTACAAGGGGATATCAAGGATGAAATCAACCCAGAAGCTGAGGCGATCGCTTCCGTTGCATTAGCTGCAATTGCCTCTGATGGTTATTTATCGGCTGAAGAGACGAAAACCATGTCTTCTTCCTTATCACGGATGAAGTTATTTCAAACTGCATCAGATGAATCAATGCGTAAGTTGTTTGATAAATTATTGAATATTTTGAGAAATGAAGGGGTTGATTCCCTCCTACAATCAACAACGGTAATCTCTTCAGACTTGAAGACAACTGCATTTGCCATTGCGGCTGACCTAGTGTTAGCTGATAGTATTGAAACAGTGGAAGAAGAGGCTTTTTTAGCAAAGTTGGCGACTTTACTCAATGTCTCCGATGAATTGGCATCTCAAATCATTGAAGTAATGTTAATCAAAAATCGTGGTTAATTCAGATTAAGGGCGGTTTTTGGTTTGGTTAATTCTATGGACTCATTATGTCATCCACCACATCTCTCCCAGAGCCTTCGATTGGCATCATTATGGGTAGTGATTCCGATCTACCCACGATGGAAGCGGCTATTGTTGTGTGTGAAAGATTTGCAGTGCCCACTGAAGTGGCTATTATTTCAGCCCATCGTACCCCTGACCGTATGGTTTCCTATGCCCAAAATGCCCACGGTCGAGGCTTAAAGGTGATTATTGCCGGTGCGGGAGGTGCTGCTCATTTACCAGGCATGGTGGCTGCCCTAACCCCTTTACCTGTAATTGGCGTGCCCATACCTACCCGCTATTTGCAGGGGGTTGATTCGTTATATTCCATTGTCCAAATGCCTAATGGTATTCCAGTGGCTACCGTAGCTATTGGTAATGCTCATAATGCTGGACTGCTTGCAATACAGATTTTAGCATCCCAGCAACCAGACCTATTAGTGAAGGTGCAATGTTATCGCCATGAGCTAACTAGTAAAGTGTTGGAAAAACAGGTTGATCTGGAAAGCCTAGGGTATACAGAATATTTAGAAAGTATGGAACGTAAATGA
>Ga0172367_10010031_pt1 | contig 10269 bp, 5 predicted proteins | sample Lak10m_FD_114542 | JGI IMG/M metagenome (GOLD analysis project Ga0172367, IMG submission 114542) | Freshwater microbial communities from Kabuno Bay, South-Kivu, Congo - kab_022012_10m | ecosystem: Environmental > Aquatic > Freshwater > Lake | place: Democratic Republic of the Congo: South-Kivu...
CCTGCCACCCAGCGCTGCGTTGCAGTCCCTTGACGCAGCGCCACTGCGCCTGCGGGCCTGCGCCTTGCGCTGAGCGGCATGGACCTTTCATCATCCAACATTCCACGAGATTCGGTCCACTAGGGCGACTTTTTGAATGCCGATTCAAGGTGGCGACACATGTGCAAAAAAGGAACCCCGGCTTGGAAAGTCGGGGTTCCGTGCTGAATTCAAAGCTAAACAGAAGTTTTTGCGGATGAAGTGCTCTACCTCACCAGCAACATCTTTTGCGTGGCCACACCCGCCGGGTGCGTTGCCCGCAGCACATAGAGGCCACTGGCCTGTGCGCTGAAGTCCAGCGTGCGGCGCAGGATGCCGGCGGGTTGCTCGCCCAACTCCCGCGTCCACACCAGGCGACCCGCCACATCAAAGGCCTGCAGTCGAACAGGGCCCGCCTGGGGCAGCGCCAACTCCACCTGCGTGCTGGGGTTGAAGGGGTTGGGGTACAGGCCGGTGATCTCCAGGCCACGCGGCGCAACGATGGGCTCTTCCACGGCGCTGAAGCCGCCTGAGCCGCCTGCCTGGTGGTAGCGAGAGGCGAACTCCTGCACGAACTGGTTGGCCAAAAGGGCGCTGTGCAGGATGAGGGTGTTCTCGTTGTTGGTGTCCTCGGCGCTGTTGGACCAGTTGTAGGAACCCGCCACCACCATGGGATCGCTGTCCGGGCTCTCGCCGTCGATGACCATGTACTTGTGGTGGAGGATGCCGCCGCCATCGGTGACATGGATGTCCGCGCCCACATCCTGCAGGGTCACCCACTCGCTGAACTGGTCGCCCTGGGTGTCGAAGACGCCGCGCACCGTGGCGCCGCGCTGCAGGGCGTCGCGCATGGCGTAGCCCAGCTCGTTGCGCGTGTAGACATAGATGCAGAAGTAGACGGCGTCCTCCGCCGTGGCCAGGGCGTCCACCAGTTTCTGGCTCACATTGTCGCCGTGGCTGAAGTAGATCTCCACCGGCGTGCCGCCCACATTGAACCAATGGGGCGTGTTGTTGGTCTTGTACTCGCCGAAGAAACTATGCGCCGGATCCGGCGACATGCCGTCCGAACCCCACATCTCGTTGAATTCCAGCGTGTAAGCCCGTGCCAAAGCCTGGTCGCGCAGGATGATGACATTGTCCTTGGCGTGAATGCCGTTGTCGCTGGGCTGGTCGATGAGGTTGGTGCTGCCCGTCCACACAATGTCGTTCAAGGGGTCGCCGTCGGCGGCGTCGAAGACCATGAACTTGTTGTGCTGGATGCCCGTGGACGCGTGCTGTCCGTAGCTGTTGTCAATGACCGTGATGCCCGCGTTCTGCAGCTGGTTCACCTCGGGCTGGCTGTGGTCGGCATCGTAAATAAAGCGCACGGCCACTCCTCGATCGTGGGCGTTGATGAGCGCGGTGGCCACGCTGGCGATGTTCAGGCTGTAGATGGCGCAGTCGATGCTGCTCTGCGCCGCGTCGATGAGTTCGTTCAGCCGCGCCGGGATCTGGTTCTCCAGGCTGTGATGGGCCTCGTTGCCGGGGATGGCGAACTCGGTCTCGGCATCGTGGGTGAAGAGCACCTCGATGGAGCCAGGGTTGGCCGAGACGGTGCTGATGTAGAAAAGGCTGGACCAGCTCTCCCCCGTGCCATTGGCGCTGCCCACGCGCACGGCGTAGGGCGTGCCGGCCTCCAGGCCCTCCAGCAGCACGCTGTGCTCCGTCACCTCGTCGCCGATCATCATCTGGCCGAAATCCTCGCCCACGGCGTTCTCCCACTCCACAAGAGTGTTGCCGGGGTTCTGGGTGGTGAAGTCGATGCGCACGGAGCTGGTGCTGTGCTCAGATTCCCAGGGCCCGCCGTTGATGCCGGGACCCACCAGCTGGATCTGGTCCGAGGCCAGGCGCGGCAGCAGCTGGTAGCCGCTGTGATAGGGCGAGCTGGTGTCGTACTGGCCCAGCACGCCGATCATGTCCACGGCGCCCGTGGGAATGGGCAGACCCACCAGTTCGCAGCTGGCGTGGATGCGCATGCTGCCGGAGCCCGTGGCATCGGTGAAAGTGTAGTTGGTGTTGCCGGCCCAGGTGCCCGTGCCCTGGATGGTGGCGCCATTGATGCGGATCAGGGTGCCTTCCAGGGGCTCGCCTGCGGCGCCCTGGGCGTTCACTTCGGCCACCGTGACAACATTGGCCTCCACGGGCACGCCCGTGCCGTGCAGGGTGAGCAGCTCGGCGGGAGTCAGCTCCACCAGGCCGTTGAACTGGGTCACCGTGCCCATCACCGTCACATCATCGCCAATGTTGACGGCGGCGGAGAAAGTGGCGCTGTAACACACGATGCCACCGGAACCGTCCTGCATGTACACGGCCACGCCCTGCTGGGAGTCGGCGGTGATCACGCCGCGCACCACCACCACCTGGCCCAGCAGCAGCGGCGTGCCGTCCGCCGCGTTCACATGCAGCTCGGCGATCTCGATGGGATCGCCCACCACCTGGATGGCCGGGCTGTCCTCGATGGGAAGGGGCGTGCCGCCCGCCACCGCCGTGCGCACCGTCATCACATACAGGCCGGTGGCGGTGGGATGCTGCACATCGGCCAGTTCGATGATGCCATTCTCTTCACCCGCCAGCGCAGCACCTGTCACGCGCAGGGTGTCGCCCACCATCTGAAAACTGGCGTTGGTGAAACCTCCACCGACGATGTTCACGCCGCTGGCGCTCCACCCTTCCGGCAAGATGAGCTCCACCGTTTCCAGCTCGAAGCCTTCCGCCGTCACGGTGATGCTGAAGGAGATCGGGGCGGGATCGTCCACCAGCGCCAGGGAGCATACCGCCGTGCCGCTTCCGTTGGTAAGGGCCACATCGGGCTCGGGATCGCTGTCGCCATTCTGGGGGTTGCTGGCCGTGCCGCTGGGTTGCAGCACGAAGTCCGCGTTGTTGTTGTTTGCGTCCCAGCCATTGCCGTCGGTGGCGTGGGCGCCGCCGGGGGCCATGTCCGCCTGGGTGGAGTTCTCGAAGGCCTTGCGCTCGTAGCTGGCGCCGCGCACATGGGCCTCGGCGATGGCCGTGCCCTCCGGCGTGTCACCGGCCAGCCAGGCCACCCGATCCACGGTGACCAGGGAGGAGGTCACCAGACGCACATGTCCGCCGCTGTTGCCCAGGCCCAGGGCAACGGCGCTGGAGAAGTCCGGCGCAGGCACCACCGCGGTTCCACCGAAGAGCAGGAAACGGTGAGGCTGCAGCACGGTGCCGGCGGGAAAAGTCTGCTTGTCCTGCCAGGTGGTGCCGGTGCTGGATTTGTACTGGATGCGCCAATTGCCCAGGTCCACCGCCGTGTCCGTGGGATTGTGCAGCTCCACGAATTCCTCGTTCACGCCGGAGGTCTCATAAAAGCGCAGTTCGCTGATCACCACATGATCGGCCTGCTGGGCCAGTGAGCGTCCCGCCAGGGCCAAAAGGGCCAAGGCCAGCAACGCGGTCAGTCGTCTCATGACGGTCTCCTGTTATCCTTCAATTCGTCTCGCAGCCGTTCTCGTTGTCGTGCCCGTAGCGCATTCCCAAGGATCAATAGCCCACCAGCACGCCATTGTAGCCCATCTCCGTAAGGGCGCCGTGAATCATGGCGCGCTTTTCGCGGTAGGACAGGAAGGCGCTCTTGAATCCGTTGGTGATGATTTTCGCCACTTCGTGCTCGCCCAGGTGGAAGGCCTGCACGCAGCGCCACAACTCCTCGGTGATGGTGGTGTCGCTGATGAGGCGGTTGTCCGTGTTCACCGTCACGCGCAGGCCGTAGTCCAGGTAGAACTTCAGCGGGTGGGACATCAGGTCCGGCACCACGCGGGTCTGCACATTGCTGGTGGGGCAGGCCTCGATGGGAATGCGCAGATCGTTCATGTAGTTCAGCAGGCTGCCGTCCTCCTTCAGGCGCGTGGAATGCCCAATGCGCTGGGCGTGCAGGTGGTGAAGGGCCTGGTGGATGCTCTCCGGACCGTAGGCCTCGCCGGCGTGCACGGTGCAGTTCACATTGTTCTTGCGGATCAGGTAGAAGGCCTCGCGGTGGTCCTTGGCGGGAAAGTTGGCCTCGGCGCCCGCCAGATCGAAGCCCACCACGCCGGCGCTCTTGTAGGCCACCGCCAGCTCCGCCAGCCGCAAGGAGGTTGCGGGGTTGATGTTGCGGATGCCGCACACGATGACGCCGCAGCGGATGGGATACTGGCGCTCGGCACGGCGCAGGCCCGCGAGCACGGCGTCCATCACCTGGGCCAGGCCCAGTCCCTTCTCGATGTGCAGGATGGGCGCGTAGCGCACCTCCAGCCAGCGCACATTCTCCCGCGCGCAGTCCTCCGCCAGCTCGAATGCCGTGCGCTCCAGCGCTTCCACATCCTGCATCACCGCCAAGGTGTAGCGGAAGACCGTCAGGTAGTCCACCAGGCTCTCATAGTTCTGCCCCAGGCGCAGCAGGTGGAAGAGTTCCTGCTCGTTCATGCTGGGAAGATCCACATGGCGCTCCCTGGCCAGCTCGATCATGGTGGCCAAACGCAAGGAGCCGTCCAGATGGCAGTGCAGCTCCGCCTTGGGCATGGCGTGGATCTTGTCGCGGGTCAGGCTCATGGCCTCCTCCGGGTTGACAAAAGGGCCGTTCCCGAAAGGACGGCCCTGCATGGTGCCGGCAGCGGCTCCAGGCCGCTCCCACGGTGGGTGAATATAACGCACGCCACACCCATTCCCGTGCCTGGCGCGGTGGTTCTCGCGCGCGGCCGAAGGCGTGCAGCACACGCCCCTCGAGCCTCGCAACTCGCGTTCCCATGCCCGCAAGCGTCGACCAGGGCCACGCACTGAAGGGACATGAACCGCAACTCTCTCACCCGAGCCGTGTACTCGAGCATCACCATCAGGCCTCGAAAGGCCTTTGGGCAGACCTCACCACCGCCACTGCGGTCGTCTTCGCACGCAAGCGACCACGGCTGACCGGAAATGGACAACCGACTGTTGCTGCCATGGCCACAGCGTCACCTGTCGCAGATTGTGGACGGAAAGTGGCGCGGTGCCAGGTTGGTGCCAGGAACGTGCCAGGTTGGTGCCAGGTTGGTGCCAGGAACGTGCCAGGTTGGTGCCAGGAACCGAGTACCATCACTCCAGCCGATTGGCCGCCAGCGCCTTGGACATGGAGTCCAGTTTGGCGTAGCTGTCGCCCAGTTTGCGCTGGGGAATGGCCGCCATCTCCTGGTGGTCCTCCTCGCCCAGTTGGCCGCTGACCAGTTTGAGCAGCTCGCCCAATTCCGCGTGCACGAAATCGGCGTATTCCCAGGCCTTGAGCAGGGCCAGCAGGTGCAGCCTTTCCGCGTGGGAGAGTTCCAGTTGGTCGGCCTTGTCGTCAATCACCGCCTCCCAGCGCACCCGGGGCATGTAGCCCAGGCGACGCAGGTCCTCCACCAGCTTCTGCACGCGCGTACCGGGAGAGAGCAGCATCATGCAGCTGTCGAACCGCGCCAGCCAGGACTTGCGCAAGCCGGGCACCAGGCTCAGCTCGCGCATGAGGCGCTCGTCGCCGGTCTTGAGCACCATGAGCTGGGGATCCACCAGGATGTGTCCGTGTCGGCTGGTGACTTCTTCCAGCAGGTAGTTCACATTCTGGGGAATGGGCTGGGCGCTCATCTCCGTCAGGAAGCCACGAATGCCGTCCAGATCCAGGCCGCTGTCCAGGCCACGGGAAAGGGACTGGGCGCTGATGCGGTAACGGCCCCGTTCATAGTCCGCGAAACGCGCCAGGAAGAGGGTGCGCTCCGGCAGGAAGCGCGCGGGCAGCCACACTTCCAAATTGGCCTGCACCAGCAGCTTCTCGCCCTCGTCGAACCAGGTGTCCAGATCCTGGGCGCACTGGCCCTCCTGCAACATGCGCCGACCACGAGTGCTGAGGCGGAAGACCAGGCCGCCCTGTTCCGGGTGGTTGGACAATTCCACAAGACCCAGCCAGAAGAGGGGTTTCACCAACTGGTGGGTGACGAACTTGTCGATGGCCGCGCGCTGGTTGTCGCTGCGCGTGCCGCCCTCCATCTGGCCGTAGAGGTAGGCCAGCTCTTCCTGGGCGATCCAAGCGGAAGGGCTCACATGGCGCAGCAACCACAAAAGGCGCAGGGGATCCAGACCGCCGCCCTCGCTGTGGCCCAGGCTCTCCTCCAGGCGTCCCTTCTCCAGCAGGTCGGCGCCGAAGGCATCGGTCATCATCAGGCGCAGGCTGTCGCCGGGATTGCGGAAAAACGCCGAGGTGGCCGTCATGTTCACGGCCCAGATCTCGTGCTTCAACTGAACGATGCCGTGCTGCTCGAAGAAGTCGAAGAGAAAATTGAAGAGGTGCTGATCTTCCTGGGGCGGCTGGAAGAGGCCGCACACGCGCTTCACCTCGGTCTTGTGGATGCCGCCCTTTTGAATGCGCTGGATGCGGTGGTTCACCAGGTGGATGAGCAGGATGAGCGCATTCTGGAAGAGCTGCACGGGCTCGTGGCGCACCTTCCAGGCCTCCGGGGCCAGCCGCGTGGCGAAGGCCGGATAAAGTTGGGGCGCGGCTTCCTGAAGCTCAAAATTCGCCCGCACCACCGCCACGGCATCGGTGACCAATAGAATGCGGCCCTCGGCGGGGAAGTACTGGTCGTGCTTGAGCAGAGCCGTGCCGTCGCTGGTCCACACCAAACCCGTGTTGCGGAAGAGGGTGATCAGTTCGCGCTTCAGCTCATCGGAATCCAGCTTCACGCCGAAGAAACCCACATGCTTGCGCACATCGCGCAGGGTCAGGCCTTCCGCGTGCATGGACAGCACTTTGAGGATGACGCGGCCAGTCCAGCTGAGGTGCTCCTCCACCGCCGCCGCCAGGGACGGGCCGTCCAGCATCATGGCCTTGAAAGAGGCCAGCAGCATGGTGCGGTCCAGGCAGTCCTCCTCCACCTGCAGCGGACTGCGGGAGTAGAAGCTCTGGGACATGCGCTTCAGTTCCTGGGGATCCCGCCCCACCATCTTGCGGCGCAGACGGTTGCGGTAGAAGGAAGGCAGGCGGAAGAGCGGCTCCAGGTTGGACACCAGCGCCACCAGCTCGGGGCCAGTGCCGGGGTTGCCGTCCTCGTCGGGCTCGCCGGCGGCCTGGAGCACAATCAGGCCCGCCTCGCAGAGACTGGCCAGGATGAGATCAGGATTTTCAGAGGATTCCGCCGCCACCTGGGCGGCCAACTCGCTGCGCGGCACGGATCCGCCTTCGGCCGCCAGGTAAAAGAGCACTTCCAGATGCTGGTGCTGGCTTTCCTGATAGGTGGCCAAGTGACGAAGGGCGCGTAAAAAGTCGGAGGGGATGTGGAAAGCCATCATAAGGTGTGAAGGATCGTTCCTGAACGATAGATTGGCCCGGGAAAATCACCCTGCGGTGCGAAAACCCAGGGAGGGGGCCGCCTGCCTCTCGGGTTAAATCGTTGAAAGTCTAACAGTTCGCTCATGCCTTGTCAAGTTGGGCTGGGGCTTTCACCCGGCTTCACACAGGAAAACCACCTTGTTTCCGTATAAGTTCACCCCCACCGACAAAACGCCGGGATGCGTGAAGGCGAAGCTGCGGGGCCTGGCCTTGCCCCTCTTGGCTCTTGTCATGCCCCTGATCCTCTGTGGGTGTCTGGCCGACACGGTGGGGCACTTGTGGGCCACCCGTTCCCAATTCCTGGACTTCGACCGCTACCTGCGCTTCGAGGCCTCCACCGCTCAGCGGGGTCCGGGGCTGCGCTTCCTGGAACCCAAGCTGACCATGAAGGATGTGCTGGCGGTGGCCAGTGGGCGCAAGGCCACCACCGTCACCCGGCGCGCCGACGGTGAAACCTGGACCTTCCGTTATCTGCGCCGCCCCACCCAGAAAGGCAAGGCCATCAACCTGGAACTGGATTTCCGCAAGGGCTTGCTGGAGCGCGTGGGCGTGGATCGACGCTTCAGCGAACAACTGGGCGACGAGCGCATCCACATGCTCATCCGGCAGTTCGTTGGGCCCAATACGGAGCTGAACCTGCTCAGCGGACGGGTGGTGTGCACGGTGCCGGCGGCGGAACTGCGGCGTTTTTCGCCTTTGCAGAGGCCGGCCATCGTCACGCTCTTTGGTGATGAGAATCTGGTGCGGGAGGTGAAGCTGCGCAAAGGCGAACCCAAGCACATTTTCCGCTATCGGCTGGCGGGCACGCCCGGCGACAAGGGCGCCATGAGCTTTGGCGCCAGTTTTGGCGCGCAGGGCAACTTGTCCCTCATCACCAGCCACATTGGCAGCTTCTCACTGGAGTTCGATGTGAGCGGCGTTCGCTGAAGGCCCGGACGGTGTGACCAGCACCCGTCAGGTCGCCCGTTACTTGTCCTCGTTGCCCTCGCGGAACTGCTTGGGCAAGTGGCGGTACAGGGTGCCACGGCTGACGCCCAGCTTGCGCGCCGCCGCCTGAACATTGTACTCGCAGGCCTGCAGGGCCGCCAGAATGGCCTGCTGGCGAATGCTGGCCATGGGGCCCAGGTCACTCAGGCTCTCCGCCACCGCACGCCCGGCGACACTGGGCGCCTCGCCCATCATCTCCTTGGGGCCGTGGCCCTCGCGCACTTCCACCGGCAGGTCCTTCATGTCGATGAGCGGACCGTCGGTGAGGGCCAGCGCGCGGCACACGGCGTTTTCCAACTGGCGCACATTGCCCGGCCACGGGCAGCGGTCAAGACAGTCCAGCGCCTCCTGGGACAGACCCTCCACATCCGTGCGGCCCATGCTTTCCCGATGCTTGGCGAAGAAGAAATTGACCAGCAGGGGAATGTCCGACTTGCGCTCGCGCAGGCCTGGCAGGTGAATGGTGAAGGCATTGATGCGGTAGTACAAATCCTCGCGAAAGAGCCCGGCAATGGCGCGCTGGGCCAAATTCTGCTTGGTGGCCGATACCACGCGCACATTCACCGGCACCGTGTTGGAGCCGCCCACGCGCTGGATTTCCCGCTCCTGCAACACGCGCAAGAGTTTGGCCTGCAGGCCGGGATCCAGTTCGCCAATCTCGTCCAGGAAGAGGGTGCCACCGTTGGCCTCCTCAAAGCGCCCCACCCGACGCGCCACCGCACCCGTGAATGCGCCCTTCTCGTGGCCGAACATTTCCGATTCCATCAGTTCCCGTGGAATGGCGGCGCAATTGATGCTGACGAAAGGCCCGTCGGCGCGGGAGCCGTTCTCGTGGATGGCCTTGGCCACCAGCTCCTTGCCCGTGCCGCTTTCCCCCTGGATGAGCACGGTCATGTCGTTGCGCAGGGCGGATTGCAGCAGCTGGAAAACCTTTTGCATTTCCGGCGATTCGCCCACGATGCGCCCCATGCCCCGGCGCTCGCGCTTGCGCAGGCGGGCCAGTTGCAATCCCACCCGGCGACGGTCCAGTGCCTTGCGCAAAGCCAGTTCCAGCTTGTAGCTCTCAAAGGGCTTGACGATGTAATCCCAGGCGCCCGCCTGCATGGCCTGGATGGCGATCTCCACGCGATCCTGGCCGCTGACAATGATGGTGGGCAGTTCAGGATCCGTCTGGCGCACGCGGATGAGGAGCTCCACCCCGTTGATGCCGGGCAGGCGCACATCGATGAGCAGCACGCCCAGGTCAGGCAGCTCGTCCATGGCGTGCAGAAAGGACTCGGCGTCGGGGAATGCCAGCACGCGCAGACCCGTGTTCTCGATGGTCTCCTGCAGCAGGCGGCGCTGAAAGGGATCGTCCTCCACGAGGGCGATAGGCAGGGTGGCATCCAAAGTCATGCAGGACTCCCGTCAAGTGCGTTGCAGCAACAGCAAGAGGCAAGGGCCATCCATCCGTGTGGCACGCAAGGGAAAGACGGCCCTGAAGGCCAGGTTCCGTTCGGAAGAAGTGGCATTATCGAAGGGTGGCCAAGGTTTCGGTCATGTTGAGACACCATAGCTCGAGCAGAAAACATGCCAGTTTTCCTGTCGTGGTCAGGTCGGAAGACATCCACAAGTGTGTGAAGCGCTCCGAAAGTAAACAACACTCAGTACTAAAAGGAAACATGTCGCGCATCCTTTTGCGTATTCAAGGGCTTCGTGGCGAGTATTTTGGATTGAGGCGGTGTAGGGGTCCAAAGCTGTCCAGCGGGTGCATTGCTGCCCAACCGGACCCGTTTTCACCTTTAGGCTGGCCAAAAAAGCATGAGGCCCAACCGGTTTCCCGGAGGACCTCACACCGTGGGGGGGCCTGTTGTTCGTCGCGACCATGGGCCGAAACACCGATTCAGTCA
>Ga0172367_10010035_pt1 | contig 10267 bp, 10 predicted proteins | sample Lak10m_FD_114542 | JGI IMG/M metagenome (GOLD analysis project Ga0172367, IMG submission 114542) | Freshwater microbial communities from Kabuno Bay, South-Kivu, Congo - kab_022012_10m | ecosystem: Environmental > Aquatic > Freshwater > Lake | place: Democratic Republic of the Congo: South-Kivu...
GCACTGACCCAAGAGTGAAGAGCCCTGATTCACGCAGATAAGGCGTAACATGTTCTCGATCGTAACTTTTACTAGCCTCCTTTTGCGCTTGTTGCAATGCTTTAAATGTGAATACCTCAATATCCAATCCATCTGGATAAGTTGGCGGGTTTGTGTTAGTCAAATAATCCACATCCGAAACCTTGAATTGACGGATACACTCATCAACCAGATCCGGATCTACAATTGGACAATCGCCAGTTATACGAACCACAATATCCGCGTTATGTTCCTGAGCAGCTTGCACATAGCGAGCCAAAACATCATTCTCACTCCCCTCTACGCTGAAGTAGCCAAGCTTTCGAACATGATCAACAAGCGGTTTATTTCTCTTGTCGACAGAAGTAGCAAGAACGATTTGATTTACTTCGTGTGACTTGGACAGTCGTGATAACAAAATCTCGATCATGGGAATACCGCCAATCGGTTTCATTACCTTGTTTGGTAAACGTGTAGATCCCATTCGGGCCTGAACAACTGCAACAACTTTCATAAATGATTCCAACGGGAAGGATTAATCAGATTCTCGTCCGAAAAGCAGAGGTCAGGTAGATTGTCAGGAAGTGTCATGCGGGCGGCTGTAATAATTTGGTCAAGCTGATTGACACTGTCAGCGCCAACGATAACCCGATCAATTTCGTTAAAGGAAAGTGGATATGCCAGACAAGCCTGCACTGCGGAAACATTATGTTCTGAAAGCCAGACATACCATTGCTTTAATAAATCACTCCAGGAAGTGAATTTTGAGGGTACACATTCTTCCTGCATAAGCAACAAACCCTGTAAAAAGGCTGATCGGGTGTGAATTTCAACCTCTTGATCTTTGAGACGCTGAAGCCAGCCTGTTCTATACAAACGGGAATCAACAACGTTGAAAGGCGCCTGCACAAGATCAAATTGAAATAGTCTGGTGAGTTCCTCCAATTCAAGAGGGTTATATATGGATACTCCAATTTTTTTTACCTTTCCAGACTCCTTCAATGTGCACAATGCTTTATATAGATCTTTTCCATTAGATCGAAGCAACTGCTCCGGGCGATGCAGCAGCAAACCATAAACAGCACTTACACCAAGACGGGAAAATGATGCCTCCACCTGCTCCACCACCCAGGTAATAACATGAGGGCACTCATCCGGCAGTGCAGGAAGCTTTGTCACCACCTTGAAACCCTGAGTACCCACTTGGCCAAGAGTGGCTTCACTATCTCCATAGGCAATTGCCGTATCAAGGGTATCAATACAATTGGATACAGCAAGTTGCAGCATTGCAGATACATCCTTCCTGCTAACCTGTCCGGCTTGATTGGCAATACCGTACTGCAACCCAAATTGGGCTGAACCAAGAGCAAGTCTCAACCTACCAATTCCTTCATAGAATGAATGATCAACTCCTGTTGTTCATCCGACAAATCATAAAACAAAGGAATACTTAACGCTTCCCTGTAATACTTCTGTGCATGAGGATAATCTTCTGGGTTGTATCCAAGGTTACGGTAAAACGGATGAGCCGGAACCGGAATATAATGCACCTGACTACCTATTTCTCGCTCACGTAGTTGCTGCATTAATTGCCCTCGGCTTGTGTGAGCCTCGTCGAAATTAATCCGGACAACGTAAAGATGATGCGCACTCTGATTCCGACCAATGGATTGTGCTGGCCTTAAATTTTGCATTGCTGAAAAAGCAGCGTCATACTTCATGACAAGCTTACGCCGACGTTTAATAAATTCATCAAGTTTATAGAACTGCGAAAGAGCCAATGCGCATTGAATATCAGTAATGCGATAGTGAAAGCCCAACTCTTGCATTTCATAATACCATGGATCACGCACCCCTTTGGTTTCTGCTTGTTCGGGATATTGAAAAGGATCATCCAGCTTGTTAATACCATGACTCCTCAGCCTAAGAAGCTTTCGATAGATAGATTTATCATTCGTAGTGATCATCCCCCCTTCACCTGCAGCAATAGCCTTTACAGGGTGAAATGAAAAAATTGTCATTTGCGAATAAGCACAGGAACCAACCCGTTGACCATCAGGATAATGTGCCCCTAAGGCATGTGCGGCATCTTCTATAACAACTGCGCCTGCATCGTTAGCAGCAGACTTTATAGCTAACATATCACATGGAAGTCCTGCAAAATGAACAGGAATCACCGCACAAACATTACTATTTGACTTAAATGAATGTAGTAATGCTTTTGGATCAATATTGACTGTATCGGGGTCAATATCTGCAAAAGCCACCTGACCTCCCGCATAGAGTGCTGCATTAGCGCTCGCAACAAAGGTTGTGGGCGTAGTAATCAATGTTTTACCCGGAGCAACTCCAGCTATTAACGCTGAAAGATGTAATGCTGCTGTGCCACTTGAAACCGCAACAGCATATTTAGCTCCAACATATTCAGCCACCGCCTTTTCAAATGCATCAATAGTTTTACCCTGTGTCAGGATACCACTTCTTAATACATCTACAACAGCTTGAATATCGTGTTCATCAATGTGATGTTTTCCGTATGGAATCATTTTTTTTAATAAATTGAGTAACCTGGCCAGGTAGAAAGCACCTTCAAATATCGATCATCAACAAGTTCAGTGTTTTCTCTTTTTATGGGATTATGGCCTGTAAACTCTTCATAAGTCACAGCACTTACTGTTTCGCTAATCCCATCCAGGGTAATTGTTGTAATATCGATAAATTCTTTAGCAACCGTTAAAAATTCTTTATTATAATCGGGTTGTTCACAAAGTACACCCTCGCCTTTTTCATACCAATGCAAACTTCTGCTTGGAATATGAGTGTAATCAAATCCCAATAAATATATATGATCAAAGCCAAGATATATTGCCAATAGTATTGCTGTCCGTATAACACCCTCAAAGCAATTCAATCTTTTACTAATATTATTAATTGAAAACCGATCATCATCAATATCACGAAACATATAGCATATGTTGTCACCGCTCAAAAACGGATAATTACTCAGGTGTAAAAAAAAATATTTATCTAAATACGTTTCCATTAAACCTTTGTAAAGAGAAGACATAGCAGACATATGTTTTTTTTTGCTACCACTGTATCCTCCAACCGGGGCAAAATAAAATGGCGCGCAGTTCACAAGGTAAGAGCAATTGAGCCGATTAAAATCTTTATGGAAAATAAAATAGTTGCAGACGATAGCTTGCTTATCCAGAAAACAATTTATATCCATTGACTTCAATGATATACCATCACCGAATATATAACATGATTCACCGCTATGTACATTATAAAATTTCTTAATTTTACCAAGCTCAGGCGATGAAACTTGTGAAATAATTTTAATCAAACTATTTTTAATTGTCAAGTTCATTACATTTCATGTGAAACAACATTTTTCCCTCCATATCGTCCAGCAGTACCTATGCCTACTTTTGATAGATTTGTGATTGGCAATGTCTGATCATCAAACACATAACACCATTTTCGCTTTGCTTCTATGACATCAAAATTGTCATGGTAGTAGTGCGATTCTTTTGTTTTAATCGCCAAAAAAGGTTGTGGACCAAATATTTCTCCTTCCAAAACCTTAACGATCAATTTATTGTTAATTAATTCAAGCCCCAATCTGGGTGAAGGCTTATTACTGTACTCCATTACAGATATAGCCGCCTCTTCTGCTCCCACATATTTAAGCAAGACATCTGAGTATTCTTTTCGAATCTCACACAGCATGCTTCTCACATTATTCACATCTGACCTCATATCGCGGTAATCGTGATCTGCAAACGAAAGAATCGCCGTACCCGTAGTTCTTGCCTCTGTAAAAGCCTGACGGACATGACCTTGAGTCAAAGAACGAAGACGCGTCCCCACATTCAAACATCTAAATATCAAGCGGCGGCAGTCCCCTTCTACTTGATAATCATCGTGACTTGGGTGATACCCCCTCCATGAGTGGGGCGCTCTTGACCAGTCTCCAAAACGACCACCCGTCGAATCCGGCTGATCTTGCTGCTCGTTACAAACTTGATTAGCGTAATCGAAAGGAATCCACTGTTCAAGAAAGGCGTTTGAATCTGGGCGTTCTGAGTGAAACCCAGGGCGATTTACCACAGGAAACCAGTTATCCTCCAATATCCGGCGACACAATATCTGTATCAAAACATCATAGTTATTCACGTAGCTGGTCGCAGCATGAAGGGGATTTCTGGTAAGTGATAAAGGATGGAAATGCCAATTAAGCTCATCTCGTGTACTGCCAGATTCAATCAATTTCGACCTGTAAAACCTAAAAACATTTCCATACCCTACATCTTTGTGACGTGGATTATCAAAGTAACCGATATGATCCATGCAATGCCACGAATAGACCCAACCATTGCCAAAATCATCAGGATACTCTATGCGAAAACTGCATGAGAGCAGTTCATCAAGCATTTGCTCTAAATCCTGCCAGTTCCTGTTATACTTAAGCAACTCTGGAGCTAAACATTTTGCAACAGCATCTTCTTGACCTGCAAGATCAATCTTTTTGTTCTGTAAAAGTGCAAGATTTTCTTTTGTTGGCTTCAGAGTTACCCCAAATATTGACTCAAGACGTTCAAACGTAGCATCAAGAGTTTCATGTAATGGACCTTCTGTGTCCACACAATGGACGACATAGAGTATTTTTTTATCATCCATTATTAATCGATTCCAATTGATTCAAAATATTCTTTTGCACTTGGAAATCCAGCTTTTTCAGCTATTTCAACCGCAGTTTTTGAAAATTGACTTTCAAAATTTAAGGATTCCAACCCAATCGAATCTTGATCAGCAACTTTATGACAAATAATTAGATATTCATAACCAATATAGTTGTCACTATGATTATCGACCGGATCGACAAAGTTTAGAAGACCAAAATCTCCACGGCGAGGAAAAACCAACAGTTTCTCAAGTTCAAATCCTAAACATTGGAAATTATCAAGAACTGCATTCAAGTCCGTAAATTTATTGGGAAATGCTTTCAAAAAGGCATTTTTCTCTGCCTTGTGAGCCAAACTGTCATCCGAAAAATAATTATCATTTTTCCCGGTTAGCAATAACTTCCCGCCAATTTTCAAGATGCGATTGATTTCTGCAAAACCTTTTTTATGATCAACCACATCAAACACCGCCCAGCAAAAAACCACATCGAAAAAGTCTTTATCAAATCCTGTCACTTCGGCAGCACCCTTACGCACCTCTTGATAGGATTGTAAACGGGCTTTTTCTACGGCATATGTGTCTGGATCAATTCCAAATATACGATCAGAATAAATCGCAAGAGCATCATACATCCGACCATAACTGCAACCTAAATCCAATACTTTGTCATCTCTTTTTATCTCAAAGTATTGCAGGAAATGTTTAGCCTCATTAACACCTGCAATAATAGTCCCATCTACAGACTTGTTAACCGTAGATGACCAATATTCGGTGTATTCCTTTCCGAATTTCATAGTTTTTTTCCTAATACATAAATTGTCTGAGACATCGCTTGATATTCTTCATTTGATTCTTCGCGCATCCAAAATAATGGACGACTTATTAAACGCCATAACAGCCTGCTTATTAAAAGCCCATTTTTATTTTTTATTTTATAGGCCAACAATGCTTCGACATATGTCACTAATGCGTAGGCAATACCGCGACAAGCGCCACTGTCAACTATTTCAAATCGTTCATCAAAAAGCTTATGCAATCCCGGGGTAGTCCATCTGTGATAGTCGTATTTATGATGCCTCAAGCAGGCATTTGGAACACTCAAATAAAAATATCCCCCTTTTTTTAATATCCTGAATACCTCATCAAATACTATTTTATAATCATAAATATGCTCAAGTACACTATTGGAAACAACCAACTCTACGGAGCTATCAATTAAAGGAATCTTCTGAAGATCTCCAACTATATGAACAGGATCATACACACCAAGATCTATATTAATAAATCCATCATAGCTATCCTGACCTGATCCCAGATTTATAGCAATACCAGTTATCTTGAGATTTTCTCTTAGATCTTTGATACGTGGACCCCCTAATTTATCCACCTTTATGGGCTTTTCATTGCCTTTAAAAAGATCAAATCCATTACTTACAGTTTCCCAGTTAGACTCATTGATAAAATCAGGAACCGTAACCAATTTTCCATTATAAATTATTGGATATATGTGCCCACAAGATTTACACACAATTCTTTCTACTTCAACATTCCATTCATTGGAACTACAGTTAATACATAGTAGTGATTCGATATGATCTAAAATAGGATTTTTCATTTTTTACAAACTATTTGTGACTGCTCAATTAAGCTGGATTACCAACAATCCAAACCACCATCTACAATAATATTTTGTCCTGTAACATAACTTGAAGCATCCGAAGCCAAGTAGAGCAAGGCTCCGACCATTTCATTTGCATCAGCCATTCTACCCAAAGGAATACGAGCTGCATACCGACGTTTAAACTCGTCGTTCTGGCCGCTTTCCGTACCGCCAGGGGTCAAGGTGTTGATGCGTATACCTTTTTCCGCCCAATAGGTTGCCAGATGTTTTGACAACCCAATAACAGCAGCTTTGGAGGTAGAATAAACCGCAGGAGTGTTGATTTGTCGCCCAAGATAAAAGGAGCCTTCATAGATACGATGATCAGGGGCCATGAGGCCGTAGATTGATGCAGTCTGGATGATGCTGCCTCCTTTGCCTTGCGCAACCATCTGTTTGCCAATTGCCTGCGCCACCAAAAACATACCGTCTATATTGACCGCCATAATCTTGCGCCACTGCTCCAAACTATATTCCTCGAAGGGAGCAAAAAAAGCATCTAAATCATCCGACTTTCCTGCGGCGTTGTTGTGTAAAATGTTGATTTCACCATACGCTGCTAAAACATCTGTCACCATCGTTTGAACTGAAATGAGATCAGAAACATCACAGCCGTAGCCCGTAGACTTTACCCCATAGCGTTCAGTAAGAACTTGTGCTCTTTCCTCGGCTTTATCGGCATGCAGGTCAACAACTGCTACATGCGCGCCTGATTCTGCAAGGCCCGCACAAAAATGTTGACCTAAGATCCCGGCTCCACCCGTAACAACAGCAACCTTGCCTCGCAAATCAAACAGCCCTCTGTAACTAAACTCACTCTGAGCCTGTTCGCAAGTTCCATCAGTTTCTTTTGTGGTCATGGGTTTCTCTCATAATTCATAAAATATTCAGCAACATGAAAATCCAGCAAGGTGTCAATATCAATCGCTCGTTCCACGGGAACCTTCACCGCTTTGACCCGACCTTCAAAAATAGCGTTATTGGTCATTACAAATTCCGTGTTCGCTACATAACAAACTGTCGCCATATCATAAACCACGGGGGCATCCTGACGCCGCGAGATCGCGGATGATGGTGGTATTGCCAGAGAAACCATTCCGTTTTTATCACAGGTAACCATATTGAAGTACGGACTTCGATGCGCATCGCTAACCGTGATCACCATATCAGCCTGACCTTTTTCATATTCGTCCAGACAGTTATTCAGATCAACCGGCTGACGCAAGGGCGCTGTTGCCGGTACGGATATCATTACATCCGGTAATACACCTTCGGTCTCTTTCAAATAATTGAGCGCATGCCGCCAAGCAAGCCATTCCGGACTCTCATCGCGAGCCAGTTCTGCAGGCCGCATAAATGGTACTTCAGCACCATACGCCATTGCTACTGCAGCAATCTCTTCTGAATCTGTGGAAACAATAACTCTATCAATACGTTCAACTGACAGTGCCTGCCCTATCGACCATGCAATAAGCGGCTTTCCTCCCAGAATACGAATATTTTTACCTGGCAGTCCTTTTGACCCTCCACGTGCAAAGATAAATGCAATTGCTTTCATTCGTTTTCTTTTACGATGCGCTCTCTCTTATTAACCGGAATCTCTATGCCTGATGCAGAAGAGAGGCGGGCAGCTTCAATCATATGCAAAACCTGCAACCCATCCTCTCCGGAAATCATCGGAGTTGTCGAACCCTCTATGCATTTCAGAAAGTGTTGCCACTCAGCAAGATAACTATCATCCCGCTGCTGCTTATACCGAAAAAGTTCACTCCACTCACCTGCTCCTGCCGGATAGTGATCAACTACTCCTGTCACACCATTCCATCGAAGTGAGCCTTTTTCACCAATGGCCGTACACCTGCGCGTTATGTCGTGACGTACAAAATCCATATTGAGTGTTCCTACAAGGCCAAAACCATCTTCAGACACGTTAAAGCCAAGAACAAGATGTGCGGTATCCTCAACATCGATTTCAAGAGTACTCTGTCTGCAAAGTGTTGCCCTGACCCACTCAACTTCACCAAAAATCCAGCGCAGATAGTCAAGTTCATGGCTGAGTTCCAACAGCACGCCTCCTCCAAGTTCACGAAGAGCTGAAACAGAGTCCCGATAATCAGTATCAGGACGCCAGGAAGGCAAATATTGACCTGTTTCACTTCGAAATGATATGACTTTACCAATCACGTTTTCATGAAGCAGAGACCTGAACTGTTGAAGGGAGGGAAAAAATCGAAGGTTATACCCCACCATCAATGCAACTCCCCGATGTTGGCAGGTTTCAAGTAAAATCGCAATACCATCAGTCGATGCTGACAAGGGTTTTTCGATCAGAAGGTGTACTCCGGCTTCAGCTAATAGCAGGGCGGACGTGATATGCAAAGTTGCCGGACTGGCTATTACAGCAATTTCGGGAGCAAAGGCAAGAGCCTCCTCAATTATTGAAAAACTTCCATCAGCAAATTCAGGAATCAGAACAGACTTTTGATGCCGCAAAACACGGATATCCGCACCGGGATGAAGCTCTCTTGCTATTCGAAGATGACGAGTACCAATACTGCCGAGACCAACAACGAGAATACGCTTAATTAGCATGAGAACTTCCAAATCAAGTAAACCGCCAAGTTATCGTCCTTAATTTTATTTTGCTGATTCTGCGATAACACGGTTCAAATCGTCCGGGCGACCTACATCAAGCCAGGGTTCGTGTATCGGATATGCGACCGTACATCCGGCTTTTGTCTGCAGACGCTCAAACAATGTCGGCATGTCACAGTGGGAGCCTGGTTCCAGAAAAGTTAGCACTCTCGGATCAAGTGCATACACGCCCGCATTGATATGACTGCGATGCACCGGCTTTTCTTCAAAGCCGATAATATTTACCCCATTAGTCTGCACCACGCCAAAGGGATGCTGCCATTCGTGGACCCGGACACCCATGGTAGCGTCAGCATGATGACGTAAATGAAAATCGAGCAGTTCCCCATAATGAATGTCAGAGAGAACATCACCATTTGTAACCACAAATGGCAGATCGGGCAGAGGATCAAGAAGGCCGAGGGCTCCAGCAGTCCCAAGAGGGGTTTGCTCTCGCAAATAATCAATCTTCACATCAAGCCGGTCGCCATTACCGAAGTAATCTTCAATGATATGACCAAGATAATGAATCGCCAATATAAACCGGCTGAAGCCTTCCAGTTTTGCACGTTCAATAATATGCTCCAGCATTGGCTTTCCCGATATTGGCAGCATAGGTTTAGGACAATTATCCGTATGCGGACGAAGTCGGGTACCCATACCTCCGGCCATAATAACCATAAGATTTTCCCGAACTGAAGGCATGGCAATTTCATCCCAGAGATGCAGACCAACTATATGGTTCTGTTCATCGACAACAGGGATCTGCTGAATTTTATTGACCGCCATCAACTGCCTGACTATTTCTTTCTTGATATCGGCAGTAACCACCAGGGAATTGCGGTGAACAATACTTTCAATAGGACTTTTAAGATCCATCCCCCTTAGTAAACCGCGCCTGATATCCCCGTCCGATATTGTCCCCTCCAGCTTCCCCGATTTATTGACTACCAGAACTATCCTGATCGCCACTTTGTCCAGATTGCTGATTACATCCTGAATCGTGGAATCAAGCGGCAGAATAGCTTGTCGATAAATATCTTCACGAACAGTCACTGTTTCTATCCTGAATAACTATTTGAGTAAATCATGAAAACTCTTCTTCACCAAACCTGCAAGTGGTAAGTTTCTTATTATTTGAACCACCTGTTCACTTGCACCACCCTCTCCATAGGGGTTTATAACCCTGCCTGCAGCGTTTTGAAAAGCCGGGGAGTACAATTTCTCAAGAGCTTCAGAAATATCCGCACGTGTCGGTCCACA
>Ga0172367_10010037_pt1 | contig 10267 bp, 7 predicted proteins | sample Lak10m_FD_114542 | JGI IMG/M metagenome (GOLD analysis project Ga0172367, IMG submission 114542) | Freshwater microbial communities from Kabuno Bay, South-Kivu, Congo - kab_022012_10m | ecosystem: Environmental > Aquatic > Freshwater > Lake | place: Democratic Republic of the Congo: South-Kivu...
GCTGGCGCTGAAGGCGCTGAACCTCAAGATGAAGGACGATCCGCGCTTCGAGATTTCGATGCTGCCGGTCGGCGACGGGCTGACGCTGGCGCGGCGGCGCTGACCGCCCCTCAGCGGAACATCGGGTGGTCGAGCTTGTCGCCGGGCTTGAGGCCGAGGCGCGACGCGGTCCCGCCGTTGAGTTCCAGCACCGCGCGCACCGGCACGTCGGACGAGATGACCGTCTCCGAGAACGGGACGGCGCGCTCGTGGATCTTGCGCACGATGCCGTCGCGGTCGACGAACAGCATGTCGAGCGGCAGCACCGTGTTGCGCATCCACATCGACACCTGCCCGTCGCGCTTGAAATCGAACAGCATGCCCGCATCGGCCGCCATCTGGCGGCGATGCATCAGGCCGAGCGTGCGCCGCTCGTCGTTGTCGGCGATCTCGACCGTGAAGCGGTGCTTCTTGCCGCCACTCTCGATGACGAGCGGCGTCCTGTCGAAGCGCACGGCCGGGGCCTGCGCCGCCGCAGGAACCGCGAACGCGGCAAGGGAAAGAACAAGGAAGGACCGCCGCGTCGCCGTCATGTCGTATCGCCTCAAGCCGTCGCCCGCACGAGCGCCGCGATCTCGGCCCGGACCGGGCCGTTCGCGGGCGGATCGCGCAGGGTCGTGAACCACGCCTCGGGTCGGATTTGATCCTTTCGCCGGTGCCAGTGCAAGGCCCTGAGGATCGCCTCGGCTTCTTCGGGCAGGCGTTCGGGCGGTTCGTGTCCCGCGAGCGTGGCCCACATGCCCGTCCACGCGCGCGCCACGCTCCACGGGTTGTAGCCGCCGCCGCCGGTGACCAGCATCGGCAGGCCGAGTGCTTGCAACGCCGCGCCCGCATGCCACAGCGCGTTGTTGGAGAGGCCCAGTTCCGACAGCGGATCGTCGGCGAGCGCGTCCGCCCCGCCCTGCACGACGACCGCACCGGGCGCGAACGCGGCGACGCGCGGCACGACCACTTCGTCCACCAGCAGGCGGAACTCGTCGTCGTTGAGCCCGCGCGGCACCGGCAGGTTGACCGCGTTGGGCGCCGAGCCGACCGCGCCGGTATTCGGCCAGCGCCCGGCCTCGTGGATCGAGACGAGCAGCACGCGCCCGTCCCCCGCGAAGGCCTCCTCGACGCCGTCGCAATGATGCGCGTCGATGTCGACATAGGCGACGCGCCCGACGCCGCGGTCGAGCAACCGCAGGATCGCCAGCACCGGATCGTTGAGGTAGCAGAAGCCGTTCGCCGCCGCGCGCCGCCCGTGATGCGTGCCGCCGGCCGGCGAATAGACCAGAGCGGCACGCCCGTCCGCGAGCATGTCCGCGGCGAGCAGCGAGGCGCCGCAGGCGGTCGCCGGCCGGCGGAAGATCTCGCCGAACACCGGATTGCCGCCGCGCCCGATGTTGAAGCGCGCGGACGTCGCCGCGTCGACCGCCTGGTCGGCCTCGGCCTGCCGCAGCGCCGCGACGTATTCGGGGCAGTGGAAGCGCGTCAGTTCGTCGGGCGTGGCTGTGGGACTGTCGACATAGATCTCGTCGGGCAGCCATCCGAGCGCCCGGCACAGGTCGATGCAGGTCGAGACGCGCGGGATGGCCAGCGGATGGTTCGAGCCGTAGCGCGAGCGCCGATATATGTCCGACCCGATGAAGCGCAAGGCGGCGTGACCCATGCTTCCGACGTAGTGCCGCTTGCCTTCGCCGTCAACGAGGCGCTATATCCGGAGCGTTCGCACGGGGTGCCGGCATCCTGCCGGCTGAGATTACACCCGAGAACCTGATCCGGTTCGTACCGGCGTAGGGATGCGCGCTTGACCGCCACCGCTGTTCCCCGTTCGGCCGTTTTCGGCGTCGCGATCCGCGAGGCCCGTATCGTCTACGACGGCGCGGCGCTGTTCGACGGTCTCGACCTCGACCTGCCGGCCGGCCGCACGACCTGCCTGCTCGGCCCTTCGGGCGTGGGCAAGAGCACGCTGCTGCGCCTCGTCGCCGGCTTGGCGCCGGCCGGTGCGACCGCGCGGGTGAGCGCCGACGACGGCCGCCCCATCGCGGGCCGCACGGCATGGATGGCGCAGGCCGACCTGCTGTGCCCGTGGCTCGACCTGCGCGCCAACGTGCTGCTCGGCCGCCGGCTGCGCGGCGAGGCGGAAGATCGCGACGCGGCGGACGCACTGCTCGAACGCGTCGGACTTGCCGACAAGATCCGCGCGATGCCCGATACGCTTTCGGGCGGCCAACGCCAGCGTGCCGCACTCGCGCGCACGCTGATGGAGGACCGGCCGCTGGTGCTGATGGACGAACCCTTCGGCGCGCTCGACACGATCACGCGCTGGCGCCTGCAGGAACTCGCCGCCACGCTGCTCGACGGGCGTACCGTCGCACTCGTCACGCACGACCCGCGCGAGGCGCTGCGGCTCGGCCACGAAATCCGCGTGCTCGCCGGACGGCCCGCGACGACCGGTCCGGCGCTGCACCCGCCGGGCGCGGTGCCGCGCGCGCTCGACGATCCGCGGCTGCCCACCCTCGAAACCGCCCTCATCGCCGACCTCTCGCGCGCCGGGGCGATCGCGTCGTGACGCGGATCTTGCGCATCGCCGCCGTGCTGCTCGGCTTCGCGCTCGCGTGGGAGGCGCTGGTGCGCGCGACAGGCGTGCCCCATTACATCCTGCCCGGCCCCGCGCGCGTGTTCGCCGCGCTGCACGCGCAAGCCGGATTCGTCGCGACGAACGCGCTCACCACCCTCGCCGAAATGGTACTGGGTCTGGTCCTCGGCGTAGCCGGCGGCGTCTCCTGCGCGCTCGTGCTCGCGCATTGGCGGGGCGCGCGACGCTGGCTGCTGCCGCTGGTGCTGGCGAGCCAAGCCGTTCCTGTTTTCGCGATCGCGCCGTTGCTGGTGCTGTGGCTCGGCTTCGGCATGGCCTCGAAGGTCGCGGCCGCGTCGCTGATCATCTTTTTCCCGGTCGCGTCGTCGTTCTACGACGGGCTCGCGCGCGCCGGCCAGGGCTGGCTCGACCTCGCGCGCGTGATGGGGGCTTCGCCGCTTTCGACGCTGCTGCGCATCCGCGTGCCGGCCGCCCTGCCCGCCCTGGCTTCCGGCATGCGCGTCGCCGCGGCCGTGGCGCCGATCGGTGCCGTCATCGGCGAATGGGTCGGCGCCTCGGCCGGGCTCGGCTTCCTGATGCTGCAGGCGAACGCCCAGATGCAGACCGACCTGCTGTTCGCGGCACTGCTCGTGCTCGCGGCCTGCGCCGTCGCGTTCTACGCCGCGGTCGACGCGTTGGCGCGCCGTCTCGTCCCTTGGCAACCGCACACCGAAACGACCGACTGACCCCGGAGGAACTCCCATGCTCGACCGTCGCACCCTCTTTGCCGCCGCCGCCGGCGCGCTCGCCGCGCCCTATCTCGTCCGATCCGCGAGTGCGCAGGAGCAGCCGTTCACGCTGCTTCTCGACTGGTTCGTCAATCCGAACCACGGTCCGATCGTGGTGGCGCAGGAGCTCGGATACTTCAGGCAGGCCGGGCTCGCGATGACGGTCGTGCCGCCGTCCGATCCGAACGATCCGCCGCGCCTCGTCGCGGCCGGGCGCGGCGACGTGGCGGTCAGCTACCCGCACACGCAGATCTTCCAGGCGGCACAGGACATCCCGACCATGCGCATCGGGGCATTGGTCGACACGCCGCTGTCGACGATCACGGTGCTGGCCGACGGGCCGGTGCGCACGCTCGCCGATTTCCGCGGCCGCAAGGTCGGCTACTCGATCTCGGGCATCGAGGTCGCGATGCTGCGCGTCATGCTCGCCTCGGCGGGCGTGAAGGCGGAGGAGGTCGAGCTGATCAACGTCAATTTCGCGCTGTCGCCGGCCCTGCTGACGAAGCGGGTCGACGGCGTCATCGGCGCGTTCCGCAATTTCGAGCTCTTCCAGCTCGAGATCGAAGGGTCGAAGGGCCGCGCGTTCTTCCTCGAGGACCACGGCGTGCCGACGCACGACGCGCTGACCTTCGCGGCAAACCGCGACCGCGCGCGCGCCGGCGACCCGCGCCTGCGCCGCTTCCTCGATGCGGTCGAGCGCGGCGTGCAGTTCTGCACCAACCAGCCCGAGCCCGCGTGGGGCCTGTTCATCAAGGGGCGCGCCAATCTCGACAACGAGCTCAACCGCCGCGCCTGGGGGGCGACGTTGCCGCGCTTCGCCCACGTGCCGGGCGCCGTCGACATCGCCCGCGAGCGGCGCTTCGCCGAGTTCCTGCACGCCGGCGGCCTGATCCCGCGCGTGCCGCCGGTCGATACTTACGTCGCGCGGTTGGGCTGACCGTCTAGCGCGCCGCCTGCGGCGACGTGTCGGCGGCTGCGTCGGCCTCGATGCGGGCCTGCGCCTCGCGCGTCTCGAGCTGGCGACGCCACATCTGCGCGTAGACACCGTCCGCCGCGAGCAGGTCGGCATGGCGGCCGCGCTCGATGACGCGGCCCTTGTCGAGCACGACGATCTGGTCGGCATCGACCACCGTCGACAGCCGGTGCGCGATGGTCAGCGTCGTGACGCCGGCCGAGATCTGGCGCAGCGATTCCTGGATCTCCTTTTCGGTTCGCGTGTCCAAGGCACTGGTCGCCTCGTCGAACACGAGGAGCTTGGGCCGCTTCAGGATCGTGCGCGCGATCGACACGCGCTGCCGCTCGCCGCCCGACAGCTTCAGGCCGCGCTCGCCCACGCGCGTCGCGTAGCCGTCGGGGAAGCCGAGAATGAACTCGTGGATGCGCGCGAGCTTCGCCGCCTCCTCGACTTCCTCCTTGGTCGCCGAGGGACGGCCGTAGGCGATGTTGTAGTAGATGGTGTCGTTGAACAGCACCGTGTCCTGCGGGACGATGCCGATCGCGGCGCGCACCGACGCTTGCGTCACCTCGCGCAGGTCCTGTCCGTCGATCCGCACGGCCCCGCCGGTCACGTCGTAGAAGCGGAATAGCAGGCGCGAGATCGTCGACTTTCCCGCCCCCGACGCGCCGACGATGGCGAGCGTCGTGCCCGGCGCCACGTCGATATCGATGCCGTTGAGGATCGGCCGGCGCGGGTCGTAGCCGAAGGTGACGTTCTCGAAGGTGACGCGGGCACCGTCGACCTTGAGGTCCGGAGCGCCCGGCCGGTCGACGATCTCGGCGTTCGCCAGCAGCAGGCGGAACATCGACTGCATGTCGATCAGCGCCTGCCGGACCTCGCGGTAGACCATGCCGAGGAAGTTGAGCGGCAAATAGAGCTGGATGAGGTAGGCGTTGACCATCACGAAACCGCCGACGGTCATGGCTCCGGCCGCGACGTCGAATGCGGCGAGCAGCATGACGAGCGTGAGGCCGATCGCGATGACGAAACCCTGCCCGACATTGAGCAGCGACAGCGAGGTCTTGGACAGCACCGCGGCGCGTTCGTAGGCGTCGAGCGACTTGTCGAAGCGCCGGGCCTCATGCGCCTCGTTGCCGAAATACTTGACCGTCTCGTAGTTGAGCAAGCTGTCGACCGCCTTCGTGGACGCCTCCCCCTCGGCCTCGAGCATCGCGCGACGGTAGCGCAGCCGCCACGCCGTGATCGCGAAGGTGTAGGCGACGTAGAGCACGATCGTGACGAAGGTGACGGCGGCGAAGCGCCAGTCGTAGAGGTACCAGAGCATGCCGCAGACCATCGCGATCTCGAGGACGGTCGGCACGATCTGGAACAGCATGAAGTGCAGCAGGTTCTCGATGCCGGCCGTGCCGCGTTCGATCGCGCGGTTGAGTCCGCCGGTCTGCCGGTCGAGATGGAAGCGCAGCGACAGGCGGTGCAGGTGCTGGAACGTCTCCAGCGCCACCTTGTGCATCGCCTGGTGGGCGACGCGCGCGAACACGATCTCGCGCAGTTCGCCGAAGACCTGCGAGAGCACGCGCGCCCCGCCGTAGGCGAGCACGATGCCGACGGGCACGACGACCGCCGCACCGCCGGCCGCCGACAGCGCATCGACCGCGTACCGGTAAAAGAGGGGAACGACGATCGTCGCGAGCTTCGCGGCGACCAGCATGGCGACCGCCGCGAAGACCCGGACCTTCACGTCGCGGCGGCCGGGGGGCCAGAGATAGGGCAACAGGCGCGCGATCGTGCGCGCGTCCTGTTCGGGGCCGATACCGGGGACGTGCAGCGGATCGGCGGGGCTCTGGCGACGCATCGCGGCAATCTAGGTCGGTCGGGCGGCACTTGCCAGCCCCGACGCGCGCCTATTCGGCGGCGCGCCCCGCCCCTGGCACGGCAGGCCGGCCGCCGGGCGCCCCGAGATGGCGCAGCACGAGGGTCAGCAGCGCTTCCTTGCGGAAGGGTTTGGAGATGAACCCGTCCATGCCGGCGGCCAGTGCCGCCTCGCGGTCGGTCTCGAAGGCGTTGGCGGTGACCGCGACGATCGGCACGCCGGCACCCGGACCTTCGAGCCGCCTTATCGCCGCGGTCGCCGCGTAGCCGTCCATCTCCGGCATGTTCACGTCCATGAGGACGAGGTCGTAGGGCGCTTCGCGCTGCGCCTCGACCGCTTCGATCCCGTTTGCCGCCGTATCGACGCGCAGGCCGATCGGCTCGAGCATCGCCGCGACGATCAGCCGGTTGGTCTGGTTGTCCTCGGCGAGCAGGACGCGCATCTGGCGGCCGTGCAGCCGCTCGAGCCGCGCCACCTCCTCCGCCCAGTCGGTCCGGCTCTGTCCCGTCTCGCCCTCGGCCTTCGCGGGCTGGAGCAGCACGTCGAAGACGAAGACGCTGCCCTTGCCGGGCTCGCTCTCGACCTTCAGTTCGCCGCCCATGCGCGCGACGAGCCGGCGCGAGATGGCGAGGCCGAGGCCCGTACCGCCGAACCGGCGCGCGATCGACCCGTCGAGCTGCTCGAACTCGCGGAACAGCCGCGGCAGCCTGTCGGCCGGGATGCCGATGCCGGTGTCGCGCACCGAGAAGAAGCCGCGGATCGCGCCGTCCGGCGTGGCGCGCGCCGACGCCTCGACCCAGACGCCGCCGCGCTCGGTGAACTTGACCGCGTTGGACAGCAGGTTGAGCAGCACCTGGCGCAACCGGCCGGGATCGCCGCGCAGCCGCTCGGGCATGTCGCCGACGATGCGCCAGTCGAGTTCGAGGTGCTTCGACGCCGCACGGGTCGCGACGATCTCGACGGTCGAACGCACGAGCGCGCGCAGGTCGAACGCGATGTCCTCGAACTCGAGCCGCCCGGCCTCGAGCTTCGAGAAGTCGAGCACGTCGTTGATGATCTGCAGCAGCGAATCGGACGCGTCGCGGATCGAGCGGACGTAGAGGCGTTGCTGGGCGTCGAGCGAGGTATCGAGCAGCAGCCCCGCCATGCCCATCACGCCGTTGATCGGCGTACGGACCTCGTGGCTCATCGTCGCGAGGAAGCGCGACTTCGCCTCGCTGGCCGCCTCGGCGGTCTCCTTGGCCTCGGTCAGGGCCTTCGTCGCGGCGATGTCGGCGGTGACGTCCTGCAGCAGGTGGATCTCGCCGCCGGTCGCCGTCGCGAAGCCGATCGTCCGGATGGTGCGCCCGTCGAAGAGCAGCGCGTCCGACGGGGGTGCACCGCGCACGACGAAGGACAGCGCGTCGGCGACCCACGCCTCGCGCCGCTCCGCGGGCACGCCGAACAGGTCTGAGTCGGCGTGCAGCTGCATCAGCTCGACCGCGAGCATGCCCGCCTCCAGCCGGTCGCGGACGTGCGGGAACATCGTCTCGTAGGTGCGGTTCCACATCACGACGCGGCGCGCGGCGTCGAACATGACGAAACCGTCGCGCAGCGCCTCGATGCCGTCGCGCAGCGTGCGCTCGCTGTCCTCCGAGCGTATCTTGGCGATCGCCAGCGCCTGGCGGGCCTCCATCTCCTCGGTCATGTCGCGTCCCGAACCGCGATAGCCGACGAACTTGCCCGCGTCGTCGAAGATCGGCTTGCCGCTGATCGACAGGTAGCGCCGCCGCCCGCTGGGATCGAAGCGCTGGTAGCGGAAGTCGCGGAACGCCTCGCGCCGCTCCAGCTGGCCGCGATGCGCGACCCAGCCCGCCTCGTCGACGCCGACCGCACCGATCTCGTCGCGCCGCAGCCCGTACTGGCTTTCCGGATGCTGGCCCGACAGGCGGTGGTTGGTGTCGGACAGGAACGTGAACCGCAGCTCCGCGTCCTGTTCCCAGAACCAGTCGGCCGTGGTTTCGGCGAAGTCGCGGAAGCGGCGCTCGCGGTCGAGGATCGCGTGCTGCGCTCGCTCCAGCTCGTCGAGCCGCCGGCGCAGCAGCACCGCCATGCCCGCGATCGCCAGCGTCGTGAGGCCGCCGACGGCGAAAAGCGGCAGGTCGAGGTCGCGCGCGTGCGACAGCGCCTCGGCTTCGGAGAGCTCGACGAGGACCGCGAGCGGCCAGCCGCCGATCCATTCCATGCCCGCCGCGCGCACGACCCCGTCCGTCGGGCTCGGCCCCGTCGCCATGGCGCCGCCGTTCGCGACGAGGCCCGCCCAGGCGGGATGCGCGCGCATGTCGTGCGCGGCGAGATCCACGCCGCCGCCCGACGCGACGCGCACCCGCGACCCGCCGTCGCGCCCGACCAGCGCCACGGCACCGTCGCTGCCGAGATTGATCGACTGGGCGATTGCAAGCAACTTCTCGGGCAGGACCGATACGACGACGACGCCCGCGAAGCTCCCGTCGGGCGCGGAAATGCGGCGGGACAGCGGGATCGAGTGCGCGTCCGAAAAGCGGCTCTGCCGCGGCGAGCCCAGATAGGGCAGGTCGTCCGCGGTCTCGGCGTGATGCGCGAAAAAGTCGATCTGCCGCGCGTCGACGCCGTCGCGCAACGCGCGCGACGACGCGACGAGCCGTCCGCGCGCGTCGAACACCGCGACGAAATCGACGAGGCCCGGCGCCGTCTCGACGATGCGCGCGAGCACCGCCGACGACAGCCCCTGCCCCTCGCGCTGGAACTCGGCCGCGACGTGCGCGATGCGGTCGAGCGATTCGAGCGTGCGCTCGACGCTCTCGCGCACAAGCCGGCAGTTCTCCATCAGCGCGCCGTCGGCGACGGCGCGCGCGTGATCGCGCTGGTGCAGAACCGCGGCGCCGACGAGCCCCCACACGACGGCCGCGACCAGCACCGCGGCGGCGAGCACCCGGTCGGCACGGAAGCGGAGGAACGGCAGGGCGCGCGACGGGCTCAAGCTCGGGAAAACCCCGTATTTGCCGGAAGAATCCGAGGATATGCCTTCGCCCCCGACGGGGCAAGTTCGCGGCCTCGACCGTCTTGCACGCCCGAAGACCCTCCGGTACAACCGGTCGGACAACGGGCGCCGACACGCCCGGCACGTCTCAGGGAGGAAAGCATGACCGTTTCGAACATCGGCCGCCGTTCGGCCCTCAAGTATTCGCTCGGCGCCGCCGCGCTCGCGGGCCTGGGCCTGCCGCGCGTCGCCGACGCGCAGGCGCTCGACCGGCTGCGCGTGTTCATTCCCGCCGCCCCCGGCGGCGGCTGGGACCAGACCGGCCGCACGATGGAACAGGTGATGCGCGCGGCGGGCATCATGTCGAACTTCCAGTTCGAGAACGTGCCCGGTGCCGGCGGTGCGGTCGGCCTGCCGCGCTTCCTCGCGATGCGCGGCCAGGGCGACATCATCATGGTCGGCGGCATGGTCATGGTCGGCTCGCTGATCGCCAACAAGAGCCCGGTCAAGGTCACCGACACGACGCCGCTCGCGCGCCTGACCGGCGAGTTCCAGGTCGTCGTCGTGCCCGCGAACTCGCCGCACCGCGACATGAAGAGTCTCGCCGCGGCCGTCAAGGCGAACCCGGGCTCGGTCTCGTGGGCCGGCGGCTCGGCGGGCGGCACGGACCACATCCTCGTCGGCATGATCGGCCAGAAGCTCGGCGTCGACCCCAAGGCGATGAGCTACGTCGCGTTCGCCGGCGGCGGCCCCGCCACCGCGGCGATCCTCGGCGGCCAGACGACCTGCGGCGTCTCGGGCTACGGCGAGTTCGCCGAGCACGTCAAGTCGGGCAAGATGCGCTTGCTCGCGATCTCCTCGCCGACGCGCCAGGCCGGCATCGACTCGCCGACGCTGATCGAGCAGGGCATCGACGTCGAACTCGCCAACTGGCGCGGCGTGTTCGCGGCCCCGGGCATCTCCGCGGCCCAGCGCGCGGCGCTGCTCGGCCTCGTCGACCGCATGGCGAAGAGCGCGCAGTGGAAGGCGGAGTGCGACAAGCGCGACTGGACTCAGA
>Ga0172367_10010038_pt1 | contig 10267 bp, 9 predicted proteins | sample Lak10m_FD_114542 | JGI IMG/M metagenome (GOLD analysis project Ga0172367, IMG submission 114542) | Freshwater microbial communities from Kabuno Bay, South-Kivu, Congo - kab_022012_10m | ecosystem: Environmental > Aquatic > Freshwater > Lake | place: Democratic Republic of the Congo: South-Kivu...
TCACATTGTATAGTTCTTGTCGTGGACGATATAAGAAATGGGTAACCCCCCAACCGTATGTCCCCCTGTGTAATGTGGTTCCACCACCACCAGAAGGGGAAGCAACCATTCCCACTTCTTCTTCCCCTCACCAGATGAGTTTATGGTTAATGAATATTCAAAATGTGGAATTGTTTGGATATCAGAATACGGAGATGGATGATGTCATTTGTCGTGGGATTGAAAAATTTCGTATTCAGTATGATCCTCATCATCATCAAAAAACGTATCGACTGAATTTATGGGAAATTGCAAAGCAGGAATATGATCGAATTTACAAGGGGCAGAAAGATTTCCCCCAAGAGATTGTGATTCGATTGTCTCCGGAAACACTCCTCTTTACAAGGATGGTGGTGACTTACTTACCGGATCATACAATTGTATTATCCCCCGAAACACGAAATGAAATTTGTTTCTTGTAAAACCGAACAAGATTCATAACAACAAGAATTGAAAGATTCTTTTTTTTATTGATCTTTTTAGAGGCAAATGTGTATAAAGAATTTTATTCTATACATATAGCATACGGTTAATTATGTCGGACGATCATCAACCTTATTATTCTTATGTAGAAGGGGGGGACTCTTCCTTACCGGATGCAGTGACACCCTCTTTGGCAATAAATCGTTTAGCTACGAAATGGTCGTTGTATTATCATGATCCTGAAGATTCCAATTGGACCGCCAATAGTTATATCACCATTTATGATCAAATTGATTCCATTGAACAGTTTTGGGAAGTGTACCATTTATTGCCAAAGGGGACATTTCATTTGGGGATGTTTTTTCTGATGCGAGAATCGATTTTACCCACCTGGGAAGATCCTGCCAACAGTAATGGAGGATGTTGGTCATATAAAGTCCCGATTGCCGATGTGTTTGAGGTATGGGAATCCTTGTCTGCCTATTTGGTCTCCGAACAATTAGCACCTACCATTGATCGTTTATTAACGGGGATTTCCATCAGCCCTAAAAAAGGGTTTTGTGTCATTAAGATATGGAATAATGATTCCACATTAAACAATGTTTCCCTGTTGCAGGATATTGCAAAATTAAATCATGGTGAATCCATTTATACCGTTTTTAAGGACAAGTAAGTGTGTCCCTTCCCCCTCACTTCTCTCTCCCTTACGGGGGTGATTCGCGATGCATATCATCCATTTCCTTTTTTTGATGTGAAAAGGGAAATGAATCGTATGTCTTGATTAAAAAAAAATTGATCATATTTTTCCATCCGAAGGAGATGTGCAACACCCATGACTCCACGAAAAGACAGTGATTCTTTGTGGGAACAATATTATTGTCAACTCGTGTTTGGGGATACCTTTTCAGAGGAGAATGTACGTCACAATGTCCATCATCCGTTTTGGAAATATTTTAGTCAATTTGTACCCGTGGGGGTCATTCAACGTCATCCTGATCTCCCCTGGCATTATGGGAGCAGTGGTCTCAGTGTGAATCCAACTTTGACGTGGGAATTTATTTCTTCTTATCTTGATCAGCCATGGAATTTCACTTATTTGAGTAAACATTCGTGCATTACGTGGGACATTGTTCAACAACATCCGGATCTGGAATGGGATTACCAGTCATTGAGTATGAATCCAAATGTGACATGGGAAATCATTCATGCCCATCCGGAGTGTCCCTTTCATGTGGGTGCATTTAGTTCGAATGCGAATGTAACCCCCTCATGTGTGGAAGACCATCCGGAGTTAGCCTGGAATTATTGTTCATTATCCAGTAATCCAGGGATTCCCTGTGACTATATTCTTACCCATCCACATTATTCATGGTCCTATATTGAATTGGGTGCACATCCCTTTTTGACTGTTGATTTGATTTGTTCCTACCCTTACAAACCATGGGATCTTTTAACCATCTCTGAGAATCCCACTTTTTCATGGGAAGAGTTACTTGAAATGAAACATGTCTTCCCCACCTGGAACTTAATGGTACATGTGTCGCACTATATTCGACGGAATCCAAATTTTACACAACGAGAATATTCCCTTTATTTTCAAAATGTGATTACCTTGTCCGAGGTTGAGGAATTCCGGTTGACCAACCCAATGACTCCCTTAGATTTACAATCGGATCTAAATCAGGTGTTGGTGTGGTTGTTAACTCATTCGAACGAGAATGGACAGAAACACAATTTTGGTCATAACAAGAAACAATTTGATCAACAACAAACGACCTTTCAACGTGTGTTGAGTGATTTACATCAACGTTATTTCCATCCAAGTCGATATCATTTCTTTGCCTTACATGGTCACACCGAATGACAAGGGATGGGGTGGAAATAGGAAACCGAAACATTTTTTTATCACAGTTATTGATAAATAAAGAACAATGTCATCCTCTTTTAACAGAGAGCAACCTCAACAAAATAAAAAACCACGAATAAATTTTTATGATGAACAAGAACAACAAAATAAAAAACCACGAACTGATCTTGGACTGTTTACAGAACAACTCAATGAAGAACGTCCAAGTGAGAATATACCAGCGCACAACGATGCACGAAGAAACATACGACCACGTGATGAGGAGGAGGTTAATGTAAGTAAATATATGAGAACAGATCCTCAACAACTTAATGAAGAACGTCCAAGAGAGAATATACCGGTAAACCATGCTGAACAAAGAAACACACGACAACGGGTTGAGGATGAGTATGAGGAGGGACCAGAAAGGAGACATGTTAGAACAGATCATCTGCCTTTTACACAACAGGATGAGGATGAGGATGATGAGGAAGAATACAGCCGTGAAAAAAGACGAAAAGTGGATATGAATATTGAACAAGTTACGCGATATTCAAATTCCCCATCATTTAGAAAAGTAAGAGATAATGTAGTTGTTGTTACAAACAATACACGCCCTCGTGACAGACCGGGAGAAGAAGAAAGATCCTGGAAAAAAGCACGTTTAGAGACTGATGAATTGCAGGACAACATAAATCAATTAAATTTGAATAACATGGACATGTCACCTCCTCGTCCGGGTGATGATGATCGGGGTGTTGATGAAATGGATATCGACATGCCACCTTTTGTGCGCTCCATGAAAAACTTTAACATGAACACTTCTAACAAAAAGGGAGGGAAACGTTCACGACGAAAACAACGAACAAAACGTACACAACGAAAACAACGAACAACACGTTTACGACGAACAAAACGAACAGGACGATTCTAAATATAAAAAAAGAGTTACTCTATAATACACAAACAACTGTCAATTTCAATTTTTCAATATGGATATTGTAACCCGATTAGAACATGCATTTCCTATCTTACAATCCGGTGAAGAAGCAGAAGTCACTGAATTACAATCGGCGGCAATTACCTTTATCACTTATTTATTAGAACAATGTCAAGAACGGGGTGCCTTTTCATTGGATCAAGCCGTACAAATTAAAATAATTATTGATCGAATGCGAAATGGGGAGGAAAAAAATGTAGATCTTCCCCAACAAAAACAAGATTTAGCCTCCCTGTTTGAAGGTGTGGAAAATGCGAATAACAAGGGGAAATTAAATCTCAAGGAAGCTCATTTGGCATACATGTCCATTCAATGTTTTATTTTTCAAAAAAATGATACAATATAAACGATACCCCCTCTAAGTATACTAATTCTTTTTCATCTCTCTTCTGTGTCACAACGTAAGAATGAAAACCTCGGTGATTGCCTTTTGTGATATTCATGTTGAACTTTTATTAGAACATCAGGTGAAGGAAAATCTGTTAAATGAGATCCTTCATTTGTGTAATTTAAAATTTCAAGATGTATATTATTCCAAAGTGACACAAACCAATGCGGGGATGTTGCGACAACCCCATCTCCTTACGGTCATGACCAAGGGGAAACCGTATTGGATGTATTGTACTCGTATTGAGGGGAAGGAATATTGTGTGTTGATTGAGAAGTTCTTAAAACCGGGATATCCGTACCCAAAAATGGTTGTGGGTAAATTTGTATTTGACCCGTCCGTGTACACCAATACCCTTTTTGAATGTGAATTAACCAAAGTCTTTGGGCGAGAGAAAGAATGGTTATTACTGATTCAAGATATGCATGTCTATCAAAATAACAACATGCGATTGGTGGATCCCATCACACGATTTAATCAATTACATTACATCTTTGACTATCTCTTTACCGAAGATTTGATTTTACAACCCTGTGTGCTCCAAGTGAAACGACTCTTTAGTGCCAAGGACATGCCTGACATTAAACGATTTTGTCGTGAACTCCCCTATTCCATACAAGGGATTCTCTTCACCCCAATGAATACACAATATGCCTGTTTGTATTGGGATGATGTGACCCATCAATTACAACGACAATATCGTGGACCCCCTCCCACTCATTCACAACAGCAACAACCGCCACCCCCTCGAATCCCTTCTCCCTTGACCTCCACTTCCACATTGTCATCCACGACAATCCCCACGGTACCCTGTACAACCGCATCCACTCCTCCAACCACAACAACAACCACAACAACGATTGTACCACCACCAGAAGAGGGAACCATTTCCCATCCAAAAACACAGTTCTTTCCCTCCTCTTGTACACCCTCAACCCTTTCTGTTTCCACTCGAGAGCGAGTCTTTTCCATTAAGAAAAGTGCCTTACCGGGGGTGTATACCATTGTGAATTATCAAGAAGCGGGGAGTGATAATTTACACATCCCGGGGTTGGCAGTGAGTAAGAAAATGAAGGGGTTGTTTATGGAACGGGATGTTCAAGAGATGCGATGTACATTTAATGCTGATTTTCAAAAATGGGAACCAGTCATTAGTGAGAAGTAAAGTACATCTCTGATCGGATGTTCCATGGTCGGGATTGATATGCATTGAGCGGTAGATGTTGTAAATCAAAGTTATCGGTGTCTCGTTCATATTGTATTTTCAAATCCTTCTCATTTAACCATCCCATGGGTTTTACATCCTGATCCACATAGGATTTAATTGTTTCTTTCTCAGTGTATATTTTCGGATCATCAAAATTAATGTCCAACAAGCTGTCGTTTATGTTTTTCAAATCTTGATTATAAATATTTACCAAATCAATGTCAGGTTCATTTGCCAACGGATGGAATTGACCATTGTCCAGTGTTCGCCATTCCTTGTTAAAGGAATCATTTTTTTGTCGTTTCTCGGAAAAGATCATTTGTCGGGATTCCAATTGTTTCCGAATCAGGGGTTTGATTTTCATCCAATATGCATGGGTTACCATCGTTTGATTACATATTTTTTCCAATATGGATTTAATTAATATCCAATCAAATGATTCCATGGGGGTAACAATCACATACAATTTCCCCTCTCGACGAAAATTCCAAATTTCATCGGGATGGGGGGTCGGTTCCATGAGCATGGCACGTAACGGTTGACAAGGAAGATCTTTCGATTGATTGAGATAGAAGAGATAATCAAAGAAGGCAATCTCCCGTTCCCCCCGAGTGTCATCAAAGGTCACCTCATACCGATGATGAAAGGGATGTTTTTGAATCTGATATGGGGATTGCATTGTTTGGAAGGATTCCAAGACAGAATAATATTGACGATACCAACGTATCCCGGTAATGACCAGGAGGAGAACGATCAAGAGGATCCCCATTCCGTAGATCGGTGCATAGGAGTGCAGTTCACTTTCCATACGATGAGCAAGGGTGGTGGTGTGTTGTTAATCTACATGGATAATTTATTATAAACCCCCATAAAATCATTGTTTCCGTATTTCTTGGGATCATAATTTTTCGCATCTTGATAATTTCGTAAATATTCCCGTTCATCTTGATCAAATAACTCTTCATCCTTGATTACCCGATTGACGGCAACTAACCAACATCCACGGGGGGTGTTATTCCCATTTTTCATTTCCTTATCATATTCATATGCCAAGAGTTGTCGAACATCATTATTATTAATATAGGCATTTAAGGATACAGAGGTAGACCCGAACAGGAAGGAGTGACTTAGGATCATCACATTGATTAATGATTTTTCAGCAATGAAGGTTTCACTGGCAAACAAACTGGCCTCCATTTCAACATCGGGGGCATTGGCATCAAATTCCGAAAAGGTTTTGACCTTGTAAAATGTTTTGGTAATGGTTAAGATGGTGCTGAGGGGGCTTGACATACGAACGGCATTCGACAACCCATTCATTTCATTGGTATCATAATTATTTGCAAATAACACCGTGATGGCCAAGAAAAGGATATGAAAAAATAACAAAACACCAATAATAATGGCAAAGGCATATTTAAATTGACCTCCTGTTGATAATTCATTAAAATCACGAGAGGCAACAAATTCACGACAGATGGATACAATGACACCCGATACATACATCCCCAAGATGGCAGAATATTTTAAGGCCATACTTCTTGGAGAACCAAGGAAGGTGTAAAAAAATAAGATTAAAAAGATAACGACCATGGTAACGAAATAAATAAATGACATTCGGGAAGTAACAATTAAGATTAGGAAAAGACAGAAGATAATCAAGAGAAGGATACTGGAAGAATCCGAATAATCTTCCTTTTTATACGTAGTGGCATACATCCCATAATGATTATAGGGATCACCATCGACGGTATTATCCAAAATATCACTTTGTTTCAAGGCTAATTGAGAGTTCTTGTCTGCTTTTTTCATGCATTTGACATACACCTTGTTGGTACTGTCCATGTTCCCAGGAACAAATGATCCATCATTATAATAGATAGGTCGAGTCCCTAATTCATGTGTATCAAATTTGGAACCGTCATTCCCGGTAAAGTTCTTGGCCCAATTTAGTAATTTGATATACTCACCCCTTCCATCAATGGAGATGGTATTGTCAAACACAATCCATGCTAATTCACTCATGGTGCGTGAATCAGTGGCGGAGACAGGGACATTGCAGGGGCTATAGGGGGCACTCCCCGAATAGATATAAAATGATTTCTTATAGGGTAAGGCTTGATAGGGGGACCATGACTCAGACAGGGTGATGTCTACATTTGCCCCGGAATTGGTGAGATCAGTAGGAATTGGATACAAAAATTCACGAAAAAATTCCTGTGACACACTGTATGATTGTGATTGATTGAGGAAGACACTCACCACCACCCATTTTAATCCATTGTTGGATTGGTGCCACATGCATAATTCGGCATCATATTGGGTGGGGGTATTGTTATTTTCCATGGTGCGGTGTAAACTTTTGGCATACAATTCAATCTTTCTGAGTTTGTAACTCCCTCCATTGTATTTTAAATGAGGGGCATTGGATGTATTTGTGACTTGAAATTGATAATGATTCAGGGAGGTGACATTTTCAAATTTAATACTCCAACCGGTAGAGGGATATGTAAATTCCACCGCACATAATAAACTGCATCGCTTAACACCGGTACTTGGAATGACAATCGGTGTTTGAATCAAGGAGGTGGTACATCCCGTATCAACGGTTCCATCTGATTTTTTATAATAAAACGGGGGGGTATTTTCTGTTTCTGTTACCATTTAAGATATTTTAAGAAATTTCTTTCTCTCCTTTGTCTCATTTGTTTTTCAAATTCACATTTCCAATGATATTTTTTTTATTTTCCTATTAACAAAAGAGAAAGAGAAGAAGATGTTGATCTCGAAATACAATTACATTACCGATCCGGAAAGTGGAAAAAAGTACAGCTTATCCGATTTGGATGGGAAACGAATTTTAAATAATTACTTTAAACATTTGCAACACGTACAACTGTTTCAACAAAAACAAGATATGCGAGGAGGAGGTGGTGGTGACAATTCTCTACCATGTGGTCAAGCCCCTCAAGCGGTTGCCCAACAATATCAACAACCTTGTCGTGCATTACCCTTTGATCATGCATTCCGTTCGTATCAGGTAATTGGAGGAGGTGGAAAAAAGGGTAAACAAAGTGTTAAACGAGTGAACCCTCCACGACGCAAGGGAAAAAAATCAATTTCCAAAGGTCCGGCCACTCGTCGTCATCGTCCCGTGACCCGTCCAAAACGACAAAGTAAAAAACAAAAGTAACATCAAGTATTACACCTCGCGATTGAAAAACAAAAAATGTGCTCAAGACTCTTTTCTTTTTCAACGGCGATGGCATTGATTGAGAGGTTATAGAATAATCGTTGCCAAGGAATTGACATCAAACTCTTGTAATTCTAAGGATTGGTAATCATAGGGTTGTTGTTCTTCGGAAGGTTGTTGTTCGTGTGATTCTTCCTCTTCATCCGCACTGGATTGAAAAATATGAGTCCCAGCGGTATCGGTGGGATGGAAGGTAATCCGTTTATTTCGTTTTGATTTTTGAAGGTATAAATTTCCAATGGAATGATGTTTTTTACTGGGGGTGGACGAGTGATTCTCTCCCTTGGTTTTATTCATTGCCTCACGAAGTTGTGTAACCACGGTGGCCGAGGGGTAATGGGTCTGAATAAGTTCCTGAAGGAGGGTGTCCGGACAATCGTCACCACATTTATTTTTAAGGGTGAGGTAAAAATATTGCACCAGTAACTCATCGGTAACCGTGTCCTTTTGTCCACTCTTGACAATCTTATTTGCCACTTTTTGAATGGTCTGTTGAGCGGTAGAAAGTAATTTCGTCATCGGATCTTTCTTTGATTTCTTTGTTGAGGGGGTGTTCTCTTCTTCCAAAGGGTAAGGACGTTTTACCACCGAGGAGGGTTCTTGTTGTTGTTCCTCTTCCCGTCGTGGTCGTTTGGGTGAAGGAGGAGCAGGATGTTCCATTACTTGGGTATCATTCAATGGGAGAGAAGAAGAAGGTGGTTGTGGTTGTGGTTGTTGTTGCGATTCCACCAAGGTGGTCATGGGTGTCCATTTGAGGGTATGATGAAAGGCGGAGAAACGGTATGCTTTGGAATCCAGTGGGATTTCCTTATCACTGGGAAGTTGGGTAAGAACCAATTGTCGAGCCGATTGTTTCCGTTCGGCATTAATTTGAATCATTCGTTGAATGTATTGTGGTTGTTGTGACAAATCCTTGGTAAGGAATTGATTCCAAATGAGTTTGGATTCTTCCAGGGGAGATAATTCATCGGTGAGGGGAATCATTTCATGAGGTGGGGTAAATAAATGATCCTCATGAGCATGTAATTCACGTAATCGTGTAATCTCTTGATTATATTGTGTAAGGTGTTGTTGCCATTCTGCCGAATGACGTGATTCTGAAAGAAAGAGTTGTTCCGCGGTTATTTTGGCCAATTGTTCTTGTGCCGATTGTTTTGTTTCGTGACAACGACGGATAAATTGTTCATGAGAAAAGGAAGGGAGAGTCCCATACACGGGACGGGATTGTTGTTGATGTTGAAAATGAAGATGATACCCTGACGATTTATTCTCAAAACGTTTTTGAAGTTGTTGGAGGTAGTGTTCATAGGCATGAGTTGACGAGGTCGATGGGAGAGGATGAAACATAATGGAAAATGATGGTGTGGGTCGATGGAAGAAGATAATATTAAACGAAGTCGAGAAAAAAAATAAACGACTGTTTGATAATATACTGTAAAATCAGAAATTGTGCTGGATAAGAAAAATGTCTTTGGTACTTAAAGAATTTTACTTTTACCAGTGGTAAACATCTTTTTTGTGTGGGGGAGTGAGTGTTATATATGGATTTTACGAAAATGTTAGAAACGTCCGAAGAAGAGGTCCCAACCGCCGCTGTGCGGAAGGAAGAGAAACAGAACAAGAAAAAAACATTAGATGCCCTTCATAAGCAAAAACTCCGTTCCATGCAAGAACAAGTTCAACAATTACCGCAAAAAATAGATCGATGTCAATGGTTACGACAACAAATTCAACTCTTCACTCAACGAGATTATTCGGAATTTAGTGATGCTGACATTGCCTTACTCTTTCAATATGAAGATGAATTAGAAGCATTAGAAACCGAAATTGAAAATACCGATGAGGAAAAGATCTTAGTGGATTACTTTGTCAACACCTCAGACATCCTGTATCAATATTATGACAACATGGAATGTATTTCTGCGGGGAAGGACAAGCATAAAAAACGAATCACCGTTGCACCCAATGCAGAAGGATCGATCCTAAATTTTTTTGGAAAAAAACAACCCCCTCCACCACCACCACCAATCCCGTGCTCTTCCGAGGCGGCAACCACAACCACCCGAGAAGACGAAGAGGATGAGCCCTCCTCTTATGTGTCACGTCAAAAA
>Ga0172367_10010039_pt1 | contig 10266 bp, 6 predicted proteins | sample Lak10m_FD_114542 | JGI IMG/M metagenome (GOLD analysis project Ga0172367, IMG submission 114542) | Freshwater microbial communities from Kabuno Bay, South-Kivu, Congo - kab_022012_10m | ecosystem: Environmental > Aquatic > Freshwater > Lake | place: Democratic Republic of the Congo: South-Kivu...
GGGGTACCAATGGCCTCTACGTCCAGCCCTCGGTGCCGAACCAGCCGCAGACCGAGCTACCCACCGCTCTTTTGGTCGAGCACGGCAAGCATCTCACCCACAGTCTCACAACGAATGTTCCTGTCGTCCAATGCGAAAGGCCCGGCAGGTCTGGGTCGCGCGAATACCGCTCCGTCAGCCAGAATGATATTATATCCCGTGCCTCGATAGTTCTCCCGATACAGAACAGGATGCACAGTTCGCGGCGGTGGACGCTGCTCCAGAGCGGCTCTCAACTCAAAGATACTATCGCCCCAAACGATATCCGGATGAAGCATCGCACCTTTACTGTCTACGTCATACTTTCCAAGATTCTTGGGAATAGCAGCCAATCGACCGTCGATAATAATTATATTATAGTCGATATAGGAGTGAACTACTTTCTTTACCGTCCGTCCGGCCCCCAGCACCCCGCGCCCCAGGGATGTCCCTCCATCCCTTGGCACCTGAACGGCCAAGCGCCTCCGGGCGCCCGCCATCAAGGCCCGCATCGCCTTGGCTGCGGCCTCAGCAGTTATGTCAAAAAACAGAAGAACGGACTGCCAAACCCTCACCGACCAACAGAACCCGGCTGGCCCGCACCAATCAGCGTAACGGCTCTCAAACTCACTGCCAATCGACCGGGTCCTCATTCGCCGGCGGAAAACCATCATATTCTCCTGGTGCGGCAACATCCGCCCTGCAGAAAACGCCTCAACAGCGGTCCATGCGTGAAGATCGACATGTGCGTGAGTCATCTCCCTTAAATGACTGAGGCTCGGCAATATCCCCTGTACACCAATAGGGTCAGGGTGTGCGAAATGCCATAGCATCGTCGATGGGGGATGCCAATACTCCGCAATACCTGCGTTAACAAGCCGCCACCCAAGATCATACGGACCACAAAGATAACCACGATAGGATTCGTGTTCATCGAAACCGCCATAACGAACCGCGTCAACCAACCGCACCGTCATGCACGCGCCAACGTTGGGATGCAACCCCCACCAAATCCACTCATCGGTCCGCTTGAGATCTTCGACGTCAGCCAACCCGTCAGGGTACTCCAGCCAGGAGCGCCCCTCGTAGTGCATCAACACCAGGGGCCTCGGCTCCGCCCGCCCCTCGGTGTAAAACTGAAGAAAAACCGATTCGACGAAATCCCGTGGAAAGACGGCATCGCTATCGCAGATAGTAATCAATTCCCCCCGCGCCTGAAGCATCCCGATATTATACCCTACATGCTTGTGATACACCCCTTTTTGGTTGCAACAAATCAGGACGTCAGCGCCCTCCATAACCTCTGGAACCACGCGGTCATAGAGCTCAACCCATATCAATTCGTACTGATCCCGAGGGACAGTCTGCTTCGCCAACCAGCCGAGCGCCTCAAACCGCTCCCGACAGTTCCAATCCAGAAGCACAATCGAGAGCCTCGGCGTATCCAAAGCATAGTTGGCCTTGTGTACAACCACATCACCATAGCGATCACCTGGAGAAGGAATTGGCGCGCTCCGCCGCATCTCATCATAGTTGATATGCTTCATGACCGCTCACCTCCCCTCGCCCGCTCCAGGAATGCTGCCAACCCTCTATTCCAATTCTCAATCGAAAACCGATCACGGACCTCCTCTCGCGCCGCACGGCCAAGACCGCGTCTGACATCAGGGGCATCAATTAATTGACCAATCTCCCGAACAAGCTGCTCGACAATTCCATCGTTGACCTCATACATAGGCCGATAATCTTCCCGAAGCATACCGTCCTGGGTATCCTCCCAGGAGACTACCCCGTAGCGTCCCTTAACCACTATCCCTGTCCGCCGATCGTCTACGTAATCCCTGATGCCCCACCCGTCAGACACAATGACCGGAAGCCCATACGACATGGCCTCCAAAATTGACACGACGTGAATTCTGGCGGCCGGCAAAGCAAAGATGTCAGCATTCGCCATCATATCCCGCCACTGCTCCCCAGGAAGAAACTTGGCAATCCTGACAATTCGGCCCGGGAAGTCATCAGACAACCCAGTTAGCAGCGCCGTCGGCAACCCTGGCGGCAACGGCGAGCGAAAAATAAGATTGACATTGGGATAGCGCACAGCGAGCGCGCGAAAGGCGGTCAGCACATCCAGCCCACCGCGCAGGAAGAACCCCACCTCGTTCTGGTGCCAGGAACTCGTAAACAGGACATTCACCTGATCATCCGGAGCTGTCCTCACGCCCAGCTCGGGCAAAGCATGTCCAACCGGCTGATACGTCACTTTCCGAGCCAGTTCCGGCAAGCGAAATGCCCTGGGCAAGCTATCGGCCGTTGACTTAACGTGAGTAATCACACCCCGGCACTGCGGCGACATCAAAAGGGACCTCAATATCGGGAATGTCGGCAACTGATCAATATTAACGTCGACCGTACGGCCATTGTGAATAAACGGAAAACAGAGTGATATAAAGTCCTCAATCTCAATAACCCATGGGGTCTGCCCCAAAAAGAAGGGAACACTCGGGATAAAGGCAAGATCGGCCGAAGAGTTGTACAGCAATTGCGACCGGGGAGACCGTGAACGCAAAAACTGAACGAATGCAGGAAGCCTGCCGCCATAGCGCAGGCTGCGAATAAGAATATCCGCGGCAGCGACGCCGAGCCGTCCCGCGGCCCGTGCCGTTCCCAGCCACCGCTTCACCCGATTCCCACCACGAACCAGAAGCCTGCTCATCGCTGGAGCAGCATCGTGAGAAGCCAGAATATAGACTCCCCTGAACCCGATAATATTCCAGCGCCGCCGATTGATCCCCTCCACCAATACCACAGGCCGCTTTCGGGTCAGCTCAAACACCCCCTCCCGGCCGGTGAGGCGCGCCAGTTCCCACAGCGCCGCGTCAAGCGACTGATATGTCGTGATCCCTGTGGGTCCGTCGGCACTCCCCCGGCGCCGAAGCGAAAATTCCCCATCGATACTTCTTACGACGTCATAACCCGTCTGCTGCCAGTCCGACACATAAACCCGCGCCAAATCAGGCCGTCCGGCGAGGGAAATGACATCCGGGTGCTCCCTCGAAACGCCGAATTTACGAACCAACATCTCCGTGATGTCGGACAGCGTCAGCGCCCGAAAGACTGGACAAGCATAGTCACCAATCTCCGCCCGCCTCAGATCGAAGGCGCCGTCGGAGCTGTGGACACCAAAATAGCGCTCCGCATAAAAGATAATATTGTAGCGTGTGCCACAAAAATCGCCAAGGACCAGTTCCGGATGAGGCGGCTGCCCCTCAATAATCGCGGCGCCGATAGCCGTTAACTCATCTATCGATCCCGCATGCATGACGCCGTGCGAAATCCCAAGCCGTGGCGGAGTCTGAACGAATGCCCACCCCTCGGGCGGATGCTTAAGATGAGCAAACTGGGGATGGTTTCCGCAATCCCCGAACTCATCAAAAATCGGCAGCCATCCGATATACTCGACTTGCTGCCGACCGCTCTGATCGTTGATCGCGGCCTCAAGCTCGCCCCGGCTGGAGCCCCAGAGGATAGCGGGATTAGCACCGTTCAGCGCGTCCGCCTCGTCAATCCGCCCAAGCCAAGCCGGCACCGCGCGCCACCGGCCCCCCGCCTGTTCTATCCGATAGTGCTGGTAAACGCTGCCGCTGTCAGAACTGCCGCCGACAGCGGACCGTGCACTAGTCCTGGTTGTGAAGACCATTTGGTATGCCCGCTATCTACTATCCATGTATCATACGTCATCAAAGTGCGGCCGCGGATTCGACCGCTGCTCCCCCGGACTGAGGCGGACCTCAGCCACCTCCCCCCTCGGTGCAGCAGCCGGGATATCCTCAGCGACCGCCGTGACCGCCCCAGCCTCCTCGCTCATACCGGCGCCTTGGCACTCTAGGGCCGTCTCAGCTCCTGCGGTGGTCCGGTACTCCCCACCAACGCCGCGCCCGGCACCGCCATGACATTCCTCCCCCGGGCCATTCCCACTCCGCCGCTCTGTCCCCCCCCGCGCGCCAACAATTATCTCACCCAACGCCGTCGGTATCTCTCCCGACACCGTCGGCCGGTCAACGACCGCAACCACCTGGGGCGGACAGCCACTGTCCCGTTCACCGTTCGCTGCCATTACGAGGCCGGAATGAGCAGGCACGCAGTCAGAGCTCTCCAGTGCCCCAGCCTCCCTCGTGTCCGCCTCGCCCACCTCCTCAGGCTCCCCCCTGCGGGGTGTAATATCCGCATCCGCGTCCCAAGTCACCCGAAGTTGAGTCGAAAAGTTTTGCTCGAACTCTGAAACGTCAACCCTCATAACTACCGGACTGTCAACATTACCCCATGAGTCAATATTCACTGCACCCGCCCCCCTTGGAATAAAATAAACCCAATTCATGTAACGCACCAAATTGACATCTCTCAACTCGCTAACGACAAGGGGGCACCGCTGACAAATCTCGACGACCTTCTCCAGAACCGCAGCAGCCAAAACGTCCACGGTGTCGCTAACTACAAGCCTGCTAATATAACTCGCATCAGGAACACGCTGATTGAACTGCTCTGGCAGGACGGCATAAAACTGCCTTCCATCGTAAACGACAGTGAACCTCCAAATCTCCCCGACCCGGCGGTACGCGGCATGCCGCTTGGCGCTGGCGCACAGGAAATCGTGCACCTCCTCCATGGTATGCACTCTCGCCACCGCCCCAGGGACATCCCGATCCAACTCCGGCGATGTCAACACATACTGGGAGACGCCCTGGAAAGCTCGGGGAAGGACCAGAAACCCCCGACCAACCGCCCATACGACGCTATGCTTCGTCCGCAAAACTTCTACCGGCCGTGTCGTCGTCCCCAAGTATCGTCGCCGGGCCGCCTGAAGAACCACAGCCGGCACGCCGCTCCCCTCGCCCCCATAACCGAACTCCTGGCAAAGCGCCTGCAGCGCCGGGTATCGATTAAGAAACGCGCCAACTTCGCCAATCTCCTCTCGATAGCCATAAGCGTGACCTCGACGGAATGTTGCCGAGCGCCGGGAAAAAATCGCCTCTGCAAAATCGTCCGGACTTCCAGGAACCTGCAACTTAAGCTGTAGGGACCATATCGCCCGCCGCTGCAACTCCCTGTTGCCCCCGCCCTCCGGGCCCACCAACTCCTCGTAGGAGATGGGAATGACGTTCGGCAGCTCGCGCCAAGGAATGTAACTTTCCACTCGCTCGACAAATGGTGTCAAGACGCCACCCCTCACAATCCGGTCACAAATCTCCCGTGTTCCGCCGTGCGAAGCATAGTAAGCCGCGAGCAGTGTAAGATTTTGCTGACGGTAATGCCATGACTCAGAAATCAGTACCCCAAGCGGGTGGCGGTACTGGTAAACGATTGGCAGTTCGGTCAGCCGCGTCCACCCCACACCGAGCTCTGCCATCGCCTCAAACACGCGCCGAGCCGGCGTATGAAAAAAGCTGGCTCCAATCGCATATACCACCCCCCCGGAAAGCGAAGCACTGCGGGGATCGAAGCGCTCCTTTAGCCACCCCCCCAAGTCCTCATTCTTAATACCCTGCACAGGCGGCCGATCAATCCGATAGCCAAACCGCTCAAATAAACCCAACATCATATGCGTTCCAGCCTTTGGAATACTCGTAAACAGAAGCGGCGTATCAGCATAATAGCGGGCCGTCCTTGAACAAAAAATGGTCACCTTCAGTTGATCGACATAATCCAACAAAACACGGCTAACGACGCCAGGGTGGTCATTCCCAATCAGCACCAGATCGCTCCGCCGCGGTGTCCGCCCATCCACCACCGGAGTGGCGCCCTCGTCGATATCCCCGCTATCCGCCCGCTCTGGAAAGTCCCGGTCGTCGAAACACAAAAAGGCGTCGACCGACTGCGCGATCAACCGCGCTGTGTCGATAAAGTGCTCATCCGCGCCGGGCCGAACGATTACCCGCGTCCACTCACCGCGATTTCGCTCGGCCACCATCTGATGGAGATCCTCGGACGAACGAAAAAAACCCAAGGTCGCACCACCGGGATCACCTGACATGTCCGCCTCCCTCCCCTGAACTAACGCAGCGGCACCAAAACGGCGCACGAGTTCCCGCTCCAGCTCCCGTAATGAGGACGCAACACAGATGCTGGCTGGCTTTGCCCCCCCGCTTCCCGAACTTACTCCCCTACCTCGTCGGTAGGCCACAAACTCGCCCTGCTCCCGCACAATTCGATATCCGCAATACGCGTCACCAAGCGCGATCTCACTTTGTCCATCATCACCAACTCTCTCTCCAACCGGTCGCCAACGCCGCAAAGCGGCGTCCCAACCGACAGACCATATTTGGTTCCGGACAAAGTAGGAAGAAAAACAGTCACTGACCGCAAGATCAACACCGGCGTGGAGACCCATGTATACGTCCTGGTCCCGCCCTGCCTTGACCTCCGAAACCCTAAACCGCTCTATGACACCGTCACAATCATGACCGCACAGAATTCCTCCGTCGCGCCGAACCAGCGGTGCGTACCCTCTAATGTCACGCAAAATGTTCTCGTACCTATGATCACCATCAATAAAAATCAAATCAAATGTCTCTGGTCTCAGTATCTGACAGGCGACATGCGAGTCCGACACCAGAGGAATGACAACATCCTCGAGCCCGCAGCCCTTCATCCGCTCCCGAAACAGAGCAAGCACGTCGGCCTCCTGGGCGGCGCGCTCCAGATCGGTGCCGACGGAACCTCTCCACCAATCGACGCAAATCAACACGCCGCCATATTTCTTAGCGACCTGCCCGAGAACTACCCCTGAGTCGCCCAGCCAAGTTCCGACCTCAAGAAACCGACATCCCGGCCGGGCAGCAAGCTCAGCGAGCCATTGGAGGTCCCGGCGCTGAGAGTCGGAGGGAAGCTGACGCAAAAATAACCTTTCCAAAACGGCACCTTCGCAGCCTGTCATCACCCCCCCCTCAAAAACGCCCTTCCCTGATGAACGGCACAGCATCCCGAGCACGCCGTGCCTCAACACCCAGGACACTGAGGTCACAACACACCGGCAAGTGCCTCGCGGAACGCCCACCCCTAACGCTGCGCGCCCACAACTCACCGCCCCCTGGGACGCTCACTCCACAGCGAGGCGATAAATCCTTATCGCATCCCCGGCATAGCTGGCCCTTAGATCAAACTTTAAATTTCCAGCCTCGACCGGGCGGTCCAGTCGATACTCCCTCACCTCCTCTGCGCCCCAAGGTTTATCCTCGCTTCGCCGGTCGATGACAACCCAATTGCCCCCATCCACCGACGCAGACAGCTCCCAGGCTTTCGGCATCCGAAGGCCAGCTTCGGGCATATGCGGTCCGGTCTGAAGCCGATATCCGGAAACCTGCGCCACCTCTTTCAAACTCACTTGCAGCGCCACGCCGGCCGCCGGCTCACTCTCCCAAAAATCTATCATACTGGTCCCATTGACCAAGTGACCTGCGTCGCCGAAACTCGTAGTCGTGGCCTCAACGGAAATGATGAGGGGCGCTATCGCCGGCTTGCGCCTCGACAGGGCCAACCCGGCCGCAGCAAGCGCGATGACCACTAGCACAACGCCAAGCTGTGCCCGCCAACCCGCGCGACCGGACAGCTCCAACCATTTGTATACGCTGCCGAACATCCGCACCTGCCCTATCTGTTTAGGCGACTGCAATATCGACGACTGCTCTCGCCAGGGCCAACTTCTCCAGAGTGGACGCCCCGTCCCCACGCGCTGGATGATGCCATTCAAGCACGCCTCGTCCACCTTTGCAACCGGCTTTTCCCAGAGAAGCCGGCTCATATGGGAAAATAGCTGGTAATGGCACCTGCACGGAGCACTGGTTACCAAATCGCCGGACAGAAGCCTCGCCCGCGGCTCAGCAGGGACTGTCGGAGACACAACCCGACCCTTTGGGCGAAACGCCTCGCGCAGTTCCTGATCCCCGGCCAGCCGGGGCGTTCGTGGCGCATAAGTTCATGCATCAGTAAGAGGTCGCCGAGAGTAAACTCCGCGTGCAGCCGGGCATGCTTGGCCACCACCAAGGACCGTGCCACATCATGGCTGGCCGCGCGCGCGCGCCGGTCCCTACGCGAGGCCGGCGTGCGGAACCGCGAGGTCACGTCCTCGACCGCAATGAATCTGCCGGCCTCGGAGAGCCGCAGCCAGAGGTCCCAGTCTTCAAGCAAATCAAGCGTCTCATCAAAGCCACCGGCTGCAACGATTTTTTGACGCCGAACCAAGGCAGCCTGAATCGGGAGGAAATTGCCAAGCCACAGGCGCGCGCGAGAGAAGGGCACCAAGCCGACGTGCCTGCGATTACAAAAGCCCCACGCGATCCGCCCGTCGCGATCCGCGAGAACCTCCTCGGCGAGCGCGTAGGCCACCGGCGCCTCCTCATCTTTATCCCCATACAAGGCAGCGGACAAAACCTCCGCGTGGTGCGGCAGTAATTCGTCGTCATCATCAAGAAAGCCGACATATGGGGCGCTGGCCGCGAGGATGCCAATGTTACCGGCGCGACTGCGACCCCCCTTGGGTATCGGAAGATGACGAATCTCTACATCGGGAGCGGCTACGGCCGCAACCATCGGACCAAGCGCGTTGCCGCCGTCCTCGACCACCAGCAGTTCAAGAGGCCGGTGTGTCTGCGCAACAACGCTCGCCAGGGCCGCTCGCAAAAGTTCGGCCCGCCGCCCCTGAGTGCGCACGATGATCGATACCGGTTGGGCCGGATCGCCGCAGGGGGATCGGAAGTGCATCGGCGCCATGAGTCACCGCTCCCTCAAATCCACCGCCCGGGCTCGCAGTTTCACGAGGGACCACGTCAGCGCCCTGACGACCCGAAAGTTGGAAATCCGACGCAGCTTTTGAACCTCTCGACGTCGCCCTATCCTCCCCGGAAGTCCTGCCAGCCCCGCCCATAGGCCTCTAATGCAGGTCCCACCCTCGGGCAAACGACGAGTCATGACGAGTAAGCCAAGAGTGGTCAGCACATGAAGCGGCAAAACAATTAAAAGTAAAGGAAACGGTGTATTATTGAACACAAGCCACACCCTATTACGATAACTGTGATACAAAGTAAAAGTACTGGTCCTTCCTCCGATCGCCGAGCCGATGTGGCCAACCCGAGCCGCCGCGACCTGCATGCACCGTCCGCCGGCTAGTCTTAACCGGTAGCCCAAATCGACGTCCTCAAGGTAACAAAAAAAACTCTCATCAAATCCGCCCACCGCCTCAAACACATCACGGCGATACAGTGCCGCCGCAGCGCAAGGGGCGAACGTCTCACCATCTCCGGGAAGTTGGGAGATCGGTAGCCCATAGCCCCCGCGCCAAGGAATGCCATAGCCGGAGCAGACGTCCCCGCACCCATCCAGTCGCTCTGGATTCATGGCGTCAATTTGGGTTGAACCAAAGACGGCGATATCCGGATAATGCTCAGTCGCGCGCTTCAACGCCTCCAGCCAATTCGGATCCGCTACGGTATCAGGATTCAAGGTAGCGATCCATGGCGCTTGGCAGCCATGGGCGCCCAAATTGGTTCCGGCGGCAAAGCCGAGGTTGCGCCCGGCAGCAAGCCAACGAAAGCGGGCATCCGGCAAAGTCGTTTCCGGATACGAACCATCATTGGAGCCATTGTCGACAACAACCACTTCGAAAGCCGTCATCGTCTGAGATGCCAAAGTATCGAGGCAGGACCGCAGTATGGCCCGCCCGTTGTAGTTAACAATAACAACCCTAACCCAAGGAACAATGCCCAATGACTATCTCCACAAAGCGACTTGCGGCATAGTTTCTGAATTGGCGATCGCCATCCCGCAGTCTCGACAGCACATATGACAACTCTCTTGCACCCCCCTTAATCTAATCGACCATGGACCAACGTGTCTCGCAATTCATTAGTGGCGATGGAGAGGCGGATGGATCTAACGAAACATAGGGGCCTGGAGAAAAAGAACAGCCGCGCCATCTCACTAGTTAAGCACTCATATCTGGTATCTGATTATATATTTGACTGTAAAAATAGTGCTATGATACTTGGTAACCAGCAAAATCCCTCCTGGAGAGGCTGTGGGTAGGCGGGGAACAAGACGACTCGGTGCAGATGCTAGTAGAGCGATTCGGAGATGCGCCTCCAAGTCTAGCTAGTCATTGACCCAACCATGGCATTGTTGAGATTGACCACTGGATCGTCACAGACTCCGATGGCAGCCTCCCCACCATATCTGACCATATTCGAGAATACCGCA
>Ga0172367_10010040_pt1 | contig 10266 bp, 7 predicted proteins | sample Lak10m_FD_114542 | JGI IMG/M metagenome (GOLD analysis project Ga0172367, IMG submission 114542) | Freshwater microbial communities from Kabuno Bay, South-Kivu, Congo - kab_022012_10m | ecosystem: Environmental > Aquatic > Freshwater > Lake | place: Democratic Republic of the Congo: South-Kivu...
ATAAAAAAAGGCTGCCCCCTAATGGAGACAGCCTTCTTTGGAAATTTCAAAAATTACCTGATACGTTTAAACTCAATTCTTCTGTTTTTAGCTTTGCCTTCGGCAGTCTTATTATTTGCAATTGGTTTATCAGCTCCATATCCTTTTGCAACAAGTCTTTCAGCGTCAATTCCTTTTTCGATGAGCCAATTTCTTACAGATTCAGCGCGTTCCTGTGAAAGAGTTTTATTCTTGGCAGCGTTCCCAACATTATCTGTGTGACCGCTAACCTCAACAACTATTTCGGAGTAAACATTCAGAGTGCGCAGAGCTTCGTTAAGTTTTGTCTCAGATTCCGGCTTGATTTCAGCTTTGCCGGTTTCAAAAGTGATGCCTTCCAAAACGATAGCAACTTCTGCTTTAATTATATCATCATTCGCGTTAAGTGCATCTGTCCCACGTTTGACTTCAACACCATCATTTACAGAACCTTTATCAGTATCAGCTTCCAGTGGATTAGTTTTATATTTGTTGACTTCGTCAGCATCATTCAGACCATCAGCATCAGTATCATATAAGGTCGGGTCAGTTTTGTGAGTATTAATTTCGACGTTATCAGCAAGGGTATCGCCGTCTGTATCGGCTTTAAGCGGATCAGTACGATATTTTTGTAATTCATCGTTATCAGCTAATGTGTCACCATCGGTATCTTTATTTAGCGGATTTGTTTTGTAGGTCATAACTTCGTTGCCATCTGTAAGATAATCACCATCAGTATCATCTTTTAATGGATCAGTCTTATAACGATTAACTTCATCGCCGTCACTTAACTTATCGTTGTCAGTATCTGCCTTTTTAGGGTCAGTTTTATATGTGTAAATTTCTTCGTAATCATTCAGTCCATCATTATCTGTATCGGCTTTCGTAGGATTGGTATTTGTTTTCCGAACTTCGTCAATGTCCTTAATCTTATCGCCATCAGTATCCGGATTCATCGGGTCGGTACCGATCTGTTTTTCCTCATTATCAGTCAGACCATCTTTGTCAGAATCTGCAGGACCTGAGAATTTGTAGTGTAAACCAAGCCCGAATTTGTAATATCCATCTGTCAGGCTGCCATCTTCAAAATGGTTCAAAAGGTCGGTCGTTGAAAGCATAAGTCCCGCACTCAGATCGACAGCGAAATTATCCGCAAAATAGTATTCAAATCCTAAACCGATCGGCACCTGCAGGGCAACACCTGACTTGTCAAGACCTTTAACATTATTATTCCAGTTCTCATATGTGTCTTTAACCACATTGAAATAAAAGAGTCCAAGACCGCCATAAAAATAGGGTCTGGTCTGTTCGAATTTGAACGGCATATAAAGAAAACGTCCATCAGCGCCAATAATCGTAGTCTGATAATATTGGTCAAACGGTGCCAGATTATGGATTCCTTTGTAATTCGCATATCCAGCTCCGATTTCGAGCCCATAGGTTTCAGCAAGGTTGTGTCTCCATAAAGCACGTGCATCATAAGTAAATTTCAAACCGCGTTCGAAATTAAATTCATTTGCGGGGATTAGCGGATTGAACTGAACCCAGATACGATCTTTGTTCATATCAATCTGAGCCTTTTCAGATCCGGGGAGAAAAAGCAAAGTAAGAAGTGCCAGCACAAGTATTTTTTTTAACATAAAACCTCCAAAGGTTTAGAAATTATAAAAAGAAAGAAATCATTGGTAAATATTGAAATATTTGTACGATAAACCAAATAAAATTACTGAAAAATAGAAATAATTACAGGTAATAATGACAAAAGCAAAAAAAACGCCGATTATTCATAATTAAATAATCGGCGCTTAAAAATGTTATATGTTGACAGAAGAAATTACTTCATTTCAGAAGTAACTGTGCCGCCTCCCATCATAGGAGGAAGTGAAGCAATTGTTTTAACTACAATTCTTTTATCTTTTGAAATCCAGTGAGTAACAGCAGTTCCATCAGATTCAAGGGGAGACAGAGAAACTTTGTATGAATCAAAGTCACCGGCAGCAATCGAAACCATTTCTTCACTTTCGACTTTGAATTTAAGAGTCTTTACTCCGGCAGTCATCATATCAAACTGATTGATAGTGCCTTCAAGTCCGGCTTTAAGTTCAAGAGTTGTAAGCGGAATTTCCACACCGGCATTTTCGCTCAGAACAGTACCATCAACTTTAACGTCAAGAGGCATTTTCTGACCGTTCATATTAATAAGACCGACAATTTTTCCGTCCTGAAAGTCAACGCTGAGAATTACTAGTCCCTGAGAGGCTCGGCGGGCAATAGGCATAAGCGTTTCAGCATCGAGCCAAAGTGTATCAGAGGCAGACATCATGCCGGTTGTTTTATCGAGAACCATTAAGGCGGCTTTGCCTTCGTATTCGGTTTTAATCACTTCTCGTGAAGCATCCATTGGAATTTTCTGACCCTGAGTCTCGACTAATATCGACATTGAATAGCTGTAATCCGATATTTTTGAACCATTGAATTTATCGTATAATTTACTTGAGGATTCGCCCTGAACACTTTCAGGGAGTTTTACCGAGGCGATATCGACCATCAGCGACTTGTAACGATCGGCAATAGCCGGGCGTAAATCTTCCTGATAACGTCCTTTCAGATGTTTGTTAAAGAATTTTTCCATTGCGTAAAACATTGCCACTCTGTTTTCAAGTCCGGCATAACCGTGACCTTCATCAGGAGCAAGCATATATTCTACGTCTCTGTTTAGGTCTCTAAGTGCGACGACGATCATATCTGATTCAGCTTTTTTAACTCTGGGGTCATTTGCACCCTGAGCAACAAAAAGCGGACGGACGATATTTTTAGCATGGAAAAAAGGAGACTGCTCTTCAAGCATTTTCTTTTCTTCAGGAATATCCATATCCCCGACACGGACTGCGAACATTTTTTTAAGAGGCGCCCAGTAAGGTGGTATAGAATTCAAAAGTGTAATAATATTAGATGGACCGACAATGTCGAAGCCGCATGCGTATAATTCAGGTGTGAAAGCAAGTCCGGCAAGAGTCGCATACCCACCGTAGGAACCACCGGCAATTGCGATACGTTTCGGATCAGAAATGCCTTCTTTTACGAGGTAGTCAACTCCATATGTGAGATCGTGCTGCATATATCCGGTGCCCCACTCCTTGTTTCCTGCATTCAGGAATTTCTTCCCATAGCCAGTGGAACCGCGGAAATTCGGCTGCATAACAGCATATCCCCTGTTGGCAAGAAATTGAGCAAGTCCATCATAGCCCCAATCATCACGAGCCCAGGGACCGCCATGGATCAAAAGGACTGTTGGCAGATTTTTTGCCGGAATCCCTTTGGGAAGCGTAAGATAAGCAGGTATCACGAGACCATCTTTTGATTTGTATCTTATAGGCTTCATCGGAGCAAGATTCTCGCTGGGCAGGTTCGGACGGGACTTATAGAGCAGATCTGCCTTGCCTTTCTCCAAATCATATACATAAACTGAACCCGGATCGACATCTCTTGAGACAGCGACCAGCCATATTTTTTCATCTTCAGTTTGTGAGGTAATGCTGAGTTCACCTTCAGGAAGAATTTTTTTCAGATTTTCATAGTGTGATGCAAATTCTTTATTCTTGGGATATACACGAACCCTGTCGCCGACATATGCAGTCGCAACAAGCTCATTGGTTATATCTGAGAATACTGCTCCTCCAAAGTCAACTTCGTTTTCAGGATCTTTTTCGATTGATTTTATTTCCTGAGTGTCAAGATTAAACTCAACAAGTTCAGTTATATCTCTATCGGCGCCTTTATTGGTAATCATATAGACGCGTTTGCCGTCAGGGAAAAATCTGACAACACCGGCTGATTCCTCGTTGTTAACAGCATAAATTTGTTCCAGTCCGGATTCAGTAACTTTTAATATCTCTGTACCGCCGTCTTCAGTCTGACGAACTCCTAATCTTAGATCGCCGTTCAGATCGAAATCCCATCCGGCAACATTATCATTGTTTTCTCTTATTAGCGATCTTTCACCTGTGGTGAGACTTATTTTGTAAACATCATGTAGCTGGGGATTCCGGTCATTAAGTCCGACAATGATTTTATCGGGATCATTTTTAGGAACATCATAGATAATTGCCCTGATGCCTTCATAAGGTGTGAGATCCATCGCATCGGGAACAGGATTTCCAGAGGCTTTCGGATCAACTGCATAAACGCGGAAATTTTCGTCACCGCCTTTATCCTGTACAAAAAGAACATAACGGCTGTTTCTTGACCAGAAATAACTTGTAACGGGACGATTTCTGTCATTTGTCAGAGGTTTCGCTTCCTCAAATTTTGCATTTCTTTCTTTTACCCAGATATTCCTGACACCATCAAAAGGTTTGATAAAAGTAATATAATTGCCGTCTGGTGATATCTGAGCGCCTGAAATTTCAGGATCGCCGAAAAATACTTCTCTCTCGATAAGCGGCGGCATTTGAGCATACGTGGTCATAATTGAAGCCAGAATTGTTAATAAAATAAGCAGTTTTTTCATGATTTCTCCTTTGATTCATAAAGAATGATTTTTAGAGATGATCTATTGCAACAATGGTAATTTATATTTGTTTCCAAAATACGGAATTACAGATTTACATAAAAAGCCAATAATAATTTGACGTATTTCAAATTATTTGGTTTTATTGAATTAATTGGTTTGGGAATTAATCTCTAATAGGAGTCAACAAAAAGGCAGTGCTTTTGGTTTCACAGGAGTTTTTTGTTATCCCCTCCCGATTGCAGCCGGGAGAGGATAAAGTATTAATGGCGGAGGGTCAAAATCAGATACTGTATCTCAGCCCTGAATATAGCATTCTGCCATTGAGTGGTCCCCATATCATAGAAGCATCAAAGTAGCTGCTTTCAGGATTTTCATGATCAATAATAGCATCTGTCTGCCGGAAATCAAACAGGTTCTCAACTCCGAGATAAATATCGAAATTTTCGAAGAAAGAACGCGTAATTTGTGCGTTAACAATAAAAAATGAAGGAGAAGATTCCCGGATTCTAAAATCCGCAGGATTAGAAACAGTTGAAGGAATTCGCTTGGAGCCAAACCACTGTACAGTCAAATCATAAAGCATCTGGGCATCATCAGGTGAAATCCTTTCTGAAGAATAACCTGCATTAAAGAGGATGCGATGTCCTGAAATAAACGGTTTGGATTTCCATCCCGATTGATAATTTTGTCTTACATCAAGAAAGCGGTAAGCAATTCTTGTACTAAAAGATTCAAATGGCTCGATGTTCAGTTCCGTCTGTACTGAGTTTGAATAAGCTCCATCATCGACAGAATAAAAATTTACTGCCCGGGGATTCTGATCAAGATCCGCTATAGTAATTCTTGTAAACTGAGTCCGGTGAAAATCGATACTGAATGTTGCCTCGCGCCAGTCATAAAGGAAATAATAAATGGTGCTGAGACCAAAATTCCAGGCGCTTTCTTGCGGAAGTCCTGTTCCATAAGTGTTATCAGACCTGATAAAAATATTCCGGGAACTTGCAAAAGAGGAACTGTTTTCCGTTAATATATTCGGTGTTCTAATGCCTTTACCGGCCGTGAGTCTAAAAACAAGATCAGGATCGGGGGCATACCTGAGATGAAACCTTGGGGTAAGAAAAGCGCCGAAAAAATTATGCCTGTCCAATCTTAATCCCACAACAGCAGTGATTTTTTCATCCGGAGTAAATGTTGTTTCCAGAAACACACCTGGAATACGTTCTACTCTGGCAAAATTCATGCCTGAGAACGCTTCATCATAATTATCGTATAGAAAACTGAAACCAGCCCGATATTTCAGCCGGCCTTCGATTAGCATATCCTGGTATATGAAATTCAGATAAGCGCTGTTCTGTCTGCCAAGATAATTCCTGAGTCCGAACTGAGAAGAGTTTCTATACCCGGTATAACTGAGTTGTACTCCAAAACTTCTTTCCGGATGATCAGGAAAAACAAAGCCGGTTTTAGTAAACAGATTGATAAAATCAATATCAGAACCGTAACTATAGTCCGAAGGTGACACTCCACCGTTTGAAATGGTCCCGCCTCTTTTCTCGTCTCTAAGAAACTGAATCCCAACCTGGCTTTCCCAGCCTGAATCGGTTACGAAATGAAACCGCTGCATAAAATTCAGGTTGTTTATCCGGGGCATATCAATAAAGTTATCGGAATTTAAATCAAATTCATGTTGTCTGCGACTGCTATGGAATAGGGTAATGCCGGCAAGATGTTCACCAAAATTAAACCGGTAATTCAAATTCCCTTCATACCTCTGATCTCTATCCCCATAGAAATTAAGATAGAGCGGCTTTCCGTTTATGTCGAAAGGCTCGTTTACGTCTATATCAATTTGCCCGGTGATGGACTCGAACCCGTTTGCGACAGAACCGACACCTTTCGAGATATTAATTGAATTCATCCAGGGGCCGGGCATGAATCCAAGTCCGGTATTAGACATCAGTCCTCTCAGGTAGGGCAGATTTTCCATGGTGAGTTGTGTATAGGTTCCTGACAATCCGAGCATCTCAATTTGTTTAACACCGGTAAGCGCATCTGTGAAGGAAACGTCAACAGAAGGATTAGTCTCGAAGCTCTCCGATAAATTACAGCAGGCAGCTTTCTGCAGTTCTTTTGTCGTCACTTTGCTCGTATTCTCAGTTCCAAAATAATCAAGAGCGATCCCGGATTGTTTGCCGGTAACCTCGACATCCTTTACTTCGAAGACCTCAGAGAGCAATTTTACTTCTATGTAGTTCTGATTCGTAATTATCAGAGTGTCACTTTTATATCCGGTAAAAGAAATAATCAGTTTATTTGAACTGCTATTTTTTACAAGTTCAAAATTCCCGGAGATATCCGTCGAGGTACCTGAATCCGTTCCGAGCCAGATAATATTAGCCCCGGGCAAAGGCCTGAAGTTCTCAGAGTTCTCCAGACTGTACACTTTTCCCCGCAGAAACTCCTGCCCGGAAAATGAAACGGGCAGGAGGATCCCCAGAAGGAGAGTCATAAATATTTTCATTGTTTATCCTTTACTTAATTTTAGTGCGTTTTGGCATTGTCTCTGTAAAGGCAGCATTTAGGCAGGGCGGAATAAAGTTCGTTATCAGCTTTGTACTTATCAGTATCATGACCAACTGCCGCAATTCTCTTTTGAAGAGAATCAGCGGAGACAGTGGACTGAAAAGCTACTCTCAGCATTCTTGAATTTTTATCCCATTTGGCGTATTTAACCTCTTTTATATCAACGGCTTGCTCGATTCTATCCTTACACATCCCACAGTTGCCGTAAACTTTGATTTCGGTATCAATAACTTTGGAATCCTGCGCTAGCGCAGATCCGACGAAAATGAATAAAATTATACAACTGAACACTAAGGTTTTCATATTTTCCTCAAAAATTTGATTAAGAATTCTGTAAAAAGTATATACTTCACCCCAAAAGTAAGAGTGAATAACTTACACAAAAGGATAAGTTGTCCGCTTAACAGATCAGATCAGATATGTGCAGTTGAGGGTTATGATATCGGGAGGGTATAAAGAAAAACCCGGTTCCGGAGGCAAAAAATGACACTTGTCGGAAACCATCAAGTCCGGAAGATTCTCAGTATTAAGAACAGATTCGGAAGAGAAAAGTTTTTGTTCAAATTTAACTTCACCGATGAATGAATCATTTACTTTGATCAGTTTTATGTCATCGATACAGCAGCAGGAACAGCAGGAATTTTCAGGACAGCCGCATTTACCGTCTTCGCCGGCAGAGCGGAAAAGACTTACAGAACTAATTTCGCTTCCGCAGAAATGTGTTGTAATGGTAATTCCTGCCGTAGCAAAAAAATATATTAGTATAAATGACAACCGAAAAACTTTTTTCATACCTGTTATAATATAAAAAAGGATAAAAAGTTTCAATATCCGTTTATTTATTTAACTTAGATTAGCGCCGCGGCAACGTAAAAACGCTGAAAAGCAGATGCAAAACAATATCATTAAGCGGCGTTGTTATTAATTAACAGATTGTTTTTTTTTATTCTTAATCCTGATTTTTTGTTAAAATAAATGGTGATAACAATAGTAGATGCAATAGTAACGGCTCTGAAAATATTCGTATAGATACCGCCCACGGCGTTGCTGCTCACATCAAACAGTACCCAGGATAAATTCATAAAAATATGCAGAAATATCGGCACCCATAAATTTTCATTCCACTCAATAAAAAGCCAGGCGAACCAGACAGCGCCAATTGCAGTTATTAAAAAGACAGCTAAAATTTCCGCAATTGAAGACCCCTGATAGATATGCCCTAAGCCAAAGATCAAAGCCCCCAGTATTGAAGCTGGAATAAATCCCCACCCGGCTTTCCTGAATAATAATCCGAATAAAAATCCTCGGAAGAAAATTTCCTCCATGAAGCCGGCTGCGACGGTTTTGTGGATCAGGGAAGACAGGTTCAAATCGGGGTTAACTTTTCCGGCAAAAGCAGAACTGATCAGCATAGGCAGAACTGTTATGCCCGAAAAAACGAGACCAGTAAAAAAACCTTTTGTCAGACACATTTCTTTATGAATATTCCTGAACCCGAATAGAAATCCAGTCAGGATTATTACTGGCGCAAGCCACCACGTATAGAAGTAGGCTATTTTGAAATAATCCGATGAAAAGGGGATTATTATTATTCCGGAAAGAATTCTGCTTCCGTACATCGCAATTAAAAATGTAACGATAATGAAAGCTGAAATGACTGTTTTATTTAATCTCATGAATCATCAATTCCAACAATTTGAAGTATCTCTTTAGAATCAGCTTATAATTCTATTTAACAGCCTTACAACAATAATAAATGGAAACATCGATTCCTAAGAATAAAATCAGCGAGCAGATGTTTGTCCGGAATTTAACTCTGCCTATTTTACCGGTTGCCGAAGAATTGTTTTAAGTTTTTCCGGCGCTGTTTTGTTCGGGTCGGAGATATAAATTTCATGATGAAGCCCGTTTCTGGAAAGCCTGCGCTGCTCAATGAATTCATCCATTAAACGAATCGTTTCAGGCTCATTTACGTATGGACCGGTATGCAGAATACTGACAATGTCACCTTCGTTTATAATTTCATAGAAGATCGAGCCAATAAAGGGGGATTTTTTGTCTGCGGCTGAAACTGCTTCAGCAACCATTTCTTCGCTGACAAAATCGGGCATCCGGATCAGCAGTTTCCATCGCCATTCCGAACGGGGTACTTCCAGTGCGGGTCGTTTATCATTAACCCACCACAATCCTTCAAGTTTTGGTACTCCGAAATCCATCTGGTTTTTTTTACAGATTTTTTTGATCCCGTAAGCAGCGGGGTAAATTGCCCCGGCTTTTTCAGAAAACTCTTTCCCTGAAGGTTCACCTTTTCCGGAAATTGTGATATAAGGGACTTTACCGAAATTAACTATTTCCGGTTTATTTTTTGCTGTGTAGTAATCTTTGTAAATCTTTGTGAGGTCAATTTTTTCCATGATAGTCGTTTGTTTTTGAGGAAAATAATTTACAAAAAAAGGGAAAACGATTCGAAATAATTTTCTAAAGTTGGCTGAATCTTATTTTCATTCATTTGAAAACAAAAAGGCGATTTGATCAGATATAACCAATTCTATTAGTATTGCCTAAAAAAATATATTGTAATCTGTGCCATCAAGCAAATTACGGATAACAGGTTCCCCCCTCCCATTAAGCAAATATTGAGTTCAACGTTTTTTTTCAATGCGAAATCATAGTATCCAGGCACACGGTGTCAGCCTGAAGGTGCCAGATCATTGCACATTTTATACTATTATCCGGGGTAAATAACATAATTCAGCATTAACCGGATTTTCCGGTGGAATTGATTCGCTGTAAATAGTTTACGAAATACAGGAGAATCTTAATTGAATAGAAATATCGGGATTGTCAATATGATTAATCTGAGATTTGCTTAACAAATGTCCTTATTTACGTCTTTGGAATTGATGAAGCATTAGTAAATGGCAGGGGATCCGGATTTTAGGTGAATCCAGTAAAACTTTTCAGCGAAAAAAAAGGAAACCCAGTAAGCAATAAGATTGTAATAAGGGCGGAAAAGTTATTGCTCAAGTGATTTAAAAAATTGTAAAATTTGAATTATTTCTATATTTTTAAAATCTTTATTTTTTAAGGAGTTACAATGAAACGCACTTATCAGCCTAGCCGCAGGAAAAGAAGGAACAAGCATGGATTTC
>Ga0172367_10010041_pt1 | contig 10265 bp, 10 predicted proteins | sample Lak10m_FD_114542 | JGI IMG/M metagenome (GOLD analysis project Ga0172367, IMG submission 114542) | Freshwater microbial communities from Kabuno Bay, South-Kivu, Congo - kab_022012_10m | ecosystem: Environmental > Aquatic > Freshwater > Lake | place: Democratic Republic of the Congo: South-Kivu...
CACTTATGTACTTGAAGCAAGCGAACAAAACCAATACGCTTTATCAGAAGAAGATCTGCAACAAGTGATCTTGTTGGGACAGCGACTTGTCACCGAAATCGGTAATGATTTGACGATTAAATGGACTATTTCTGAGCAAAAATCACATCATCATCTTTACTTAACTCAAGTTAGTTATTCTCAATCTCCAGTTGCCAATTTACAGCCTAATTACGGCAGTTCAGCACTGATTAAAGGCATAGGCGCATCAGGGGGAAGTGTGACGGCAAAAGCCACTGTAATTACCGATGCACACCAAAAACCAGAGCAAGTACATAAAGGAGTAATATTGGTAGCACAAAAAATTACACCTGATTGGTTACCTTTACTACAAGATGTAGCTGGGATTATCACAGTCCAGGGAGGATTAACAAGTCATGGTGCAATTCTAGCCAGAGAATTGGGAATTCCAGCCGTTGTTAGTGCAACAGATGCTACATCGGTGATTCAAAACGGAGAAGGCTTGTTGGTAGATGGCAATAGGGGAGAAATTTATCGCATGAGGAAAGAAAAAACAGCAGAACAAGAAAGATTAGAATTAACTTCCCCACAGCAAAGCCATCCTGGATTTCCCCATTCTCAGTTACCCGTGATTTCTACCCAGTTGCTTGTCAACTTGAGTCAGCCGAAATTACTAAAAAAAGTGCAAAGTTTACCTGTGGACGGAGTGGGATTGTTACGCTCAGAATTAATGTTATTGAATATCTTAGAAGGGCAACATCCCTATAGTTGGCTAGTTGGTGGTCGGCAAAAAGAATTATTAGAAAAATGGTCAGACCATATTATTCAGTTTGCGCGTGCTTTTGCGCCGCGTCCAGTATTTTATCGTTCCTTGGATTGGCGATCGCATGAGTTACCATCATCTGTCCAACATTTCCCCCAGGGGATTGTTGGAGAAGGGTTGCATTTACGCGGTACATTCGGTTATGTGTGCAATCCTGCTGTATTTGAGTTGGAACTGAGGGTTTTAGCAGCTGTGCAGCAAGCTGGGTACAGCAATATTAATTTATTATTGCCCTTTGTGCGGAGTGTGGCAGAGTTTTCTTTTTGTCGGGATAAAGTCGAGCAAGCTGGTTTAACTCAAGTACCACAATTTCAATTGTGGATCATGGCAGAAGTGCCTAGTGTACTGTTTTTACTGCCAGAATATGTCAAAGCGGGTGTAGCGGGGATTTCCATTGGTACTAATGACCTGACCCAATTGTTGCTGGGTGTAGATCGGGAGCAAGGACAAATGACCAAAGTTTTAAATGAACGTCATCCGGCGGTGCTGCGAGCTATCGCGCAATTAATTGAGATGGCACAATCTGCGGGGATTCCTTGTTCTATTTGCGGTGAAGCACCAGCTATTTTCCCAGAAATGATTGATCAATTGGTGGAATGGGGTATTACTTCTATTTCCGTGGAACCAGAAGCAGTGGAAAGGACATACAGAGCGATGGCCCGTGCTGAACAACGCCTAATTTTAGCCGCAGCAAGAAACCAAATCGGCGTGGTAGTAGCGCCTCGTAGAAATTGCTAAACGTCAACATTATTCAGGGTGGGTGTTGTATATATTTAGCTTCAACTTATACAACACCACTAAAAATATCAATACCGGAAAATAGCTGCTAATGGTGCGCCATTGGGCATTTGTTCCGAGTGAACTGTGTATACTTTACCACCATTGATCAATGTTTGAATGGCAGCCAAATCTAACATATCTTCATCATTTGGCTCTGGTTCTGAATGTAAATCTACAGTCATGGTATCTGGGTTAAATTTGCCCCAAATTTGCCTATCCATTGGCACAAACATAGAATCAACCCTTTGGCAATAGGTCGCTGAGACAATTTCTTTAACATCACTAGAAGTTGTACCAGTACCTGCTAGTTGCTCATAAAGCTTAATTGCTGACTGCTGATTTTGATGAAATAAAGGTTCCACTATTGGCCAAGCCAGTTGATGCAACTCTTCCGGCTTCATAACTGCGGTGTTACCAGTAATACCTTGTTCCACCAAGTAAGGATAAGTATTTGCTTCTTGATAAATCGGGAATAAGTACTCAACCCCTGCTAACAGTAGGGGTGTATTGTCACCCCGGATTTTCTCGTGTACTGCCTTATCCACAGCATGACAAAATTGTAGAATATCTTCTTGACGTTTATCTCGGTCGGGACTTCCCTGACCATGAAAATCCCCTGGTTGTTGAAACGGATTAGCTGTTCCCCCTCTAGATGTACCAATACGGTGTTGTACGCCTTTTTGAATATCATCTTCCATTAAGGCTTCATTCATACTCCGGGGCATATTTTCTACTTCCACCTCATCCAGGCTATACCCCGTTCCCTGAAAAAACCTGATATCCTTTTGACTCAGAGCTAGAAGATGAAATTTGCCGTCACTATTAATCAAATGTAGTAATGGCTTGACATGAAACCTGTTGCTCACAAATACCAATTCTTGAAACTCCATTGGTAGCCGGTAATAGCGAAACATCTGGGGAGAAATAAAAATTGCTAATCCTTTGTTTTGATTTTCCCAGAAATCAGTTGTATCCAGTTCCTTAGCTGGTTTGAGAAATTCAACCGCCTCGGTATGACGCATCCCCATGGCGTCCAAACGTTGTTCAGCTTCACGGATTAAATTCTTAAAACGAATTGGGTTTTGGCGAATTTCTGGCCCTGCTTTTTGCATAGGTATATACAAAGAAATACAAGGGCTTTGGGAATTATCAAGTAAAATTTTGAGTTGATCATGGGATAATATTGTCATATTATTCAACTCCTATGAATAAAAACTAAACAACTAATTTTATTTCACACCGTATTTGATGAAATTTCATCTTGCTTTTGACAAGAAAATATTTGCTATATACACCATTCTTTAGATAGATAAATACATGTTTTTCATGTTTTTATAGATAAATAGTTTTTAATTACAAGGATATCATAAATATCCCCCTGCCCTTCATAGAGTTTGGGAGTGAGATTGGAGATACTTATTTCAACACTATAAAAATTTTTAAAATTGACCGAGAGTAGAGTATGAAGCTCAAAAATTAAGAGATATCACTATTAACTCGTTGTGTCCTAATACTTATTCTATTTTGTGGCTGCATAACAAAACCTAAAGACGCTCGTTTCATAATCCAGTACAAAGTCAGCAGGATTACAAAGGTGAGAGCAATAATTATTAAAGGCTGTCTACCAAGTAAATCCTCGATACCTTTCGTTAGTAAAGCATCAGGTTTAGTGACGAAATCCCAACTATTGAAACGTAAAAACCTGCCCCAATAAATACCTACTGAACAAAGTGCATGAGTAATTAGTTCAACAGCAAAAGTCCACTGGCTTTTACCTATGAGGTGTAAATAGTAACCTAAATTGATTAAGGAAATTACATAAGCTTCAAAACCAGCCAAAATCACTATGATATAAATAGGAATTAGAACTAAGGTAATCATCCATACAGATTGAATCCGACGGATATCTTCTATAAAGTGAATTATATCAGTTAATAGATAAGGCGCATTTGGTAAGAAGGCAAAGAAAATTAGAAATCCTAGCCACCAAACCCAAGAACGACCGCGTTTAATGCGAAATAACCAAACGCTCAAAGCTAAAGGTATAAAAGCCAGAAATAAATTCCAAGTCATCCAAGGCATATTAAAGCGTAAGATTTGTATAAGTGTGGCTATCAGTTCTTTTTTCATAGTTGCTCACTCGTAAGACTGGTGTTCGGGTAGCCTCTACCTCAGAAGGAGGACAATATTAGACTATGAGAATTTGACGACATAGCAAAGGGCAATAGATAAATATTTATTGAGATTGACCACAGTATTTATTCAAGTCTTCTACTAACGCATCGGATTTTTGACCGGCAGTTTCAGCTGCTGTTAGAGATGTATCAATTTCTGTTCTTGCCTTTTGTAGTTTTTCCCTACCTGTGGGTGATGCTTCGGCATTTTTAGCTTTACCAAGTGCTTGAGACGCTGTAGCGATCGCTTGACTAAGATTCTGGAATATCTTCGCAAAATTGCTTTTAAATTCTTTGAGTTTGGAGTCTGATAAATTCAGTTCTTGTAAAGATTTCGTGATCACTTGTAAATCCTTTGATAGTTGTAAGCTAGTTACAACCTGCTTTCCTTTGTTTTGATGAATCAAAGAGTTACCGGCATTCACCACCTGAATCAACCGCTGACATTGGGTGACTTTATCCTCACAACTGCTAAGTAGTAAAGTAATACTCAAACTAACAGGAGCAAATACAATTAACTTACGCCACACAGACAATACCCTTTCCTTCCTGGGAAAACCCCAATAATATTAGCTAATAATTGAGTGATTTCCCAGTTTAAAACGTGGCAGTTTATCTGTTTTTGGTAACTGACAAATAAAAATATCCCAGGTATGAGGATAAAAGGTTTACCAACCTAGTGGTAAACCTAATTGGTTTAAACTATCTCCGTCTTGTAAAAGTGTTTGAATCTCACCGTCTATTTGAATACGTCCACCAGATAGAACTAAAGCTCTTTGAGTGACTTTTCCCAACCAATGCAATTCGTGGGAGGCAATTAACATGACCTGCACTGGCAGCTTTAATAATATTTGCGCTAAGTGCCTTCGCCATGCGGGATCAAGTCCGTTAGTTGGTTCATCTAAAATCAGGATTTTTGGATCTAGGGCTAAAATCGCCGCTAGAGCAGCAAGTCGTCTTTGTCCTCCAGAAAGTTCATGAGCGGAACGGTGAGCGTAGGCCTCTAGACCGAAATCTGTTAATAACTGCCTGGCTCGATCAATGGCCACGGCTGGGGGAACACCGTAATTGCGAGGTCCAAAGGTAATATCTTCCAGGATGGTGGGCATAAATAGTTGGTCATTGGCATCTTGAAAGCTAAAACCGATGTCACGCCTCACTTGAGGCAGGGTTTTCGGCTCTATGGGGATACCATTAATCAAGATTTTTCCGGAACAAGGTTGTTTTAAGCCAATCAGGTTTTCTAATAAGGTGCTTTTACCAGAACCAGTTGCACCCATTAATGCTACGCGATCGCCTGCATTTAAGGTAAAAGAAAGTTCCTGTAATACTGGTTGCTGGTTATTGTATGCGTATACCAAATTTTGCACCTCAATGACTTTAGGGTAGCCTTGATGTGTGGGAAATTGGGGATTAAAAGTTAAAGATTTCAAAATAGCTGCACTAAATTTTGTAAGAAGTTATGGTCAAAACCGTTGCCATTGCCCAAGCTACTAACAGGGCAAAACGCTCTTTTAATCTAAATATGGCATCTATGGGTAACTCCCCGTTGTAACCACGAATGACCATTGCAGTATAAACTCGCTCTGCTCTATCTAAACTACGGAGATATAAAGCCCCAATCATCGCCGCACTTGTGTAGCGCAACCATCCCGATGCACCATTTAAACCCCGTAATTGAGCGCTACGCTGCATTTGTTTGACTTGATCAAGCAAGATTTCTAAGTACTGTCCGGCTAATAATAAATTGGCCTTGATTGGTGCAGGTACAGGTAAGCTTTTCATAGCAATACCGAAACTATGGGGAGGTAAAGTTAACAAAAAACTATTCATGGTAACTAGACAAACCAGAGAACGCATCAATAAAAAACTCGCTCGTTCCCATCCCAAGGGTAATGCCATAAATGAGAGAAAAATTAATTCAGTACCTAGTAGTCCTGCCAATTGCAGGATAGGTACACGCAAAAATCCTGCCCAAAACAGAGCGACTGCTCCATATACCCCCAAACAAAGCCAAGCATCATACTTTAATAAAGCTGTCCCTAATACAATTACTAAAGACAGCTGCAAGCGTAAAGGTAAAGTAATTTTAAGCATTCTTAGGTTTTATTACCTTGGCAATTCCAAAAGCTACAGCAAAGCTGACCACAGATCCCAATAATCCAGCAATACTCGTACCAATTACTCCTAAAGCTTCTATTTCGTAGTCAGCTAAGGGTGTTGGTACTTGGATTCGTACTTCTTCGGCTAAATCTATAAAACCTAAGTCTTCAGCAACTCTTTCCAAGCCATCAGGCCACCCTGAAGCCACTAAAGATAACAAACCAGCAACTAATAAAATACTGATTACAGGTACTAACCATCCTTGAAATTGCTGTTGTTCCCCTGGGAGTAGATCAGGTCTGGCCGTCGCCAGGTAAGCTACCACACCTCCAGTAATCAATCCTTCGCCTACCCCAATGAGGATATGTATTCCAGTCATTGCGGGTAAAACTATGGCTGCGGATGCAGTTCCAGAAAGAACTAACTCTATAGCACAAGCTACAGATGCCACAACTACGCTGACACCAGCAGCAATGCCAGCGGCCAGAGGTAAGCGACCTTTAGACCCTCCAAATAGGCGTTGTAAGGTTTTCGTTAACACCCAGCCCACCCAAACAGCAATTACTCCCGCGTTCAAAATGTTTGCACCCAAGGCTGTGATACCACCGTCGGCGAATAGCACAGCTTGAATAATGAAAACTGTGGCAATACATAACATTCCCGCCCAGGGACTGCCCAAAACTATGGCCGCTAGGGTTCCCCCTAATAAGTGACCGCTAGTACCTCCAGATACCGGGAAATTGATCATCTGGGCGGCAAAAATAAAAGCAGTGGTTAAGCCCAATATGGGCGCGCGACGGATACCAAAAGCTTCTTGCGTTCGCCCACAAGCAAGCACAAGTGCAGCAGCACTCATTAAACTAGTAGCTCCAGCTACGGGAGGTGAAATAAATCCATCAGGAATATGCATTATGTACTCGTCTTGAATGTGTGAACCCACACAATATAAACAATATAGTTACGGCATCACATCAATAGAAAAAATAATTTTTCTGGCTTTTGCAATGCCCTCTTAGGCGATTTTATCCTGTGATTTGGGGAATCTAAACAATAAATTTTCCGATAAATAATATACTTATTTATCGGAATGTTGAATTTTATTTCTGAAAATAGACTGGTGACTATAAGTACCATTTCTAATGAAATTAGTTGTTTGAATTTTGCCTAAGTAAGATTTTTCGGTTATCATGGGTATTTTGTGTCATGTGTATACTTGCAAAGGATACTCCTGGAAAAAAGTCCTGACTTACTAGTTGTTGGGGTTATCCAGTGCAGAAAACTAAGACTGCTGACTACTTAATCAGTCTCGATGTGAATATGATTAAGCTAAAAGTAAGGGAAAAGTTTTAATATTTTATGGTGTAATTGTTGCCAAATTTCTTTTGTTTCGGATATTTCTTCACCAAATAGCATTTCATAGATTAGTGGAACTCCTAACTGTAGTTCCTCAAGAATTTCGCGTTGCTTAAATACATCCTGGGGATTTCCTTCTAAAATAAGTTGTCCTCGATCCATGACAAATACCCAGTCTGCCCAACGATAAACTAAATCTAGGTCATGGGTCGCCATTAATATTGTTGTGCCAGATGTGTGAATATTTTTCAGGGTTGCCATCAAGTTACGAGTATGTAATGTATCCAGATATGCGGTCGGTTCATCTAGTAATAGCAGTTCTGGTTTTAGCACCATAACATCAGCAATAGAAACTCGTTTTTTTTGTCCAAAGCTCAGATGATGTACGGATCTCTGGGCTAATTCAGTTAATCCAAACTCAACTAAGGCTTGCTGAACACGCTGTTGAATTTCTGCTGTTGGTAAGCCTAAATTACACAATCCATAAGAAATATCTTCTTCGACAGTTGAGGCTACCAGTTGTTGCTCTGGATCTTGAAAGATTAGTCCGACTTTTTGGCGTAATTTTAGTAAGGATGTCCGGTCGTACTTTAGCGTTTCCCCTTGCCATTTGATATTTCCTTTTTGGGATTTATATAGGCCATTAGCTAATAAAAACAATGTGGTTTTACCACAACCATTTTGACCTATCAATGCACATTTTTTTTTCGCTGGAATTTTTAATGTTAAGTTATTTAAAGCTAATTGTTGTGTTCCTGGATATGTAAAATTTACCTGCTCAAATTCTAGTAATGATTGCTGCATAATAATAATGTTTTTTCAAAACCTTGGTGAGGAAATTAAGAGATATGCCTTCTATCCCCATGACAATTTAATTAAAACTACACATCCGATAATTGCTTCTATGGCATAGCGTTTGGAAAAATGATAGCGATGGGGATACCAAACTTTAAATTCGCCATTAAAACCCCGTGAGGCTAAACTTAAAGAAACTTGATGATAGTTTTCTAGGGTGCGGCTGAGTAGTTGTCCAATCAAAAGTGATAAACTTTTGATCCCAATTCTCAAAGTGCAGTAGCCACCGCGAGACTGTTGTGCAGTGAAAATTTCGGAAGCTGTATTTAATAAAACAAAAATAAAACGGTACATTAATAGTAAAATATCTCTTAATAACACCGGAAAACCAAAGCGTCCTAAGGTTTGTAAAATTTCAGTAAATGGGATAGTTAACATTACAAAGTATAAGCAAGAAAGTGAAGCGATCGCTCGCGTTAAAATTGTCCACCCTTGCTCAATGCCATGATGACTGATGTATATGTAATAAGAAGCAACATTCAACCCAATTATTGAATCATCTTGGATTAAATTTAAATGTTGAATGTTTATACCATTAATTACTAAAGCTGGCAAACTCGTTAACCAAAATAAAATAGCAATATAAACTAATTTTAGATATATTCTTAAGGGAATCTTAGCATATAAGACTGTCCAATTACTGATCCAGATTGCAATTAAAATTTGTAGTGGGGGACGACTAAAAGCAGTGAGAATTAATAAGGTGATCACAAATAACAGTTTTTGCTCTGGTGCTAACCATCGCAACCGATTAGTGTAAGCCAGAGTATCTATTTGCAGAGTCATTCCTTATTCCTTTTCTGTCGAAAACGCTCCTTATATAATCCAATCACATAACCAATGACTCCAGATCCCAAAGCGGCTTGAGAGGTAAATAACAAGCTTTCTACCTCACCACTAGGTGGTTCAAAAACAGGTTTAAACCAAGGTTCATATCCAGGCTGCACTTCGACAATTGCTTCTTCAGCTTGGCCATCCGCACCACCAAATTCTGCGTCACGGATAAATATTAAGGGAGCTACTGCTAGAGTAATCACAGATAATATCAACAACCAATTACTCAATTCTTGTTTAGACTGATTCATTGCTTTGAGGTTCTTTTTTAATCAATTGCAATAGTTCGAGTTCTTGAGGTGTGTAGGATTGTAGCCAGTTCCACACCAATACAGTTAGTAATCCTTCGCTAATTGCTAAAGGAACTTGAGTAATGCCAAAAATAGCCCCAAACTTGGCAAATGAAGCCATAAATCCACCTACAGGTGCCGGAAAAGCTAAAGCGAGTTGTACAGACGTGATAGTGTAAGTCAGCAGATTTGCCAAAGCGGCTGCTAAAAAAATTGCGATTTTTTGCTTGCCAGTGAGTCGCGTTGTCAGATGATATATCCAGTAGGCGGCAAATGGGCCAGCCATCGCCATAGAAAAGGCATTAGCTCCTAGTGTTGTTAAACCCCCATGTGCTAGCAGTAGAGCTTGAAATAATAAAACAAGAGTACCTAGTACGGACATTGCTAAGGGTCCAAATAGCACTGCCCCTAAGCCCGTACCTGTAGGATGAGAGGAACTACCTGTGACTGAAGGTATTTTCAAGGCTGACAAAACAAAAGCAAAGGCTCCTGCTAGTGCTAAAAGTAATTTCAATTCTGGGTTGGCTTTGGTGATGCGAGTGAGCGATCGCAATCCTAAAGTAAAAAATGGTAACGCCACAACCCACCAAAAAATTGCCCAACTGGCTGGTAAGTAGCCTTCCATAATGTGCATTCCATAAGCTGGTGCAGATGCTCCTATGAGCATGAAAAAACTCACAAACCCCATCAACATTAGTGATATGAGTTTTGATTTGAAAATAATCTTCAACAATTTTTATACCTCATAGATAGATGTATTTTAATGACTTAGCTTGAATCAGTGCATACCTTAATTAAGAATTAAAGATTAAACATTACCCATAGAATAGTCTGATGACTTTAAAACTGAATCATAAAACTTTTTTTCTGAAGTTGTCTGCTCAATTAAACTTTACAAATAGTTGACAATTATTGACAATAAATTGTGAATTACGCCTAATGTGAATTAAATAGGTTGAGACTGGAAAGTGAGAACATTAATACCAAAACGGCGACGAAGCAAAAGACGTAGAGTGTGAGAGGCAATTTTAGCCGCAATATGGACACAAAAGC
>Ga0172367_10010043_pt1 | contig 10263 bp, 18 predicted proteins | sample Lak10m_FD_114542 | JGI IMG/M metagenome (GOLD analysis project Ga0172367, IMG submission 114542) | Freshwater microbial communities from Kabuno Bay, South-Kivu, Congo - kab_022012_10m | ecosystem: Environmental > Aquatic > Freshwater > Lake | place: Democratic Republic of the Congo: South-Kivu...
ATGCTGGCTCTGATGATTCTTATTCACAAGATGACATCAGCGTCGACCTCTAATCTACCAAGACTGAGACGCAACAACGACAGGAAAACTGCAACATTATCTACGCCAGATGGTAAACGCCCACTGATTGCTAACGCATTCGGTTTGCCATCTGGTAAACAATACTCTTGTCCAAGTGCGACATCAGTCTGTGAAAAAATATGTTATGCTGGTAAGTTGGAAAAAATATTTAAAGGCACCAGAGAATTACTATTAAAAAACTGGTTTGCTGTACAAGATAAATCCCAAAACGAATTACAAGATATGATTCAATTTATGGTTGATGATTTCAAATGGGAGTGCAACAAGTACAATGCCGATAAATATTTTCGTATCCACTGGGACGGTGACTTCTTCAGTAAAGATTACACTCTTGCTTGGAAAGAAATCATATTAAATAATTATGATGTAAACTTTTGGGTGTATACTAGAGTTGCTGATGCAGCCGAAGAGTTAAAAGATATAAACAATTTAAGTTTATATTTCTCTGGCGATGACGATAACAAGCACGATGCTAAAAGACTTAATGCTTTAGGTATTTCTATAGCATATTTGTCTGACACTTTTGATGAAGCAAAGGATGCATTGCTAGATATTACAGGTAAACCTGGTGCTAAATGTCCAGAGCAGACACGCCAAATTCCGTTGATTACAAAAGACGGTGGAGCATGCTACACTTGTGGACTATGTATACACAACAAAGCAAACATCAGGTTTGCAATAAGCAAAAAGTAGAATGTATATCAGCGTCTGGCGAGGCTGATACCATAGATAGGCGTGGGCTTTCAATTCTCCTTTCTCTCGCGCCTATCACACTTATATGGTGACCATTGATGGGGAAGAAGTTCCCCAACATATCTCATATTCAAGTCTTACAGACTATCTAAACTGTGGATGGTTATATTACTTATCTAGAGTTAAACAAGTTAAAGAGCAACCAGCATGGTGGCTATTTGGTGGAGTAGCAGTTCATCAAGCAACTGAGGACTGGGACAGAGACGAGTGGAATAAAACAAATGGACATTGATAAGTCTTTTACATATTGGCAGAATGCTTGGTCTGCAACAACTGTAGAGTTCACTGAACGTTTAGGTGAAGATGGAATGAAACAACCATTCCGTTCTGCTAAACCTAAATCACCTGAAGATAAAGAATGGTGGTTCACTAATGGTTTTGAAATGTTTAAATCATATCAACAGTGGAGAGCAAGAAGTGATTGGAAAGTGTGGACAACACCGACTAACGAACCTGCTATAGAACTGTCTATGAGTATTGAACAGAAAGGTTTCTCAATCAAGATGACTCTTGATAGGGTTATGGAATTACCTAGTGGGGACCTTGTGGTTCTGGACGTCAAGACTGGGTCCAGAACCCCAAGCACATTTTTACAATTAGGTTTCTATGCTGTAGGTGTTGAACTAATCTATGGTATTAGACCTAAGTATGGTTCGTATTGGATGGCACGTAAAGGTGAACCAACCGAACCTGTCTCTCTTGACTTCTTTACTAAAGAGAGGATACTAAGTTTGGCGGAGAAATTTGACCGTCAAAGGAAGCAAGGAAACTTTCTTCCAAACATTAACCACTGTTCAATATGCGGATATACTCAGCATTGCGAATGGTACAACAGGAAGGACTAAGAATAATGTCCGAAGCAAAAATACAGGTAAGTTTTAAATTACCTAACGGAACAATTCCACTGTTTCGTGGCGATACTGTAGAGGATGTACAAAAGTTGGTTGAAAGTGCAACACTTTCAGAAAACTTTATTGGTACTTTACAAGCATTCGCTGAAGCATCTGGTATCGGTAGTGTGCCAGTGACGAACTCAAACTCAAATATTGCATATGCAGTTTCGTCACTCGGTGCCACTGCGATAACTTCGTCAGGGGACGCACCAACACGTCACTGCTTGCACGGCAAAATGCAAGCAATCCAAGGTGAAGGACAGTATGGAACCTATAAAGGTTTCTTCTGCGCTGCACCTAAAGGAGCAACAGATAAATGTAAAACCATTTATCTTAAAAAGACAGAACCAGATTGGAACTCTTATGTTCCAAATAAAATTGCAAAGGTTAAATGAGAACCCTATCAAGGGCTATCGGAGCAAAGGAAGTAGGCGGGGAACCACTCCCCGCCTCTTTCAAAACTCTTCAAGCCAACGAAATAGTTTTTAGAAGAGCAGAATTAAATCTTGTTGCTGGCACACCTGGTGCTGGTAAATCATCTATCGCTTTAGCAATAGCAGTGAACGCTAACGTTCCTACACTTTACATATCTGCAGATACTAATGCCCATACTATGGGTATGAGAGTTTTATCTATGGTTACAGGTATGTCTCAATCAAATGCTGAAAACATTTTAAAGTTTGATAAAGATAGTGCTGAGAAAACATTAAAACAATATGACCATCTTCGATGGAGTTTTGATTCAAGTCCAACATTGTCAGACATTGACGAGTCTGTTCAAGCATTTGAAACATTGTGGGGATGTAGCCCTACGTTAATTGTTGTAGATAATCTTATGGATATTGCTATGGATGGTATGGAAGAGTTCTCTGGAATGCGACAAGCAATGAAGGAGTTAAAATATTTAGCACGTGATACTAACGCTTGTGTGTTAGTACTTCACCATACTAAAGAATCTTTTGAAGCCACACCTTGCCAGCCACGTAGTGCTGTGCAAGGTATGGTTAACCAAATCCCTGCACTAATTTTAACTATCGGACAACAAGAAGTAGGTGAAAGAAATTACTTATGTATATCTGCTGTTAAGAATAGATACGGTAGAGCAGATGCTACTGGTAAAACTTTCAGCATGCTTGCATTTGACCCTGCAAGTATGCAGTTAAAGGATGTTGTAGCAAGTGATTGATGAAACTGACCAAGGCTATGTTGTTATTAAATGTGAACGATGTGGCATGGATGGTGGGATGGCAACATATGGTTGGGCTATTCTTTGCAGTCAATGTAAATCTTTAGATGACCAAGATTGGTATGAAGATGAGTAAACAGAAAGCAAAAGGAACATCTGCCGAGACAGCAGTTGTTAACTATTTAAAAGATACTTGGAAGATTCCTGCTGAACGTCGTGCTTTAACTGGTGCTTTAGATAAAGGTGACATCTCAGGTATCTTTGATGTTGTTCTTGAAGTAAAGAACCATAAGACTATGACTCTTGGTCAATGGATGGAAGAGTTAAAAACAGAAGTAGATAACGCTAATGCTGCAACAGGTGTTGTTGTGCATAAACGTAAAGGCACAACAGATGTTGGTGAATGGTATGCATCAATGCCATTTTGGATGTATATGTATTTGTTAAAAGATGCAGGATATATTGACTGATGGCAAGTGTAGAGAATCCACCTATTGGTCCAGTGTTAAAACATTACGGAGCAAAATTACCTACACGTAATTGGGGTAGAGCAAATATGATTTGCTGTTTCCACGATGACACTAAAAGGTCAGCAGTGGTAAATTATGACGACAATACGTTCATATGTTTTGCCTGCGACATCAAAGGTAGTGCATATAATATTATTCAACAGAAAGAAGGAGTTAATTTTCGTGAGGCTTACAACATCGCAGAAACAATTCTTAATCAAAGCGGCACATCAGTACGCAAGTACGGTACAAAAAGCGTTACCTTATTTGGAAGAGAGAGGAATATCCCAACAGGCAATAAATCAATTCCACTTGGGCGTCGTAGAAGAACCTCTCCCGAGCCATGAGCAATACATAAACAGATTATCTATACCTTACATAACTAGAACAGGTGTAGTTGATATCCGATTCCGCGCACTCAATGGAGAAGAACCTAAGTATTTGGGTTTACCTTCTGCGGAAACTACTTTATTCAATGTTGAAGCATTGTTTAAAGCAAAACATTATGTGTGTATCTGTGAAGGGGAAATGGATACAATAACTATGGCATCAACAACTACGCATCCAACGGTGGGTGCACCTGGTGCTACGGCTTGGAAGAAATTCTATTACAGAATCTTTGAAGACTTTGACACTATCATTGTGTTAGCAGATGGAGATGATGCTGGTATGGAATTTGGTAAAAGAATACAACGAACACTATTAAACACACGCATCTTACAGATGCCTGAAGGAGAGGACGTAAACAGTGTCATTCAAAGACATGGACCACAATACATTAATGACAAAATTAATGCAGTCTTGGAAATCTGAGGAATCAATTTTTGAACTGTATGAAGATAAACCAATTAAGGCTGCAACTATTGAAACATCAAGAGGTAGGATTCCTCTGTTTCGTATGCTTGCAGATATCTATTACATAACTAAAGACGGTGAGAAGCAAGACGCTTTAATGATGTTAGATATTTTAGCCTGCTGGATACAAGCAGGTGCTACTAAAGAAGCAGAAGAAAAGATGAAAGAATATATAACATTATTATCAGTAATGGATATGGATAAGGACCTAGAAAAGTTGTTGAATAATGGATAATATGGAAAAGTTTAAAGACGATTCTATGGCTATCTATGATGAGGCTTGGAATCTACTTGTTCAAAAGCAAATAGATTACGGTCCAAACAATATTGCTAACGCACCAGGAGGACCATTAAATGGTCTGATGGTGCGTATGCACGACAAGATAGCCAGATTAAATAATCTAATTTATGAAGTTAAAGACGCGCCAAAAAATGAGTCTATAGAGGATTCGTTTATTGACCTGCTAAACTATTCAGCAATTGCCCTTATGGTACTTCGGGGCAGATGGCACGGAGTTCCTAATCGTAAAGATTAAAATATAAACCCCGAAGGGGTAGAGTGCAAGAACATATAAAAGAATATGGTGGTCTAGTTTCTTATATTGCTAACGAATATTCTAAAAGATATCGGATGCTAGACGTTAATGATATTAAACAAGAAATATGGTTATGGTTTTTAACCCATCCAAATAAAGTTAAATATTGGAAAGAAACTCACAACGAAAAAGACAGAAACAAGTTGATTAACAGGTCTTTAAGAAATGCTGCACAAAAATACTGCACCAAAGAGAAAGCCAAAACTATTGGCTACGAGGTGACGGATTTATTTTATTATGAACCAGCAATCATTGAAGAATTTTTACCATACGTTTTAACTGATTCATATTTTATTCCAATCGGAGTAAATGATATAAACTATAAGCCTGATAGAAATGTTGTCTCGGAAGGCAACACGTGGTTGGCTGTTAGAGCAGACATATCAACAGCATATGAATCTATAGATGAAAAACATCAGAATGTTTTAAGGCTAAGGTTTGGCTCAATATCAACAACTTTTGAAGATGTTGGTAATGAACTAAACATTAGTGCTGATGCAGCACGTAAACGTGTAGACAGGGCTATGAAAGCCTTGATAGAGGAACTAGGTGGTCCTAGACCGTATGTAGATAGCGACCACAGGAAGCCCACAAATGCCAAAAAAAGCCAAGAATAAGGTCAATTATGACTACAGGGGTATGCCTACACCAATGTGCCCTAATTGTGGTTCTAATTGGTTTAAGATGCCAGTGATGTATGACGAAATTTCCTACCTTCCAGCAGTCTATGGGCTAGAAGATGTGGAATGTTACCAGTGTGGTGCACTATTAACCCCAGCCACACCACTAGATAGAGAGCCATATCCTCCCTGCAAAATTTGTCAAGAAGAAGAAGGATTAATTGACGGATATTGCTGGGACTGCGACCCACTAGATGAGGATTTTTAAATATGGGAACTAAAAGTGATTGGGATATAGATTTAAGATACGGACAAATCGGTGAAAAATATGTTGAAAACCTTTTAACTAACATTGAAACTGTTGAAGTTAAAAGAGATAAACGTTGGATAGAAACAGGTAACATCTATATTGAAACACAATGCTGGTCAGACAAAAGAAAAATATGGTACAAGTCAGGCTTAACAACAAGTAAAGCAACACATTGGGCATATGTTGTAGAAGAATTAGTTGTTATGGTACCAACAGAACATCTTAAAAAAGTGGTAGAAAAATATGGTAGAATCATAGAGATGAAAAGACCAGAGTATTCCACTAAAGGATATCTGATTACTATAGAAGATATATTTAAACGCAAATGAAAGATAAATTAGTCTACTAAAACAAAAAAAGAACCGTACATTTGGGGATGTACGGTTCTTCTATTATCTAAACATTATTCAGTTGTTGCGGCAACTTTACCGCAGTGAGGCCAAGGTTGCCAGCCTCTCTTTTTATGTAGCAGTACAGCACGACGGTACTGTTCAGCCCTAGTTGCCTGGGCTGGGTCACCACTACCCCCAACAGACCGCCAAGTATCTAAATCAAATTGATACAGACCACGATACTTACCAGTCCTAGATACAGCATTAGTAATATTACTGGACTCACACATTCTCAAAGCCTGCCATTGGCTAGGCGTAGGAGAATCATCTTGTAAACCCAGAAACAACAATGCTTCAACTAGCATCAGTCTCCTAACGTAGGATAACTACCAGCACAATAAAAGAATTACTTCTTCTTTCTAGCCCTTCTTTTATTCTCTTTAGCAGTATTCTTGCCATGAGATAAGACTTTAAGATTTCTCTTAGAATCATTAGTGCGTCGGTTATCTTTATGGTCAACATCCATATGTCTAGGAAGTTTACCATTTCTGTCCTCATAGTCCTTGCGGGCTTTGTTGACAGAAGTAGTGCGTTTCTTCGTCTTAACAACGTAGATAGGTCTACCTTTATTCTGCTTAGAACCCTTATAGGGTCCATAAATCTTAGGCATCATCATCCTTATTTAAAGTAACCTTAAACAGGGTCCAAATAGCAAATGCCCCAACACAAACTATTCCAATAACATCCCTGGTACTACCTGGTGGCAGTACAATCCATGCTATCAGTAAACCAGCAACTGTGAAGGCTTCTCCAGCCCAAGCATTAATGTGTTTAAAAATTAATCTGGCGATTCTTTTTATTTTATTCTCCTTGCAGTAGATAACTGTGTTACAATTACAGCACCCAGTACAACTTGCTGGGCTTGTTCACGCTCTTGCGGTGTGAACTCGGAACCAAGATTGGAGATAGTTTCTAATGAATCAGTTATGGCTTCAGATACTAATTGCACTGCTTCTGAAAGAACTGGTGGTAATTCTATATCAACGCCTAAGAATGAGACGGACTCTAGAAAGAGTGATGGCTGAACTAGATTCTCCTCGTCCAAAGAAGAAGGCTCAGAAGAAGGGAAAACGCTAGGTGACAAATCAACAACTTCTTCTGAAGTATCTTGAACATCTGGAAGGGGAGATGGCTCAGGCTCTGAAAACGTTGGTGAAACTACAGGGGCTGGCTCGTCTTGCTCTTGAACTGGAGGTTCTGGAACCTCTGGATATGATGTTGGATAAGGAGTATCAGTCGGTGACGGAGAAGGAGAAGAAGGCTGTGGAGATTCAACAGCGTCTGTCGGTGATGAAGTCGGAGTTGGGGTTGCACTAGATGACTGACTCTCAGTTGGCGATGGTTCTGGGGATACTGTCGGTTGGATGTCTGTTGGTGTTGGGCTTGGGGTTACTACTATTAAGTTAGTAGATAACAGATAAGAACCAGTAGGCATACTATTGCAACACATATATGCATATGATGTTGCACGGATAAAATATTCACCAATCTGTAATGGCATAGTAATAATAGATGCTAAAACATTTGTAGCACTATGTGCACCATCATCATTGTAAGCAAGTCTAGTTGCACCTTGCCATACTTCAATCCAAGAATCAATAAAATCATTATCAGGCGTACCAGTAACTGTTTGAACAGTTGCATCAACAGGTTCAGTAACAGTTACAGGAACGTCAACATAAGGTGTTGTTGGGTCTAGATTAATTTGCACATCATCAGAATATGATGGCATAGCAACTAAAGTAGTTAAAACAGCAGTAATAACTGTTAAAACAAATCTCCTCAATTATTCTCCATTTAAAATTTATTGCCTGGTTTCTACCCTAATGCCCAGGCTACACCGTACAAGTACTACTGCAGTTTCCTTGTATACTACGTGCCTAGGCAGAGGTAGTGGTACCTATATTGAAATATACTACAAAGCAAGAATATTTGCAGGGTCAACTGGTTCACCATCTGACCAGCGTGGTTTGTTTCTAACTTCAAAATGTAAATGAGGACCAGAAGAATTACCAGTGTTACCAGACTTACCAATCAACTGACCCTTCTCAACCTTATCCCCAGCCTTAACAAGCACTTTAGATAGATGAGCATAAATCATCCACACTTTTTTAGAATGCAAACCGTGTTCAACAATTATTTGATTACCATATGCTTTACCCCAATTGTTGGCTAAAACTTTACCCTCTACTGCGGCAACAATATCTGTACCTTCAACAACAGCGAAGTCAACACCAGTGTGAAAACCTGACTTCCACATCTTACCTTTTTTATTGTAAGGTGTAGTTATTTTTCCATTTTTAATAGGTAATCCCATTACAGTATCATTCCTTTAAATTGTCTAATCTCAGAAACTATATCTAATTTTCCGTTGTGATAAACCATACAAGAAATAGGTGTACCAGGTTTTGCTTTAAAAAACCAAGACAAAGTAAACTGGACAGAGGTAACATCTGCTGGAACAGCATAAGTGTTAGTGCCAGTAGTGTCATTCTTACCTTTGTAATCTCTTGAATAATTCATTTTTACATAAGTTGGTCTACTTGTTTTAGGTAAAGTTAAATGTAATTGGGCTTCCCAAAAACAATTACCTTCCTTTGTTGGGTCAATGGCGTCTTGACCATTGAGCACCATAGGTGTCCAAACATTAGGTTTGAAAGATTGTTTTACCTTGTCATCTTTTAATTGAACGTACAAGGTTTACTTGCCACCTTCAGATTTTTTGTTAGCACGTTTAAATACTGCATCAACTTCTTCTTGAGTAAGTTTGCCATCATCCAAGAATGCTTTTGCTAAATCTGTAATAACCTTAGACACACCAAGGGCACCAGCAATGATTGCAGATTTAACTGGTTCAATACCAGCAAACGCACCAGCACCAATAGCAGGTAAAGCCATTGTTAAAAACAATGCGAATGAACGCAAGATTACATCTTTAATTACACTTAACTTCATTTATACCTCTCTAATAATAACGGTGAGATTCCCACCGAAACCTGAAAAACCACCAGAAGGTGGTGTTGCTCTTTGGAAAGAAACAGATTCAACAACACAAGTTGCCTGCTCACCAGTAGTGAAATCTTGAAAAATGATTTCATCACCAGTAGATTCCAAATCTTCTAACGCCTGAATACGTTCCCAAGCACGAGTATCATAACCAACTTGTACGTTATATCTGTCAGTCTCAACGTCATAACAGTACAAAGGTAACTGAACTAATCTTTGTCTAGGTGTAGCAGGTAATGCTCTAAGTTGATAACCTTTAAACGTTGGACCAAGAGTATCTTTAGTTGAAGAAGTATCTGTAGGGTCTTCGTATCTGGATAAAGTAAACTTTAAACCAATATATTCTTGTGAACCTGGAGGATTAATAGTGTTAACTTCAGGTGTACCAAGAGTAGAATTATATATAGCAGTTTCATAAATAGTTCCATCTTCATCGACAGGTGCTATCAATAAACCACCATTAGAATAATCACCACGTGCACGAACACGTTTAAAGTTCTTAGGTTCAAGAGTTCCATATCTTATGAAACCTGTCTGTAAATATCCTGAATCCATATATTCTGAAGCAGACTCAACAAAATGGTATGCTGTTGCGGCAGTGAAAACTATACGATTACTGGTACCAAGGAAAGCACAAGCAGTAGTAGTACTAGTTGAAGTATCAGAGAACACATCATTAGCGTAAGCAAAACGTAGTGGACTTATTTGTTCACTTAAATCTATACGGATAAGACCAGATTGTCCGTTAACTTTATCAGTAGCCCAAACAAATCTGTCTCTGAAACAGAAATCATATACTGGTTGTGATGTTTCAACAATTAGTGGACCATAGGCGATAGAACCATCATCAACAGATATGGTTGCTACACGAATACCTTTACTGGTTCCGATAATCATATAGCCTAAATAGTATTTGATACTGTGAATCAGTTCACCGATTGGCATTTCTGCTGCTACCACTGCAGAAGTTAAAGAAGTTATTGCACCAGCAGTTGATAAAGTAAACTTGTAGATGGCTGATTGTGTACCAGCATAGCCTGCAACATAGATAGCAGCACCAGA
>Ga0172367_10010044_pt1 | contig 10263 bp, 7 predicted proteins | sample Lak10m_FD_114542 | JGI IMG/M metagenome (GOLD analysis project Ga0172367, IMG submission 114542) | Freshwater microbial communities from Kabuno Bay, South-Kivu, Congo - kab_022012_10m | ecosystem: Environmental > Aquatic > Freshwater > Lake | place: Democratic Republic of the Congo: South-Kivu...
ACAGGGATTACAAGGATCTAGCGGAGTATCGGGAGCCAGAACATTTTCTGTCACAAATAGCGGAGCTTCCGCTTATGTAATAGATGGGTCTAACAATCCATCATTAAACTTATTACAGGGTTTTACTTATATCTTTAGTGTAAATGCATCAGGTCATCCATTTTGGATTCAAACAAGTTCTGGAGCATATAACCCTTCTAACGTATACAATACTGGTGTTACAAATAATGGGACAGATAATGGCACAATAACATTTGCTGTACCATATAATGCACCTTCGACATTGTACTATGTTTGTCAATATCATAGTTCTATGGGAGGTACAATTAATATATCTGCTGTAGGACCACAAGGACTACAAGGACCACAAGGTGTTCAAGGTACACAAGGCATTCAAGGTACACAAGGTGTTCAAGGTACACAGGGATTACAAGGACTACAAGGGTTACAAGGTACACAGGGAACACAAGGTGTTCAAGGTATAACTGGTAGCGGTACACAAGGTACACAAGGTTTACAAGGCGTTCAAGGTACACAGGGTCTGACAGGTTCAGGCACACAAGGTACACAGGGATTACAAGGAACTGCTGGTCCAGGAAGTTCCATCATTGCTACAGATGACGTTACAACTAATGCTAGTTTCTACCCAGTTATGGTAGCAGCAGCCGGAAGCAGTCAGACAGCAACAGTGACAACGACTAAACTTTACTTTAATCCAAGTACAGGTGATTTATCAGTTACAAACTTAAACACTTTATCTGATATTAATGTGAAGATGGATTTCGAGTTTATCACAGATCCAATGGAAAAACTCAGTGCCTTAACTGGTTGGAAGTTTAAGTTTATTGACTCAGGTAAACCAAGTGTCGGAGTTATAGCACAGGAAGTTGAAAGAGTATTACCTGAACTTATTAATACTACAGAAACAGGAGATAAAACAGTTGCTTACAATGGATTAATTGCGTTGTTGATTGAAGCTGTAAAAGAACAACAAGAGAAAATAACAGAAATTGTATATCAACTGAAAAACAAAAAAGACTAAAATATTAGTTGTCCATAGTTTGTCAATAAATAATTGGCGACAATTATAAACTATGGACAACAAATTTTTTGAAGATGGAATAGTCAAGTATATTATAGAAAATAACGGACAAGTATATCCATTATTACTTGATGAAGAAATAACAGGTGGTACTGGATTGATGAATCCAAGTATTTACGTAGATAACGATACAATTTTAATCAATTTACGCCATACCAATTACACATTGTATCACAGTGAAAGTAAAGTATTTGCTCATGCTTGGGGCCCATTACAATACTTACATCCTGAAAACGACCAAACATTACGCACCAAAAACTTTATGATGACATTAGATGAAAATCTTAATGTTATTAGAACATTACCTGTTGATACCTCAACATTAGATCAACCACCACAATGGCATTTTATTGGTTTGGAAGATGCCAGACTGTTTAAGTGGAATGATAAGTTCTATATCTGCGGAGTGCGTAGAGATGATAATAGAACTGGTTCGGGTCGTATGCAGTTACAGGAATTAGAAATTACTGAGCATAGTGTGAAAGAAATTAACAGACATAAGATTCCAGCACCAGGTAATAATGCTAGTTACTGTGAAAAAAATTGGATGCCTATTATTGATAAACCTTATCATTTTGTAAAATGGACTAACCCTACTGAAATTGTATACGCTGACATAGCTAGCAATTCGTGTAAAACAGTATTATTAGATGAAAGTAAACGATTACAGTTACCAAATGATTTGCGTGGTAGTAGTCAAGTTATTCCATGGAAAGACGGACATTTGGCGATTACGCATGAAGTAAATCTTTATAATGATATACAAGGTCGTAAAGATGGAAAATACCGTCATCGTTTTGTATACTGGGATCGTGATTGGAATATAACAAAAACAAGTGAATTTTTTCATTTTATGACAGGTGAAATAGAATTTTGTGCTGGTCTTGCCAAATACAAAGATGATTTACTTATAACTTTTGGATTTCAAGATAATGCTGCTTATATATTAAAAATGCCAATCGCATTGCTAGATACCTTTATAAAACTGGATTAATAATGATTGTTGATTATTTTATGTACTATAATGAACCTGAACTATTGGAGTTGAGGTATCACATGCTTAAGGATATTGTAGATAAGTTTGTTATATCTGAAGCTAATCATACGTTTAGTGGTATTGAAAAACCATACAAAGTTAAAAAAGTTATTGAAGAACTACAATTAAACTTAGACAAGTTTATTATTTTAGAGGTTGATAATAAAGAAAAGTACCTTGTACCAAATGAGTTTGATAAATGGAACAGTAGTGTTTTACAAGTTCCTGATAAAATTCACACTTATACTAGACAACGATTACAGCGTGATGCCATACTTACTATATTAGATAGATTTACTGATGATGATGTTTTTATAGTAGGTGATATAGATGAAATTCCAAAACCTGAAGCATTAAAATATATTGCTTCAGTAAGTAAAAATCATCCTGAAAACATTTTAAAAGTACCTTTAGTTTTGTTAGAAGGAAGTGCTGACAAGCGTGTATACAATGCTGACAATAAACCTGTTGAATGGGCTACATCATTATTATTTTGCAATAAAAAATTACTTAAGAAGCATGGACCTACACAACTTAGAGCAGAACATGAAACTAATGTAACAACAATACGAATTACGCAAGATGGTAAGTTTGTTGAAGATTTAGGTTGGCACTTTACTTGGATGGGTAGTAAAGAATACAAATTAAATAAAGCAAGGTCGTGCGCTCATTCAGTAGCATTGGGATTTGTTGATAATGTTTCTGTTGCTACCAAAGAATTACTAAAAGATGAATTGGGTGATAATTTTGGTAGTGTTGTGAAATATCATCATAAACCTTATCCATTAAATGAACTTCCTAAAGAAATATTTGCTTTACCAAGAGTTAAAAATTTCTTATTACAAAATCAAAAACCAATCAAATTAGTTGACTATACAATGTATTTTAACGAAGTTGAGTTATTAGAGTTAAGATACCATATGTTAAAAGATTATGTTGACTTGTTTGTAGTTAGTGAAAGTAATACTACGTTTAGTGGCAAAGAAAAAGAGTTCACGTTACAAAACGTAATCAATAATCTTGGATTAGATCCATCTAAGTTTCGTATTTTAAGCACTGATTTATCTGCTTTGACTAATCAATATATCAATGAAGTTGATAAAATTGGAAGTATTGTAGCTAACGACAGTAAAAATATTTTAGCTTGGACTAGAGAAAGATTACAGCGTGATGCTTTAACTAGTATATTAGATGAGTTTGACGATGATTGTGTATTCATTGTAAATGATATTGATGAAGTCATTAAACCATCAGCATTACCATACTTAGCAAGAGTTTGTGTAGAGAATCAACACTCAATTATAAAAATACCACTAGTTATGTTAGAATCACGTGCTGATAAAAGATTAGTAAACCAACACAATAATCCTGTGCCATGGGATCAATCAATGTTTTTAGCTACAAAGAGCCAGTTGAAAATTCATGGTCCTAATATTATAAGAGCAGGATTACAAAGAACATGGCCTGTTCGTTATATTATAGAAAACGATGTTAGACTAGAAGATTTGGGTTGGCATTTTACATGGATGGGTGATCTTAGTAGACAGAAAATTAAAGCAACAAGTTATGGTCATGCTGGTAATCTTAATGTTGTTAATACGTTATCAAAGAAAACAAGTGAGTTGTTGGGTAAAACACTCAATAGTAAAATAAATTTACCAACAAATTACAGTCTTGCTGATTATGATGTTAGTAATTTGCCAAATGAAATATTTCAGCACAAAAGAATACGTGACTTTTTATTGCCCAAATCTAGTGAAGTAAAAACTGGTATAGAATATTTTGACCAACAATTATTGATAGATTTTATCAAAGATCCACAAAACTATCTAACTAATTTCAAATTAGGTTATAGTTATGAATTAGCTGGTCAAACTGCTCCTGCTGTAAGTTATTACCTACGTACGGCAGAAAAAACAGATAATTTAGATGTTCAGTATGAATCACTACTAAGGTTAGCCAATTGTTTTAAAAAGCAGAAAAATAGGAATTTTACTGTCACAGGTATCTATAATCGTGCTATCACAGTAAGACCAAACAGACCTGAAGCATACTTTTTAATGGCTAAATTTCAATTAGAGATAAAAGAATATCAAAATGCCTATTTGTATGCTACTATTGGTTTATCATTAGTTGACGATTCACATGAGAAGTTAATGACTGATTTAACTTACGAAGGATTATTCGAATTAGAATATATTCAAGCGAAATCAGGTTGGTATGTTGGATTTTACAAAAAATCAAAAGAAATGTTAAATAGTTTAAAAATTAGAAGCGATGTAAGTCAATATTACAAAAATTTAATCGCAGAGGATCTTTTGACTGTAGTTAAAAATTAGTTTATATATAATAAATACATAAAACAAGGAGTTTAAAATGACAGTTTACGCACACTTATTAAATGGAGAATTACAAGGAGTTTATGATTTATTGCCCGACGAGTGGAATGGTATTACAGGTTTTAGATCGAAATGTTTAGCTGATCCTAACTTTATGAATCAAAACAATTTTGTTAAAATTGTACGAGAAAGCACACCATATGACGATACTACTCACAAGTATAGTGATTGGCCAACATATACCGTAAGTAATGGACAGGTACTAGAACATAGAGAAATTATTCTAATTCCAGTATCTCCACCAGAAGAACCTGAAACACCTGCTCAGTAATCTTTGAGTAGTGATAAAAAGGCCAATCATTGATTGGTCTTTTTTATTGGGCGAATAAATAATATATATTAGAGGCTATTCCAAATGTCAGATTTCTTAAAAACAGGTTCAGATTTAGACACGCTTTTTGCTCCAGTATCACTTAATAATCAAAGAGCTAACACGGGTTTTACCTATCAAGGTTCAGATTTGGCAGAAATTTACGCACCAGTAAGCGCAGGAAGTCAATACGGTACAACTAGTTTTTATGCTCAAGGAACTGACATTGGTACGTTATTTGCAGCAAGAGGAACTGTAACAGAAACTCAATCAGACGGTTATATGGTAGGGGCAGGTTATAACGGCAGTGCTGTAATGGGAGTTGGCGGTATTTATAGTTGGACAGCAATATCATATCGTGATCAGCACGGTGGTGCTATAAAATCAGACGGCTCACTTTGGAGTTGGGGAAATAACGGTGACGGTGAAGTTGGTGATAGCACAAATACAGAAAGAAGTAGTCCTGTACAGATAGGAGCAAGTTCATGGATTGCGGTAACAGCTAGTAATTACAACTCGGATGAAAGATGGAAGTTAGCCATTAGAAGCGATAACAAATTATTTGCTTGGGGCAGCGGTGGATCAGGTAAATTAGGCGATGGAACAACGGTATCAAAAAATAGTCCAGTACAGATTGGTAGTAGTTCATGGACTATAGTTGCTCAGGGAGCATTACATAGTTTGGCTATTAGATCAGATAATACATTATGGGCTTGGGGTTATAATGATTTTGGTGAACTTGGTCAAGATAATCAGACATTTTATTCAAGTCCTGTACAAGTAGGTACAAGTTCATGGACAGCGGTAACAGGGGGTGAATATTGTTCAGCTGGTATATTATCTGATGGTGGATTATTTACTTGGGGATATGGCGCTTTGGGTCGTCTAGGACTCAATAATACTACAAACTATAGCAGCCCAGTGCAAGTAGGTAGTAGTTCATGGACAATTGTTAAAGCAGGTTGGAACTATATGGGTGGTATATTAACCACTGGCGCATTGTATATGTGGGGCAATAACGGTAATGGTAAATTAGGCGATGGTACAGTGACTACGAGAAGCAGTCCAGTGCAAATCGGTACAAGTTCATGGACAACATTAAGTTGTGGTAAAGAACTTACATATGCTATTAGAAATGATGGAGGATGGTTTGCTTGGGGAATAGGAACTAGCGGAGCATTGGGTGATGGGACAGCAGTTTCAAAAAGCAGTCCAGTGCAAATTGGCACAAGTAGTTGGGTCGCTATAGCAGCAGCAAATAATAACGGTGGATTGGCAATTAGACAAGATAATTTAATGTATCAAACCGGAGCAGCAAACTTTTTTGCTCCTAATAACAGAGGAAACGGTGGTAGTCCTAGTGTAGGTTCAGCTTCAAGCAGTCCTATTTTAGTTCCAAGTTCATACCCTAGCATTTCAACAGTTGCGGTAATGGCAGCAGGAACTTCATGGAAAAGTGTTTCTATTGGCGGTGTTTTTGGTAGTGTCACTGATTCAGGGGCAGGTATACGCTCAGATAACACATTATGGACTTGGGGTAAAAATTCAGTAGGACAATTGGGTACATCAAACACAGTTGATCGTAGTAGCCCAGCACAAGTAGGAAGCAGTAGTTGGCTAGCAGTTGGTGTTGGACAAAGCTTTATGATAGCTTTAAGATCAAATAATACACTATGGGCTTGGGGAGCAGGTGCTAATGGACGATTAGGTAATGGTAGTACATCCAACCAAAGTAGCCCTGTTCAAATTGGAGCAAGTTCTTGGTCAATGATAAGCGCAGGAAATAACTTTTCAGGCGCAATCAGGTCTGATGGTAGATTAATGACTTGGGGTTATGGGTTTGATGATTCATTGGGTGATGGAGCATCAACAAACCGCAGTAGTCCTGTATTTGTAAGCGGTCCAATTACTTGGTCATGGATAGCAGCAGGGGGTCTAAACATGGCAGGAATCAGTTCAGGAAAGTTATATACTTGGGGAGCATTAGGAAATCAGTTAGGATTGGGAGCAGCAAGCTCAACTAATAAAAGTGTTCCGACCCAAGTAGGTACTAGATCATGGCGTAGAACAGCAGTCGGTGATACACATATGCTTGCTATCGATATTGATTATAAATTATGGGCTTGGGGGACAGGAGCAGGTGGAAGATTAGGAAACGGCAGTATATCAAATCAAAACAGTCCTGTTAGTGTAGGCAGTAGTTCATGGGTATTTGTATCAGCAGGGTATGAACAAAGTTATGGAATTACAGCAGATTATAGACTATTTTCATGGGGCGGAGCAATTAACGGAGGTCTTGGTGATGGAACTGAAGTAAATAAAAGCAGTCCTGTACAAATTGGTTCAACTGGAGGCTCATATACTTGGGTCCAAGGAGCAAATAATAACTTTTTTGCTATCGCATCACTGCCATTACCCCCGGCATAATTTTTTATAAACGTTCAAATGCCTAGTAAATAGTACACTATGCATTTGATTGATCAACAATTACGACATATGATAATGGGCGAGTTTGAAAAAGCTTGGCAAATATCAGAAGAATTAGAAAAAAATGATTCACTTACACAAAATGAAAGATTTAGGGCTAATTTCAATAGGGGTTGGTTCAAACTAAATCAGGGTGATTATCAAGCTGGATTCAAGCTACTTGAGTATGGCAGAAGTCTTAATGTATACGGTGGCGCAAAATTACCAACCAATAAGCCAATTTGGGACGGAAGTGATTTAAACGGTAAAGTTGTTTTAATAAATTGTGAAGGTGGATTCGGTGATAACATTATGTCAGCACGCTTCGCCACGGAAATACATAAACGTGGTGGTGAATGCATACTTATTTGTGATCCTAAAATACATTCATTGTTTTCAAGAATAGTAGGAGTAAAAAAATGTATTGCTACTACTGATCTAACTACAATATATCATGATTTTTGGGTACCTGGCTTTTCTTGTAGTTGGTTGTTTGGTCATACAGTTGATAATTTCCCAAATCAACCTTACATCACGCCGAAATATGAAAGTGTTGAAGTTTGGAAAACTTTTATTAAAAAAGATAAAAAATATAACATTGGAATACGTTGGAGCGGCAATCCCAAATTTGAACATCAACAATTCAGAATATTCCCTGCTGAGTTTCTTATCAATATTCATAAAGAATTTCCAAATATACAATTTTATTCATTACAACGTGATGAAGATGTTAGAGAACTTCCTGAAGAAATTGTTGATTTTAATCACTTTCTTATTAGTTGGGAAGATACTGCTGCTTGTATTGCTAACTTAGATTTAGTAATTAGCTCATGTACAAGTGTAGCACATCTGTCAGCAGCTATGGGTAAACCTACTTGGATTGTTGTACCTCTATTGCCTTATCATACTTGGGCATATGGCGGTGACCATAGTCCGTGGTATCAAAAAACAACACGCATTTTTAGACAAGAAAAATTTACAGAATGGCATCAACCATTTGACAAAATAAAACAAGAATTAATTAAAAACTACACATAATATGAAAAAGTTACATTTTATAACTGGTCTTCCACGCTCAGGTGGAACAATGATTACTAATATTCTTAGACAGAATCCTGAAATTCACGGAGAAGCTGTGTCTAGTCTAAGTTCTGTTTTTAGCACAGTAAATGGTAATTGGTTTAACTTCCCAGAAAATCTTGAGCATCCAAATTATAATATTAAGAAAAATGTTCTAAGTACTATTTTAGAAGGATATTATAAACATATTGATAAACCTATTGTATTTGATAGAAGTTTAAATTGGATTTCTTTGATTCCTTTACTTGAGGCCGTTTTAGACAAAAAAGTTAAACTACTAGTAACTGTACGTAATCCAGCAGAAATTCTTGCTAGTTACGAAAAGGTAAGAAAACAAAATCCACTTTTTAATACAAAAGTTGATACAGTATTGGGCAAATCTAGTAGTATTGAAACAAGAGCATTATATTATTCTGGACCAGATGGTGAGTTGGGATTATCGCATAGATATTTAAAAAATGCGATTACTATGAATTATTCAGATAGATTATTATTTGTAGATTATAGTCGTTTTTGTAACACGCCTAAAGCACAAACAAAGCGCATTTACGAGTTTTTTGAATTACCAAGCTTTGAACATAATTATGAAAAAATTGACCAATCAGAAAATTACAATGATTTAGTAACTGGTGTACCCAATTTACATAGGATTAAACCTTCGCTGGAAAAGACCACAATTAATTGTATTGAATATTTAGGATTAGAACTATTTGAACAATATAATAGAGAAATCTTTTGGAATGCGTTAGTATGACACCTGAATTAACAAAACTTAACATGGGTTGTGGCTGGAAGAAGCTTGATGACCACTGGAATGTTGATGTTGAGAAAAAATGTAACCCTGACGAAGTTATAGATTTAGAACAGACTCCTTGGCCATATGAAGATAACTTTTTTGACACAATTACAGCAGATAATATTTTAGAACATTTAGGACAAGATCCAAAAGTTTTTACAAATATTATGAAAGAAATGTACAGAGTAAGTAAACATAATGCTGAATGGGTTATTTGTTTTCCGCATCATCGTTGCGATTTAGCATATGACGATTACACCCATGTTAGAGCGTTAACTGAAAAAACATTTAGAATGTTTGACCAAAAAGTTAACAAAGAAAGTATTGAAAGAAGACTTGCTGATAGCACGTTTGGTATATATCATAATATTGATATAGAAATGTTTGATAAAAAATACAATATGGTAAATTTTTGGACACAACAAGTAGAGCAAGGTCTATTAGGTCATGCTAAACTAAATGAATATTTGAACACTATGAGTAATGTAGTTGAAAGTGTTACTCTTTTTATGCGTGTTCATAAACCAGGTAGATACGAAAATATTCCCCTCGTCTAAGTAGGCACTAATTGATATAATTTGATAAATATTAGATTGATATCAAACGTTTAAAAAACTTTTGATGCCGAGTTCAAGGGAGAGCGAAGATGGCTATCAAAGTCACGGGCAATATTGTTATTACAGATGCCCAAGCAATAGCTAATATTACAACAATAAGTGCCAACGGTAATGCTAACGTTGGTAATTTAGGTACTGCTACCGCGATTATAACAACAGGTAATGTTACTACCATAAACAGTGGATTATTACAAAACGGTAATAGTAATATTGTTTTAACCGAAGCAGGTAATTTAACATTTACAGCAAGAACTGTAAGCACTTTGGTAGTTAGTAATACAGGGGCAAATATAACAGGAACAGCCAATGTAAGTGGTAATGCTAACGTTGGTAATTTAGGTACAGCACAAGTATTAGCAACAGCAAATATAACAGCGCCGCAAATAATTTCAAACGTAACAACAGGTACAGCCCCGTTAGTTGTTACATCGACCACAGTAGTTGCTAATTTAAATGC
>Ga0172367_10010045_pt1 | contig 10263 bp, 8 predicted proteins | sample Lak10m_FD_114542 | JGI IMG/M metagenome (GOLD analysis project Ga0172367, IMG submission 114542) | Freshwater microbial communities from Kabuno Bay, South-Kivu, Congo - kab_022012_10m | ecosystem: Environmental > Aquatic > Freshwater > Lake | place: Democratic Republic of the Congo: South-Kivu...
GCAACGCGAAGTTTCATACAGTTGTTGCAACCGATGAGATGATAATGCCAATATCGACGACAGAAGGAACGGGCCTTGTTCATACTGCAGTGAGCGCGGGAACTGAGGACTTTATGCTCGGAAAAAAACTTGGGTTGCCGATGATTCCTGTCATCAATGATGATGCGTCGTACATGGAAGGATTTGGTGAATTTTCAGGAAAGAACGCGAAAAAACATCCAGAGCTTATTATCGATTTCTTGAAGTCATATCGAGAGGGGGAATTTTTGTTCACAACTCTTCGTTATAAGCACAGATATCCCGCATGCTGGCGATGTAAAGCGGAGTTGGTTTGGAAGATTGCAGATGAGTGGTATATCGCGATGGATAAGCCGGGGACAAATGGCAAGACTCTCCGGGAACGCATGGTTGCGGTTGCAAAACAGATTAATTGGATTCCTGGATTTGGGCTTGAACGTGAGCTTGACTGGCTCAAAAATATGCATGATTGGTTGATCAGTAAAAAAAACAGATACTGGGGTCTGACACTCCCAATTTATGAATGTCAAACATGCAAAACTTTTGAGGTCATCGGTTCAAAGGAGGAGCTAAAAAAACGTGCGACGAATGGGTGGGCCGCGTTTGAAGGTCATACACCTCATAAACCGTATGTCGATGAAGTGACGATAACATGCAAAAAATGCAATGGCGAAGTTCACAGAATCGATGATGTCGGCAATCCATGGCTTGACGCAGGTATTGTCGCATATTCAACTATCAGTGCGAATAATAAAGAGCCGCTCTATACACAAAATAAAAAGGAATGGGAGCGATGGTTCCCTGCAAATTTCATCACTGAGTCTTTTCCTGGTCAGTTCAAAAACTGGTTTTATGCACTCATCGCGATGTCAACTGTCATGGAAGACAGGCCACCGTTCAAGACAGTCCTTGGATTTGCGACATGTACCGGAGAAGATGGGCGACCGATGCATAAAAGCTGGGGAAATGCAGTTGAGTTTAATGAAGGAGCGGAAAAAATTGGCGTTGATGTTATGAGATGGATGTTCGCTCGACAGAATCCGACAGACAATATGCTTTTCGGCTATAAGAAGGCAGATGAAGTCCGCAGGCAGTTTTATTTGATGGTCTGGAATGTCTATAAGTTTTTTGTCGATTATGCTGTTTTGGAAAAAGTAGATATTCAAGGCAAGCCAAACCTGTCCTTAAAAAAAGATTCTCTACTAGACACTTGGATAATGGAAAGGCTTCGATCATATGTCGCGGAATCAAAAAGTGCATATGAAGTATTTGATGTCCAATCCGTTGCGCTTAAAGGCGAAGCATTCATGAGTGATGTATCGACATGGTTTATCCGAAGAAGTAGGGATCGTGTGTGGGTAAACTCTGATGATGCTAAAGACAAGAAATCATTTTATGAGACGCTTCATGCAGTTTTGGTTGTGTTTGCTGTCACTGTTTCTCCCATCATGCCATTTATCAGCGACACAATTTTTACCAATCTGACAGGGGAAAAGTCCGTACATCTTACGAAATGGATTGACTTGGGGGATGCAAAATCCGTTGATGTTGTCAAAAATATGGTACTCATCCGTTCGCTTGCTGAAGCAGGTCACCGGGCACGGAAAGGGAATAAGCTGAAGGTTCGTCAACCGCTCAGCTCCGTCACTATCCAACTTGCAAAAGGTACTGATTTTGAGGGAAACGATGCATTGCTTGACATACTCAAATCAGAACTGAATGTCAAAAAAGTTATCCTTACAAAAGGGGAGACAGAACAGCATGTCGTAACGTTTGACACAGTCTTGACGGAAGATTTGATGCGCGAGGGAAAAATGCGTGATTTGGTACGCAGCATTCAAGAGCTTCGAAAGACGCAAAATGTCAAAACAGATCAATCCATCAAACTTACGATTCCAGCAGAGTTCATGCCTTTAAAGGATATCATCGCAAAACGAGTATTGGCGAGCGAAATCACAGAAGGCGAATCAGTTGGAATCAGCTGAAATCAGTTGAAATCAGTCGGAGTAAGTCGAAGCTGGTTGGATGTGGTTAAATTAGTTAAATTAGTCAAATTAGTCCAAAAGACTGTTGTATACGTCATCTATGACTTCGCTTCTTATTCCCTCGTTTTTTTTGTGGATGTTTTCCGCATTCAATCAGTTTGGAATAAAACCCAGATTTGGGTTGACTCAGTTGGTCTACATCTGTTCGGGCGTAATCGCCTTTTTTATTGTTAGAAAGATTGGAAGAAGGTTTTTTAAGGCAAATGCGATGGTCATTTTCTGGTCGTTTATAGTCCTTCTTGTCTTCACATTTATCATTGGAGTTGAAGTAAAAGGTTCACGCAGGTGGATTGATTTGGGCATCGCCAACTTCCAGACATCAGAGTTCCTCAAAATATTCTTCATCGTGTATATTGCTCGGCTTTTAAGTTCCCGTTCCCGCCAAGAAATGACTCCTTGGTTTTATATCACCATTCTTTTCATCACATTCATTCCGGCATTTATTGTCTTGCGTCAGCCTGATCTGGGGAATATGCTTGTGTTTGTCGGTGTACTCCTTTGTATGTTGTTGGTATCCGATATGCCGAAAAAATACCTGATGATTTCCATTCTCGTTTTTTGTTGTGTCATACCATTTGGATGGTTTTTTCTCCACGACTATCAGCAGGCGCGCATTATCAGTTTCATTCAGCCGCATACGAACACTCAGGGAGATGCGTATAACATGATTCAGGCAATAATCACAGTCGGCTCAGGCCAGTTTTTTGGGAAGGGGCTTGGGTTGGGGACACAGTCACGCTTGTTTTTCCTCCCTGAAAACAACACTGATTTTGCATTTTCATCCCTTGTTGAACAGTTTGGATTTGTCGGCGGTCTTCTTGTCATTGTCCTCGAAGGCATCCTCATTGGTATGATTTTTGCCCGTGCCTATAAATTTATCGATGGAAGGGATGAGGATTCCCGTTTTAAGTATCTTTTTACCATGGGTATCGCGTTTCTGGTTTGTATTCAAACAGTCGTCAATATAGGCATGAATATCGGTATTCTTCCTATCGCAGGAATCGCTTTGCCGTTCATTTCTTTCGGCGGATCATTTTTCGTTTCGCTGTGTGTGGGCTTTGCGCTCCTCAAAAGCGCATAAAATCACATTTGAAAATTTGAAGGGTATAGTTTATACTTATTACTTATGAGTAAAATCGCGGTCATTAAAACAGGTGGAAAACAGTATCTCGCAAAAGAAAACGACATTTTGATCGTTGATTTATTGAAAACAGAGAAAGACGCAGAGTGTGAATTTGAGGCTGTTGCAACCTTCGATCCAGAAGGCGATATCGAAGTCGGAATGCCGCTTGTTGCCACAAAAGTGAAAGCAAAGGTTGTTGAACATGTTCTTGGAGATAAGGTAAGAATCGCAAAATTCAAAGCAAAATCTCGCTACAGAAAAGTCACCGGATTCAGACCAAAATATACAAAAGTTCAAATTGTCAGTATTTCTTAACACTCATATGGCACATACAAAAGCACAAAGAGCAGTCAAAGGCAATCGCGATTCCCATTCACGAAGATTAGGAGTCAAGAAGTTTGGTGGTGAGGAAGTTGTCGCTGGCAACATCATCATGCGACAAAAAGGAACTCGTTTCTTCGCAGGAGAAGGAACAATGCTTACCAATGACTTCACAATCATGGCTCTCAAGGCAGGAAAAGTAGAGTTCGTCAAGAACCTTGGAAAGACATATATCTGTGTCGTTTAACACATTCTTCTTGTGTTAAAATGAGTTGATGGGACAAGACACTTTCGAATACATTGAGCAAATAAAAAGAACTGCGGATTATTTTGCAAAAGCAAAGCTCATCACTTTTTTGGTGCGGCAAAAAAATATCAAAGTCAAGGATCTTGCGACTGCTCTTTCCCTCAAGCCTTCGTATCTCTGCCATATCATGCGCCTGAGTAAATTATCAGAAATCATCATGGATGGCTATTACTCAAAACTTATATCAATGAGTCATCTTTTTGTCATTTCACTTCTTCACGAAGAGAGTGATATCATGGAAATCTACGAATGTGTCCTTCGTGACTCGCTGACTGTCCTGCAGACTGAAGAGCTTGTTCGCGCGAAGCTTCATGGAGTATCCTCAGAAGGGGAGTATGTCCAAGATGAGATGTTGAAAAAGGCAAAGGGACGACTGAAAGCAGAATATAATGCCGATACAAAAATTATTCAAACGCGAATCAAAACGAAGATACTTATCGAATGGAAAGGTTCGCGGGGCGACCGAAAGAAAGATGTTGAGAGCTTTCTCCATGTGATTGAAGGTTCGGTGGAAAGGGATTAGGGATAACACCCATCTTGCTTGGAGGAAAATACCGATAGAATACCTGCCCGATGACACTTTCCTGCGTTATTGGTCCAAACTCCCGTGAGTCTGATGAACGAGGTCTATTGTCTCCCATGACAAAAAGCATACTTTCAGGCACTGTTGTCCCTTCCCCGTTTTTCGAAAAACCACCCTCCCATAAATTTGTCTTTGCTGCGATGTAATCTTCACTGAGCTGTATACCGTTTACGAAAACTTCGCCATCCTTGACCATGACGACATCGCCTGGAAGTCCGATTATTCGCTTGATATATTCAATATCAGGGTTGTGGGGTGACTTGAATACGACGACGTCTCCGCGGTGATAAAAGCGCATTTTATAGGTGATTTTACTTGTGAAAATATAATCTCCCGAACCGAATGTTGGGTCCATAGAGGCGCCTTTTACCTGATTTGGTTGAGCTACGAAAAGATAGACGACAATAAAAAGGGATCCCACAAAAACAATGGTCTCCAAAATATCCATGACGAAGTTCAATATGCTTTTTCCCACTTCAAGAAAGTCAATATACAAGAAATCCATATTAAATGATTGTAGTGAAATAGGTTGTAAAATGCAAGGCTAGAAAGTACAATAGTGAATGTTGGGACCCGTAGTTCACCCGCGCGAATTTCATTGGATATTGGAAATTCGTTCGGGTAAAGTTGGCAGAGGTTGAAAATGGAGTATGTTTTACGTTTATGTGTTGAGAAGCAAGAAAGACGGAATGCTTTATACCGGTTATAGCAGTAATCTTAAGCAAAGATTTGAAGAGCACAACTTGGGAAACGTAAAAATAACTAAGCATAGAAGACCGTTTGAATTGATTTATTATGAAGCCTATCTGCATCAACAAGATGCAACAGCGAGGGAAAAATATTTGAAAACTCAGTGGGGGAGGAATTATTTGAAAAGAACGTTAAGGAGATATTGGTTATTGGACCCGTAGTTCAGTTGGCTAGAACGTTGCATTCACATTGCAAAGGTCACAGGTCCGAGTCCTGTCGGGTCCACAGTTTGAACTAAAAGTTTTTTTGTTATTCATATCTTTATTTTACTTTTTGTTTTGATCTATATTTTTTTCCTACAAAAAATAGTGGTATGAGAACTAAGATGATAATCATGAAATAAGGATAAGGAATGTGCGCTTTTTTTCCTTCAGTTGTTTTTGTGTTAGAACTGTATGCACCGAGCACCTCTTTTTTATTTGAATTATTTTTTTCCACCGATAAGATAGCTTTTGTTGCAGTAAAATTATCTGTTTTAATATAACTGTTTTTTGTAATCGGAGTAATGGTCGGAGTAGTCGAAGACTTTGCCGATTGAACTTGAGTTGGAGCCAACGTAAGCGAAACTGCCTGTGTGTGAGTTTGAGTGGGAGTTTGAGTAGGTGATGGAGTTGGTTCAACATGTTCCTGTGCCGTTCCTCCCGAAGTGGAATCAAAAGAAATGTGGTATAGATCTTTCTTCCCCAAAATAGTGTTTTTCTTAAACTGAATCCATTTATCATCACCGCTGCCAATAAGCCAGATGCTGACAGTATATTCACCTTGAGATTGTCCGGTAACCGTCAGGTCATACGTTCCATTTTCCGCTTGCTGGATATGAATTTTTCCATCGATTTCTGGGTATGATATTCCTGCATGGTCAATTGTTATTGTCGCAGGGGATTGAATAAATGAAAATATCGCAGGGAATATGGAAGTCGCTTTTCCCTCTGGTATGTCTGAATCCTGTGCCGGAATATTCAATTTTGACAGAATAGTTTTTATCGCTTCCTTTCCGTAGATAATCTCTCCATGATTAGCCTGTAGGATTGGTGAAGCCTGATTGAGCGAGCTTTTGAATATGGTCGTTTCATCGCCTTTATCCTTCCATGAAGAAATCGGATGGCCATCCGCATATACATCAAACAATACATCTGTTGGAGTTCGATTACCAAGAACGTAACCCGCATTCATTTGGTATGCATCGCTCCCGATAAAGAATTGTGGTATCAATGGATTTGTCTGAATTGGGTACGACGTAAGAAGTAAGTTTTGGACACTGCTTGTTACAGCCTGGCCCGATTCATCCTTCAAAAACGGGAACGAAGGGAGAAGATCGGATAGAACAGGAAGCATACGGAGTATTGTCGATTTATCGCTTTCAACTAACGTTTTATTCAAATTCAAAATAAGCTTTTCAGCAAGCCATATCAGCGTATTTTCTCTATCAATTTCACCTGCCATCAGTGGTTTATATGACTGGACAGCTCCAAGATGCGGAGAACCGGCAGTTACGAGCTGTTTAATTGGTTTATCTGGATTCATATCAACGAATGTACGCCCAACAACTCCTCCAAGCGAATGACCAATAAGTTGGACAGGCTGATATTTATTTGAACTCCAAATTTTTTGTGAAATATATGAATCAAGATCTTGTGCTGATTTCGTAATGGATTTCCTCCAATCATAGGGAAATAAAAATACATCAGTATCAAGCACTTTTCCTTTATTTTGTAGCGTTTGAAGAAGGGAAGAGTACTCCGAAACTGATGAGTTCATTTTCCAAGAATCAAAAGAAACCTGTGAATTGTGGAGCAGGGCATCCCCATTCCATGAGGCAAACATGCCAGGAATAACAATGATAGGATAGGATGGCGTTGCTATTTGATGTATTCCATAGACCATAATGTCAATACTTGGATTGTTGGGAGAAGCTCCGTATAACCATAATTCATCTCCCTGAATAAAAGGTGCAGGATCCCAAATCTGTATATTGACAATATGACGATTAGTCCACAGCGTATTACACCCATTCAGCGTATTCGTTTGTTGTACCTGTAATCCTTCTGGTGATTGAAAAAATAAATAATAAATACCACTATATTTAACAATATGCTCACTTGCGCCTGATACTATAAACGGATTATTCTGGCATTTTTGCCATGTGTGTCCATCAGTTGAGGTCGCAAGTCCAATACCCCAGAAAGGGACTCCACTACCTGAGTAGAACAAATAATACAATCCATTATCTTTTATGACGGAGGGACATGAAAGATGCTCTCCCTCCCACTTTACTTCAGATTTTAAAATTTCTTTTTCCTCATTCAAATTGAATGTAACGCCATCAGTACTTTTTGATTCCCAAAGAGAAATAGGACCATAGTTTGATGACGCAAAGTAGAGTGTATACACATTGTTTTCATATGTTACAAAAGGATCGCTTGCATTATGTCTACTAGTTACATTCGTGTCTTTTTTTTCGTACCAATCAAGCCCATTTGATGACTGCATTCTCATGATTCGATAATCACTACCTGAATCAGCCGAGTACCAAAGTGAATATGTATCCTGAACTTTCAATACAAACGGCATCGTTGCTCCATGGTGCGAAGCATTCTTCTTCACAATAGGATTATGTTCATACGCCTGAAATTCCTGAGCATGGACAGAATGAGTAAAAAACAAAAGAGTTAGAAAAGTAAAGAATGATATCATTCTTCTACTTTCATACGAAGAAAAAAAATAAACAACGGATTATAAGCCGCATTTATGCACTTTTTTGCTTATATAAAGCTCTAAAATACTGCCTTTATGGTATACATTTAGAAGAGGGGTGAGAAGCGGTGCAATGATCTTATCAAATAGGATATATGAAAACCATTTTCTCAATGATTGATTTTGGTTATTCGTAAATTTATTTATTTGTCTATTTGGTCCCGTATTAGAATTATTATTAGCTTTCTTATTTGCATTTATTATTTTCTTAACTATTCCCATAAAATGTTCTGGGTAGCTGTATGTATGCGTATATGAAATAAATGCATTTTTTGGGAGCAATTTTTCTATTGATTTTTTTGAGAATATCCATAGATGTTCAGGAGGGATAAGAAACGTGTATGAGTTTTTTTCAATTGTGACTAAATGGCTGTCTGCATTTGGCGTTTCCAAGAAAAGGATTCCCTCCGGTTTTACAAGCTTAAGTAGCGAATGCATAAAGTCTTTCGGTTGCATAACGTGTTCGATGACATGAATACATGTCACGACGTCAAATTTGTTTTTATTGATTTTTATGAATGATTCCAATGTACCAACAAACTGGGGGATCGCATAGTTGATAGAAGCAGCATTTGCAAGTTGTTTTGATGGCTCTATGCCAAATACTTCAAAGCCCATTCTACTTGCTTCATCCAAAAAGTAGCCGTGTCCGCTTCCGACATCGCAAATAGTCATTGCTTCTGGGTAGCTCATCCGTAAGTTTTGAAGGATTTTTTTGCTTCGCTTTCGAATGATTGGCTCATTGATCCGTCCATCCGCATATAAAAACTGCTTTTTGTAGTAATCATAAAGCGATTTTTTTGACGGTGTTGTTTTTATGAATAATCCCCTACAAATAAGGCATCTTTGAAATTTGTAGTTTTCTTTTGATGCGAAGAAAATGGTCTTGGTTGAAAGGCAAAATGGACATGTCATACCGCACAATACCAAGAAGAAGCAGAAAACACAGCGGATTATAAGCCACAATTTGGGATACAAAGAGCCATGTGGCGTACTAAGTGACCATATTAGCGCTTGTGATAAACAGAATCAGTATAATAGACGCATGAAATGCCCGGTTTGTAGCTCCCCGAATGTATATAAACATAAGCTCATCGATGACGTACAAATCTTCCAATGTCGCAAATGTATACTCGCATTTGTTGATCCACAAACACCCAGGAAAAATATGGGTCATATTTATGAGTTCTCTGACTATCAAAAAAGAGAAGCGCAGTTTCGAAAGCGCTACGAGAACACCACTCGGTTACTGAAGAAATTTTCCCCAGGAAAAAAAGTATTGGAGGTTGGTGCCGGTTTTGGACTGTTAAGCAGCATTCTTTCAAACCAAGGATATGAAGTTGACGCTCTCGAACCTGATGTGATCCCTCATTATCTGAAGGATTTGCCTGTTAACGTAATCAAAAAAGCTTTTGACCCATTTGCACAAAAGCATACAAAGAAATACGACACAATCATTCTCTATGACGTACTCGAACATGTAGATGAACCAAAAAAGACAATCCTCCTTTTCAAAAAACTACTGAAAAAAAACGGCATTGTTTTCATCCAGACTCCAAACTATTTGAGCAGCATGGCGCGTGTGGTAAAAAAGTGGTCCTGGTGGATGATTGAGGATCATCGATTTTTCTTCAGTAAGCATGCATTGTCTCTCTTATTTTCAAAAAAAATTTGGAAAAATCGATACTATTCAACTTACGAAGAATGGGTGGATTTCAAGAAAAATCTTGATGGGAATTTCACTGCTAATAAATTTGGCAAATATATATTTTTTGCATGGTGGATGCCATATTACTTCCTTTTTAGGAAATTGATGTGGCGAGCGGGGAAGGGTGGTCTTATCGTTACTATCTATCAAAAGAGATGATACTTGTTTTTATTTCTGCCATTTGTTTATTTGTCTATTTGTTTATTTCAATAACGGTCCCCATTCAGGTCTTTCCTGAGTTCTTCTTTTATCCTTGGCTTGTTTCCAAAGGTCTTGTCCAATATCGTGATTTTTTTGATCATCATGGATTCCTGACGAATATCCTGTTTTCTCCGTTTATGGGGAATGGGGCAGTCCTCATATCAACGCTGTTTGTTGTCGTTCAGTGCATACAGTTTGTCCTGATAGCATCATTGGTTTCGGAACGGATAAAGAATCCTATTCTTTTTTCCCTTCTTCTCGTACTTTATGGTGCTTTTCAGTTTACGATAATAGGGCAGCAGATTTGGTTCGATCAGCTGATGGCCTTTTTGCTTATGAGCGCCTGGTATTTTTTTGAGATAAGAAGGGAAGGGGTGGGATGGCTTTTTTTTGCGTTTGCAACAATGATTAAACCTCCGGGATTTATTTTCATTGTTCCGTTTTATTTATTGA
>Ga0172367_10010047_pt1 | contig 10262 bp, 8 predicted proteins | sample Lak10m_FD_114542 | JGI IMG/M metagenome (GOLD analysis project Ga0172367, IMG submission 114542) | Freshwater microbial communities from Kabuno Bay, South-Kivu, Congo - kab_022012_10m | ecosystem: Environmental > Aquatic > Freshwater > Lake | place: Democratic Republic of the Congo: South-Kivu...
CCAGAGAGTTGTACGCATTCACCCTGCCATAGCCCAGCTCATAGCTCCATGGACCATCCTCTTTCCAAAGACTGTAATCATAGCCGCCCACCTTCTCCGCACCGCGTCTTAGTGCGTTGCGTACCTGCCACATCTGCATCAGCGGGTGTTCAGAAACGATCAAAGCAGCAATACCCGCTGCATTGGGGCACGCGGCCGAAGTACCATTAAAACTGTTGTAATACTCCGTGTTGTGAAACCCGTTCGTGCCCAGCATGTCGGTTGTGGGTATGCGCACCCCCGGGGCACTCACATCCAACCCTTCGCCCCAGTTGCCGGCCCAGTTCTCACCATCGCAAGAAGAAGTGCTTTTGTGCTCATCGCACATGCTGGTGGCACCCACCGCAATGGTAGGGGCGTAGCGTGCCGGCCAAATAGGAATGGTGTCCGTAATGCCATCGTTACCGCTCGAGAAAAGCATGGGCAATCCAGCCCCACCACGACCATCCTCCAACGCCACATCGATCACCGCATTCACCAGTGTATCCGACCCCGGATAGAACGCCAGAATGTAATCGGGCACGCCCCACGAGTTGCTCGAAACATCGGCATTGCCCACCTGCCACTGCCACGCAATGCCATCTATGAACACCTGCGTTTCCGACCATGGTTGCACCTGTCCCAAAATGGTTTCGTAGTGGAAAACCCTTACCGGGATCACCTTACATTCTTGGCACACGCCCGCCACGCCCAATGTGTTGTTCGTTACCGCAGCCGCAATGCCCGCACACGATGTACCGTGGCCATCGCTTGGGTAGTTGGGCGTTGGGTAGCCGTTCGTTCCTGTACCGAACGCATCGAAACCGGGCAGAAGTTTGCCCGCAAGGTCGGGGTGCAGCGTATCGATGCCGCTGTCCACAATGGCAATCTTCACGTTCGGACTTCCTGTGGTGATGGCCCAAGCCTCCTCGGCCGCAATATCGGCACCCACCGTACCATTGCCCTGCGCGGGTGTGCCCTCGTTCTTCAGGTTCCATTGGCGGTCGTAGCGCGGGTCATCCACCGAGCAATCGCTCACCGTGTGTATCAAGTTCGGGCTCACCGTACGGAAAAGACCTGTGGCCTTCAAGGCCGCAACCGCCTCCAACGGGTGCATGCCGTTCTTGTCCGTTCGCAGTTCAATAATGGTTTCCGTGTACTGGTTCGGACCCACCACTTCCACGCCCAGTTTCGCAGCCTCGCGCTGCACCAAGGCAAGGTCGTTGGCGTGGCTCATCAGCACAAAGAAATTCTCACGGTACGTCACAAACTCATGCTTCGCGTTCGTCTGCACCTCGCTTATCAACACCACCGAAGGATCCTGCTTCAGCGCCTCCACATTCACCGCATCCTTCGGCACCATCACGTAAGGGCGATAAAGGAACGTGCTTGCATCAGCCTCATTTGCCAAGCCGTGTTTCTGTAGCACGGAAAGCCGAAGCGCAGGGTCAGAATCTTTGGTAAACTGCACTGCCATGTGCGTATGCGTCAGCGGGTTCTGTGCCTGCAAAAAGATAGGCGCAACAACCAAAAGGGTAATGTATCGGAGCATAGGGAGTTGTTTTGAGTTCCGAAAGTAATGAAAGCGGTTACAATCAATGTGGTTTCGGTCAATTCGCTGATTGCCTATTGACCAAAGCCGAATATGGCCAAACAAAAAGCCCCGACACGTGAATGCGTGTCGGGGCTTTTCAATAGCCTTTCGGCAGTAGATTACTTTACTGTCGACTTAACTTCCTCTACGATCTTCTGAACCTTTTCCTCCACCACATTGCCGTTCTCATCGGTAGCAACTTCAGTGGTTACGGTGGTAGTTACTTCAGTACCATCCTCCGTGGTAGTTGTCTCAACAACAGTTTCCACGGCTGGGGCATTCAGAAGGGCGGCATCGCTAACAGCAGGTACCAAGGCAATGCTTGGGGCAATTACCAGTGCCACAACGCTCATCAGCTTCAAAAGAATGTTCAACGATGGACCGGAAGTGTCTTTGAATGGGTCACCAACCGTATCACCAACAACGGCAGCCTTGTGTGGGTCTGAACCTTTGTAGTACGTTTTACCGTTGATCTCCACACCTTCCTCAAACATCTTCTTGGCGTTGTCCCATGCACCACCCGCGTTCGATTGGAAAATGGCCATCAACACACCCGAAACGGTAACACCGGCCAAAAGACCTCCAAGACCTTCGGCACCGAAAGCTGGCGTGAAACCGATGACAACAGGAACCGCAACGGCCAATACACCTGGCAACACCATCTCTTTGATGGCCGCCTTGGTGCTGATCTCAACGCACTTGCCGTATTCGGCAACGCCATCAGCCGCGTGGAATACCTTCTGATCTGCTTCAGACCACTCGCTCACTTCTTTCCCATCGTTCTTACGCATCATTTCCAATGCTGCTTTCAGCGCAGGAATATCGTTGAACTGACGTCTTACTTCTTGGATCATGGAGTTGGCAGCGCGGCCCACAGCGTTCATTGCCAAAGCAGAGAACACGAATGGAAGCATGGCTCCGATGAACATACCGGCCATTACGTTGGCCTTCGAAATATCGATGCTACCAAGGTTGGCAGCGGTCATGAATGCACCGAAAAGGGCCAATGCTGTAAGGGCAGCAGAGGCAATGGCGAAACCTTTACCGATGGCGGCAGTGGTGTTACCCACAGCATCCAGTTTATCAGTACGCTTGCGCACTTCCTTCGGCAACTCGGCCATTTCGGCAATTCCACCGGCATTGTCAGAAATGGGGCCGTAAGCATCAACAGCCAACTGAATACCAAGGTTTGAAAGCATACCCACCGCAGCCACGGCAATACCATAGAGACCACCGAAGTGGAAAGCACCCATAATGGCCAATGCAATGATGATGATAGGCAACGCAGTACTCATCATACCCACACCCAGACCGCCAATGATGTTGGTAGCGGCTCCTGTGGCAGACTGACGTACAATAGAGTTGACCGGACCTTTACCGGTTCCAGTGTAATACTCGGTGATCATACCGACCAAAAGACCCGATACAAGACCGATGATGGTGGCGATGAAAATACCAGTGGATGACATTTCGCGGGCAATGCCATCGTAGAGGTTATCAATGTAGATCCAAGATTCTGGAAGCATTCCTTTGATGATGAACCAAGAAGCAATGATCATCAGAGCAGATGAACCGAACTCACCGATGTTCAACGCCTTCTGCGGGTCGCCACCTTCTTTCACGCGTACCATAAACGTTCCGATGATGGACATGACGATACCTGTGGCGGCCAATACCAACGGAAGAAGAACAGCAGAAAGACCGTTGAACTTGTCGGCAGCCACGAAATCAGGCACCATGAAGGCGGCACCCAATACCATGGTTCCGATAATAGAACCTACATAGCTTTCGAAAAGGTCCGCACCCATACCGGCCACGTCACCTACGTTGTCACCAACGTTATCGGCAATGGTAGCTGGGTTCAAAGGGTGATCCTCTGGGATACCGGCCTCAACTTTACCTACAAGGTCAGCACCTACGTCAGCAGCTTTAGTGTAGATACCACCGCCCACACGTGCAAAAAGTGCAATGGAAGAAGCACCGAAAGAGAATCCTGTAAGAATAGTGATTACTCGTTGCGTGTTACCCATTGCATCCAAATCGGGATTGTGTCCGAAAAACTGATTGTATACTATGAATAGAACACTCAGACCAAGAACGCCCAATCCTACCACGCCCATTCCCATAACGGAACCACCGGCAAAAGCAACCTCAAGTGCTTTGCCCAAGCTGGTACGGGCAGCGTTTGCAGTACGAACGTTGGCATTGGTTGCCACACGCATACCGATGAAACCTGCCAATGCAGAGCAAAGCGCTCCGAAAATGAAGCTCACGCCCACCAGTGGAGAAGAAGCTTCGCCATCTGCAGTAACGCCAAGCAATACTGCAACAACAAGAACAAAGATGGCCAGTACGCGGTATTCAGCCTTCAAAAAGGCCATCGCTCCTTCGGCAATGTGACCGGCAATCTTTTTCATCTTATCAGAACCGGCATCCTGATTTTTCACCCATGCTGACTTCCAGAGGGTGTAAAGCAACGCTAACACGCCAAATGCGGGAATCGCGTAAATGATCTTTTCCATTCGTTTTTTATTAGTTCATTTTTCAGCGCGCAAAGGTATAACGATCGTCAGTTCTTGCAAACGGTCGTTTTGCCACCCAAATAGGCGGTGTTGCAATTGATAATCAGGAGATTAACCTCAGCTAACGTAAAGCACGCTTTTCACGGCCTCCACCACCCGCGGAACATTGGGCAACCACTCTTCCACAAACTGCGGGGCGTAGGCAAGGGGAGTGTCCTTACAGGTAACACGCTTCACGGGCGCATCCATAAAATCGAACGCGTCCTTCTGAACTTGGAAGGTGATCTCTGAGGAAATGGAGGCCAGCGGCCAGGCTTCTTCCACCACCACAAGTCGATTGGTCTTCTTCACCGATTCTATGATGGCGTCAAAATCGATAGGGCGTACGGTACGCAGGTCGATGACTTCGGCCTCAATGCCTTCTTTGGCCAGTTCTTCGGCCGCACCCAACGCCACTTTCATGATCTTCCCGAAGGAAACAATGGTCACGTTCTTGCCTTTGCGCTTTACATCGGCCTTGCCTATCGGTATCAGGTATTCACCATCGGGTATCATGCCCTTATCGCCATACATCTGCTCGCTTTCCATGAAAATGACAGGGTCATTATCGCGTATGGCCGATTTTAGAAGCCCTTTGGCATCTGCCGGATTGGATGGAACCACCACCTTGAGTCCGGGGCAGTTGGCATACCAGTTTTCGAACGCCTGCGAGTGCTGCGCACCCAACTGACCGGCCGATCCGGTAGGCCCACGGAAAACGATGGGCACGTTGAATTGGCCTCCGCTCATGTGCAGCATCTTGGCGGCTGCGTTAATTACTTGGTCAATGGCCACCAACGAGAAGTTGAAGGTCATGAATTCGATAACGGGTCGTAGCCCGTTCATGGCCGCGCCAACCCCAATGCCTGCAAAACCAAGCTCTGCAATGGGTGTATCTATCACACGCTTCTCCCCGAATTCGTCCATCATGCCTTGGCTCACCTTGTAGGCACCGTTGTACTGCGCCACTTCTTCGCCCATCAGAAATACGGTTTCGTCTCTCCGCATTTCCTCGCTCATTGCTTCGCGCAGGGCCTCTCTGAACTGTACTTCTCTCATGGTTCTAAACTTGGTTCAAATATAATGGTCAACCCTTAGCCATATCCGCAACGATAAGCGCGGCAGCAGCAGCAGATGCGCCTCCGCCTCCAAGGCTTTTCCATAGGGTTTCATAATCGCTGTCGAGGTTCGCTTTCGCGTCTTCGTTGTGCAGCAACAGATTCAATTCAGCTGTCAGGGTTTCGGTGTTCAGTTCTTCTTGGATCAACTCCTTTACAGCTGGTTTGTTCAGTATGAGGTTCACCAACGAGATATACGGCACTTTGATGAGGCTTCGTGCAATCCGCACCGATATGCCGCTTGCCTTGTAGCACACCACCTGCGGAACCTTCAACAGACCTGTTTCCAATGTGGCGGTTCCGCTTGCCACCAACGCTGCCTGCGAGCGTGTGAGGAGTTTGTACGTGCCCTCATCGGTCAATTCCGCTTTCCCAAGCTCAAAGCTGTTCCTATAAAAGGATGTTTCCATACCCGGTGCCAAGCCAATAACGAACCGATACTGCGGGAATCGATGCTGTATCTTCAACATTTCGGGCAGTATGTGCTTTATCTCCTGCTTGCGCGAACCGGGCAAAACCGCGATCACATTTTCCTTTCTGATTTCTGATCTCTGACCTCTGATCGCTAACTCATCGATGAGTGGATGCCCCACAAAATCAACCGCCATTCCGTGTTTTGCGAAGAATTCCTTCTCGAACGGAAGGATGACCATCAAACGGTCGATGTACTTCTTCATTTGCGTTACCCGATTCTCCTTCCAGGCCCAAACCTGTGGCGAGATGTAATAGAACACGCGGATGCCGCGCTTCTTGGCCCATTTTGCCACGCGCAGGTTGAATCCGGGGTAATCGCTCAGGATGATGCCGTCAGGTCTGTTTTCGGTAAGGGCCTTCTTGCAAATGCGGAAGTTCTCGCGCACGGTGCCCAAGTTCTGCACGATCTCTATGAAGCCCATGAAGCTCAGGTTGTCCAACGAGCGGAGCAATTTCATACCCTCATTCTTCAACCGATCACCGCCAAAACCCTCAAACTCGGCTTCAGGCGCCAGTTTCTTCATTGCTCTGAGCAGGTTGGCCCCGTGCATATCGCCCGAAGCTTCACCGGCTATGACGAAGAACTTCACAGAATGAAAAATTTGAGCACCACAATGAGCAGGCCGTATAGAAATGTGGCTCCGATAACGCCACGTGCCGCCACATCCAGTTTCTGACGGTAGAAAACGAAGAACGCTCCCAAATTGCCCAGCAGCCCAATGGAAATGAGCCCGGGCAGATTGCCGCTTTGCACCATCACTTCATAGTAGCCTACCAAACTGGTGTGCCCGAACTGAAACTTCCAGAAACCGAGCATCACAATGAGCGGGGCTATCAGCCCGATGATCAAACCAAGTAGCGTGTTGTCCTTTTTCATTTCCTGTAGTTTCGTCATTGCGAAGGAGGAACGACTGAAGCAATCTTCTCGTCCCTTGTCCCTAGTCTCTCGTCCCTTACCCTAGATCCCAATTGTTCAATCGTGGCATGGCGTGGTGTGCCGTCAGGTCGAACTGAACAGGAACGGCCGAAACATAACCGTTGTTCAGCGCCCAAACATCCGTGTCCTCACCTTTGTCGTAATTCGCAAACGCGCCCGTCAACCAAAAGTACTTGCGGCCATGCGGATCGGTGCGTTCATCAAATTCCTCTTCCCATTTGGCGTTGGCCTGTCGGCAGATCTTCACACCTTTTATCTTCTCCAGAGGCAGGTCGGGAATGTTCACATTCAGCAGCGTTCCGGTTGGCATGCCGAAATGGAGCATGTTCTTGATAATGATCTTCACGAAGTGCTTCGAAGCTGTGAAATCTGCATCCATTGCGTAGTTCAAAAGCGAAAACCCAACCGAAGGGATTCCCTCAATGGCTCCTTCCATGGCAGCCGACATCGTTCCGCTGTAGATAACGTTGATGGAATGGTTCGCACCGTGATTGATGCCTGAAATGACCAGGTCGGGTTTGCGTTTCAATATCTTGTCAATGGCAATTTTCACACAATCGACAGGCGTTCCGCTGCACTGGTAACCGATGCTTTCACCATGATATTCCACCTTATCCAAGCGCAAGGGCTTGTTCAGCGTGATGGCGTGTCCCATGCCGCTCTGCGGACTATCGGGCGCTACCACAACCACTTCGGCCAGTTCCTGCGCGGCAGCCACCATGGCTTGAATGCCGGGTGCGGTAATGCCGTCATCGTTCACAGCAAGTATCAAGGGTCTTTTCTTTGGCATGGCGGAGAGTTTGAGGCAAATCTAACCATCTGAATTTCATTGGAAGTTAGCAGAAGGTAATGTCACCCTGAACTTGTTTCAGGGTCTAAGGTAGATGCTGAAACAAGTTCAGCATGACCAAGTGACGAAGAAAGTCGATAAACACAACAGGCCTCGCAATTGCGAGGCCCGTGCTGACATTTATGAAGAAAGGAGCAGTGGTTATCCCACAGTAATCTCCTTGAGTTTCTTCACTTCGTGTTCCACTTTCGGAAGGTCGATCTTCAGGATGCCATCCACATACTTGGCATCGATCTTCTCCACGTTCACCATTCCGTTCAGTTGGAAGCTGCGCTTGAAGTTTCCGCTTCTGAACTCACGTTTCACGTAGTTCTCTTTCTTCTCTTCATTCTCCACTTTCACTTCACCGGTTATCGTCAAGGTATCGTCTTCAACAGATACTTTGATGGCTTCGCGGTTGTAGCCCGGAGCTGAGAGTTCCACATGGTAGCGGTCTTCCAGTTCCTTGATGTTGGCGGCCGGTACCCACTCGGCAGTGTTAGTTACTTGTGGCCATTCTTTCCAGAATTCATCGAAGATGGAAGGAAAGGTGTTGTTCGGTTTTCTGACTTTAACGAGTGTCATGACTTTATGATTTTAAGGTTTGTAATTCAATTTGTTTGATGTCCGTTTTTCGAAATCTGTGCCATCGCCCTAAATCCATGCTTCTTCATGTCATTGTGGCCGACCGAAAGTATTTATCATGTCAAAAATTCCGATTCCGAAAAATATTTCACTCAAATTGTCGCACATTTTCTGAGAATTGCGGTTGTAGCTTTGTGCGGGTTCATTTGGTACGTGCATTGACTGCCCAATGACCTATACCTTAATAGTTAAAAGCGAAACAAAATGATGTACGACCCTTTTTTATTGATCCTTACGATCGTGTTTGCGATCATCGGCTTTGCCGTTAGCAGCAGATTGAAATCCGTGTTCAACAAATACTCTGAAATGCCGCTCAGTTCCGGTCTTTCGGGTGCACAGGTGGCGCAGAAGATGCTGAACGACAACGGTATCTATGATGTGCGGATAGAAAGTGTTCCCGGAAAGTTGACCGACCACTACAATCCGGCCAACAAAACGGTGAACCTTAGCCCCGAAGTGTACAGCGGGCGCAGCGTTTCAGCGGCTGCCGTTGCCGCCCACGAATGTGGCCACGCGGTGCAACATGCCGTTGAATACCCTTGGCTGAAAGTGCGTTCGCAATTGGTGCCCATCGTCAACTTCAGCACCACAGCGCTCAACTTCGTTTACATCGCCATGATCTTCTTGGCATTCAGCGCCAACCTGTGGAACCAGATGTTGCTGGCCATCATTGTGCTACAAACGGCCATTACGCTGTTCACGGTTATCACACTTCCTGTGGAAATGGACGCAAGCAACCGAGCGTTGGCGTGGCTCAACAGCAGCGGATTGACCCGTGGTGCCGAGCACGAAGGCGCCAAAACCGCCCTCAATTGGGCAGGTAGAACCTACATTGTTGCCGCTTTGGCTTCACTTACTACCTTGCTGTACTACATACTGAGGTACACGAGCAGTAGAGATTGATCTGATGCGAAAATCAAACAGAAAGGCCCGCCAATTGGCGGGCCTTTTTCATTCAGAATCGATTCAGAACCGATAATGCCTTTATCTGCCAACAAATGACCATGGCAAGATGGAGGTCGGCAGCGTATCGCGTTTTGAAGCGGATGTTCTTTCTCATGCCCGTGGAAGTGCGCTAGGTAGCTTTTGGGGTTTGTTCTTAAGATCAGTTCGGAAACTGATCGTGTTATGTTCCACACAAGAAATCCTTCGGAATTCTTGCGCGTGCCAATGGAACACTTACCAGAGCGGGGGATGCCAATCCTAAGACCTTAGGAGCCACCATGCAAAACAGGAAGGCCTATCCTGAAGCTTCAGAAGCCACCATGCTAAACAGGAAGGTGGGTATGATGGTGGTTATTCGTCCTTGTCCAGCCAAGGCATTCCATTTTTGCAAAAGCAGTCAATCTCTTCGATTGCTCCGCAAATCGCCTCGTTAAGCTTTGGTATAGGGTGATATACACTTCCCTCAAACATAATGTTCCCTCGGGGATCCAAACCAATTAAAAGGGTGTCACCAGAAATTAGTTTAACCTCGAGGAGTATTCTGAGATCAATTCGTGGGTAATCATGTTTTACCCAATTTTCTGTTGGTAGGACAGACTCGATGACCTCCTTAAACTGTTTGTCGTTAGAAATTTTTACCACCGTTTTTCGAGCATCCATTGACTCCATTAACGCATCGGAATCAATCCATCGATCATAATCTGCCGTACATGTAATATAATAAACAGTCACTTCGCTGGGCTTGTCATTATTGTCACAGCCTGCAAGCAAGAACGGTAGTAGGAGTACATAGAACCAGATGTTACTCATTTTACCAAGAGCTATCAGATTTATCAATTTCAATCTCAGTTCCCTTATTAATATCATCGGTCACGACAGGAACATTGGATGTAGAGGAGCTCGCCTTAAACGTCTCCATGTCATAGCTTTCTCTAAGACCAAACCCGTAGAACGCGTTAAAGTCATTGTCCGTATATATGGTAGTCTCGTACTCTTCACGTTGAGGAAAAAAGAAACCCCCGCCCGCGCGAGGCTGCGCCTCGTGCGTTCTAATGGCTGACGTCCTCGTCAGCAACCTGTTCATTCTCTCAAACAATGTCAAGTACGTCAAGTCGTCTGTCAGGGTGGGCACTGCTGTGAA
>Ga0172367_10010048_pt1 | contig 10260 bp, 19 predicted proteins | sample Lak10m_FD_114542 | JGI IMG/M metagenome (GOLD analysis project Ga0172367, IMG submission 114542) | Freshwater microbial communities from Kabuno Bay, South-Kivu, Congo - kab_022012_10m | ecosystem: Environmental > Aquatic > Freshwater > Lake | place: Democratic Republic of the Congo: South-Kivu...
ACAACTTTCAAAGAGAGGGTTGGGAAATCGCATCAGCAAAACAATCAGGTCGTGGGTACCATAACGTACACGAGATCCGACTAAGAAACGGACAACTTCCAAAAGTAGGTGATACTTTGGTTGAAGCAATCATCCGTAACTCCCACAACGGAATGACAACACTTGGTGTTAGTGCAGGTCTTCACAGATTGGTGTGTTCTAATGGTCTTACAGTTCCTACGGCAACTGCTGAGTCATTCAAAGTAAGACACCAAAAGTTTGATATTGATGATGTAAAACGGCTTACAGAGTCTTTTGCAAAAAAACTACCAAATATTGAAATGTCAGTTAACAAAATGATGGAAAAACAAATGACAATTGACGAGAAGATTGATTTTCTTCGTAAGTCAGCTGAAGTTAGATTTGGTAAAGAAAAAGTCCTTAATGAAATGGAAATGGTTGGACTTCTTTCTCCGAAAAGAGCAGAAGATGAAGGAAATGACTTGTGGAGGGTATTCAACGTTGTTCAAGAAAACTTTGTTAGAGGTGGAGTTGAAATGACATCACAGAATGGAAGAAGATCAAGACTTAAAGGACTACAAAACATCCTTGCACTTTCAAAAGTTAACACACAACTATGGGAGATCGCTGAAGAGATGATCTAAAAAGAAAAGGAAGATTTACTCTTCCTTTTTTGTTTTTATCATTATAACTTATGAATTTAATTTTTATTTTATTTTTATCAGTTATAAATCTGACAGAATATACTTGTAGAGCAACGTGGTATAATACTAAAATTCACCCGAAAGTTTATAGAAAACATTCAACAGCTGCCATTAGTAGAAATATTATAACAGGACTTGATCTTAATATTGGTAGAATTCAAAATGGTGTAACAAAAGAAGGATCCTATTTAATTGTAACAAACACATCAAATAGTAAAGTAGATACTGTAGAAGTAACAGATGTGTGTCAAGGATCAAATAAGATTGATCTATCAATTGAGAGTTTTGAAAAACTATCAAAAAAAAGTGCAGGGGTTATTAAAGTTAAAGTAAAAAAACTATAATTACTTTTAAAGTTCCTGATAATACTTTTGAAGTAAGATATTATTATTTTCAATTCTTTTTAAGATTTTAACAATACTTTTTCTTGATCTTTTCTTTTTTCCTTCTTTTCTTGCTTTTGCCATTTTGTTATATTTAAAATATAAATATTAAGATGGTTTGATAAATGAAAATATAGTTTTGGTAATCTATAAATTTACACACCGACTTAATTTAGTTTAAAATGTATTTATATAATAGGATGAGAAATATAATAACAATATTATTTTTATTTTTATTACAATTTAGTTACACTCAATGTAATACTAATAATACCATTTGTACTTCAGGAACCGCCGGTCCATTCACCTTTGGTAATGGAGGACCTGCAGTTAGTACTTGTTTAGATTGGGTGGGTTCTTCTAGATTTGCGTATATAGTTTTGTACATAACACAATCGGGCCCTCTTAATTTGTATATTGACGGTAATGGAGCCACAGGATATATGGATGTAGCTATTTTTAATATACCATCAGGAGTCGCCCCATGTACTGCAATACAAAATAACGCAAATCAAATTGGGTGTAGTTATGCGCAAAACTCAAACGGATGTAATCAGTTCGGTAATGCGTTTCCTTGTACAAGTTCATCTACGGCACCAAATGTTGTAGCTGGACAAGTAGTAATGATTGTAGTAGAAGATTGGATGAATGGACCATCAACAAATTTTACATTACAATTGGGTCCACCACCAGGAGCACAAACAGGACCACCAAACACAACAATAACACCTGTCGGTCCTTTTTGCACGACATCACCATCAGTACAATTACAAGCAGTTAATATGGGTGGAACTTGGTCGGGACCTGGTGTTTCATCTACAGGTACTTTTAATCCCGCAACTGCAGGTGTCGGTACCCATACGATAACTTATACTTTAGGTCAAGCGCCTTGCACGTCAACAAGTACAACAACAATTATAGTTAATTCATCTACAGTTACACCAACATCAACAAATGTGACTTGTTTTGGGTTATGTAACGGTACGGCAAACGCCAATGTAAGTGCAACATCTTATTTATGGTCAAACGGAGCAACAACCCAATCAATATCAAATCTATGTCCTGGTACTTATTCAGTAACAGTGACACAAAATGGTTGCACTTCAACAGGAAGTGTAACAATAACACAACCCGCACAATTTTTTGTCGGACCAATAACCCATAATTAAAAAAACAAAATTATGAAGAAATTAATTTTATTTTTAATGTTGTTAATCTCATCCGTGGCGATGGGGCAAACATCAACAATTAACCCTGACACAGTTTGTTACCAAACGTCAGGTTCGGTATATACCGTACCATCACTTGGTGCGGGATATACTTACACTTGGACAGTTGCATCACCTGGTGTTTTAGTTTCAGGACAAGGAACAAACACAATTAATGTTAACTGGTCCTCAGCGTCACCGGGACTTATAAATAATGCAATTACGGTTGTTGCAACAAATGCTAGTGGGTGTCAATCAACACCAGTAACACTTAATGTTTTTATATTACAAGTAATCCCAACAATAACAGCTCTTGGTCCGTTTTGTTCTACTGAACCTTGTGTAACACTTACTGGAACACCCGCAGGAGGAACATTTTCAGGACCTGGTGTAACAGGAAACCAATTCTGTCCTGCAAATGCAACAATCGGTACAAATACAATAACTTATACTGTTACACAAGGAGGGTGTACATTCTCAACAACAACATCTGTAACTGTTAACTCACAACCTGTATTATCACCAATCCAACATAACTAATGAGATTTTGGTGGGTCATATTATTTTTATCATCTTTTGCCTTCACACAACAAGAAATTGAATTGTGTGACGGTGAGGAGATAACTTATACCTATTTTAGCCCAACAGATGATATCGGTACCAATGAATGGGAAGTTAACGGTTTATATTATTATACCGAAGATTTAACGATGACTTGGACTGACACGGGTACCTATGTGATAAATTTAATTAGATATAATGGATCTTGTCCTTCTGAACCTATGTCATATACCATAACAATTAAGGGATGTGAAAAATTAATTTATTATGTTCCAAATGCGTTTACACCTGATGGAGATGATTATAATCAAAAATTCACACCCGTATTTACATCGGGAATAGACATATACAATTTTCATTTAATGATATTCAATAGATGGGGTGAATTACTTTTTGAAAGTTTTGATTCAACAAAAGGATGGAACGGAAATTATGGTGGAATTCCATGTCAAGATGGTATTTATACATGGAAGGTAGATTTCGGTGTTGTGGGAACTGATGAAAGAATTACCGATCACGGACATGTTGTATTAATTAGATGAAACCCCTAATCAGAAAAATATTAAAAGAAGAAACTGAAAAAAGTAAAATCAATTCAGTTGTGGAATTGATTAAAACTTTATTTGATGACGTTGTTGTAAATATTGAAGTTTCTGAATTATATGGAAAACCATACATTAATGTTGATATTAAAACTGATGATCCTGCGGCAAATATTGAAACTTGGTATTGTCACAAAATAAAAGAAAAGGTATTAGAATATACTGGAGATGAGTTTATATTACAACCTTTTTGGTCTGCTGACAGACTAAGAGGTAAAAATGCAGATGCCTTTATTGACGTTAATAAAAAGTATTACGATGACGAAGAGAAACCTATTAATGAGTCAGTTAATGAGGTAGAAAAAAACTTAAATATGATCAAACAGATATTATCAACAATCAGTTGGGATGGTCTTTGTGAAATATGGGTAGATTACAATAAAGATGATGGTGAATATGAAATCAGATCTAAAACAACCAATCGTAATAGGGAATTTGATGAGGAACTTAGTTTTTTAGATAGAACTCTTAGGTCTATGGGATTAAGTGTTTTTGTTTTTGCTCCGTGGTTTGTTGAAAATTGTGACGATGAGGTTGAATTTTTGAATTAAATTCAATATATTTTATCTAAACAAATCTTGTCTTATGGTTGAAAAAAAATCCAAAAGCCAAATAGCCCTTGACTATTTAAATAACCAGTATGGAAATCTTGTATGTGAATATGAACACACAACAGGAAACGTATTTTGTCGTTATTTAAATGAAAATAACACACCTGTATTTGTTTACGATAGAAAACAATATAGTGATAGTGTTTATATATTAAAAGAAGAAATTTGGGATTTTTTAAAAAACTATTTTAGCATGGACGATCTTGAAATAATTACAATCATTAATTATTGGATCAGAAAAACTTATGACATATTTGTTAATAATACTCAAGTAAAATTGGTATGACCAAAGATCAAGTTAAAGATATTGTAAATGCTTTATCACCTGAAACAGAAATAATATATATTGAAATATTTGATAAACACGAATATAGTCACATAAAAGAAGAATGGCAACAAAGTGATGTATCAGTTCATTTAAAAATAAAAACACCTAACAATGAAGGGTCTATGACTTCTTATGAATTAGAATCTACTTTAGACAAATATACTGGAATTGATTGGATGGTAGATATAGGTTAAACTTTTATATTTTTCAGATATTTATCGTTATGATAAAGTTTGCTGAATTTCTGAAAAATCCTGTTGTTGGCATGTTATTTATGTGTTTAATGGCAATTGGATATTTGTATTATGATAACAGAACAACACTGTCAAATCAAATAACAACTCTACAAAAACAAGTGGATACTTTAACAAAAGAAAATAATGATCTAAGAAATCAAATCATAAACATATATAAAGAACTTAATAAATGAATTTTAAACACATATTAAGTTATATATTTTTTTTGATATCCTTTTTTATATTAATTTTGTTTATTAAAAAAATACACGACAAGAAAGAGCTTGATCACATTAAAATATTTAAAGAAAAGATTGAAAAACAAAAAAATGAAATACACGATATATCTGATGAGGTATTAAAAATGACGTGTGAAATAAAAAAGAAAAAAGTTGATACCATACAGATTATAAAAAATAAAGAAAGCATAGTAATAAAATTAGAAGAAAAGGAACTTTTTATTAAAGATACAATATTTCAATATATAACAAGTGTTGATACAATAACAGAATATATAACAAGTATTGATACGGTTTATTTTGAAAATGTCGGAATGCCTGAAGATGGAATGACATCAGAAAAGAAAAAAAGAAATTGGTTTAAAAAAAATTAATGACTGAAGGAAAAAATATAGATAAAGACATATTCAACTTTTTAAGAAGAAGAGGAGAAACTAAATCACAAGTATTAGGTAAAGATGATTATGCAATCACAGTTTATGTAATATCATTTGACATTAAAGGTGAAAAATATGCGTTTAATAATTATATGTCAAAAAAAGAATTGACCTACAAAATTATTAACATGCTTGAAGAAAACGAAGCAATTTCTCTTGGTGAATACAATCCAAACATATTTGATGAGAATAGACAAAAGGTGGTCCAAACCGTAAGATTTTATTTAGATAACTTTTTTGATGTGACAAAGAAAAATCCAATTAATGAGGAGACAAATACAAACTTATTTACTGATAACAATCACAAACAAATAGAAGAAATCATCAACATAGTGATGAAACAAAAATATGATTGGTGGAAAGATTTTGAAATAGATAGGGAATTACCAACACAACTAACATTAAAAAAACGATATAATAACAAAAAAATCAAAGTGTTATTTAATTGGTTTGATAATTCAAAACACGATCTTAAAAAAAGAATCAAAGAAAGGACTAGTTTAAAAACAATTTCTGAGTTCACGGAAATATTCAAAGATTCAATAAATTCCATATTACCAGAAAAACTTGGTGTTAACATTAGTGAAAACGGGAGATATGCACTTAATTTAAGCGAATATAACTTAACACTAATATTCTCAATTGATTTGGATGATTTTAATGATTATATAGTAAAAATTACAGTCATTACTATTTTACCAAAAAGTCAAGTAGATAAAAAAAATATCTTACATTATTTTGTGTATTAAGAATATTTTTTATATATTTGTCATATGAAATTCAAAGACGAAGTTAAAGCAAAACAATTGGTGGTTGAGATAGTATCAAGTGAGTATGTTGATATTGTATCAGGTGAAGGTTTATTTTTCAATGAAAATATTGTTTATGACAACAGATTTTCACATATTACAAATGACGGTGAATATAGTTTGATTGAACAAAAAGTGAAATCAATCGTTAAACTTATAAATGAGAACCCATCTTTGGTGTATAAAGATCTTGAGGATGAGTTGTGGTATATGATTTAAAATGAACTCCATTGAAAGATGGGGTTTTTTGTTTTTATAATATTTATTAATATGAACCTACAAGAAAACATAAGAAGAATATTAAGGGAAGAGTTAAACATCCCACAATCTGGTGAATCATCAGGAAAACCATTATCTCAACAAGAAATGGGCGATATGGATTGTGATACGGAATATCTTACCATAGATGAAATATTAGGAGGTAGAATACAAAGAATACCTTATTACAAAGAAGTTTTAGAAGATGTTCTTAATGACGATTATAGTTGGGGTGTAACCAAGAAAGTTGTGGAGTATGCGAGATTTATGAAACGAAATCCAAAGTCCTTGAGAAACTTACCACCAATTATTGTTGTGGATGATGTAATTCAAGATGGTGCACATAGAATATCTGCAATCTATTTATTACAAAACTATATGGATAAAAATAATCCATTATGGGGCGAGATTGAATTAGAAGTTAAGTTTTGTTATACGATATGAACCTACAAGAATCCATAAGAAAAGTATTAAAAGAAGAGACATCAAAAAACGATCTTTTTAGACAAGTATTAAAAATGGGGTTTAATGATAGTTTTGAAATGTTCGGAGGGTATAACAATTTATTTAATGCCTTAGATGTTAAAAATGAAGTTGATTTTATGAACCTATTCAAAGGGTTAGAAATGTACGAAACTGAAGGATATTATGAAGATAAAAATACCGATCTTATTCTTTATAGATTTGAAAAAGGAAATAATATTTTTATCTATCACGATAATTTTATTACTGTCAAATGTGAAATTATACAAATACTAAGTCATCTTTTTAATATGTCTGTGTCTGAAAGATATATGTTTTTAAAAGAATGGTTAAAAAAGAATTATAATTTAAGTTTTACCCACCTTTTTTCAACCTGTGGATCTGAAGAACTTGAATCTTTTGTATAGATATTATATTTTAGTGTTGCACTAAAATTATATTTTTGTGTTGAACCATCCAAATTAACGGGTGGTTTTTGTTTTATGATATATTTTTATTATCTTTGTAAATGATGAACCCAAAACTTTTATATATTGAAGATCTGGTAAAAAGTCATTACCACGAGTGGCACCATTCAAGAATGAAATTTCATTTAAATGGAGATATGGTGTTTATTATATTTGAAACTAATGACCTACCAATAGACGACTCATTTTATCGTAGAATAACAAGAAATAGATTAACAGATTTTGGTCTTGTTGAAAATAAAGACTTTATAATAAAAATACTATTACCTAAAAAAGTTGAAAGAAAAAGTAAAATATATTGAAGATCTATTAACAGGTGAAATAGGGTCTGAACTGAGTAAACTTATAACAAAAATAGGATGGAAAAGTAAAGAATACGGGTGGTCAGGATATTTATAAAATATGAATTTGCAAGAAAACATAAAAAGAATTTTAAAAGAAGAAACAACAAAAAAACTTATTGAGTCAGTTTTAAATCTTTTGGTGTTACCACAATATGAGCATGTTATTTGTGGGTTTGAATTAAAAAATGTTGATGATAAATCTTTAAGTGATTTTATTAACTATCCTGGAGTTATTGTCACATTTATTGGTGGTAAAGGAACAAAACTTTATCCACAAACACCAGGGATCCAAAAAATGTATGACGATGTGTTAGATGATATATGGGACACAGTTTGGGATTATACTGGAATTTCACTTGAACTATACGTTGATTATGTAAAAGATTGCGGTAAAGAAAATATCTATTTAAAAGAAGAAACTAACCATTCCAAACATTACAAAGATAAAGAAACATTTCAATATATGGTTGATTTTGTTATTGAAGAAATGAAAGAAAGTTGTCATAAGCAAGGTGCTGAAAATGTGGAGGATCTTATTTCATTTGATGCTTGTGATTTTTTAGAATCAAATACCGAAATTAAAGTCACAAGTTTTGATTATTATAACGATAAACCAAGATTACTTATTCATATTACTTATTTAAACACAAGATATAGAGATGAAGAGTCATTTATTAGTGAATTATCTTGGAGATTAAAAAGATGGATCGGAGACAATACGGTTGAAATAGAAGATATTACTTATAATTAAAAGATGAAAGAAAGAATTAGACATATATTAAGGGAAGAAACTAACCAATCAAAACTAGCACTACACACCCTACTTAATCTTTTATTTGAGGGGTTTGATGATATATACTACGATTGGGCAAATTATAATTGTGGTATGGGTGTTTGTTGTGATCCATATGCAATTGGTTTTACTCTACCTAAAAGTGATTATGATGATTATTTATTTAAATTGGTTGTGGATGGTAAATGGGAACCAAACGGAGATAATTATCCTGATGAGATAAGTGATGAATTACCTGAAGTTTGTTATGAGCAACCAGACATAAAGGATCCTAATTTTGATACAATTGTTTTTTATGATGTTTTTGCTGAGGAGATTGAAAACTATATGGGATCTGAAGAAAATTGGTCATTTGATTTATTGGACATAATAAACCAAATGTTTGGGTGTAATGCAAATAGAATTATTATAATATGAACCTACAAGAATCAATAAGAAAAATTATAAAAGAAGAAACCAATAAGTTCAAAGGAGTTGTTGGTAAATCATATGAATTTGATGAATTACCTGAACAAACAAAACAAGATATAGAAGTTATGTTTGAAAATAATTACGATGATGGACCTGAAGATTATTTATATGAATATGTTTTAATTAGTCCTGAAGAAAACGAGGATTATTTATTTTCTATTTTTGGTGAATGGGATATTGAAAACGCAAAGGAAGATCCTTATATGAAAAAACTTGTTAGGGATATTAAAAAAAGGGGACTTGATTACCCAGCGGTAGGAAATGAAGGAAATCATAGGGCTTTAGCTTATTATATGATGGATAAACCCCTACCATATTTAAAAATGATAAAAAAACAATAATATGAACTTACAAGAAAACATACAGAGAATCGGAGAAATGATGGGACTTGTTAATGAAACAAGACAAGGAATGTTTAATTGGTTAAAAGAAAAATTACCAAACACTCCTGAATATGTATTAAGAGATTGGGTTTATAAAATGATAACACAATCAGATGATGTAAACACATATGAAGGTATTACAGAATGGATTGATGAATGGGTAAAAGATTTAGAGTGGGTATATAAAAAAGATTTTCCAATGTCAATGGATATTTTTACTGAAAACACAAAAAAACAATTGGAAAGTAGAATTCAAGGTGAAGTAAGACAAGATGTGGATAAAGATACTGAAAGACACGAAACACAAAAAGAATTACTTCAAAGCAAAGGTATATCACAAGAACCAATTATTTTATTTGAAACCAAAGATGGTAAATATGAACTAGGTGAAGGGTGGCATAGAACGACACAAACATTTATCCAATTTCCTGGCGGATTTATACAACCAAATGTATATATTGGATTAAACGCAAAATGGTTAGAATAATATGAACCTACAAGAATCCATAAGAAGAATATTAAGGGAAGAAATAGAAATTCCACTCTATATCAGAAGAAGATATGCTTGTATTGACGATTACATAACAAAATTAGAGAATGGGGAAGAAACTATACCAGTAAGAATAAGACAATTGGATTGGAATCATTACCAAATAATATTAACGGCATATATAAGAAGTAATTGTGGTGATGGAAATGGATATTACGAACCAGAACTACACTCAAAAATTATGGATGTATTTGGTGATAGATTACATAAATGGTATGAAGAAAATATTAACAATATGAACCTACAAGAATCCATAAGAAAAGTATTAAAGGAAGAAACTCGTTTTAATAAAATGGGGGAAGAAAAATATAAATCTTGTTCTATGTCAGATATTACAAGAATGGAGTTAATTGATACCTTTTTAACAAATACGGAAAAAAACCCACAATTTAA